>Ga0302325_10005890_pt1 | contig 27739 bp, 26 predicted proteins | sample Palsa_T0_2_FD_201948 | JGI IMG/M metagenome (GOLD analysis project Ga0302325, IMG submission 201948) | Peat permafrost microbial communities from Stordalen Mire near Abisko, Sweden - Palsa_T0_2 | ecosystem: Environmental > Terrestrial > Soil > Palsa > Peat permafrost | place: Sweden: Abisko... | reverse complement strand
GTCCGAGTTTGCTACGCTCGCCTCGCCTTATAGCATGCCGGCCGCATTACACGGCGACGTGAACGTGACGGACCTTGAAGCCCAGAGTCGCTCACGTGCGCTGAACCAGTTCCTGGCCGGCGTCGAGCTGAAGGCATTCAGGATCGCTCAGGCGGCACTGCGGCACGAGGACGACGCACTCGATGCGGTTCAGGACGCGATGCTGCAGCTCGCGCGCGCGTACGCCGACCGGCCCGCGGAGGAGTGGAAGCCGCTCTTTTACCGCATCCTCGAGAATCGCATCCGTGACATGCAGCGCCGGCGCACGGTGCGCGGGCGCGTGCTCGCCTGGCTCCCCTCACGCGGGGAGGACGAGGACGAGGAGCCGGATCCGATTTCGCAGGCGCCGAGCAATGAGCCCCAGCCGCTGAAGCGCCTGGAGCTCGATGAGGCGATGACTGCCCTGGAGAAGGCCCTCGGCGAGCTGCCGCGGCGGCAGCAGCAGGCGTTCATGCTGCGCACGCTTGAGGGCCTGGATGTGGCCGGGACCGCCGCCGCGATGGGCTGCTCGGAAGGCAGCGTCAAGACACATTATTTCCGCGCAGTGCAGGCACTGCGCGCGCAACTCGGGGAATTTTACGTATGAACCGGCCGAACGACGCACTGACCGAATTCGAGCGCAACGCGCGCGTGGTGCTCGAGGCGAGTGTCTCGCGCATCGATGCGCGCACGCGCTCGCGGCTGAACCAGGCGCGTCAGGCGGCGCTGGAGGCAGCGGCCGCACATCGCCGGCCGCGCTGGTGGAGCAGCTTCACGCTCATGCCGGCCGCGGGTGCTGCGGCGGCCGCGCTGCTGGTGGCGGTGGTGCTCTGGCACCACCAGCCTGCCAGCGAGCTGCCGGGGCTGGATGCGCGTGCGACCCCCGTGGAGGACATGGATCTGCTGGCTGACGGGGAGGGACTCGACCTGATGGAGGGTTGGGACGGATCATTCTATGAATGGGCAGCGGCCCAGACGGACGGCAATGGCGAGAGCGAGGGCTGATGCGGAGATGGCGCAGGGAGCTTACGGTGCTTGCGGTGCTGGCACTCTCCTGCGCCGGCGCACGCGCCGACGATACCCGCAGCGCCTCGCCCGCGGACCCCGATCCCGGCTTTCTCGAGTTTCTTGGCAGCGTCGATCGCCTGTCCGAGGTGAATCCGGATTACCTCTCGCAGGCCGGCGTGCCGAGTCTCCCCAAGCCAGGATCGCAGGGCACGACGACGCCACCGCCACCCCCACCGCCGCCGCCACGCCCGTCCCCACCGCCCACGCCACCGAGCGCCTCGAATGCACCGGGAGTTCAGAGCCATGATTAGCCGGTGGCGCTTGCGGGCACTTGCCGTGCTGCTCGCCGTGATGGCGGCAGCGCTCGCGCCGTGCTTTGCGCAGGAGCTGGCGGGTGCGCCCGCGGCGAGCCCGCCGGCGCCGGTGGCGTGGTCGAACCTCTCGCCCGATCAGCAGAAGCTCCTGTCGCGATTCGGGAGCCAGTGGGACTCACTGCCGCCGGCTCGGCAGCAGGCGCTGGCGCACGGCAGCGAGCGCTGGCTCGGCATGTCGAGCGCCGAGCGTGACCAGGCGCGCGAGCGCTTTTCACGCTGGCAGGCACTGCCTCCGGAGCAGCGCCAGGCGCTGCGTCAGCGCTGGCAGCGCTTCCAGACGCTCTCGCCGGAGCAGAAGGCCTCGGTGCGCGAGAACTTCCACCGCTTCCAGCAGCTGCCCCCGGCGCGCCGCCAGATGCTGCGCGAGCAGTGGCGCAACGCCACCCCCGCGCAGCGCGCACAGATGGTCGAGCACGCGCGCGCCGGACACCAGCAGCGACACCCGATGGCGCATCCCGCACCGCCCCACCACTGAGGGCGGCGCAGCCGCTCGTGTGACTCTAGTTCGCCGCGGCTTCGGTGTGCGCGCGCACCGGGATGGGCACGTTGCACACGTCCACCCGACCGGCCGGCACCTTGAACCATTCCTCGTGACGGCTGCGGCGGGCCTCGAGGTAAGCCTGAAAAGTTGCCGTATCGGTGCGCAGCACTTCCAGCTCGGTGCGCTCTGCGGGCGCCACATCGGCCGCGACGCTGATTGACCTGATCGGCACGCGCTGCCCCGGGTGCTCGTAGAAGCCCAAGGGACCGGTACCGCGCGGCAGCACCGACAGCTGCTGCATCCCGGACACCACGCGCCCGACCAGCGTGACGTTGCGATCAAGATGCCGCGGCGCCTGGCCGATGACCACGTACAGCTCGGTGCCCCCGCCACTGTCGACATCGTTGTCGCGGCCGGCGCCGACCATGCCGTAGCAGTGCACGAGCCAGGCGCGCCCGACGCTCGGGTCCTCGGCGACCGGGAAGCCCTCGACAAATCCCACCTCGCTCGCATAGGTGTCCGGATCGGGAAGCTTCGTGATCGCAAGTCCGCGCAGCGGGCGCTCGAACTCAGCGACCAGCGTGCGATGAGCTGTGCCCACGGGCTTCTTGCCCTGCGGATCACCCCACTGCACCACGTAGTTGTCCTGCGCGCGCACGATCGCGAGGTCATCGTAGTACTTGCCGCGCACCAGTTTGAGGATGTTGGCGACGTGGTTGGGGGCGAACTGCGGCATGAGCTCGATCACGACGCGCCCGCCGGCGAGCTCCACGTACAGCGTGTTCTGCGCATCGAGCGCTCGCCAGTCGGAAGGTGCGGATGCGGCCAGCACGTCTGCGCTCGAGAGCGGCTTCCTCGGCACATCGTTCGCTGCGGGCGCGGCGAACAGCGCGCTCGCGGCGCACAGCATCGCTCCGGCCAGGCCTGCGCGCAGCGCACGGCACGGCAGAAAGGTACGCGACAGATGTTGCGGTGTTGCCTTCATGTGAGGCGCGTAAAACCGTCCGCGCTCCAGTCCTCGCTCCCGACGCCATGGTGAGCGATGAAGAGGCCGTCCGGGTCGTATTTCGACTTGATGGAGCGCAGGCGCGGATAGTGCGCTCCCCAGAAGGCCGCGCTCCAGTTGGCATTGAAGAAATTGCTCTCGGAAACGTACGAGCCGGGGTGGGGGACGATGCCGCGCAGTTGCGCGCCGGCCTGTTCGATCGCCTGCGCCTGCTGGCGGGCCGCGGCCTGATCCATCGCCGGCCGCGCCATGCCCGGATAAGCCGCTACCGTGCCGTCCGCGATGATCGCGAGTGCAAAGGCGCTCATCACGGCCGGGTTCATCGCTGTCTCGCGCGTCGCGGCGATGGCCGCAGCCGGTGCGCCCGCGAAGCCCTTGTTGATGTGTAGCTCGATCTCGTGATGCCGGCTGCCCGCGAACAAGGCAGCGACGAGCCGCGCACGCTCCTGCCCGTGCAGCAGGGTCTCCGGCAGCCACAAGGACTCAAAGCCGTAGAGGAACGCGCCCACCTGGCCCTGATCGCCTTCCCACCAGGCGTGGAACGCAGGGGCGCCCGGGCGCGGGTCTGCGATCAGCGAATCGCTGCCTTCGAGGTCCCACCAGCGGCGCGCGGCCTTGGCGCCCGCGCCGAGTTCCTCCGTTACGGCAAAGTCCCCTGGCGCAGCTCTCACCCAGTCGAAGAATGGCTGCCACACCGCGCGCGTCTGGCCGGTATCCAGTCCCTGGCACACCATCGAGATCTTGAGCGTGTTGTCCGGTCCCAAGTGCACCTGCTCGCCCCAGTGCGGGTTGAAGAGACTGTCCGCGTAGAAGGCGACGAAGCGGGTGATCAGGGTGCGAAACGCGCCCTCCGACTGCGCCTTGATCGTGCCCCAGGCGGCACCCATGAACTCGGGCAGCTCGTGCGTGCGCAGCGTAAGGCGCGTCAGCACGCCCCAGCTGCCGCCACCGCCGCCTTTGAGTGCCCAGAACAACTCCGGATCGCGGCAGGCGTTCAGCGTGCGCACGGTTCCGTCGGCGGTGACCACTTCAGCTTCCAGTAGTCCCGCAGCGGCCGTGCCGAAGCACTTGGAGAAGCTTCCGAAGCCGCCGCTCTGCACCAGCCCCGCCACACCCACGCTCGTGCAGCCACCGCCCTGCACGTAGCGGCCGGCGCGCGTGGTCACCGCATTGTAGAGGTCGATCCACATGGCGCCGCTCCCGGTCGTGACCGCCGGCACCGGCGCGAGCTTGCCCTGGCAGCCCTGCGGCACGAAAGCATCATCGAGCGTCACCTGGTTCAAGGCGCGCGTCCACACCAGCAGCGAGTCGGGCGCGTTAGAGGTGCCCTGGTAGCTGTGGCCGCCGCCCTTGACGGTGAGGCGCAGCCGGTGCTCGCGCGCGAAATTGACGGCCGCCTGCACATCGGCACTGCTGCGGGTCTTCACCGCGTAGCGGCTGGCGGAGGGCGTCCAGGCATCGAGCCAGCCCGACACCTGCGTGCCTGCGGCCTGATCGCCGATGTAGAAGGGATTGTGGAGATTGGCGATGAGTTCGCGGCAGGCCGCACTTGCAGGATCGCTCTGGCAGGCAGCCAAGAGCGGCTGCACCTCAAGGAGATTGCCACCGACCGCCTCGTTCAGCCGCGACCATTCGGCCGCCGAGGGCCAGCCGGAGTCCGAGGGTCGCACCCGCCTGAACGCCTCGCCGACTGCCCTCGAGCCCGCAGACGCCCGCAACGCCGGCAGCAGTGGCAGCGCTGCGACGGCCTTCAATACGTCCCGGCGATGCATCACACCGCCTTGATCGCCTGGATCAGCTCCGCGCCCGCTTTCTGCGCATCCCCGTACAGCATGCGCGTGTTGTCCAGATAGAAGAGGGCGTTCTCGATTCCGGAGAAGCCTGCGCCCTTGCCGCGCTTGATGACGATGACGTTCTTAGCCTTGTCGGCGTTCAGGATCGGCATGCCGTAGATCGGGCTGGACTTGTCGGTGCGCGCCACCGGGTTCACCACATCGTTGGCGCCGATGATGAGCGCCACGTCCGCGGTCTCGAACTCGGCGTTGATCTCATCCAGATCGGAGATCAGGTCATAGGGCACTCCCGCCTCGGCGAGCAGCACGTTCATGTGCCCGGGCATGCGCCCGGCGACCGGGTGGATCGCAAATCTCACCGTGACGCCACGATCGATCAAGAGCTGGGCCAGCTCCCAGATCTTGTGCTGCGCCTGGGCTACGGCCATGCCGTAACCGGGCACGATGATCACCTTCTGCGCGAACGCCATCATCACGCCGACGTCGGAGGCCTCGATGGGCTTCAGGCTCCCGGTCACCTCGCCCGTGGCCGCAGCGCCCGTATCGCCGAACCCGGAGAACAGCACGTTGCCGAGGGAGCGGTTCATGGCCCTGGCCATGAGCTGGGTGAGGAGCGTGCCGGCCGAGCCAACGACCGTGCCGGCGATGATCATCGCGGCGTTGTTGAGGACGAAGCCCTCGAAGCCGACCGCAAGCCCGGTGAGGGCGTTGTAGAGCGAGATGACCACGGGCATGTCGGCGCCGCCGATCGGCAGCGTCATGGTGAGCCCGAGCACGAGTGCCAGAACGAAGAAGCTGCTGACGACTGCGGGGCTGGCGTTGAGGTGCGCGGCTACCAGTGCGCCCAGCACGAGCGTCACGGCGAGCAGCAGCAGGTTGAGCACCTGCTGGCCGCGGAAGCGGATGCTGCGGGTGATCAGGCCCTGGAGCTTGCCGAAGGCGATGCCGCTGCCTGCGAAGGAGATCGCGCCGATGATGCCGCCTGCGACCGCAAGCGTCGTGGTTGCATAGCTTGCAGTCTCGCCGCGGTACAGCTCCACCGCGGCGATCGCCGCGGCCGCACCGCCCCCCATGCCGTTGTAGAGCGCGATCATCTGCGGCATGTCCGTCATGGCGACGCGCCTGCCGCTCCACCACGCGAGCGCCCCGCCGACGAACATCGCCGGCAGGATCAGCCCGTAATTGGACATTCCCGGGTAGAGGAAAGTGATGAGGGTCGCGACCGCCATGCCGGCGCCGGCCCACAGGATCCCGCTGCGCGCGCTCACCGGGGAGCTCATGCGCTTCAGGCCCACGATGAAGAGCACCGCGGTGAGGAAGTAACTCCCCTGGATTGCCAGATCCGGCGCCAGCCACTCGGGCATCAGGGCTTCCTCTTCTGGGTGCTGCGCGCGCCACTCGACTTGAACATCTCCAGCATGCGCTCGGTCACGACGTAGCCGCCCACGGCGTTGCCGGCCGCGAGCAGCACGCCGAGGCAGCCGATGGTCTTCTCCAGCGGTGTGTGTGCGCTGCCGAGGGCGACCATGGCGCCCACCAGCACGATGCCGTGCACGAAGTTGGATCCGGACATCAGCGGGGTGTGCAGGATGACCGGCACGCGCGAGATGACCTCGTAGCCGGTGAAGGCCGCCAGCATGAAGATGTACAGTGCCACGATTCCGGTCATGATCTGCCCTCCAGCGCCTTGGCGGTCGGCTCGTGTTTGATCTGTCCGCCGCTTGTCAGACACGACTTGGCGAACACCTCGTCGGTCCAGTCGATCGCGAGCTCACCCTTGACGAGCGCGGGCTTCAGGAAGTTATAGAGGTTGCGCGCGTACATCTCGCTGGCGTTGTAGGCCAGCGCGGCCGGCAGATTCAGCGCGCCCACGATCTTCACGCCCTGGTGCTCGATCACTTCGCCCGCGCGCGTGAGCTCGCAGTTGCCGCCCTGCTCGGCGGCGAGGTCCACCACCACAGAGCCTGCGCGCATGCGCTCGACCGCCGCGCGCGAGATGATCTTGGGCGCCGTACGCCCGGGGACCGCTGCGGTGCTGATCACGGCATCGGCCGCGGCGATGCGCGAGTCGAGCACCTCCTGCTGCTGGGCCTTCTCTTCGGGGGTGAGCTCGCGGGCGTAGCCGCCTGTGCCTTCGGCGCTCACGCCGGTATCGACGAACTTGGCTCCGAGGGATTTCACCTGCTCGCGCGTCGCGCTGCGCACGTCGTACGCCTCGACCACGGCCCCCAGCCGCCTGGCGGTGGCGATCGCCTGCAGGCCCGCAACGCCGGCTCCGATGACCAGCACCTGCGCCGGGCGGATGGTGCCGGCGGCGGTGGTGAGCATGGGAAAGAACTTCTGCAGCAGATTCGCCGCGATCAGCACCCCCTTGTAGCCGGCGATCGCAGCCTGCGAGGACAGCGCATCCATCGACTGCGCGCGCGAGATGCGCGGCACCAGCTCCATCGCGAAGCTGGTGATGCCGCGGCTCTGCAGGGCCTGCACCTCCGAGGCGCGCGCGTGCGGCTGCATGAAGCCCACTACGACGGCCGATGGGCGCAGCTGTCCGATCTGCTCGAGCGTCAGGGGCTGCACGGTCAGCAGCACGTCGGCGCTCGTCAGTACCTCCGCCGCCGAGCCTGCCCAGGAGACACTCTTATAAAGAGCGTCCGGGAAGCGCGCGCGCTCGCCGGCGCCGCGCTCAAGCAGCACCCGCGCGCCCTCCTTCGCCAGCTTCTCGGCCACCTCCGGCACGATGCTGACGCGCGTCTCCTGCGGCGCGCTTTCGCGCAGCGCGCCAATCGTTACTGACATTCACGTACCTCGCGTCGGGGCGTCGCGCCAGGCGCCACGCCGCTGGAAATTTCCAAATGAATTAAAGTCTTGCGGTTGAATTCTTACACACAAGTGCTTTATCTTACGGGCCGCTATGCTCGGTATCGATCTCGAACTGGCCGACCACGGGTTACCCGATGACCTGCATATCGTCGCCACCCATGCGGCACGCGGGCTCTCGCAGCCGGTGCTACGTACGGACATCGCGGGCATGCCGCTCGAGTGGATCGACTACAAGGAAGCGGCGCGACTGTATCACCAGGAGCAGGTGGCTTACACATGCGGCTCGCTCCTGTACGAGCTGTACGGGGGAGTCAACGCCCGCACCGGACGGCGTACGGTGCTGGAGGTCAACTCCATCGTGGCCACCGTGGGGCACACCGGCAACCCGGGCAACACGCGCCACGACTACGTGCCGCCCCTGAACAACCAGACGCTGTTCCGGCGCGATGCCTACCTGTGCATGTACTGCGCGCAGCGCTTTCCCGCGCGCGAGCTGTCGCGCGATCACATCCGCCCCTTCAGCCAGGGGGGCACCGACCTGTGGACCAACGTGGTGGCCGCATGCCGCCGCTGCAACAACCAGAAGGCCTCGCGCACGCCCGAGCAGGCGAAGATGCAGCTGATCGCGGTGCCCTTCACGCCCACCTACGCGGAATACATCTTCCTCAAGGGGCGCCGCGTGCTCGCCGACCAGATGCAATACCTGGTGGCGCACTTCCCGCGCTCCAGCCCGCTGCACGCTCGCATTCAGCACTGGCTGACCTGAGAGGCGGTGACGCTGAGGGCGGCGGCTGCTAAGGTGGCGCGCACCTCAAAGGGAGCCACGCTGCCGCCTTGATCTTTCTCATCGACGCCTCCGTCTACGTCTTTCGCGCTTACCACTCCATGCTGCCGGAGATGCGCGACCGGGACGGCAACCCGATGCACGCGGTGTTCGGCTTCGCGCGCTTCCTCGGGGATCTCATCGAGCGCGTGCGTCCCAGGTACATCGCGGTGGCATTCGACCAGCGGCGCGCGAACTCCTACCGCAACCGCATCTATCCGCCCTACAAGGCCAACCGCGAGCGTGCGCCCGCGGATCTGGCGCTGCAGTTCGAATGCTGCCGCGAGTTGTGCCGGCACCTGGGACTGGCCGCCTTCGTCGATCCGGATTTCGAGGCCGACGACATCATCGGCACGCTCGCGACGCTCATGCGTGAGGAGGGGGTGCGTTCGGCCTTCATCACGCGCGACAAGGATCTCGCGCAGCTGGTGCGCGCCGGGGACCTGTTCTGGGACTTCGGCGCGCGCGCACAGTTCGGCTACCACGACATCGAGCGCCATTTCGGCGTGTGCCCCGAGCGCTTCGCCGATTACCTGGCGCTCACCGGCGATGAGGTCGACAACATCCCAGGTGTTCCCGGGGTCGGGCGCCGCACCGCCGCCTCGCTCATGAAAGCGTTCGCCTCCCTCGATGAGCTGTATGCGGATCTCTCGGGCGTCGCGCGCCTGAAGCTGCGCGGCGCCGGCACGCTCGGAGAGCGTCTGAGCGTACATCGCGATTCGGTGTATCTCGCGCGCCGGCTGACGCATATCGCCTGCGACCTGCGCCTGGGAGTGGACGCCGAGGGGCTCGCGCGCCGTGCCCCCGACCTGCCGGCACTCGCGCATCTGTACGACCGGCTCGGATTCGGACCGTTCCTGCGCCGCCAGGGCGAGCGCCTGGCGCAGCTGCCGGGAACGGCAACCCCGCTGTCCGCGGCGTAAGCCGTGGAGGCGTTCGCGGCGATCGCCTGGGGGATCGCCGCGCAGAGCGGTGTGCGCTGCGCACCCGCGCCGCAGCACTCAGTCGGCGGAGGCAGCGTGAACGCGTGCTGGCGCTGGCCGGCCGGCAACGGTGCCCTGTTCGTCAAGGTGGGCGCGGCGGGAGTGCTCACCGCGTTCGAGGCCGAAGCGGCAGGGCTTGCCGAGCTTGCAGCGGCGCGTGCGCTGCGGGTGCCGCGCACCGTCGCGGTCGGACAGGCAGAGGATGCATCGTTCCTGGCGCTCGAGTGGCTCGAGGCACAAGCGAGCGATGGTGCTTGCGAGCGGCGGCTGGGGGCGGGGCTTGCCGCGCTGCACGCCATCACGGCGGCGCGCTTTGGCTGGCGGCGCGAGAACACCATCGGCCGCACGCCTCAACACAATGGCTGGAGCGCTGACTGGGCCGAGTTCTTCGGCGAGCGCCGCCTGCGTCCGCAGCTCGCGCTGGCGATCACGAACGGGTTCGGGCAGCTGCTCGATGAGCGCGGCGCACGCCTGCTCGAGTTGCTGCCGACGCTTTTGGCCGCTCACGCGCCCGCGCCCTCGCTCCTGCACGGGGATCTGTGGGGCGGCAACTGGCTGGCGCTCGCCGGCGGGGAGCCGGTGATCTTCGACCCCGCCGTCTATTTCGGCGACCGCGAGACGGATATCGCGATGACCCGGCTGTTCGGTGGCTTCGGTGGGTCCTTCTACCGCGCTTATGAGGCGGCCGCGCCCCTTGCCACGGGCGCAGCGCAGCGCACCGAGCTCTACAACCTTTATCACGTGCTCAACCATGCGAACCTGTTCGGCGGCGGCTACGCCCGGCAGGCGCGCGCCATCATCGATCGCCTGCTCGCGCAGCTCGGGCACTGAAGACCGCAACGCGGCGATTCGCTATGCTCGGCAAAGCTGAAGGGGGAGAGCGCGCATGGCGAATAAGAACATCAAATCGAGCCTTCACGAGGAGCGCAGCTTTCCGCCGCCGCCGGCATTCACCGCGCGTGCCCGCATCAAGCCGGCCGATCTCGAGAGCCTGCACAAGCAGGCGCGCGCGGACCACGCCGGATTCTGGGCGCAGCTCGCCGCGCGCGAGCTGCACTGGCACAAGCCCTTCACGATCAAGCTGGATGAGCGCGATGCCCCCAACTATCGCTGGTTCAGCGACGGGGAGCTGAACGCTTCCCACAATTGCCTCGACGTGCACCTCGCCGAGCGCGCCGACAAGATCGCGGTCATCTTCGAGGGTGAGCCCGGAGATGTACGCCGCATCTCCTACCGCGAGCTGCACGCCGAGGTGTGCCGCTTCGCCAACGTGCTGAAGGCGCAGGGTATCGGCCGCGGCGATCGCATCATCATCTACATGCCGCTGGTGCCCGAGATCCTGATCGCCATGCATGCCTGCAATCGCATCGGTGCGATCCACTCGGTGGTGTTCGGCGGCTTCTCGGCTCCGGCTCTCAGGGACCGGATCGAAGACACCGAGGCGCGGCTGGTGATCACCGCCGATGGCGGCTGGCGCGGCGGTCAGGCGATTGAGCTCAAGGCGGCCGCCGACAAGGCCTTGAGCAGCGGCTGCCCGAGCGTGCAGCGTGTCATCGTGCTCAAGCGCACCGGCAAGCCAATCGCCATGAACACCCCGCGCGATCTGTGGTGGCACGAGGCCATCGCCGGTGAGCCGGCCACGTGCGAGCCGGAGTTCGTGGACGCGGAGCATCCGCTGTTCCTGCTGTACACCTCCGGCTCCACCGGCAAGCCCAAGGGAGTACAGCACTCGACCGGCGGCTACCTGCTCGGCGCGAAAGTCACCACGCAGTGGGTGTTCGATCTGCGCGATGACGATGTTTTCTGGTGCACGGCGGATGTGGGCTGGGTCACCGGGCACAGCTATGTCGCTTACGGTCCGCTCTCCGTCGGCGCAACCGTCGTGCTGTACGAGGGCACGCCCACGGTTCCGGACGGGGGGCGATTCTGGAAGAACTGCCAGACTCACGGCGTGACGGTGTTCTATACCGCCCCGACCGCGATCCGCGCGCTCATGAAGCTCGGTGACGAGCTGCCGAAGAAATACGACCTGTCGCGGCTGCGCCTGCTGGGCAGCGTCGGGGAGCCGATCAACCCCGAGGCGTGGATGTGGTATCACCGCGTGATCGGCGCCGGGCGCTGTCCGATCGTCGACACCTGGTGGCAAACCGAGACCGGCGCGATCCTCATCTCACCGCTCCCGGGCGCCACCGCCACCAAGCCCGGCTCCTGCACGCAGCCGTTGCCGGGCATCGATGCGGACATCGTCGATGATCATGGCAAGCCGGTGAAGGGTGCCGACGCGGGCGGCTATCTCGTCATCCGCAAGCCCTGGCCCGCGATGCTGCGCACCATCTGGCGCAACAACGAGCGCTACATCGCCGGCTACTGGGAGAAGTTCCACAACCGCTACTACGTCGCCGGCGACAGCGCCCACCGCGACAAGGACGGCTACTTCTGGATCATGGGTCGCATAGACGACGTGCTGAACGTCGCCGGGCACCGCCTCGGCACGATGGAGATCGAGTCGGCGCTGGTGGCGCATGCGCGCGTCGCCGAAGCCGCCGTGGTCGGCAAGCCGCACGAGATCAAGGGAGAGTCGGTGTTCGCCTTCGTCGTGACGCGCGGCGCGCGTCCCACCGGCGACACCGGTGCGCTCGTGAAGGAGCTGCGCGAGTGGGTCGCCCAGCAGCTCGGCCCGATCGCAAAGCCCGACGACATCCGCTTCGCGGACAATCTTCCCAAGACACGCTCGGGCAAGATCATGCGCCGGCTGCTGAAGGCCATCGCGCGCGGCGAGGAGATTACCCAGGATGTCTCCACGCTCGAGAATCCGGCGATCCTGGAGCAGCTGCGCGGCACGCACACTAGCGCGAGCGCTGCGCCCGCATCCGTTACAGCCCCCGCAGCCGCCACCAAGAAGAAGGCGAAGGCCGCGCGCAAGAGTGCCGCGGGCGGTAAGCCCGCGCGCAAGCCGGCCGCGAAGAAGGCACGTGGGGTGAGGCGGGCAGCACCGCGACGCGCGCCGGCACGCCGCGCTCCGAAGCGCGCGGCCGCGAAGAAGAGCGTGCGGCGCGGCGCGGGCACGCGAGGAGGCCGGGCAGCCGGCAAGCGCACCCGGCGGGCGAGCTCCGGGGCACGCCGCCGCTGAGGCGCGCGCTGCTTTAGCCCGGCGTGGCCTTCAGCGCCAGCACCACCAGGCACTGCTGCAGCCACTCGGTGGCCCCGCGCGGGTGCTCAAGTCCCATGCGCCGCAGAGCCGGGGCGTGAGCTGCGGCCGGCCTGCCGCCCGCGACAGCCTTAAGTAGCGTCGCAAGCCGTGCCGGGCGGCTGGCGGTGCGCGCCTCGAGAAATCTGAGCGCCCGCGCCAGCGCGATCTCCTCGGCGGTGATCGGTGCCGAACGGATAGTCGCCGAAGAAGCCACGCGCGCGGTGCGCACGCAGCGCCTGTGTCAGACGCTGCGGGAAGTTGTTGCGGAACGCGTCCGGTATGCGGTAGTCGGCGCGGATCTTGCCCGCCTCCCGGGCGCGCGCCAACAGCTGCGGCTGGAAGCGCGAGTCGGCGATGTTCAGCAGTGCCGCGATGATCTCCGCGTCGGTGCGGCCGCGCAGGTCGGCGATGCCATACTCGCTGACCACGATGTCGCGCAGATGCCGCGGGATGGTCTCGTGGCCGTAACTCCAGAGGATGTTGGAGGTGGTGCGCTGATGGGCGGTGCGCGTGGCGCGCACGCACAGGATCGAGCGCGCCTGCGGCAGCGCGTGCGCCATGGCGACGAAGTTGTATTGACCGCCGACCCCGCTCACCACCCTGCCGCTCTCGAGTGCATCGGATATGGCAGCCCCGAGCAGCGTCACCATCATGGTGGTGTTGACGCAGCGCGCATCGCGCCGCTGCAGAATGCGCAGCTCCTGGTCAGGGCCGTAGAGCTGGTTGACGAACGCCACCCCGCGCATGCCGAACTGCACGCGCTCGCTTTCGGGCAGCTCGCGCAGCGCGGCGTAGAAGCCGCGCGGCCCGATAAAGAAGCCGGCGTGCAGCACCTGGCCGTTGCGCAGCTCGCGTCCCAGGCACTCCTGCGCCAGCCGTGCGCAGCTGCCCGGGTCGGCGAGATCCGCGGCGATCCACTGCCCGCCGGGGGCGCGCATGCGGCCGGCGGCAAATTCCACCTCCTCGCGGAACACCCCATAGCGCTTGAGCTCGGCGAACTGCCTCGCATCGAGCTGCGCAGGCGTGCCCGCCTGCGCCAGGAGCCCGAGGATGCCCGCATCGAAGCGCTCCCCGATGCGCCCGCCTGCCAGCAGCCGCTCGATCGCGAGGCAGTCATAGACGCGCCGGCAGAGAACGCCGGCGCGGTACAGCTCCAGGAGCTGATCGACGAACATCTCGGTGTTGGCGAAGAGTCCGGTGGCGAAGGGCTGATCGCCCCCCTCGGTGGCCATCAGCGGTGCGACGGTCCCGGCATCGAGCGCGGCGAGTGCGCTGCGCCAGGCGGTGTTCTGCTGGTGGCGCAGCAGCAGCGCGTACACCAACGCATCGCCCAGCTCGCCGATGCCGACCTGCAGCGTGCCGCCGTCACGGATCAGGCTGCTGACGTACATCCCGATGGCGTGCTCGGGGGTGCCGAGGGAGGGATTGGGCGGACAGAACAGGTCATAGTCGTAGCGGCGCTCATCCACCAGCAGGTCGATGTGCTGCGGGTCCACCTGCGCATGAGCGCCCATGAACGGCATCTGCGCGTGCGTCTGCCCCACCATGACGATGTCGCGGCCGGCATGGCGCGCCTCACTGACATACGGCAGCAGATCCGTGCTCACGTCGGCATTGGAGCCAAAGCTCAGCTGCAGCTGCCCGTCGATGGTGCGTGCGGCCAGCAGGTGCGCGATCACGTTGACGCCGCGCGCGAGCACCGCGCGCGCCACGTGCGTGTAGTTGGCGCTCAGGTAGTGCTGTTGCGCATGATCGGAGGCGAGGAACGCACCGGGCGCGAGGAAGAATTCGATCACGCGCACGTTGGCGGGCAGCGTGTCGGCCTTCAGGGCGCGCGCGTACTGCGGCTCCACGTAGCTGCCGAACACCCGCTCGGTCAGCGGCCCGACCAGGCGCGCCTCGAGGGCGGAGGCGGCCACCGGCTTCAGCAGCGACAGCGCCGTGATGATGGTCAGATCCAGGCAGGGGTCGTTGAGCGCGCGGCGGTAGAGCTCGTTGACCAGCAGGTTCGGCTTGCCGATGCCGAGCGGCATGGCCAGCACGATGCGCGGCCCGACGCGGCGCAGCAGCGCCTCAACGCAATCGCCGACGTCAGCGAATATTTCAGGCATGCCTCTTGTGGCATGCTCTGTCAGGCGCGCAGCGTGAGTCAACCGCGCATACCCTGATCGGAGCTGAGGACATGGCACTCGAGAAACCCGCGCTTGACCCGCGCACCGTGGACGCCCAGAACCGCTGCGGCTATCCGGAGCCATACCGCTCGCGTGTGCTGCCACGCTTTAAGCGTGGCATCGGCGATGCGCTCGGGCTGACGCGCATCGGCATAAACCAGACGACGCTCGCGCCGGGCAAGGAATCCTCCATGCGGCACTGGCACACGCACGAGGATGAGTTCGTGTACGTGCTCGAGGGGGAGCTGGTGCTGCGCGGCGCGGCGGGCGAGCAGGTGTTGCGTGCCGGCATGTGCGCCGGCTTCCCCGCCGGGAGCGAGGACGGGCATCAGCTCATCAACCGCAGCGAACGCGCGGCGGTGTATCTGGAGATCAGTAACCGCGACGATGCCGATACCGCCTACTACAGCGACGCGGAGGTGGACCTGGTGTGGAACGCGCCCGGCGCCCGCGGCCGCTACACGCGCCGCGACGGCACGCCGCTGTAGGTGGTGCTGGTCAGTGCGCGGTGAGCCGCAGTGAGAACGACACTCCGACCTCGTTGCCGACCTGGTCGGTGGCCTTCCAGTCGCCCTGGCCGACGCCGTAGTCGAGCCGCTTGAGGCTCGTCTTGCCGCTCATGTAGCCGACCGTGGCACCGTTCTCGGTGGCGGTGCGGAACGTAAACGGCACGCGCAGATCGCGCGTCACGCCGCGCAGCGTGAGCTTGCCGACAGCCTCGAAGCCTGCGGCGGTCTGCACGAACTGCGTGGCGAGGAAGTGCGCCTGCGGGAATTTCTTCACCGAGAACAGGTCCTCGCTGCGCAGCGTGTCGTCGCGTTCCTGGTCCCCGCTGTCGAGCGAGCCCATCTCGACTGCCACGTCGAGGCGGCCGGCGGTGAGCTTGTCGGGCGCGAAGTCGAAGCTCACCGGGAAGCTCTTGAAGCGCCCCTTGTTCTGGGCACCCGCCTGCGTGAAGGTGAACTCGAGGGAGCTCTTGGCCTGATCGAGGGTGTAGTGGGGCACGGCAGCCGGCTCGGCCGCGCGCGCCACGAGCACCAGGCATAACGCCGCGCCGAGTGCGCGCGCAGGCAGGGCGGCAAGGGATGCGGTCAGGCGTGTCACTTGGGCTCCGGAGTCGAGCTGCCCAGGGGCAACATACGGCGCAGTACGTCATCACGCAGCATGAAGTGGTGCTTCAGAGCTGCCGCCACGTGCAGCGTCACCACGGCACCCAGCACCCATGCCAGCGTGCTGTGCGTTGTGAGCAGCGCCTCGTAGAGCGAGCGGTTCTTCGGGACCAGGTCGGGGAGCGTGAAGAACCCGAACCAGCTCACCGGGAACCCACGTGCCGAGGACATCATCCATCCCGAGAGCGGCATCGCGAACAGCAGCACGTACAGGAGCGCATGGGTGAGGCGCGCGAGGGACTGCTCCCAGGACTTGAGCGTCTGCGGCAATGCAGGAGTGGGATTGAGCAAGCGCCATACGAGCCGCGCGAGGGCCAACATGAGGATCGTGATGCCGACGGACTTGTGGCGTGCCAGCAGACCGAGCTTCTTCGCGCCCGCCGGCAGATCGTCCGCCATGCTCGCCAGCGTCACCTGCAAGATGATGAGTATGACGATCAGCCAGTGCAGCAGCTGGGAGAGGGCACCCCAGCGGCGCGTGGTGTTTCGCAATGCCATGCGGGTAAGCTTAATGCGTATGAGCGCGCGTTGGAAACTCCTGCTGGCGGGCGCGACGGCGCTGCTGGCGCTCGGGGGCTGTCGGTTGCCGCCTCACGGCGCCGCACCGCCGCCGGCCTTGCAGCCACCGGGCGTGGCGCCGCATCTCGGGACGCCCTATGAGGTCGTGGCGGCGGACTCGCTCCTTACCATCCTGGTGTACCGCGGTGGGGCGCTCGCCAGCGTCGGTCACAATCATGTCATCGCCTCGCACGATCTGCGCGGCACGCTGTACGTAACGCCCGACCCCATGCGCAGCAGCTTCGAGCTGCACGTGCCGGTGGCGACGCTCACGGTGGACGAGGAGGCGCTGCGGGCGCAGCAGGCCAGTGCCGACTTTCCGCCTGACGTACCCGAGAGCGCCAAGGAGGGTACGCGTCGCAACATGCTGGGCGAGGCGCTGCTCGATGCCGCCGAGAGTCCGGAGATCCTGCTGCAGGCCGTGCGGCTCGAGCAAAGCGCCGCGCCGGACCCACGCACGGTGATGGTCCGCCTGCAGAGTACCGTGCGCGGACAGCAGCGTATCTTCGCGGTGCCGGTGAGCTACCAAATCGGCGAGGGGGCGGTGATGGTGTCGGGGACCTTCCCGCTGCGCCAGAGTGATCTGGGACTCACGCCCTTCAGCGCGATGCTCGGCGCGCTGCAGGTGCAGGACGAGATGCGGATCAGCCTGCGCATCGTGGCGCGCGCGGCGGCGCGCAACGGCGCGCTCATCAGGCATCCTCCAAATCCCGCTTCAGCCGGGCGAGCAACGTGACCGCCTCGGCAGAGTAGCCACAGATCCAGCGCTCGTAGATGTCCTTGAACGGCGCGACGTTTAGGTAGTTCCACCTGTGGCGCCCTTCGCGACGGACCATGACGAGTCCGGCGCGCTCCAAGACGCCCAGATGCTGCATGACGGTGCAGCGATCAAGAGCCCCTGCGAAGCGCTCACAAAGCTCCCCTGTGGTGCGGGGGGCTTTCTTCAGCAGGTCGAGAATTCGCCGCCGCCGCCAATCCGCGAGCGCCTTGAATACCATATCATCCGCGTCCCTTGACATGTTATACTTTTATAACACAATATGGACGCTCGTAAGCGAAGGACGGTGCCGATGGAGCCGAAGTTTCAGGTACAGCTGAAGATCCGCAAACCGGTGGCGGAGGTCTTTGCCGCAGTGGTTGAGCCGAAGCAGCTGACGGCTTACTTCATTCAGACATCAAGTGGCCCGTTAGCCGAAGGCGCGACTGTGAAATGGAAATTCGCCGAAGCGCCCGAGCCCTTCGACGTGATCGTGCGCAAGATCACGCCAAACGAGACGATCGTATTCGAGTGGGCCGGGGGCCGCAGCTACAACACCCGCGTCGAAATGGAGTTTAAGCCTCTCGATGCCGGCAGCACGATGGTGCTGATACGCGAGTCGGGCTGGCGGGAGGATGCGCACAGCATTGAGCTCTCGTACGGAAACGCGGGCGGCTGGATGCACATGATGTGTTGTCTGAAGGCCTTGCTCGAATACCGCATCAATCTGCGTGCGGGCGGAGCGCGCTAGCACCGAGCGGGCCAAACGACTGCCTCGGGCGTGGCTCTCGCGCGGTGGATCTTGTGAACGCGAGCCGCCCGCGCAGGTGCGCTCAGGCGTCCTCTTGCTCCAGCAGCAACAAAGCTGTGCCGTCCGGGCTCTTCAGCAGCGCGCTGGCGTCCCCGTGCACCGGACCTGCCGCGAGCGGCAGGTTCAGCTCGCGCAGCCGCGCAATGCGTGCGCGCATGCCGGGGTCGTGGAACACCAGCATCGGACGCCGGCAGACGTCCGGGAGGTGAAAGGCGAGGTCGATCTGATCGCTGGTGAGCGAGAGGTGCGGGTAGGGCGCCTGCGATTCCAGGGCGACGAAGCCCAGCGGCTCCCAGAAAGCCTGCGCCGCGGCGAACTCGCGCACCGGCAGGCTCACCTCCGCAAAGTCCCCGCACAGCGAAGTCTCGGTCGCAGCGCGCGCGACCGGGGAATAGGTGCGCGCCTCGAGCAGCGCCACGGTGTGGCCGAACGGGTCGGCGAAGGCGATCTCGTTGAACACCTCCTCGCCCGTACGGCAGTTGGTCAGCTCCAGGCCGGCGCTGACGAAGTCGCCCAGATGTGTGGCGATGCCGGGCCGCACGAAGGTGAGCGCGGTCGAGGGTCCCGCGCGCCGGTGCAGACCGATGAACAGCCGTCCGTCGGTCAGCACCCCGTAGGGATGGGAGTACGTGTCGGTGGTGGTGGCCTGGGTGAAGCCCAGGCGCTCGTAGAACTCGACCGCGGCGCGCACATCGTCCGCCACGATGCTGATTTCATGAAAGGTGCCGAGCAGCGGCAGCGGCGCCGGGCCCATCAGGCAGACGCACCACGCGCTGCGCCCGGCAGGCGCTCGCTCAGAGCATCCGTCCACCCCTGGCAGCGCTGCGCAATGAGATCCGCGAGGCAGTGCGCGTGGCTCGCGCGGGCATTGAGCGCAGGCACATACTCGAAGCGCTCACCGCCGGCGCGCATGAAGGTCGCGCGGTTCTCGATGTTGATCTCCTCGAGCGTCTCCAGGCAATCCACCGCGAATCCCGGACACACCACGCTCACTTCGCGCACGCCGCGTGCCGGCATGCCGGCGAGCACCGTGCTCGTGTAAGGCTGCAGCCAGTCCGCCGGACCGAAGCGCGACTGGAAGCTCACGCTCCACTCGCCCTCGCGCAGCAGCAGCTCGTCGGCGAGCAGCCGCGCCGTTCCCTGGCAGCGCCTGAAGTACGGGTCGCCCTGCTGGCAGTAGCGCTCCGGAATGCCATGGAACGATATCAACAGCTGTGCGGTGCGACCGCGCGCCTGCCAGTGCGCGGTCACGCTGGCGCGCAACGCCTCGATATAGCCGGGATGATCGTGATAGTCGGCGATGAAGTGCAGATCCGGCAGCGTGCGCCAGCGGCACAGCTCGGCACTGACCTGATCGTGCACCGCCCCGGTGGTTGCCCCGCAATACTGCGGGAACAGCGGCAACACCAGCAGTCGCTGGGCGCCGCCCTCGCGCAGACGGCGCAGCGCTGCGCGCACGTCCGGCTCGCTGTAGAGCATACCGACTTCCACCGACAGCGGCGCCAGCATGCGCTGCGCCAGCGCGTGCGCGAGCTCGGTGCGCAGCCGCTCGCTGAGATCACGCAGCGGTGAGCCGGAGTCGGTCCAGATGTTGCGGTAGCGGCGCGCCACGCGCGGCGGCCGCCAGGGGAGGATCACCCCGTACAGCAGCGGCAACCACAGCGCGCGCGGCATTTCCACCACGCGCGGGTCGGCGAGAAAGCGGCCGAGGAACGCGCGCACCGCCCGCGCGGTGGGCGCCTGCGGCGTGCCGGAGTTGACCAGCAGGATGCCGATGCGCTCGGTGCCGTCAAAACGCATCAGCCCAGGCCCACGCACAGGAACTTAAGCTCGGTGTAATCGAGGATGCCGTACTTGGAGCCTTCACGGCCGATGCCCGACTCCTTCACCCCGCCGAAAGGGGCCACCTCGGTGGAGAACAGCCCGGTGTTCAGTCCGACCATGCCGTACTCGAGCGCCTCGGCTACGCGCCACGAGCGCGCCAGGTCGCGCGTATAGACGTACGAGGCGAGGCCGAACTCGGTGTCGTTCGCCATGCGGATCGCGTCCTGCTCGCTCTCGAAGCGAAACAGCGGAGCCACCGGACCGAAGGTCTCCTCGCGCGCCACCAGCATCGCAGGGGTCACCCCGGTCACGACGGTCGGCTCGAAGAAGGTGCCCCCGAGCGCATGACGCTTGCCGCCATAGGCAATGCGCGCGCCCTTGGCGAGGGCATCCGCGAGGTGCTCCTCCACCTTGGCGAGCGCGTTCTCATCGATCAATGGCCCCTGATCGGTGGGCCCCTTGAGGCCGTCCCCGACGCGCAGCTTCTCCACCGCGGTGACCAGCTTTTTCGCGAACGCCTCGTACACCGGCGCGTGCACCAGCAGACGGTTGGCGCAAATGCAGGTCTGGCCCGTGTTGCGGTACTTGCTGGCGATCGCTCCGGCGACCGCGGCATCCAGGTCGGCGTCTTCGAACACGATGAACGGCGCGTTGCCCCCGAGCTCCATGGTGAGCCTCTTCACCGTGCCGGCGCACTGCGCCATGAGCTTCTTGCCCACGGCCGTGGAGCCGGTGAAGGTGACCTTGCGCACGCGCGGATTGGAAGTCAGCTCCCCGCCGATCGCCGCGGCATCACCGGTGATGATGTTGAGCACCCCGGGCGGCACACCGGCGCGCTCGGCGAGCACTGCCGCCGCGAGCGCCGAGAAGGGCGTCTGGCCGGCGGGCTTGCACACGAGCGTGCAGCCGGCCGCAAGCGCCGGCCCCGCCTTACGCGTGATCATGGCGAGCGGGAAATTCCACGGCGTGATCGCAGCGACCACGCCCACCGGCTGGCGCAGCACCACCAGGCGCCTGTCGGCCTGGTGTGCCGGGATCACATCCCCGTACAGGCGCTTGCCTTCCTCGGCAAACCACTCGATGAACGCCGCGCCGTAGCTGATCTCGCCCTTGGCCTCCGCGAGCGGCTTGCCCTGCTCGGCGGTCATGATCGTGGCCAGGTCTTCCTGATTGCCCATCAGCAGGTCGAACCAGCGCCGCAGGATCACCGCGCGCTCCTTGGCGGTCATCGCGGCCCAGGCGGGAAACGCCTGTGAGGCTGACTCGATGGCACGCCGCGTGTCGGGTACCCCCATGTTGGGGACGGTGCCGATGCTCTCGCGCGTGGCTGGATTGTGAATCGCGTGCGTCGCACCGCCTGCGGCCTCGACCCATTTGCCGCCGATGAAGGCACGGGTACGTAGCAGCTCCGGATCACGCAGTTTCATGAGTTCGATGCTCCGCGGGTTGCGCCGGCGCCTGTGGTGGCGGCGGCGAGATGTTGGGCAAGGAATTCGAGCGTCCGCGAGCGCGCCAGTTCCGCAGCCTGCGGATCGTAGCTGTCGCGCTGGTCGCAGTTGAAGCCGTGGCCGGCGCCGGGGTAGGTGTAGAGGGGCGCGGCCGGCTGCGCTGCCCTGATGGCTGCGACCGCATCCGGCGGGATGCTCTGATCGGCATCGCCGAAGTGGTACATGACCGCACAGCGGGGCTGGCGCTCGAGGTAGCCGGCGAGCTTGCCGTAATACACCACCGCGCAGCAGAGCGGCAGCTGACAGGCGGCCAGGTAGGAGAGCGTCCCGCCCCAGCAGTAACCGACCGTGGCGCTGCCTCCGGAGTGGCGTACCACGGCGAGCGCGGCGGCGATGTCCTTCATGGTGCTCTCGGCGGGTAACTGCTTGACATAGCCGATACCGAGTTCTTTGTCGGCGGCGCTGTAGGTGAGCTCGATCCCGCGGCGCACGCGATCGAACAGACACGGCGCGATGGCCGTGTAGCCGGCGGTGGCGAAGCCCTCGGTCAGCTTGCGGATGTGACTGTTGACGCCGAAGATCTCCTGCAGCACCACCACCGCCCCGCGCGGCCGCCCAGGGGGCGCGGCGAGCCAGGCCTGAAACTCGTGGCCGTCACGTGCCATGATGGTGGTGAATTGGCCCATGGGATGGCATTCTAACGCGCCGCGCCTTCGGAGGGATTCAATGCTCGTCGGACCCGCACTCAGGCGCGTCGCCATCGTAGGTGGCGTACGCATTCCATTCGCCCGCTCCTATTCTCTCTACGCTACGGCGACCAATCAGGACCTGCTCACGGCTGCGTTTCGCGGCCTCGTGGAGCGCTTCAAGCTGCAGGGTGAGCGTCTCGGGGACGTGGCGGCCGGGGCGGTCATGAAGCATCCCAAGGATTACAACCTGGTGCGCGAGTGCGTGCTCTCAAGCGGACTGGATCCGCACACGCCGGGACTGGACATGCAGCGCGCCTGCGGCACGAGTCTCGAGGCGGCGATCGATATCGGCAGCAAGATCGCGCTTGGACAGATCGATGCCGGCATCGCCGGCGGCACGGACAGCATCAGCGATGCGCCCATGGTGTACCCGCGCGCCTACCAGCAGCTGCTGCTCGCGAGCTACCGCGGACGCGGCGCCTGGCAGCGCCTCTCACCATGGTTCGGGCTGCGGCCCAGGCACTTCAAACCGGTCCTGCCCGCAGTGGTCGAGCCGCGCACCGGGCGCTCGATGGGACAGAGCGCGGAGATCACGGCGCAGGAGTGGCAGATCACGCGCGCCGAGCAGGACCAGCTCGCCTACGACAGTCACGTGAAGGCCGCCGCCGCCTGGCAGGCGGGCTTCTACGATGACCTGGTGACCCCCTACCTCGGGCTCAAGACCGACAACAACGTGCGTGCCGACACGAGCCTCGAGAGGCTCGCGAAACTCAAACCAAGCTTCGCCGCGGAGGGCACACTCACGGCCGGCAACAGCACCCCGCTCACCGACGGGGCGAGCGCGGTGCTGCTCGCAACGCCCGAGTGGGCGGCACAGCGCAACCTGCCGGTGCTCGCGTATCTGCGCTACGGCAAGGTCTGGGCGGTGGACTTCGCCGGCGGCAAGGAAGGCCTGTTGATGGCTCCCACCTACGCCGTGGCCGCGATGCTGCAGGATGCGGGCCTGATACTGCAGAGCTTCGACTACTACGAGATTCACGAGGCGTTCGCAGCGCAGGTGCTGTGCACGCTCAAGGCGTGGGAATCCCCCGAGTACTGCCGCGACGTGTTGGGATTGCCCGCCCCGCTCGGCAGCATCGATCGCACCCAGCTCAATGTGAAAGGCGGCAGCATCGCCCTCGGTCATCCCTTCGCCGCCACCGGAACGCGCATCCTCGCCGCGCTCGCCAAGATCCTGGCCGGTGACCCGCACGCGCGCCGCGGCCTGATTTCGGTGTGCACCGCCGGGGGCATGGGGGTTGCGGCGATTTTGGAGCGCTGAAAGCAGCAGGCAAGAAAACATGAACACGCGCAAGAGCAGCGCCCTGCTGGCAGCGGCAGCGCTGCTGGCGGCATCGGCGGGGCAGGCGGATTTCCAGACGGCACTGAAGGATTACAACGCCGGCCGCTACGAGGCCGCGCACGGAGAGTTCCTGACGCTCGCAGAGCTCGGTGACTGCTCCTCGCAGTTCAATCTCGGCGCCATGGCGCTCAAGGGTCAGGGGGGACCGCCGGATACCGCCAGCGGCGTCGGCTGGCTGCAGGTGGCCGCAGACAACGGCTGCCAGCAGCTGGTGGGCAACCGGCTCACACCTCTTGCCGCGAGGCTGAGCCCCGATGAGACGCGCGCCGCTGCGCAGATCGTCGGCCGCTATGGGCGCGAGGCGCTGCACGCCGCAGGCGTAATCGATCCGGACTTCAGCTGTCACGACATCATTCCCGCAAGCGTGCTGTTGGCGCCGCAACCCGAATACCCCCCGCGCGAGCAGGCCGCGCGCCGCGAGGGCATGGTGATCGCCGCGGTGAGCATCGGGGTCGACGGGCGCGCGCGCGACCCGGAGATACTGCTGGCGATCCCCGCGGAGGGCTTCACGGCATCGGCGGTGGAGGCGTGGCTCAACACGCGCTTTGCGCCCGCCAAACGCAACGGCCAGGCGCTGTCCTCACGGCTGTTGTTGAAGCAGGGGTTTGCGCTGACCGGGGAGGGCGCGCTGGCAGACCTCGAGGCGTTGCGCACGGCGCGCCCGGCGGCGCAGGCCGGCGATGCCGCGGCTGCCTACCTCGTGGGCCTCACGGGAACGCTCGATCCCTCGCTCGGGGTGTCGTATGCGCGCGCGAGCCAGCTGCTGTTCGGGGCGGCGCGCGATGGCGGTCCGCAGGCGCAGTACTGGATCGGCAGCCAGCTGCGCGCAAGCGCGCTGTGCCATCCGCGCGCCGACGGGACGATCTGGCTGCGACACGCGGCCGATGGCGGCAGCGCCTCAGCGCAGCTGGCACTCGCGAGCGACCTGCTCGGGGCCGGACAGGCCGCGCAGGCGCGCGTGCTGCTGCAGCAGGCCGCGCTCTCCGACAGCTACTATGTGCGCAAGCACGTCGCAGCACTCCTGGCCGCCTCCTCCGAGCAGGGGGTGCGCGATGCGGCCACGGCCCGCAGCGTGGCACTCAAGCTGGCTGCCGGGGAGATCCAGTCCGATCCGCAGATGTTTGAAGTTGTGGCCGCAGCACACGCGGCGAGTGGGGAGTTCCGCGAGGCGGCTGCGCAGCAGAGGCTGGCGATACAGAAGGCACAGAAACTCGACTGGGACACGCGCGCCATGTCCGAGAGGTTGAGCGACTACGCGGGCGGCAAGCCCTGGAGTGGAGATCTGTTCGCCTCCCCGTAGGGGCTGACAGAGGGCATTTGCGCCGACGGCGGGCGAGGCCGCAAGATGCCCTGAACACGGCGGCATGCCGCACACACCCATGAGCAGACCCGGGATCGATCGCCTCTTCGAGCGGCGCCTCTCCAGCCTCGTCAACAGCGGCGAGCCGCAGATCCTGCAGGGGGGTCGCAAGGGGGTGGAGAAGGAGTCCCTGCGCGTGCTGCCCGACGGCAGCCTCGCGCCTACCCCGCATCCGCGCGCGTTGGGATCCGCGCTCACCAACGAGCACATCACCACCGACTATTCCGAGGCGCTGATCGAGCTGGTCACACCGGCCTTCACGCACAGCTGGGAGCTGCTGCAGTACCTGCTCGACCTGCACCAGTTCGTCTACCGCCACCTGGGCGATGAGCTGCTGTGGGCAACGAGCATGCCGTGCGCCATCGCGCACGATGAGGACATTCCGCTCGCGCAGTTCGGTAGCTCGCACGTCGGGCGCATGAAGACCGTGTATCGCAACGGACTCGGCCTGCGCTACGGGCGCATGATGCAGGCAATCTCGGGTGTGCACTTCAACTACTCCTTTCCGCTGCCGTTCTGGGAAGCGTGGGCGGCGGCGCACGGCACGAGCGCGGCGGGCGCGCAGTTCATCTCGTCGTGCTACTTCGAGCTGCTGCGCAACTATCGCCGCCACGGCTGGCTGGTGCTGTACCTGTTCGGGGTCTCCCCGGTGGTCTGCAAGTCCTTCCTGCGCGGTCGGCAGGGCGGGCTCCAGGATCTGGGCGCGGGCACCGCGTACGAGCCGTACGCGACCAGCCTGCGCATGAGCGATGTCGGTTATCGCAACCGCAACCAGGCGGGGCTGGCCGTCTCGGTCAACAGCCTCGAGGAGTACGTGCGGGACCTGACGCGCGCGATCAGTACCCCGCATCCGCCGTATGAGGCGCTTGGTGTCAAGGTGAACGGCGAATACCGCCAGCTCAACGCCAACATCCTGCAGATCGAGAACGAGTACTACAGCTTCATACGCCCCAAGCGCGTGGCGCGCTCCGGGGAGCGTCCGACCAAGGCGCTGCGCCGTGCCGGGGTTGAGTACGTCGAGGTGCGGGCACTCGACGTCAGCGCGTTCGATCCGGTCGGCGTCAACCAGAACAAGCTGCGTTTTCTGGAAGCGTTCGTGGCGCTGTGCCTGATGAAGGACAGCCCGCCGATCGCCACCGAGGAGCAGGCAGCCTTGGATGAGAATCACCTCACGGTGGCGCGCCGCGGACGCGAGCCGGGGCTGACGCTGCGGCGCGACGGGCACAACGTTCCGATGCGCACCTGGGCGCGCGAGCTCCTCGACTCGATGTCCGGCATCTGCGACATTCTGGATCGCGGGGATGCAGCGCGACCCTATGCTCAGGCGTTGGCGACGCAGTCGGCGAAGCTCGAGGACGTGGCGCTCACGCCTTCCGCGCGGCTGATGACCGAGCTCAGCGCCGGCGAATCGTTCTTCGACCTTGCGCTGCGCATGTCCGCGATGCACAAGGCATATTTCCTCGACCTGTATCCGCCCAACGAGGAACGCTTGCGCGAGTTCTCCCAGGAAGCCCAGGAATCGCTCGCCGCCCAGCGCTCGATCGAGGCCGCCGATAAGGGAAGCTTTGAGCACTACCTCGCCCGCTACTTTGCCGACTGACCGATTTCTGACTCCCGTCGCGGAAGTCAAGTCCGTAAATCCCTATAAAGGTGTCAGTCAAAGTCAAAGTTGTGAGCAATTTTTGACTTTGTTCAGCTGCCGTTTACATTACAAAACTGCAATGCCACAGCGTTAGCTTTTAGAACGCCAACCCAATAAACTTTCTGGGCCGCATCGCGTTATGGAAGAGCGATCGGGCACATGGAGTAAGTCAGGAGTGGCGGCAGATGGATAGCAATGCACAAGGATGTCCCGTAGACACATGGAACGGGACGGCGGCGAACGAGGAATTTCCCGACGAGGTAAGTGAGTTGGACGCGCATGTCTACGTCCACTCCGGTTGGGATCCGTACGCACTGTGGCGGGCACGCGTGAAGGCGACTTTCAACACCAGGCCGGAACGCGAGCGCAGGCGCTGACCTTCGCCTCCCACGCGCTGAGATCCGGGGGTCAGGTTCGCGCTGCCCGCACCGGGACGCTATGCCGGCTGGCGCGCCGCGCTGGGGATCACCTCCACCACACCCAAGTCGCACCGCCGTGACCGCTCCGGCCGCGCCGCGCACCCCCGCCCCGGCGACGATGCGCAGCTGACCCTCAGGCACCCCAGTCAATACCCCGGACGCGGGGGTGCTGCGATGCGATTCCTGACTTGCGCTGGCGCGTTCCAGCCCCGATCCTCCCGCACATGAATGCACTGTCGGTACGCGGGCTCACCAAAACCTACAGGAACGGCGTACAGGCTCTGCAGGGCGTAGACCTGGAGGTCGAACGGGGCGACTTCTTCGCGCTCCTGGGTCCCAACGGCGCCGGCAAGACGACGCTCATCGGCATCATCACCTCGCTGGTCAACAAGACCGCCGGCGATGCCTACGTGTTCGGCCACCCCATCGACCGGGAGCTGCAGGCGGCCAAGGCCTGCATCGGCGTGGTGCCGCAGGAAATCAATTTCAACATGTTCGAGACGCCCTTCACGATCGTCGTGAACCAGGCGGGCTTTTACGGCATCCCCCGGCCGGTGGCGCGCGAGCGTGCGGAGAAGTACCTGAAGCAGCTGCAGCTGTGGGACAAGCGCAACGGCATCTCGCGCGGCCTGTCCGGGGGCATGAAGCGCCGCCTGATGATCGCGCGTGCCCTGATGCACGAGCCGCGCCTGCTGATCCTCGATGAGCCGAGCGCCGGGGTGGACATCGAGATCCGCCGCTCGATGTGGGACTTTCTGCGCGAGATCAACGAGCGCGGCACCACCATCATCCTCACCACGCATTACCTGGAGGAGGCCGAGACGCTGTGCCGCAACATCGCGATCATCAGCGGCGGGCGCATTGTCGAGAGCGACCGCATGAGCAGCCTGCTGCGCCGGCTGCAGTTCGAGACCTTCGTGCTGAACCTGCGGGCTCCCCTCACCGCCGCGCCGCCCCTTCCCGGTTACGTGACCGCGCTCCTCGACGATCATA
>Ga0302325_10005888_pt1 | contig 27741 bp, 22 predicted proteins | sample Palsa_T0_2_FD_201948 | JGI IMG/M metagenome (GOLD analysis project Ga0302325, IMG submission 201948) | Peat permafrost microbial communities from Stordalen Mire near Abisko, Sweden - Palsa_T0_2 | ecosystem: Environmental > Terrestrial > Soil > Palsa > Peat permafrost | place: Sweden: Abisko... | reverse complement strand
GCGCGTCCAGCTTCTTCGAGACGATCCCCTCCAGATCCATCCGGCAAGCCGACGCCAGCACCGCGTCGCCGGGATCGAGCAAATGGTGGACGAAACGGATGTTCTCCGGCGCGCCCGCCAGACTCTTCTCGAGCCTCTCCTTGCGCTCGGCGAGCGGCAGGGGGCGAAGGTCCTCGCCACCGGAGTAGAGCCGGTCGAAGACGAAGAAGACCACGTCGTCGGTCTGGCCCTCGGAGATCGCCGCCTGCAGCGCCGCGAAATCCGGCGCCCCGGTGCGGTCGAGCGCGACCGCCTCGCCGTCGATGATCCCAGCCTCGAGCTTGGCGCCCGCCTCCACGATCCTGGGGAACTTGGCCGACCAGTCCAGGCCCTTGCGCGTCAGCAGCACCGACTTTCCGCCCTGGGTGCGAAGCTGCATCCGGTAGCCGTCGAACTTGATCTCATGACCCCAGCCGGAACCTCGGGGCGGCGTCTCCACGAGCTTGCAGAGTTGGGGCTCGACAAACCGGGGCATTGTTCCCGCGGCCGGCTTGGCCCCAGCGATCTTCGGCGAGGCGGCGGCCGTCGAAGCGGCGTTTTCGTGGCTTTGCCAGACGGCGTCCGCAGCCGTGTTCGAGGCCGTCATGAAGCGTGACGCCGTCCTCCCCTTCCCCGCCGCGATCGCCGCTATCGTCCGTCCCGAGGCGATCGAGCGGTCCTCCGCCGCCAGGGCGCCGCCCTCGCCCTCCACCGCGGCGGCGTCTCGATGCTTGATCAGCAGCCAGTTTTGCCGCTTCGATTTCTCCTCGCGGCGCAGTCGCACCAGCACCCAGCCGCCATGCAGCCGCCGGCCCTCCAGAGCAAACTTCAGCTCCCCCTTGGCCAGGGCCGCATCCACATCCTCGAACCCGGGCTCGGGCGCCCAGTAGCCGCGATCCCACAGCTGGACCGCGCCGCCGCCGTACTGGCCCCTAGGGATCGTCCCCTCGAAATCACCGTAGGCGAGGGGATGGTCTTCGACCTCCACCGCCAGGCGCTTGTCATGTGGATCGAGCGAGGGACCGCGCGTCACCGCCCAGGACTTGAACGTCCCGCCGTATTCGAGCCGTAGATCGAAGTGCAACCGGCTCGCCGCATGCTTCTGGATCACGAACCTCAGGCGATCGGAAGCCTGGACGGCGGCGTCGTCCCCGGAGGGCTCGGCCGTCTTTGCGAAGTCCCGCATCCGGCGGTAGCGGGCAAGTTTCGATGTCGCCATGACAGGTTCCGACCAGGGGCTTCAGCCTGCTCAAACGATCAGTGACGCTGGACGATCCGGACGCAACCGGAATCCGCTTCGGCCGGTTGCGGCTAGGGCGAGCCGGTCATTCGACGGTCACGGACTTGGCCAGGTTTCGCGGCTGGTCGATATCGCGGCCAAGACCGCGCGCCACCTGGTAGGCGATGAGCTGCAGCGGCACGTTCAGCAGGATCGGGGCCAGCTCCGGCTCCGATCGCGGGACCTCGAAGGCCGCCTCGACGCCGTCCAAGGCTACGCCGGCGTGGGTGATGGCGAGGACCGGGCCGCCGCGGGTCCGCACCTCGGCGATCGTCGAGAGGTTCTTTGCGACGAGGTCGTCGTCCGGCAGCACGATCAGGGTCGGGGTCGCGGCCGATATCAGCGCCAGGGGTCCGTGCTTGAGCTCGCTGGCCGGATAGGCCTCGGCGTGGAGGTAGCTTACCTCCTTCAGTTTCAACGCGCCCTCCATCGCCACCGCATAGCCCTCGGCGCGACCGATGAAATAGGCGTGCTCGCTTGCCGCCAGCCGCGCGGCGATCCCGCCTAGCGCCTCCTCGCGCGCGATGATCGAGGCGATCTGCGCCGGCAGGTCTTCGAGGCCGGCGATCAACCGCTGGCCCTGGGCCGCGGCAAGGTCCCTTATGCGGCCGAACTGAAGCGCCAGCAGCGCGAAGGCCACGGCCGTCGAGGTGAAGGTCTTGGTCGAGACCACGGCCACCTCCGGCCCGGCGTGGAGATAGACCCCCCGCCCGCATTCCCGCGCGATAGTGCTGCCGACCGCGTTCACCACCCCCAGCACCCGGCCTCCCTTGCGCCTTATCTCCTGGATCGCGGCCAGGGTGTCGAAGGTCTCACCCGACTGGCTGACGGCGATGTAGAGCGTGTCCTGTTCGATAACCGGGTTGCGATAGCGGAACTCCGAGGCGGGCTCGGCGTGGGCCGGGATCCGCGCCAGCCGCTCGATCAGGTGGGCGCCGAGCACGCCGGCGTAGAGCGCCGAGCCGCAGCCCAGGACTTTCACCCGCCGGATGTCGAGCATCTCGCGGGCGGCCAGCTCGATGCCGCCAAGGTGTGCGGTCGAGAATCGGCGGTCGAGCCTGCCCAGCAGCGCCCGACTGACGGCCTCGGGCTGTTCGGCGATCTCCTTGCGCATGAAGTGGGAATAGTCGCCCTTGTCGAAGCCGCCGGCCTCGCCCTCCAGCTCCCGCATCGGCTTGAGCCGCTCGGCGCCCTCGAGGGTCAGGACCGTGAAGCCGCCGGCGCGAACTTCGGCGATCTCGCCGTCGTCGAGATGGGCGACGCTTCTGGCATGGCCCATCAGAGCCGCGGCGTCGGAGGCGACGAACATCTCGCCATCGCCGGCGCCGATGACCACCGGTCCGCCGTTGCGGGCGGCGACGATTACTTCGGGGTGGCCCGCGTCGATCACCGCCAGTCCGTAGGCCCCCTTCACCGACGCCAGGGCGGCGCGGACGCGTTCAGCGAGCGAAGCCTCTACCTGGCGGGCGATCAGGTGCGCCAGGACCTCGGTGTCGGTCTGCGACCGGAACTGGACCCCGTCGGCCTCGAGTTCCGCGCGCAGCTCGGCGGCGTTCTCTATAATGCCGTTATGGACGACGGCCAGGCGCCCGGCGGCGTCGGTGTGAGGATGGGCGTTGATGTCGCTGGGCTCGCCATGCGTCGCCCAGCGCGTGTGCGCTATGCCGGCCCGACCCGCGATCCCGCCGACGAGCGCCTCCAGCTCGCGGACCTTGCCCTTGCGCTTCCTGATCGTCAGGGCGCCGTCGGCCGCGATCGCCAGGCCGGCCGAGTCGTATCCCCGGTATTCGAGCCGGCGCAGGCCCTCCATCAAGAGCGGCAGGGCCTCGCGTGGGCCCACATAGGCGACGATCCCGCACATCAGCGGCGCCCTTTAACCATAGATGATCCGGCGGATCTGGCGGATGCTGAATCGCGGGGCCGGGTAGCGCCGCTCCGCCAGTTCGATGGCGATCCGCGCATAGATCTCGTCGTTGCGCCGCCCGAGCTTGAGAAGCGCCGAATGGCGCCGGCGCACGAAGGCCTGCGGACTCTCGTCAAGATAGCTGAGCACGTCATCGACAATCCTCCGGGCGATGGGAAGGGCGAGGCCGCTGGACCGGGCGGCGTGCGCCACCAAGTCGTCCAGGTCGCTCGGATCCGCCATCTTCGCCCCCCTCTTGCGGCCTGGTGCTAGGAGACACAACTGCCTTGCCCGATTTCGGGCAAGTACCTTTCACGCCACGCCCCGCGTCGCCGGACTGGCTCGGTCAGCCGCTCAGAGCTCCACCGGCTTCCCGTGGGAGCGCCCCATCGTCCGGCGCGCCGGCGGCCGCGGCCAATCTCAGTTCCTCGGCCAGCGCCGCCGTCCATTCGGTCCGGGTGAAGGCCCCGACGGCGGCCAGTTCGACGGCGAGGGCGAACGCCTGAGCCAGCCCAGGCTCGGCAAAGACCGGGCCTTCCTCGTCAGCCGGCATCTTCGGCGGGTTCGTCATCGCCAGGGCGGCCCACGGCGATCTTTGCTAGGGTTCGCGCACTTCGAAGGAGACAGACCATGGCCGAACTCGAACAATCCCCGGTCCGCGCTCTCGGAAAGACCGGGGCCAGCGTCTCGGCGATCGGGGTCGGAACCAACAGATGGAACAAGGGCGCGAACGACGCGGCCGTCTTCGAAACCTACGAGGCGCTGGTGGCCGGCGGCGTCGACTTCATCGACACCGCCGAGATCTACGGCCTTGGCAAGTCCGAGCGCCTGATCGGCGACTGCATCGCCAGGGACCCGCGGCCGGTCAAGGTGGCAAGCAAGTTCGCGCCGTTCGTCGCCCGAACTTCGCCGCGCCAGCTGCTGGCGGCTTTGGACGCTTCCCTCGCGCGGCTTGGCCTGAAGACCCTCGATCTCTACTACATCCACTTTCCGTTTGCCTTCGCCAACCTCGACGCCCTGGCCGACGCCATGGTCGAGGCGGTGCGCGCCGGCAAGACCCGCTTCGTGGGAGTCAGCAACTTCAACGCCGGCCAGATGCGCAGGATCGCCGAGCGGCTGGCCCGATCGAACCTACCGCTGGCGGCCAACGAGGTCAGTTACAGCCTGCTGAACCGCAAGGCCGAATCCAACGGCGTGCTCGACGCCTGCCGCGAGCTCGACGTCGCCCTGGTCGCCTACTTCCCCCTGGCCTCGGGCCGGCTCGCCGCCTCTACAGCCGCTCCGGGAGAAGGCGCGGCGGCGCTGCCCAAGACCCTCGCCGGCGTCGCCGAGGCGCGAGCGGCGACCATCGCCCAGGTCGCGCTGGCCTGGCTCCTGCGCCGCGATCCCCACGTGATCCTCATCCCCGGCGCGACCAAGCCGCGCCACGCGGCCGAGAATATCGCCGCCATGACCTTGCGCTTGACCGACGAGGACTTCGCCGCCATCGACACCGCTTCGGCGACCGGGAGACGAGCCTCTTGACCCCATCCGCTCCCGACCGCCAGACACTCTCGATCCCGGGCCTGGACCAGGCGGCGGAGATCATCGTCGATCGGTGGGGCATCCCGCACATCTACGCGGCCACGATCCACGACGCCTTCTTCACCCAGGGTTTCAACGCCGCGCGCGACCGGCTCTGGCAGCTCGATCTGTGGCGCAAGCGCGGCCTTGGGCGGCTGGCCGAGAACTTCGGGCCCGACTACCTCGCCCAGGATCGGGCGAGCCGGCTCTTTCTCTACCGCGGCGACATGGCGGCGGAATGGGCGGCCTATGGGCCCGACGCCAGGGCCTGGTCGCAGGCCTTCGTCGAGGGGATCAACGCCTACGTCGGCCTTGTCCAAGCCGGGGGCGCCCCTCTGCCGGTTGAGTTTCGGCTGACCAAGAGCACGCCGGCGCTGTGGGAGATCGCCGACCTGGTGCGGATCCGCAGCCACGGCCTCATCCGCAACGCCGAATACGAGGCGATCCGGGCCCGGGTCGTCGCCGCCGGCGGCGTCGCCGCCGACCGCCTTCGCCGCAAGCTCGAGCCCGACCATGTCCTCGCCATCCCCGACGGGCTGGATCCGGCCGACATCCCGGGCGACCTGCTCGCCGATCATGTGCTGGCGACCAGGGACGTCACCTTTACACCGCCCGGCGCGAGCCCCGCCGACGAGGCGCGACATCTGGCGGGGCTGGCGGCCGAGGCCGCCGCCCACGGCTCCAACAACTGGGCGATCGCGCCCTCGCGCACCGCCACCGGCCGGGCCGTGCTGGCCAGCGACCCGCACCGGGTGCTGGGCGTCCCTTCGATCCGCTACATCGCCCACCTGAACGCCCCGGGCCTGTCGGTGATCGGCGCGGGCGAGCTGCACCTGCCGGGCGTCACCATCGGCCACAACGACCGGATCGCCTTTGGCATCACCATCCTCATGGTCGATCAGGAGGACATCTACGTCTACGCCCTGAACCCGGAAAATCCCCGCCAGTATCGCTATCAGGACCGCTGGGAGGAGATGCGCGTCGTCCGCGAGACGGTGGCCGTGAAGGGCGAGGCCCCGCGCGAGATCGAGCTTGCCTTCACCCGCCACGGTCCGGTGTTGAAGATCGACGCCGACGCCCATCGGGCCTTCGCCCTGCGCACCGTCTGGTCGGAGCCGGGCGCCGCCTCATACTACGGCGCGGCGCGATACCAGACCGCCGGCGACTGGTTCGCCTTCAAGGACGCGCTCGCCCACTGGGGCGCCGCCTCGATGAATTTCGTCTACGCCGACGTCGACGGCAACATCGGCTGGCTGCCGGCCGGCAAGGTCCCAAGGCGCGCCAACTGGGACGGCCTCCTGCCGGTCCCCGGCGACGGGCGCTACGAATGGAGGGGATTCCTCGCCCCCTACGAGCTGCCCAGCCTCTACAACCCGGCCAAGGGCTGGGTCGCGACCGCCAACGAGATGAACCTGCCGGCCGACTATCCGGCCGAAGCGCGCAACATCAGCTTCGAATGGGCCGATCCCTCCCGCGCGGTCCGGATCGACGCGGTGCTCTCGGCCAACGACAAGGTCAGCATCGCCGATTCGATGGCTCTGCAGAGCGACGACCGTAGCATCACCGCCATGCGCGCCGTCGCCCTCCTCGCAGGGCTCGCTTCGACCGACCCGGAGGTGGCCCGCGCCCTGGAGCTGCTCGCGGCCTGGGACGGCCACGAGGGTGTCGACAGCGCCGCCGCGGCCATCGCCGAGGTGTGGCTGAACAAGCACCTGGCGCCCCGGACCATAGAGCGGGTGACGCCGCCGGCCGCGGTCCCCCTGGTGGGCCTGGGTTCGCCCCACGCGGTGATCAGCTACCTGGAGACCCCCGACGGCGCGCTGGGCGAGAACCCGTCGGCCGCACGAGAGGAGATCCTGCTCGCCTCGCTAAGATCGGCGCTGGGCGAGATCGCCGAGCGGCTCGGGCCTGACATGGCGACCTGGACCTGGGGCGCCCTGCACCAGGCCCGCTTCGTCCCGGCCGCCGCGGCCCTGGCCGATCCGGAACTGCGCCGGCGGATGAGCCATGGTCCTGCGCCGATGCCCGGCTCGGCGACGACGCCGCGCGCCGCCACCTTCGACATGACCGACCTGCATGTCACCAACGGGGCCTCGTTCAAGATGGTCGTCGATGTGGGCGACTGGGACAACAGCGTCGTGATGAATTCGCCGGGCCAGTCGGGCGATCCCGCCAGCCCCCATTACCGCGACCTCTTCCCGCTCTGGGCCCGCGGCGAATACGTCCCCCTGCTCTTCTCCCGCGCCGCCGTCGACGCCGCCGCCCGCCTCGTGATCCAGCTGACGCCGCCCTAGACGGGGCGTCCCCGCTCACCGCGAACCGGAGAAGCCTACCGCGCCTGCGGCCGCCAGCCTTCCTTGCCGGCGCGCCAGAAGGCGAAGGCGATCCAGTCGGCGCTCAGCAGATCGCCCTGGGTCCGGGTCGAGCCGATCCCGTGGCCGGCCTCCGCGTCGACGCGCAGCAGCACCGGATTGGGCCCTCCCGCCGCCTCCAGGGCCGCGGCGAACTTGGCCGGGATCCAGGGCGCGACCCGCGGATCGTTGAGCCCGGTGGAGATCAGGATCGGCGGATAGGCGACGCCCGGCTTGATGTGCTGGATCGAGTCCATCGCATAGAGGTTCTTGAAGCCCTGCTCGGTCTTGATCGTACCGAATTCGGGGATGTTGTCCGGGCCGCCGGGGGTGAATTCGCTGCGCAGGGGATTGGCGTCGGGGACGATATCGATCACGCCGGCGAAGAGATCGGGCCGGTCGGTCATCGCCCGGCCCATGGTGATGCCGCCGGCCGAGCCGCCAATGATGAAGAGCTTGTCCTTAGCGGTGACGCCGCGGGCGATCAGGTCCTCGCCGCAGGAGATCACATCCTTCCAGGTATTGGGCTTGTTGGCGTCCTTGCCGCCCAGGCGCCAGGCTTCGCCGAGCTCGCCGCCGCCGCGCACGGCGCAGACGACATAGTTGATACCCTCGCGCATCATCGCCGCGCGCCTGGGGCTGAAATCGGCGACCTCGGAGATGCCGTAGGCGCCGTAGGCCTCGACGACCGTGATCGCCGGCCCGCTCGCATCCCTGGGCTGGATCAGGGCGTAGGGAATCATCATCTCGTCATGACCCTTGGCGGCAAGGTCGCTGACCTTGAACTGGCCGGCGTCGATGTCGCCGTGGACGCCCAGATGCAGGTCGGCGAACGTCCCTCCCGCCGGGTCGAAGCGGAACACGGTTGGCGGCGTCACCCAGTTTTCCAGGGAGAAGGTCACGCCTGGCTGGCGCGGGTCGCTGAAGACGTCGGAGACGTGCCCCTTGGTCGGCAGCGCCACGTCCTCGATCCTCGAGTTCCCGGCCGGGATGCGCAGCAGATGCGAATAGTCGCCCTCGCGGGTCCAGACATAGAGGGCGTCCGCGGCCGCGTGCAGGCCTTCGATGACCCGCCCGGGTTCGGCCGGAACCAGAGTCACGGCCGTGGAGAGCGGCGCTCCGGCCCGAAGCTGGAGCACCTTGAAGGTCGGCGCGTCCTTGTGGCTGAGCAGGAAGAGATCCCCGCCCCTGGCGTCGGCCGCCGTCACGCCCTCGTCGCGGTCGGCGAGCAGGGTCCAGGGAGCGTCCGCGTCGGCGGCGCGCGCCGCCGGCGCCGACCAGATCTTGAGCTCGTTCTGCACCCCGTTCTGGGAGATGAGAAAGGCCACCGGCGTTCCAGGGGCGACAACCAGCACGGGGGTCTCGTCGTGGCCGAACTTTGGTCCGCGGCCGGCGGTCGAGCCGTAGAGGACGACCGGCTCGCCGGTCAGGTCCCAGACATCGAGGGTGTCGTCGCGGTATTTCTCGGTCGGCGGGTCGGTCGGTCCGACCTTCTTCAGCCGGACAAAATAGATCGATCTATTGTCGACGCTCCAGGAGGTGGCGCCGAACTGAGCCCGGTCGATCGGTCCGGCGATCCTGGCCCCGGTGACGGCGTCATAGACGAACAACGAGGCGGCCTCGGAGCCGCCTTCGGAGATCCCCACCGCCACCTTCGATCCGTCCCAGGAGGGGAGGATGAAGTTGATCGCCATCGGCGTTCCGCCGTGCTGGGCGCGCAAGGCGGCCATGTCGACGATCCTGCGCGTTCCGCCGGCGTCGCTCACCACCAGGTCGAAGGTGTCGGCGCCGGGTCGGCGCTCCTCGTAAATGCTGCGGCCGCCGTAGAAATTGTAGCTCTGGACGAAGCCGAAGCTGCCGGTGAAGGCCGAGACCCGCGCCTGGAGCGCCCGCAGCGGCTTGATCGCGTCGAGCACCTTGCGCGTGTAGGCGCCTTGGCCCTTCATCCAGTCGATCGTCGCCGGACCCAGCGCCTCCATGTAGCGGTAGTTGTCGGTGACCTGGCCTCCCCAGAGCGTCTCGGTCACCGGCGTGGCCGGCGCCGGCGCGGGGGCCGGCCCCACCCCGATCGGCGCCAACGGATCGGCGGCTACGGCGGCGCCCGCGGCCAGCGCCAGCACGGCGGCGGCCGCGACGACTGAGAGCTTCATCGATGATCCTTCCCAGGGTCCCTGGCGACCGCTCGGCCGTCCTTTTGGGGGACCGTTTGGCGGCGCCCGCCGCACGACGCAAATGAAAACCGCGCAATGATCCTTGGAGCCCGTTTGGGACCCGGCCTTGGGAGGGTCTATCCTCTCCGGCGATGGCGAGCGAATCTGTCCCCAAGCCGGTGGCGTGGCCGATCTTCCAGGGCTTGCGCGGGGCGGGCCCGACCGATCTGGGTCATGATCTGATCGCGGGCCTGACGCTCGCCGCCATTGCCATTCCCGAACAGATGGCCACGGCGCGGCTGGGGGGCCTGCCCCCGCAACTGGGCTTCTTCGCCTTCGTCGCCGCCTGCGTCGGCTTCGCGGTCTTCGGCTCGAGCCGCCAGCTCTCGGTCGGCGCCGATTCGACGATCGCGCCGATCTTCGCCGGCAGCCTGGCGCTGCTGGCCGCGGCCGGTTCGCCCCACTACGCCGCGCTCGCCGCCGTCCTGGCGCTGATCCTGGGCCTGCTGCTGGTCCTGGCCGGCGCCCTGAAGCTCGGCTGGATCGCCGACCTTCTCTCCAAGCCGGTCATCACCGGCTTCCTGGCCGGGATCGCGATCCACATCCTGATCTCCCAGGCGCCCTCGATCCTCGGGCTCGCCGAGGAATCCGGCGATGTCTATCACCGGCTGGCGGCCCTCTGGTCGGCGGCGCCGGCGATCAATCCGGTCTCGATCGCCATCGGCCTTGGCGTCTTCGCCGTCACCTTCGGCGCGGAAAAGCTCGACGCCCGCATCCCCGGGGCCCTGATCGCCCTCGTCGGCGCCACGATCGCCACTGCGGTCTTCGGCCTCGAGCGTCACGGGGTCGCGGTCCTTGGCCATATCGTGGGCGGCGCCCCGCACCCGGCCCTCCCGCGCCTGGCCTTCGAGGAGATCCGCCCCCTCGTCGGACTGGGGATGCTGCTGGCGCTGGTTGTGATGTTCCAGACCGGCGCGACCACCAGGTCGTTCGGCGGCGCGGGCGGCGATCCCGACGTCGACCGCGACTTCGTCGGGGTCGGGGCGAGCAACCTCCTCGCCGGGGTGTTCGGCGCCTTCCCGGTCAACGCCAGCCCGCCCCGGACCGCCGTCGTCGCCGCTTCCGGTGGCCGCTCGCAGTTCACCAGCCTGCTGGCGGCGGCCGCGGTCCTGCTGCTGGCGATGTTCGGGACCGGACTGCTGACCCATGTGCCGAGCGCGGCGCTGGGCGGCGTCCTCCTCTTCGTCGCGCTGCGGATCCTGCATGTCGGGGTCATGGCGGCGATCCTGCGCCGCACCGCCGCCGAGTTCGCCCTGGCGCTGGTCACCGCGGTCATGATCGTCGCCCTGCCGATCCAGACCGGCGTCGCCATCGGCGTCTTCCTGTCGTTGGCGCACGGCGTCTTCACCATCACCCGCGCCCGCCCGATCGTCTTCGCCCGGGCCCGCGGCGGCACTGTCTGGTGGCCCGCCTCCAGCGTCCCCGACGCCGACACCGTCCAGGGCGTCGTCGTCCTTGGGTTCCAGGCCCCGCTCTCCTTCCTCAACGCCTACGAATTTCGCCGTGGAATGTTCGAAGAGATCGGCCGCGCCAAAGGCGTCGCGCGCCTGTTGGTCCTGGAAGCGAGCAGCATCGTCGAGATCGATTACACCGCCTCGGAGATCCTGATCGAGGTCATCGCCAAGGCTCGGGAGGCCGGGATGGACTTCGCCGTCTCGCGCCTGGAGTCGGTCCGCGCCCAGGCCGCCCTCCAGCGCTTCGGCGTCACCGACGCCCTGGGCCCCAACCACGTCTTCCACAGCGTCGAGGAGGCGATCCGCGCCCTCGCCCCCGCCTCCGCCGCGCCCACGGCCTAGGCCAAGCCTCCCGCCGGGCCGCCTTCTTCACCACGCCGTCGAAGAGTATGAGATAACCACGGTACACTCCTGGGAGCCGACCGATGGACCTGGTTTCCGAATTCGACGACGGCGCGCATCTGGCCCGCGAGGCCAAGGCGCCTGCCCACGCGCCGGCGCTCGCCGGAATGGCGCCCCCGCCGGCCAGGCCCCTGTCGTTCTTCAGGCAGCTACGGGCGGCGAACGGCAACTCCTATGAGACCGTGCCGCTGGCGGCCTACGAGGAGCCTATCCATCGCCCCAGGTCGCTCTTCAGCCGGATGCTGATGGTGAACGAGCCGGACGGGGTCAGGCGGGTGCTGCTCGACAACGTCGCCAACTATCCCAAACACCCCCAGGAAAACCGCTTCTTCTCGGCGATGTTCGGCGAGGGCCTCCTCAGCACCGACGGCGCCAAATGGAAGGCCCACCGCAAGGTCATGGCGCCCTCCTTCGATCCGCGCAGCGTCGCGGCCTATGCCCCTGCCATGGCCGCGACCGCCCAGGATTTCGCCGCCGAATGGGACGCCGGGGCGCCCGACCGCGAGGTCGACATCACCGAGGAGATGAAGGCGCTCACGCTGCGGATCATCTGCCGGACCATGTTCTCCTCCGACGCCGAGGAGCTGGTCCGGCTGGCTGGCGAGGCGCTCGGCTTTACCCAGACGGCGCTGAATTTCGGCCTGCTCGATATCCTGCCGATCATTGGACCCAGGCGGATGAAGGCCAAGGAGGCGGCGATCCACGCCGACTTCGCCAGGATGGACGCCGCCATCTATCGGATGATCGCCGAGCGCGAGAAGAACCTCGCCGACGCGCCAAGGGACCTGCTTACCCGGCTGATCGCGGCCAAGGATCCGGAGAACGGCGCCGGCCTGAACCCCACCGAGGTGCGCGACGAGGTGATCACCATCTTCATGGCCGGCCACGAGACCACGGCCGTGACCATGACCTGGGTCTGGTACCTGCTCTCCCAGCACCCGGACCAAGAAGCGCGGCTGCACGCGGAGCTGGAGGCGGTGCTCGGCGGCCGGGCCCCGACGGCCGAGGATCTCCCCAGTCTCGCCTACACGCGGATGGTCATCGAGGAGGCGATGCGGATCTATCCGCCCGCGCCCGGCCTCTCGCTGCGGGTGGCGCAGAAGGACGACGAGATCTGCGGCGTCAAGGTCAAGGCCGGAACCGGGATCTTCCTCTCGCCGTGGATCCTGCACCGCCATCGCCGGCTCTGGGACGATCCGCTGCGCTTCGATCCGGACCGGTTCGCCCCCGAGATGAGCGCCGCGCGGCCGCGATTCGCCTACCTGCCGTTCGGCGGCGGCCCCCGGATCTGCATCGGCGCGGCCCTGGCGATGAACGAGGCGACCCTGATCCTCGCCGCCCTCGCCCAGCGCTACCGCCCGCGCCTGAAAGAGGGCTGCGAGATTAGGCTTCGCAGCCGGATCACCCTCACCCCCCAGGACGGGATGCCGATGATCCTGGAGCGCAGACCCGTCCCGGGCTGAAGGGCGCGGTCGGGCCGCGCCGTCGCGCGCACCTTGCGGGCTACGCGGCGGCGGGCGAGGAAGAGGCGGTGAAGGCGGAAAGGTCGCAGCGGGGGGTGGCATGTCCAGACTGGCCGCGGTCGCCCTGGCGGCGGCCCTCGTCGCGAGCGCCGCGGTGACGGCCGCCACGCCGCCGCCGCTGATGAACTGGCCAGACCTGCTGGGCCGCCCGCCCCTCCTCGCGACCAGGCACATCGCCTATGGCGACAAGCGCGCCCAGTTCGCCGAGCTCTGGCTGCCGGACGGCCCGGGGCCCCACCCGGTGGTGCTGATGGTCCACGGCGGCTGCTGGCAGTCGAAGATCGCCGGGCTCTCGATCATGAACTGGGCCGCCGAGGATCTGCGCCGGCGCGGGATCGCGGTCTGGAACATCGAATACCGGGGCGTCGACGAGCCCGGCGGCGGCTATCCGGGCACCTTCGCCGACGCCGCCGGCGCGGCCGACGCCCTGCGATCGCAGGCGCATGTCCATGGTCTCGACACCGGCCGGATCGTCGCCTTCGGCCACTCCGCCGGCGGCCACCTGGCGATGTGGCTGGCGGCGCGGCCGCGCCTGCCCAGATCGAGCCCGCTCTGGTCGGGCGATCCTCTCCCGATCCACGCCGTGGTCAGCGCCGGCGGCCTGCCGGACCTCGCCGCCGACAGGGCCGCCACCGACGCCGCCTGCGGGCCGGCGGTCATCGACCGCCTGACCGGGGCGCCGACGCCGGCGCGCCCGGATGTCTACGCCGACACCTCGCCGGCGGCGCGCCTGCCGATCGGAGTGCGCCAGGAAATCGTCAACGGCGCGCTCGACACCGTCGCCCCGCCCTGGCTCGGCCGCGACTATGCGCGCAAGGCCAGGGCCGCCGGGGATGGCGCCACCCTCACCGTCATCGACGCCGCCGGCCATGTCGAGCTGATCGCCCCGGGCGCCGAGGCCTGGCGCCGGGAAGTCGCCATCATCGAGCACCTGCTTCGGCCCTGAGCCGCCCGCGCCGCGCCGCCGCGGTTAACCCCGCCCTAACCGTGAAACTTCACCGGGCGGAAAAACCGACGGGCGCATGGTGAACGCCTGGGCCGAGCCAAGAAGCGATCCTTAAGACATGACCGATCTTTGGCTCTGCCGCGTTCTATCCACCCTGCCTGCGCCCTATCGCGCCAAGGTTCTCTGCCTGGCCGCCCTGGCGGCGACCCTGCCCCTCGCCGCCCTGGCCGCGGTCATCGGACCCGCGCATCCGGTCACCGTCGTCCTGGCCCTGGCGGCCGCCCTCCTCGCCCTGGCGGCGGTCGCCGAGCTGCTGCGCCCGATCGGCGCCGTCGCCGGCCGGCTGGAGCGCATCGCCGGCGAGGCGGACCGCCCCGGCGACCGCGTCGGCGACGAGGTCGAGCGGATGTTCCGTTATGTCCATCGGCTCGGCGCCGAGCTCGACACCCTGCGCCGTCGGGCCACCGCCAGCCACCCGGTCAGCGGACTTCCGACCCGCGAGCCGTTCCTCTCCTCCCTGGGCATCGGCAACGCCCGGCATGGAGGCCAGGCGGTCCTGGGGGTCGTTCGCTTCGTCGACCATGACCGACTCGCGGCCTTCGACCAGGCCTTCGCCGACCGCGTCCTGGCGGCTTTCGCCGCCCGCCTGACGACCGCGATCCACAAGAGCCGGCGCGTCGGCCACGTCGATCGCGACTGCTTCGCGGTCTTCTTCGACGAGGTCGCCGACCCGGCCGCCGCGACCGCCGAGTTGCAGGCCCTGGCCTATGTGCTCGGCCAGGAGCTCGCGAGCGACGAGGCGAGGCTGGTCCCGGAGGTGACGGTCGGGGCCGCGGTCTTCCCGCGCGACGCCGGCGACGCCGGCGCTCTTCTGACCCGCGCCTACGCGGCCCTGCCCGCGCCCGGCCAGATGACCGGCGCCAAGGTCGCCCTCTTTTCCAGCGAGACGGCGGCGGCGGCCAAGGAACGGTTCGGCCTCGAGCAGAGTCTGCGCCACGCCATCGCCCGCGACGAGCTCGTTCTCCACTACCAGCCGGTGGTCGACCTGGCCCCTCCACGCGTGATCGGGGCCGAGGCCCTGCTGCGCTGGCGACATCCCGACCGGGGCCTGGTCCCGCCGGCCGAGTTCATTCCCATCCTCGAACAGTCCGGAATGATGGAGGAGTTCGGGATGTGGGTCCTGAACGCCGCCTGCAAGGAGGCGCGCGCCTGGGAACTCGCGGGACTGACGGGCATGAAGATGGCCGTCAACGTCTCGGCCCGGCAGCTGCGTCAGGATCGGCTGGTGCGGATGCTGGTCCATACCCTCGATCGCCACGGCCTCGAGCCCGCGGCCCTGGAGCTGGAGCTGACCGAAAGCGCCGCCCTGGTCGACGATAAGGAGACGCGCGGCCTCCTCGCCGAGCTTCGCGCCATGGGCATCAGCCTCGCCATCGACGACTTCGGAGCCGGCTACTCCAGCCTCAGCAACCTTCGCAAGCTGCCCTTCAGCAAGCTGAAGATCGACCGCGAGTTCGTGGCCGATGTCGACAACGACCGCGACAACCACGCCATCTGCGGCGCGCTCGTCGAGCTCGCCCGGGGTCTGGAGATCGCGGTCCTCGCCGAAGGCGCCGAAACCCTTCAGGAGGTTCAGGCCCTCCAGGGCCTCGGCTGCTCGATGTTCCAGGGCTATTTCTTCGCCCGCCCGCTGCCGGCGGCCGATTTTACCAGGACCATCGTCGATCCGCAGTGGCTGGCGCTGCTCGCCTCGCCGGTCCACCGCCACATCGCCACTCTCGAGCGGCGGGTGGCGCGATGAGGCCCGGCCCGCGCCGCGCCGCGACGGCGGCGCTGCGGCTGGTCGCGGCCGCCCTGGCGGCGGCAGCCGTGGCCTCCTGCGCCGCAAACCCGGGCCGCAAGGCGCCCACCGTCGCCGTCTCGCCGCCGACGCCGGCCCCGGCGGCGCCGAACCCATCGAGCCTCACCGCCCTGGCCGTCACCCTGCTGGGCGAGGGCCGCGCCGCCGACGCCCGCGCCCAGCTCGACGCGGCGCTGAAAGCCGATCCCAGCGACGCCGAGGCCAAGCTGCTGCTCTCGGAAATCGACCAGGACCCCAAGGTCCTCCTCGGGGCCCCCAACCACCCCTACCAGGCCCGCGCCGGCGAGACCCTGGAGGGCCTGGCGCAACGCTTCCTCGGCGATCGCCGCCTCTTCTTTGCGCTCGCCCGCTACAACGCCATCGCCGTGCCGGACAAGCCGATCGCCGGCGTCGTGCTGATGATTCCGGGCGTCGCGGCGGCGACCGCGCGACCGCGCCCGGTCCACGTTAGGCATGACCATCCCGCCACGCCCGCGCCGCCGGCGCAGGCGCTCGTCGCTCCGGCGATCCCGCGTGACCCGGGGCGCGCCGCCGCCCTGCGGGCCGTGGCGCTCGAGGACATGAGCCGGGGCCGCATCGATGTCGCGGTCGGACTGCTGGAGAAGGCCCAGGGCCTCGATCCGGGCAACCCCCTGATCGACCACGACCTCGAACGGGCGCGGCGCGTCCAGCTCGCGGTGAGGGAACGCCGATGAAACTGGTTGGCAGGTACGAGGTCGGCGACCTGATCGGCGAAGGCGCCACGGGCGATGTCTACAAGGCCTACGACCCGCGGATAGACCGCGTCCTGGCGATCAAGATCCTCAAGGCCGGCTATCGGCAGAACCGCCGCTACACCGCCCGCTTCCTGCGCGAGGCCAAGGCCGCCGGGGCCCTCTCCCACCCCAACATCGTCACCATCTACGACGTCGGCGAGGTCGACGGCTATCCCTACATCGCCATGGAGCTTCTCGAGGGCGTTCCGCTGGAGACCGTCGCCGCCAACGGCGGTCTGGAAACCAGGCAGGTCGTGGAGGTCGGCCTCCAGCTGGCCGACGCGCTGCGCTACGCCCACTCGATGGGCGTCGTCCATCGCGACATCAAGCCCTCCAACATCATGCTCGTGAACGGCGGCCGCAGCGTCAAGATCCTCGACTTCGGGATCGCCCGCGTCACCGATCCGGACGGACAGGACGCCGACACCCTGGCGACGCAGATCGGCCAGGTCATCGGCACGCCCCGTTACATGAGTCCCGAACAGGTGCTCGGCCAGGAAATCGACGGCCGCTCGGATCTCTTTTCCGTTGGCGCGGTGCTCTACGAGCTCATCACCGGCGCCAAGGCCTTTTCGGCCGCGAGCCCGATCAGCCTGGCGCTGCAGATCACCCAGGCCGATCCGCCGCCGATCACGAGCCTGGCGCCCGATTGCCCCAAGGGCCTGGTCTTCATTGTCGGCAAGCTTCTGGCCAAGCGCCCCGAGCGGCGGTTCCCCGACGGCGGGCGCCTGCACCAGGCTCTGCGCAAGGAGTTCGACGCCCTGCGCGCCGAGAGCCTCGAGGCCGGCGGCGCCGCCTGGCGCCTGCCGCTCCAGGCCAGGGTGATGCTGATCATGGCGCTGGCCACCGCCCTGGCGCTGCTGCTGGCCACCGCCGCGGTGCTCGACCGTCAATACTCGGCGATGCGCGGGATGGCGGTGACCTCGGGTTCGGCCATCGCCGCCTTCGTCGCCGACAACGCCGGGCTGCGCGCCGCCGACAACGCCGCCCTGCCGCCCGCGCAGCGCGACTGGGTCCCGCTCCAGGCCTTCGTCCGCGCCGCCGCCGCCGATCCCAACGTGCGCGGCGTCACCGTCGTCGACGCCGACGGGGTGATCGAGGCGTCGAACGATCCCGCCCTGCTCGGCAGGCGCTACCTGGCGAGGCCCGGCGAGCCGGTCGTGGACCGCGGACCCGGCGGTCTTGTCTCCACCCAGGCTCTCGCCGCCGGACGCCCCGCCTTCCGTTTCGTCCGCCCGATCACCTACGCCGGACGCGCGTTCGGCAAGGTCGATGTCATGCTCGACGCCTCGGCCCTTGGCGCGGCGGCGACCCTGTCGCGGGAGCTCCTGCTCGCGCTGGCGGCCGTGACCCTGATCGTCGTCATGGCCACAAGCTACGCGGCCGCCCGCCTCTTCGCGATGCCGATCCGCCGGCTCAAGGCCGCCTTCGAGGAGGCCGCCGGCGGCAACCTCGATTTCCGCATCTCCCATCGGCGCAAGGACGAGTTCGGCGAACTCTTCGACGCCTTCAATCGCTTCACCGCCGCCGTTCAGGCCGAGCTCGATCGAGCCCCAGCGGCCAGGTCCGCGCGGCCCGCGACACACCCGGCCGTGCGAGTCGAAGCGACGCCGCGCCCTGTTGCTCCCGCACCGGAAGACGCGACCCGGATCGAGGCCAGCGACGCCGGGCCCGGCTCGCAGGTCTGGCGCGAACGCTGGACCCGGGTCGTCGCGGGCGGCGCCCGCCGCAGGGCCCCGGCCGCCATCGGACACGGCTCATGACCACCCTTCGGCTCTTTCATCGCGATGATCCGTTCCGCCAGATCGAGGCGCGGGAATTTTCCGGCGGCGAACTCGCCATCGGCCGCGACCCGGAAGGTGGCTGGGCCGTCGACGACCCCTCGCGGACCCTCTCGCGCCGGCATTGCGTGCTTTCGCAGGCGGCCGACGGGCTCGAGGTGCGCGACACCAGCGCCAACGGCGTCTTTCTGGGCCGCGACCGCGCCCGCGTTCCCAAGGGGGCGTCGACGCCGCTGACCGGCGAGACGCTTCATCTTGGCGAGTTCCTGATCGTGGTCGAGCCGTCGCCCTTGAGCGCGCCGGCGCCTGCCGAAGCGCCCGCGGCGGCCCCCGCCGATCAGCCCCTGGCCGCGGCCGGGGCCCCCGGCGAGGGCGCCCTGCTCGAATCCTTCTGCCAGGGCGCGCGCCTCGATGTTTCTGCCTTCTCCGGCGAGGATCCTTCCGAGGTGCTGCGGCGCCTCGGCGCGGTCTATCGGCAGATGGTGAGCGGCCTCGTCGCCCTGATGGATGAACGCACCCAGGTGCGGGGCGAACACTGGATGGACCGGACCGCCGTGAAGGCGGACGGCAACAATCCCTTCCGCTGGGCCCGCGCCGACCGGGTCGCCGTCGATCTGCTGCGGGAAAGCGGACTGGGCTTTCTGGTCGGGGCCGCCGCCGTCGAGGCTTCGTTCGCCGACCTCTGCAGGCATCAGCGCAGCCTCGGCGGCGCGACGCGCGGCGCGCTCGCCGCCCTCCTCGAAGCCTTGAGTCCCGCCGCCCTCGAGGCGACAAGCCGCGGCCGATCGATGCTCGAGCCGAAAGCGGCGGCCTCCTGGTCCAACTTCGTCCGCGAACACGAGCGGCTGGCGAACCTCGCCAACGACGATCCGCGGAATCCGATCAACAAGGCCTTCCGCGCCGCCTACGAGCAGGCCGGGAGCGCGACGGCCACGCGGAAAGCCTCGTGAGCTCGCTCCCCTCCGCCATCGCTTCTGGCCGACGCGAGGAGCACGCGCAAACCGGCGGCGAAGCGTCGACCGCCGCGCGCAGCCACGTGGGCGCCGTGCGCTCCCACAACGAGGACCGGTGGCTGGCGCGTCCGGACCGCGGGCTCTGGGCCGTCGCCGACGGCCTGGGCGGCCACCGGTCGGGCGAGGTCGCCAGCGACCTCCTGATCGAGGCCCTGGGGCGGATCGGCCCCTGCGATTCCGGCCACGCCCTGCTCACCGCGGTCTCGACCGAAATCCGCGCCGTGAACGACGAGCTTCGCTCCCGGGCCCGCGAGCTGGCTCCCGGCGCGGTCATCGGCTCGACCGTCGTCGTCCTCGTCGTCCACGACGGCCACTGCGCGCTCGTCTGGGCCGGCGACAGCCGCGCCTACCGGCTGCGCCGCGGCCGCCTCGAGCTAATGACCCACGATCATCGCCTGGTGCAGGAACTGCTGGACTCCGGCCAGATCACGCCGGAGGAGGCCGCCCGCCATCCCATGGCCAACGTCATCACCCGCGCCGTCGGTGTCGGCGATGCGCTGGAACTCGACAGCCGCTACGAGGCCCTCGAGCCTGGCGACCTCTTCCTGCTCGCCTCCGATGGTCTGACGGGCGCGGTCGCCGACTTCGAGATCGCCGACATCATCGCCACCGGAACCCTGGAAGAGGCGGCCGACGGCCTTCTCGCCCTTAGTCTCAGCCGCGGCGCCAACGACAACGTCACCTTCGTCCTCGCCCGCCCGGGCTAGCGCCCCTTCATCCGCCGGGTGCGCAGGTGCAATGGCATCGACGGGGCGCAACCGCGACCCCGGTCTCGCGTCGATTCCGAGCCACCAGCCAGATGGGCGCATCGACCGGACGAATCTCGGCGCCATTTCCCTCGGCCGGCGCCGGGGAGGCCCCGTGGCAAGCCACCGCGAGCCGGGCTCGCGCTCGGGCCAGGCGCGACATGACCGTGCCGGGCGGGACCTTTGTCGCCAAAGCGATGTCGCGGTACGAGAGCGCCTCGAGGTCCCGCAGCACGAGCGTGATCCGCAAGGGCTCGGGCAACGCCTGGATCGCCGAGCGCAAGGCGGCAATGTCGCCACGGCGGATTGCGGCGGCCTCGGGATGTTCGGCGTTCGGATCGGCCACCGCCTCGGCGGCTTCGTCCAGACCGGTCCGCGCGATCGCCTTCCACGGGCGGTTCTTGCGGTGATGATCGGCGCAGGCGTTGCGGACGATGGCCAGCAGCCAGGGCTTCACCGTCGCTCCGCGCAGGCGATGGAGGCCACGATAAGCGCGCAGCATCGCCTCCTGGGTGATGTCCTCGGCCGCCTTCGGATCGCCGGTGATGTAGCTGGCAAGGTTGTACGCCGCGTCCAGATGCGGATAGATCAGCGCGCGAAACATCGACGAGGGGCCATCGGGTGGCCTGGACTGTGCGGTGTGAGTTTCCAAGGTGAAGTCGCGGCCCCAACCAGATGCGTTAGACGCACCCCTGGTCTGAGCCCCTCGCCTGGTTGATTCAATGGACGCCAGGTCCTTTCGAGGCCAACGAACCTTCCCAAAAATATCAAACAAGATCATATAATTAGAGGGACTCATCCCTCCGGGAGCAACGCCCGCCGCCCCTCTCCGCCTGCGCTGGAGGCGGACGGGAATAAACCTCGACCGTCGCCGGTCATTATCTTGACCGTTGGCCATTGTGACCTTCGGCCTTCCGATGGAGGTCTGGATGAAAACGATTATTGCGGCGCTCGCGAGCGCATCCTTCTTGGCCGCGCCGATGGCCTTGAGCCCCTCGATGGCGGCTGCACATGGCGGCATGGGCGGCGGCGGTCACGGGGGCGGCGGCGGCTCGCACGGCATGTCCCATGGCGGCGCCCGGGGCGGCTCGTTCCGCGGCCGCGGCTTTCGTGGCGGCGGCTTCGGCGACGAAGGTCTCTTCTTTGGCGCAGCCTTGTTCGGCCTTGGGTTCGACGAGGCCCTTCTCGACCCTTGGTACTACGGCTACGGACCCTATGACGACGCCTACGGCTATGGTCCTCCGCCGCCAGAACAAGTGCAAACGCAGGCTCGCGCCCGGCTACCCCAGGCGTGCGGGTCCTGGGTCTGGGACGCGGGCCAATCCAGATACAACTGGAGTTCGTGCTGATCGCCATTCCTTCGAGGCCGGCAGCGTTCTCCGGCGAGGCTTCCAACCTCGTCGGAGAATGCCGACGAGGGCCAGACTTCGCTGACGGCGCACGCGCTCCCGGTTGAGGTCGCCGAGCCCGACGACAATGCCGCCGGAAATGTCAAACATGAGGTTCTACGTCGTCGGCCGGTTCCTTCTGTTCATCGCGCTGTGTTTTCAGGGGATTGCCGGTGAGGTTGTCCAAGCCCGAGCGGCCGCCTTGCCTGCGGCTCGCGACGGGGCCTTGATTCTCCCGTTCCACCTGAAGGACGGCTTCATTCTGATCGATGATCAGGTCGACGGAACCCCGGGGGTGTTCATCTTCGATACGGGCATGCCGTTTCGATTTCTGCTGAACCGCCACTACGTTCCGTTGGGCAAGGGCATGGACGTCAAGCGTGGAACCGTCGCCTCCGGGCAGGCAATGGTCATCGTGGCCCACGAAGGCGAGAAGACGATCAAGCTCGCGGGGGGCGCCGTTTTTTCGGCGGCCAATGGCGCTCGCTACACATCGCCAGAGACCGTGCTCAGCGCAGATTTCAGCTTCATTGAAAAGGCGGTGACGCCCCGCTTTCTCGGCTTTATCGGATGGGAATTGATGAAGAACTACGTATTCGTGATTGACTATGACCGACACGCCGTTCCGCTTTATCCGTTGAAGAGCGACGGGACCTCGCTCGCCCCTCCGGCGAAAGAATCCGCCCTGGCGGCGGTCATCGATTTCGGGCCGTCGAGCCCGCCCGAGCCGTTTGCGCTCGATGTCGGCGGAGTGATTCTTCCATCGGCGCTGGATACCGGCGGTCATGAGCGCCTTGCGGCGACGCCTGACATCTGGGCCCGTCTGACCGCCAAGGGCGCCCAAGTGAGGGAGCGCGGAGGCGATGCCACGGTCGACATCAGGTCGGCTAGGTATCGTCAGTACAGTTTCGACCTACCCCGTATGGAGAAGGTGACGAGCGAAAAGACGCTCGTCACTCTCGGCTATCCTTTTCTCCGGCATTATCGGAGCACGTGGAACATCTCCAGGAGCACCGTGACGCTGGAGAGGAAATAGCCGCTTGCCCGGTCTCGTCGGGTTCGCGGCCAAGACATCGGCTCACTCCGGCAAGCCGATGCGATGGAGCAGGTCCTTGAATCGCGGATCGGATCGCAGCGGATCCCAGGCGGGCCGCGTCAGTTCGGAGGGATTGAAGTGGGCCTCGTAGGCCTTGTTCAGCCAGGCCATCGCCGCGTCGTGGTCACGTAGACCCACATAGACCAGGGCGATTCCGCCGGCGGCGGAGGGGTTTTGAGCCTGCCGCCCCTCCAGGTCGGTGAGGATCCTCCGCGCTTCCGCCGTGCGCCCCGCAAGGGCGTAGACGTAGGCGAGATTGGCATCGAAGGCGCCGAGATGTCCGGCCAGTTCGATGGCCCGCTTGAACTGGCCGATCGCCTCTTCGTACCTGCGTTCCTGGGCATAGGCCCTGCCCAGCTCGAAATGGGCGACGGCGAAATGGGGGTCGATCTCGAGCGTCCTCTGGCTCTGCCGCACCGAGGCCTGGAACTGGTGATCGACGCACAGGCCGTCGGCCAGATTCGCACTGACGATGAGGGAGAGAGGATCGAGGCTCTCGGCCTTTCTCAGTTCGGCGATACCCTGGCCGTTGCGTCCGGTCTCGATCAGATGCCAGGCGTACCATAGGTGAGCGGTCGTATCGCTGGGGCGAAGCTCGATCGCCCGGATGAACTGCTTCTCCGCCCCCTTCCAATCCCACGCGTAGAGGTCGAGGGTGAAGGCCAGAGCTGTGTGCGCCTCGGCGAGGCGGTCGTTCAACACCAGGGCCCTCATCGCCGCCGCCTTGGCTTGGGCAAAGGCGACGCTGGGAGGAATGATCGCGTATCCCCAGTCCCCGGCCAGCGCGTAGGCTTCCGCTTGCCCGGCGTAGGCCTCGGCGAACGTCGGATCCGCCTTGGTCGCCTGGCTGAAGTAGCCGATGGCGGCCTCGAGCCCGTCGGACGTCCTCTTGTCCAGGGCGTTTCGGCCTTTGAGGTAGTCCTCGAGCGCCTCGGGAACCACCGCCGTCGATGTCTTCAGGGCCGCCTGTTCCCGCAGGTTCAAGTTCGAACGTATCTGCTCGGCGATGTCGCGCGCGACGCCATCCTGGAGCGCGAGGGTGTCGCGCAGATCGCCTGAATAACTCTGGCCCCAGATTCGCGTGTCCGTCGGGGCCCGGATCAGTTCGACGTTGATCCGGACCTGGTCGCCGGACCGGACCACGCTCCCCTCCACGACCGCGTCCACGTTCAGAGCCCGCGCGACCTTGGGCAGCGGTTCGCGAACGCCCCTGTAGGTCATGGCCGATGTGCGGGAGATCACCCGCAGGGCGCCGATCTGACCCAGCCGGGCGATCAGCTCGTCGGTCATCCCGTCGGCGAGATAGTCCTGCGAAGCATCGCCCGAGAAATTGGCCAGCGGCAGGACCGCCAGGGAGCGAATGGGGGCGTCGGCCGGCCTGAACGCGCGGAGACTCCACAGCGCCAACGCCGCGACGACGAGGGCCGCGCCCAGTGCCGCCAGTATCCAGGCTCCGGGCCGCCGGCCTGGCCGACGGCCGTCCGCCTCGATCGGCGGACCGGGAGAGGACTCGCCGACGCCGAGGGAGTGGGCCGCGGCGCTCCCGCTTGGCGCCTCGCAGACCTGCGTCACCTCGACGAGGAGGCGGTAACCACGGCGCGCGACCGTCTCGATGAAGCGGGGATTATCCGCCGAATCCCCCAGGGCGTCCCGAATCTTGCTGATGGCCTTGTTGAGCCCGTGATCGAAATCCACGGTCGTGTCCGGCCAGAGTCGGGAGCGCAGCTCCTCGCGGGTCACCAGTTCGCCCGGTCGTTCCAGGAGCATGACCAGCAGTCGAAAGGGCTGCTCCTGCAGCCTTAGACGCCTGCCGCGCTTGGTCAGCGCGCCGGTTCGAGGATCGGCTTCGAACACCCCAAACCGGAGACGCCGGGAAGGGCTTTCGGCTTGCTGCACGGCTCACCCCCGCCGTGAGCATAGCCTCAAACCGCCCTCGGACATAGGGGGACAACTTGAAATAACTATTTGATTTTCTGTATTGTTTTGAAGGACATATCGGTAGGAAGCGGGCTGGCGCCCCCGCGGCTTGGGTCGCTAGCGGTTCAGCCCTCGCCACTTTAGCGTACCCGGAAAGTCCCTCCGTTCAGCGCACGACGATATGGCCCTTCATGCCCAGCTTGGCGTGGAACGGGTGGCTGCAGTGCATCTCGTAGGTCCCGGCCGTCTGTGGCGTGAAGCCTACCTCGGCGGCGCCGCCCGGCGTCAGGTCGACTTCGCCGTCATGCGCCGTGTCCGCCGACGCCGGGTCCAGGCTGACGGTCTGGAAGAGGGCCTTGGCGGTGAGGCTGTGGTCGCTCTTGCCGCGGTCGGTCAGACGCAGAACGTAGTGCTGGCCCTTGTTCAGCACGATCTCTGACGGCGTAAACTTGAACTCAGAGAGTTCGACCGGGATGACGGTCGGTTGATCGCCCTGGGCGGCCGCGTCGACCGGCAAGAGGCCGAGGGCCGCCATCGCGGCCATGGGGACGAGCTTCAGTGGGGACATGAGGCGGTTCCTCTGATTTCCTGAAGCCCCGCCCGGCGCGACGATCGGGCGAACAATCGCGTCGGGCAGGGATCGGCTCGGTCTTGCTCCGGTCAGGACCCTGGGGTGACGGGCGCCGCGGTGGCGAGTTGGTCGCCGCCGCCGTTCAGGGACGTGACCAGCGGATCGCCGAGGCGGGCGACGGCGCGATCGGCGGCCCCTTTCACGCACGCATGATACGAACGGTAGTAATCGAAAATGTCGTCGAAATCGGGTTGGCAGACCTCCTCGGCCGCGGATCGAATTCGCCGCAGCATGGCCTTGGCGCCGGCCCGGTTGCCGAGATTGAGATCGGCGTAAAAAATCCGGACTGAAACGGAGCCGGGATTGGAGGAACTGGGTTGGGCCGCCGCCGAGCCGGCGAGACCCAGGGCCACGACAGCGGCCATGGCGGTAAGCATTGACTTGGTGATCATGACTAGTCTCCGAGGGTTTGACCGCGGCGCCGGGGCGGCGGGCGGGAAGGGGATTAGTTCCGGGGGGAACGAAGCCTTGATAACGACAACGGTGAAGATAGATCAAATTGATTGATTTCATGAGCGCGACAGCTTCTGTCTATAGACAAGGGAGGCGATCGAACGCCGATTTATTCCCCGCCGCCGGGCCTGGAACGTCCGCTTCTGGATGGGCGGACGAGCCGCAGCACGACGCCACTTACTTCGATCGGATGGCGGTATTTCCGCGCGGCCGCCGCTTTCGTCAGATCGCGGCCATGGGTTCCTTCGCCATCGCCGCCGGATCGCCCTGGCGCTGAAAATCCTTCAACACGTCGAACGTGCGGGCGCCGACCTCGGGTGGCATGGGCGCCAGCCACGGTGACGCCCGTAGCGTCGCTCGAGCGTCCGACAGTCCCTGCGCCCAGCGCGCCCGCATCGTGGCGCGGCTGAACTCGAGATCCTTCGAGAATCCCTGGGGATCTGGCGGCCGGTAGATGAGCTCGACAATGTCCATCGTCGTGACGCAGCCGAAATTGTAGAGGAATCTTGCTTCCGGCGTCTTTCGGATGTCCTCGGGAAGTCGGTCCCACAGGCTGTTGATGTTGTGGCGAACATCATGCGTCGTGCGAAACATATCGGTGGCCGCGCGCGTCCGGCTGGAATAGCGGATGTCCTTCTTGCGCTCGCTGACTTCCTCGAGATCGGTCGGCTCGGGCCCGCGGGCGTGATAGAGGTCGACCTGGAATGTCAGCCGGCTGCGGCGCGGGATTTGCTCCAACACGTATTGCAGCGGCGTGTTGGAGACGAGACCGCCATCCCAGTAGCACTCGCCGTCGATCTCCACGGCCGGGAATCCGGGCGGCGCCGCGGCGCTGGCCATGACGTGCTCGGGCCGGATTTCGACCGCGGCGTTGTCGAAGTAGGCGAAATTGCCGGTGCGCACATTCACGGCGGCGACGCTGAAGCGCGTTTCGCCCGCGTTGATGCGGTCAAAATCGACCAGCCTCTCGAGGGTGCTTTTCAGGGCGCTCGTGTCGTAGAGGCTGGTCGAAGCCAGGCCCCACAGGTCCAGCGCGGTGCGCGGCGCGAAAAATCCGGGCTGGCCAAAGACGATCGCATTGAGCGAGCTGGCGCGGCGAGCATCGCCGCCCACCATCCAGTCGGCGAGGCCCGGCCAGAACGGCGGCGGCGCCGTGATCCGCTCCCAGAAAGCATTGAGACGCTCGACGCGGTTCTCCGGCGCGTTGCCGGCGATGATCGCGGCGTTGATCGCGCCGATGGAAATGCCGGCGACCCAATCGGGCAGGTACTGCGATGTCGACAGAGCCTCGTAGACACCGGCGTGGTAGCTTCCAAGCGCGCCCCCGCCCTGCAGCACCAGAGCGACCTTCTTGTCGTATGACGCCGGGCGAGCGGGCGCCTTGCTTGCGGTCATTCGACGATCACGCGCAGAGGCGGCGTGACCGAACGCGTCCCTCCGCGCGCCGAAGGCCTCCACGGCGCCATCGATCCGAACACCTCGTCCTTGACGACGAAGCGGTGGACGAGGGCCGCGGCGACGTGCAGGCCGATGAGGCCGAGCAGCACCCAGGCGGTGATCTCGTGGATGCCGTGGAAGAGGTGGGTGAGGGCCTTGTCCCTGGCCATCACCACCGGCGCCCGCCAGGCCAGGACCGGAAACGGCCGTCCGCGGGTCAGGCTCTGGGCCACGCCGGTCAGAGGCTGGATCAGCAGAACGGCGTAGAGAGCATATTCGCTCAGATGCGCTGCCCGCTGCTGGATCTTGGGCATCGCGGAGGGAAACGGCGGCAGGAAGGCGAAGCCGAGCCTCCAGGTGATGCGCGCGAGGGCCGTGATCCACGTGAGCACGCCCAGGGATCGGTGCAGATAGAGGAGTGTCTCTTCCTGCTCGTGGTCGGTGGCCAGGCCCATGCTCCAGCCGGTGGCGAACATGGCGAGGATCAGCGCCACGGTCGTCCAGTGCAGGGCGATCGTGACCGCATCGAAGCGCCTTGGGCCGACTGCCATTTGGGCCTGTGGGCCGATCGCGGCGGCGGCGGACATGGGCTTCTCCCAAAACTTTCCATGTGCGCGGCCTTGGCGCGCGCCTTCACTGTCTAGACGCCGCTCCGGGCCGATTTATTCCCGCGAAGAAAAAAGCGATCGCGGCGGGAATAAAAGCCGCGGTGGCGCCGTCTTGAGGTTCGAAGGCTCGAACATCGGCCTTTCAAGGACCCTGGCGTCGAGGTCGCCGAACCCCCTCGGGCCGCCTCGTGGATTCCTTTTCAGCCCCCCAAAGGAACCGCGCCAGGTTCGGGGGGACGCCCCTCCCGGTGTCCCCCCGATTACCCCCTCGACCTCGGCGGCGCTCCGGGTCGATTCATTCCCGCGAAGGAAAAAGCGATCGCGGCGGGAATAAAAGCCGCGGCGGCGCCGTCTTGAGGTTCGAAGGCATCGGCCTTTCAAGGACCCTGGCGTCGAGGTCGCCGAC
>Ga0302325_10005887_pt1 | contig 27743 bp, 30 predicted proteins | sample Palsa_T0_2_FD_201948 | JGI IMG/M metagenome (GOLD analysis project Ga0302325, IMG submission 201948) | Peat permafrost microbial communities from Stordalen Mire near Abisko, Sweden - Palsa_T0_2 | ecosystem: Environmental > Terrestrial > Soil > Palsa > Peat permafrost | place: Sweden: Abisko... | reverse complement strand
AGATCAAGCTCGGCTTCGGTGTCACCCTCATGCCGTTCGGCTTCATCCATCCGGCACGGGTGGCCGAAAAGGTGGCGACCGTGGACGTCTTGAGTCACGGCCGCGTCGAATGGGGCACAGGGCGGTCGACGCCGATGGAGCAGACGGCGTTCGGCGTGCCGACCGACGACCGATCACGCGAACAGTGGCGCGAGGCCATCGAGGTCGTGGTGGGGATGTGGGAGGAGGAGTTGTTCTCCTGGGACAGCCCGAACCTGAAGTTCCCGCCCCGAATCCAGACGCCCAAGCCGTACCAGGACCCGCATCCGCCGGTGTGGCAGGCGGCGGCTTCGGAGAAGAGCGCCGTCACCGCCGGCGAGCTGGGCCTCGGACTGCTCCATCTCAGCCTGGTGCAGCCGGTGGAGAAGATGGGCGACACCATCCGCGCCTACCGGGCGGCGCAGGCCTTGGCCCGACCCGAGGAGATGCTCACGCGGGTGAAGAACGACCGGGTCGGTGCCTACACCCTGGTGCACTGCTACGAGGATCCCGACGAGGCCGCGGCGTACGGCCTGTGGAAGGCCGTCAACTGGTGGTACCAGAGCCTGGCCGAATTCACGCTCCAGTGGGAGCTGGCCACGCTCAGCGATGAGGAGAAGGCCAAGATCTTCCCGTACCTCCAGGCCGTCATCGACGGCGAGGTGCCGATCCAGAAGTATCAGGAGGAGGACATGATCATCATCGGCACGCCCGAGGAGTGCCTCCGCAAGATCCTGCGCTACGAGGAAGCGGGTGTCGACCAGCTGCTCTGCTACGTGCAGTTCGGCGACCTCCCGCACGACAAGATCATGCGGGGTCTCGAGCTCCTCTCGAAGGAGGTCATCCCGAAGTTGGAGGAGCGCGGGCACCGCGTCGGCGCCACGGTCTCGGTCTAGTGGACCTCATCTCCGGGCTGCGCCAGGCGGCAGCCTCGGGGCCCGCCCGGGCGGTGGCGGACGAGGTGGTCGCCGCCTTCTCGCTGGAGGACCGGACCGCCGTGGTGACGGGGGCGGCGTCGGGCATCGGCCGGGAGACCGCAGTCACGTACGCCAAGGCGGGCGCCCGGGTCGTGCTGGCCGACATCGCCGCCGACGGGCTGGAGGCTGCGGCGAACGACGTGCCCGACGCGGTGGTGGTGCCCACGGACGTGGGGGACAAGGCGGCCGTCGACGACCTGGCCCGCGCCGCGCTGCGCTCGACTGGCCGGATAGACGTGTGGGCCAACGTCGCCGGGATCATACGGAACTCCTCCATCGTCGACACCGCCGAGGAGGAGCTCGACGCCGTCCTGGCCGTCAATCTCAAGGGCGTGTTCTGGGGCACGGCCGCCGCCGGTCGGGTCATGTCGGCCGCCAAGCGGGGGGCGATCGTCAACGTCTCGTCGTCGGGCGGTGAGACGGGCGTGCCGACCCTGTCCATGTACGGCGTCGCCAAAGCGGGGGTGATCCAGCTCACCCGCGTCGCTGCGGCGGAGCTGGGGCCGCTCGGTGTCCGGGCCAACGCCGTCGCACCGGGATACGTCGAGACGCCGTTGACCCAGCGCGTCTGGACCGCCGCGGACGGCTCGGTCGACGAGCAGAAACGGGCCGAGACGATCGCCGCCATCGGTGCCCGCTCCCCGCTCGGCGTCATCGGCAGTACCCGCGACATCGCATGGTCGATGCTCTTCCTGGCCAGCGACGCCTCGCGGTTCATCACCGGACAGGTGATCCGCCCCAACGGCGGGGTTCACATGGCATGAGGGAGGGAACATGACGGATCTGTTGGGACTGGAGGACCAGCCGACGCTGGTGGTCGGCGGCGGCTACGGCATCGGGCGGGCGACGGCGGTGATGTTGGCCCAGGCCGGGGCGCGCGTGGCCGTCGCCGACATCATCGGCGAACGGGCCAGGGGGGTGGCCGACGAGATCGGCGGGCACGCCATCGTCGCCGACGTGACCGCCGAGGACGGCGCCCGGGCCATCGTCGACGAGGCCCACGACGCCCTCGGCGGCCTGACCCGCGTGGCCAACATCGTCGGTGGCGCGAGCTTCCGCGACTTCGAGACGACCGACCTGGCCCACTGGGAGGCCGAGTTCCGCTTCAACCTGGTCCACCACGTGCTCGTCTGCCAGGCCGCCGGCCGGCACATGCTGGCCGAGGGCGGGGGCGCCATTGCCATGGTGGCCTCGGTCAGCGGGCTGTGGGGCGCGCGCAACCACGCCGCCTACGGCGCCGCCAAGGCCGGCCTCGCCTCGCTGGCCCGGAGCCTCTCCGACGAGTGGGCGCCCCGCGGCATCCGGCTGAACACGGTCGCACCCGACATCATCGCCACCCCCCGCCACGTCAACAGGCACCCGGCCGGCCCGGCACAGGCCATCGCCGAAATGGACGCCCTGGCCGTCTCGGACGGCGTGCCCATCCGGAGGTTCGGCCGTCCCGAGGAGATCGCCGGGCCGCTCGTCTTCCTCTTGTCGAACCTGTCGTCCTTCATGACCGGCCAGTGCCTGGTGGTGGACGGGGGCACCATGGTCCACTTCCCACACCGAGGAGTGGGTGACCCTCAGCTGCGGTCGTAGCGGCCTCCCCCTCGGCGCCGGACACGCCGGTGGCCGGCCCGAGCGCGGTTCAGTGCCGGTCGATGTAGGTGATGCCCTGGGGTCCGGCGGCGAAGATGTCGATGACCGTGCACCCACTCTCGCCGATCTTCAGGGGCCCGTAGGCGGTGCCGGCCTTGACGACCCGAACGCTGCCGACTTCGTGGAGCTTGCGGGTCACTTCGACGGACCCCTCCACGACGAGCGAGCAGTAGTCGGAGGGGTGGTGATGGACGGGCACCTCACTGCCCGGGTCGTAACGCACCAGCACCGCCCGGGTTTCGTCGCCTTCGGCGCCGAACGGGAGCGACTTGTAGCGCAGCTGGAGCTCGGGCACTTCGACCCAGTCGTCCGTGTCCTTCCAGGTGGTGAACAACTGGCCCTTCGGAGTCCGTTCGGGGGCCTCTGCTGCCGTGTCTGTCGCTTCGGTCACGATGCGCCTCCTTCTGGGTCTCCTGCGGAGCCGTTGCCTGACCGTTCACGTTAGCGAGGGAGGCCGCCGGATGTGGGCCCACCGCTAGGCGCTGGCCAGCTCCTTGGCCAGCCCGGCCTTGGTGAACGCGGTGCGGATCTGCTCCTTGGCCACGTCGGGGAGGATGGCCTGGGGAGGTCGCGAGTGCGGGTAGTCGCCCATGGGCAGGCCGATGACGGCCGCCGCGTACCGGAAGGCCTCGCCCCAGTGCGTGAAGTAGTCCGGCCGCCCCGGATAGCGCGTGTACCAGCCGCTCACCGCCTCGCTGAGCTCGTCGAGCCCGAACGTCGTGGCGTACTCGATGGCCTCGGCGATCCGGCCGTCCCAGATGTGGGTCCAGTACTCGGTGAGATGCCGCTTCTCCGGCGTCTCCATCAGGTACCCGGCGGTGCCCAGCTGCGCCGGGCCCACGATGCCTTCTTGCAACCACCCGGCGCGGTACACGATGGTGTCGCACTCCCAGACGACGAGGCCGGGGGCGAGCGCGTGGATGGCCCGGCTCCGCCAGTGCTGCAGAAGGCCCTCCTTTATGGCGCACACCGCAGGGACCTCGTCGTAAATCCGGGCGACCTCCTGCGGGCTGAGCACGTAGCCGGACGAGGCGGAGTTGAACAAGCCGAGCGCGATGTCGCTGCGATCGGCCACGTACTGGAAGAAACGCAGGACACCCTCGCCGCCGTGGACCTCCATCGGAGGCGTCTGCAGGTAGCAGATGTCGGCTCCGTAGGACTGCGCGTGCTGGGTTAGCTCGACGCACTCCTTGGCCGAGGCCGCGCTCGTGCACGCCTGAATGACCGTGTCGCCACCGACCGCGCGCGCCTCGTCGATCGCCACCTCGACGAGGCGCTTCCGCTCGTCCATCGTCAGCGACCACCATTCGCCGATGCCACTGGTCAGCCAGAGCATCTGATGGTGCAGGTCGCCGACGCAGTAGCGCACCAGGGCGCGGTAGGCGTCCCAATCGATGTCGTCGCCGTCCGGGCCGGCGAACGGCGTGTACAGGGAGTCGCCGATGCCGCGGAGCCCCCCGTGGGCGGTCCATTCCCGTGCGTCACGTGCAGATGGCATCTCTCTCCTTTAGAGCCGACCCAGCTCGGCGAGGAAGGTCTGGGTGTGGGCGATCCTGCCCGTCATGGTCGCCGGGTCGCCGGTGCACAGGGCGAACACGGTCTCGGTGATGAGGCTGATGTCCTCGGTGTCGGTCTTGGCCAGGTCGAGCGTGCCGGCCCCGGGCGTGGCGACCGGATCAGTCGGCGCGGCGGCGTTGACCGCGATCCCGTCGTCGTAGAGCTCGGCCGCGAGGGACACCGTCAGGCGGTTGAGCGCCGCCTTGAGCGTGCCGTAAATGCCGAAGCCGGCGGTGCGGTCGAACTCCGAGAACGGCGGTCCCGGTGGCAGGTCGCCGCCGACGGAGGTGAGGTTCACGATCCATCCCCGCCGGCGCTCGCGCATGGCCGGCAGCACGAGCTGGGTGAGGTGCAGCGGGGCCACGACGTGCATCTCGAACATGAGCTTCACCCGGCGCTCGGGGAACTCGTCCAACGGTCGCAGGAAGGTGACCGCGGCGTCGTTCACCAGGATGTCGGGGTGCCCGACCTGTTCGACGACCTCGGCCACGAGGCGCTCCCGGTCCTCGCTCTTGGACAGGTCGGCCTGTACGGGTACGGCCGTACCACCGGCGGCCGTTATCTCCTCGCAGGTCTCCCGCAGCGAGCCCACGTAGGCGGCGTCGGGCTCCATCGTGCGGGCGGCGATGGCCACGGTCGCCCCCTCCGCCGCCAGTCGCTGGGCGATGGCCTTCCCCAGTCCCCGGCTGGCGCCGGTTACCAGCGCGATCTTTCCCTCGCAGTGCCCGGCCAACTGACCCTCCCCTCGGAACTCGGTCATAGTACATGGATGGCCGGTAGAGAGCTCGATCTGGCGGATCTCGGGCAACGCCTGACCGGGGCGGGGATCGAGGAGATCCGCCCCCTGACGGGCGGGGCCTCGGGTCTCACCTACGCAGCCACTATGACCACGGCCGATCGACGGCCGGTGGTCATAAAGGTCGCGCCGCCGGGGGTCGCGCCCGTGCTGAACCGCGACGTGCTGCGCCAGGCGCGGCTCCTACGGGTGCTGGGGCCGACGCCGGTCCCGGTGCCCGAGGTGCTCTGGGAGGACGCCGGCCACCCCCCCGAGGTCCCACCGCTGTTCGTCATGTCCTACGTCGGGGGCGTCTCCTTCGAGCCACTGTTCGACCCCGACGACGGTGCGTCGGACGCCCACGTGGCCGTGGTGGCCCGACGGATGGCCAGTGCGGCGCGCGTCCTGGCGGCGCTGCACGCGCTCGAGCCGGACGCTCTGGGCCTGGCCGGAGAGCCACGGGTCGGCATGGACGAGGAGATCGACCGCTGGGCCCGACTCCTCCAGACCGTCGACCCCGCCCTGGCGCCCGGTTGGGACGATGTGGCCTCGGCCCTGAGGGCCAGCGTGCCCCCCTCGCCGGTGGACGCCATCGTGCACGGCGATTTCCGACTGGGCAACCTCCTGGCGGTCGGCGCCGACATCGAAGCCGTCGTCGACTGGGAAATCTGGTCCATCGGCGACCCGCGCGTCGACCTCGGCTGGTTCCTGGTCAACGCCGACCCGGCCACCTATCGCCGTTCCACCCGCTACGCGGGCGCTCTGCCCTCGGCCCGGGAGCTGGACGACCTGTACGCCGACGCGCTCGGCCGCCACGTCCCCGACGTCGGGTGGTTCGAGGCCTTGGCCTGCTTCAAGTCCACGGCGACATGGGCGTTGATCGTCAAGCACAACCGGCGGCGCACCGTCCCCGATCCGGCGCACGAGGAGATGGCGGGGACGCTGCCACACCTCCTCGAGCGGGCGCGCACGCTGCTCGGATAGAGCCCGGCGGGGCCCTCGGGGAGAGCCGGTCGTTCAGGTCGTCTGCGGGACGCGCGACAGTCGGTCGGCGAACTTGGCCTCGGCGGCGGTACGAAGGCGGGGTAGGTGCTCGGACGGGAACATGTCGGGCGCGGGCTGATAGCCCTTGAGCACCTGGCGGGCCAGCGTCACCTTGTGGACCTCGGTGGGCCCGTCGGCCAGCCCGAGGACGAACGACTCCACCAGGTCGCGCACGAAGGGCATCTCGTGGGTGGTGCCCAGGGAGCCGTGGAGCTGGAGGGCGCGGCCCGAGACGTCGTGCAGCACCTTTTGCATCATGGCCTTCACCGCGGAGATGTCGGTCCGTACGGCCTTGTAGTCGCGCAGCTGGTCGATCTTCCACGCCGTCTGCATGGTCAGCAGCCGGAAGCTCTCGATCTCCATCCACGAATCGGCGATCATCTCCTGCACCATCTGTTTGTTGCCGAGCATCTCGCCCTGGGTGTACCGGGACACCGCCCGCTCGCACAGCATGTCGAAGATCCGTCGGACGAGACCGACGGTGCGCATGGCGTGGTGGATACGGCCTCCGCCCAGGCGAGTCTGGGCCACCACGAAGGCGCCGCCTCGGGGGCCGAGCATGTGGTCGGCGGGGACCCGCACGTTCTCGTAGCGGACGTAGCCCTCGTAGCCGTCGCCCACCGGCTCGTACCCCATGCCGACGGTGCGCAGCACGTTGATGCCGGGCGTCTCGGCGGGCACCACGAACATGGAATGACGTTCGTAGGGCGCGGCCTCGGGATCGGTCACGGCCATCACGATGAGGAAGGAGGCCAGCGAGGCGAACGAGGTGAACCACTTCTCCCCGTTGATGACCCATTCGTCGCCGTCGAGGGTGGCCGTGGTGGTGAAGATCTTCGGGTCGGCGCCGCCCTGGGGCTCGGTCATGGAGAACGCGGAGACGATCCGGTTGTCGAGCAGTGGCTCGAGGTACCGTTCCTTCAGCTCCGGCGTGCCGTAGTGGGCGAGGATCTCGCTGTTGCCCGAGTCGGGTGCCTGGCAACCGAACACGATCGGCGCGCACACCGACCGCCCGAGGATCTCGTTGAGCAGGCCGAGCTTCACCTGCCCGTACCCCGGTCCGCCCAGGTGGGCCCCGAGGTGGGTGGCCCACAGGCCGCGGTCCTTGACCACCGCCTGCAACGGGGGGATGAGGGCCTGGCGCACCGGATCGGCAAGATCGTGGGACTCCTTGACCACGAGGTCGAGCGGCTCGCACTCCTCGCGGACGAACTCTCTGGCCCAGGCCAGCTTCTCGGCGTACTCGGGCTCGGTGGAGAAGTCCCAGGCCATGTCGGTTCCTCCTCGGTTGGGTCTGTGGCGCCCCGACTGTGATAGAGACAGGGACGACAGTCAAGTTCAACAATCACGTCGAGAGGGAGCAGGACATGGTGGCTGGGGGAATGTGCGACGGGCGCGTCTGCATCGTGACCGGCGGCGGTCGGGGACTGGGGCGTGAATACGCCACCCTGCTCGCCGCCAACGGGGCAAAGATCGTCGTCAACGACCTCGGTGGGAGCCGCGACGGCGAGGGACAAGATGCCGGCCCGGCCGACGAGGTGGTTGCCGAGATCCGCGCCGCCGGCGGCGAGGCGGTGGCCAACGCCGACGACATCAGCACATGGGACGGGGCCGCCCGGTTGGTGCAGCAGGCGGTCGACACCTTCGGTGGCCTCGACGTGCTGGTCAACAACGCGGGCATTCTGCGCGACCGGATGATGTTCTCCATGTCCGAAGAGGAGTGGGACGCCGTCATCCGCGTCCACCTCAAGGGGACCTTCGGCCCCAGCCATCACGCGGCGGTCTACTGGCGGGAGCGGGCCAAGGGCGGTGCCACCAACGACGCCCGGCTGATCAACACCACCTCCGTCTCGGGTCTCTACGCCAACCCGGGCCAGTCGAACTATGGGGCGGCCAAAGCCGGTATCGCCGCCTTCACCCAGATCGCGGCCCAGGAGCTCGGACGGTACGGCGTCACGGCCAACGCCATCGCCCCCGGTGCGATGACCCGGCTCACCTCCGACCTCCCGGTCTCCGACGAGATCCGCGAGAAGTTCTCCCCCGGGTGGGTGGCCCCGGTCATCGTCTGGTTGGCCTCTCCCGACTCGGCCGACGTGACCGGCCAGGTCATAGAGGCCTCGGGCCTGGTCCTGGCCGTGGCCGAGGGATGGCATCGCGGGCCCTCCACCGGGCCGGTGGGGTCGCCCGCAGAGGTCGGCCCGGCCGTGCGCAAGCTGCTCACCGAGGCCCAGCCCCGCACGCTGTTCAACGAGGTGAACTGATCGTGGCCGAGGCGTGGATCGTCGACGCGGTGCGCACGCCGCGGGGCAAGGGACGGCCGGACGGCGCGCTGCACGGGGTGCATCCGCAGGAGCTGCTGGCCCAGTGCCTCCGGGCGGTGGCGGCGCGGGTCGGGTTCGACCCAATCGAGGTGGACGACGTGGTGGCCGGCAACGGGCTTCTCATGGGGGATCACGGTGACGACATCGCCCGGATGGCCGTGTTGCTGGCCGGGTGGCCACAGACCGTGCCCGGCATGACGCTCCACCGGTTCTGCGGGTCGGGTCAGAACGCCGTCACGGTGGCGGGCATGGGCATCGGCAGCGGCGCCCAGGACCTGGTGGTGGCCGGTGGTGTGGAGTCGATGTCCCGCTGGGGCGTCGCCGTCGGGGCGCCCACCATCGACGGGGGCAACCCCGATCTCCGGGCTCTGTACCCCTCAGTGCCCCAGGGGATCTCGGCCGACCTCATCGCCACGCTCGAGGGCTTCACCCGTGAGGACCTCGATGCCTTCGCGGCCGAAAGCCAGCGCCGGGCCGCGGTGGCCATGGCGGAGGGCCGTTTCGAGCGGGGCATCGTGGCCGTCACCGATCCTGCGGGAGGCACGCTGCTGGACCACGACGAGCATCCCCGCCCCTCGACAACGCTCGAGGGTCTCGCCAAGCTGCGACCGGCGTTCGCGGAGATGGGCACGTTCACCGCCAAGGACGAGACGCTCACCTTCGACGAGCTGTGCCAGCAGCTGTACCGGGTCGACCACATCGAGCACGTGCACCACGCCGGGAACTCCTCGGGGGTGGTCGACGGTGCGGCCGCCGTGGTGGTGGCCTCCGACCGCTGGGTCGGTGCCAACGGGGTGACTCCCCGCGCCCGCATCAGGGCGACGGCGGCCATCGGCTCCGAGCCGGTGATCATGTTGACCGCCCCGGGCCCCGCCGCCGTGCGCTGTCTGGCCAAGGCCGACATGGAGGTCGGCGACATCGACCTGTGGGAGATCAACGAGGCCTTCGCCGTGGTGCCGCTCAAGACCATGCGGGACCTCGGCCTCGACCCGGACCGCGTCAACGTGAACGGCGGGGCCATCGCGCTGGGTCACCCGATCGGGGCGACGGGGGCGATGTTGATCGGCACCGTGCTCGACGAGCTCGAGCGTCGCGACCTGACCACCGGGTTGGTGACGATGTGCACCGGCGGCGGCATGGGCACCGCCACCATTATCGAACGGGTCTGACGGCGGCCGAGGGGTGGTCACGCTCAGCGTCGAGCCGTACGGACCCGGCGTGGTGGTCCTGCGACTCGAGCGGCCCGAGCGGCTGAACGCGATCAACGAGGTCATGGTCCGTGAACTCCACGAGGCGTGCGAGCGAATCGCCCAGGACCGCGAGGTGCGTGTCGTCGTGCTGACCGGCGCCGGGCGGGGCTTCTGCTCGGGCATCGACATGCGCGACTTCGGCCCGGCGATGCTCGAGCCCTCGGACCCGGCGATCGACCGCCTGCGCTTCCAAGAGCGGATGGCGTCGCTGCCCAAGGCGATCCGGGAGTTGCCCCAGCCGGTGGTCGCGGCGGTCAACGGGCCGGCCGTCGGTGGTGGCCTCGCCCTGTGCCTGGCGGCCGATGTGCGGCTCTGCTCGGCGTCGGCGTCGTTCGGCAATGCCGCCGTCCTCCTCGGCCTCAGCGGGGCCGAAATGGGGATGAGCTACCACCTCCCCCGGATCGTCGGTACCAGCGTGGCCGCCGACTGGATGCTCACGGGGCGGACGGTGACGGCCGAGGAGGCCCACCGGCGCGGTCTGGTCAGTGAGCTGGTGGAGGACGATCGGCTCCTCGACCGGGCCCTGGAGCTGGCCGGACAGATCTCGGCGCACTCGGCCCTCGGCGTGCAGATGACGAAGAGGGCGTTGCAGCTCAACACCGATGCCCCGGGCCTCGACGCCGCACTGGAGGTCGAGAACCGCAACCAGGTCATCACCCACGCCACCAGCGAGGCCGCCGCCGCACGGGCGAGGTGGGCGGGACGATGAGAGCGGGACGATGAGAGCGGGACGATGAGAGCGGGACCGCTGCAGGGCGTCCGGGTGGTGATGCTGGCCGGGCTGGGCCCCGGACCCTTCTGCGGCATGGTGCTGGCCGACCTGGGCGCGGACGTGGTGCGCATCGACAAGCTCGCCGACGTCGACCAGGGTCCTCCCATTGACGGGGTCATGCGCCGCAACCAGCGCTCGGTGGCGATCGACCTCAAGGACCCGCGGGGTCGTGACCTCACGCGGTCGTTGGCCGACGCGGCCGACGCCTTCGTCGACGTATACCGACCCGGAGTCGCCGAGCGTCTCGGGGTCGGTCCCGAGGACCTGCTCGAACGCAACCCGCGGCTCGTCTACGCCCGCATGACCGGCTACGGCCAGGACGGCCCCTACGCGGCGATGGCCGGCCACGACATCAACTACATCGCCCTCAGCGGCGCCCTTCACGCCATCGGTCCCGCCGATGCCCCGGTGCCCCCCCTCAACCTGATCGGCGACTTCGGTGGAGGCGGCATGCTCCTGGCCGTGGGCATCTTGAGCGGCGTTCTGGAGGCGAGGGCTAGCGGCGCCGGTCAGGTGATCGACGTGTCCATGCTCGACGGTGCCGCCCTGCTGCTGGCGCCGATCTACGGCCTGCTGGCCCAGGGGGAGTGGCGGGACCGGCGCCAGTCCAACGTGGTCGATGGCGGCGCCCACTTCTACCGGACCTACGAGACCGCCGACGGCAGGCATTTCTCGGTGGGCGCCATTGAGCCGCAGTTCTACGCCGAACTGTGCGCCCGCCTCGGTGTCGAGGTGCCCCAGGCCGGCGACGACCCCACCGCCTGGGCGGCCCACGGCGAGGTGATGGCCGCCCGGTTCCGGGAGAAGACGCGCGCCGAGTGGGTGGAGCAGCTGGTGACGCCCGGCTCGTGTGCGGCGCCCGTGCTGAGCCTGTCCGAAGCGCCGTTGCACGCGCAGAACCAGTACCGTCGCACCTTCGTGGAGGTCGAGGGGGTGGTGCAACCGGCCCCCGCACCGCGCTTCTCCCGCACGATGACGGAGGATCCGGGCGGCCCGGCCCTCCCCGGCGACCACACGCTCAGCGCGCTGGCCGAGCTCGGGCTCGACCAGGCGACGGTTGACTCCCTCGCCGCCGAGGGCGTGGTCCGACAGAGCGCGCCTCGTCGCTGAGAGGACACGCGGGACGTGCTCCTCGGACAGGGGCCCGGATGGGCAGGAGGGTTCGCCAGTACGACTCGTTCGCCAGTACGACTGGTCAGCCAGGACGACTAGGAGGTCGCCTTGGCCCCACGCGGCTTCCAGAACGAGATCGCCGCGTCCGACGTGTCGAGCGAGTCGCTCATCTTCATGCTCCCGGAGGTCGCGGCTTCGGCGAGGGTCGACATGATCTTGTCGACGTCGCCGTCTATCTCGTAGACGGTCAGGTAGCGGTGGGCCGGGGGCGTGTCGGTCGCCGGATCGGCCGCCGGTATCTCCACGTCGAACCGCTGCGCGGACACGATCCCCGGGATCGCCAGCACCTCGGGCGCGTGCACGGTGTCGTACCACTCGTTGAACTCACGTTCCTTGCCTTCTACCGGATTGGTGAAGACCAGGAAGAGACCGTTTTCGCTCACGTGTTTCCTTTCGCTCGGGTGTCTGCAGCGCTACTGAGTCAACCATGTTTCACGACGGCGACGCAGGGTGCGAGGACACGCTCGACGCTCGGTCAACTTCCGACGGTGGTTCGCCTGATAGCTCGCTGTCGGCCGTTCCCGCGCCGGAGGACTCCGTCCGCTTCCAAGACGGGGCGTCGGCGCCCTCGGTCCTGTCCCAGCTGCGCCACACGAGCCGGTGCAACGGGATGAACCGAGGGATGTCCCGCAGACCGGGGATGAAGGGCACGGCGAGGAGGAGGATCGTGGCCGCCCCGGTGAGGTAGATGGCGATCAGGTCGACGTTGGCGGAGTTGTCGAAGCCCGGTACCTGGTACCACAGGGTATAGAGCCAGAGCCAGGGCTGCCCGGGATAGCTCCCGGTCTCGTTCATCACACCCCATTGGGTGCCGCTCAGGTGGTCGGCGGTGGCCTTGGCGGAGAAGTACTGCCCGTCTTCGAGGAAGAGCAGCGGTTTGGTGAAGTCGGTCCCGTAGAAGGCCTGCTTGGAGATGAGGTCGGCGTCCAGGGCCCCGCTGCGCGCCAGCGTGAGCTCCGTGGCGATCAGCTCGGGGATCGGCCCGGCGTTGGCCGGGGGCACGACCGCCACGCCGTTGCGAAACCTGACCTTGGTCACCGCCTTGGCGTACGCCGCGTTCCAGGAGCTCTGCAGGGCAGCGGGGGCGCGCAGGTAGCGGTCGAGCGCTGCGGCGAGGCTCGGGTCGGAGGGAGCGACCTTTTCGAGGGGGGACAGCACGAATGCCGTGGCCGCATCGATCGGCTGACGCACGCCGACGATGGACGCCGGGGCGAACAGGATGCTCTGCGGGGTGCCGTTCGCGTTGTAGGGCGGACCATAGGTGGCGGTCTCGCTGGTGCCCGCCAACTCGCTCGCCGCGGTCGCGACGAAATCCGCGGGGGCGATCCTGGCCCACGTGGCGATCGTCACGGGCGGATCGTCGGGAGACGACAGGAGGCCGGCGAGGGCGAGGACGAGGATGAGCGCGATCAGTGTGGCGATGGTGGCTTCTTTTAGAATGTCGTAGCGCCGGGTCGGGCCATGCCAGTCGGCCCGGTCCGCGACGGCCGCCGCCCGCAGTGCCTTCCGCCCTCGCGCTCTTCGGACCGGGAGCGGGTGGACCACCCCGCGCACCCGTACGGCGAGCACGTGCGCCCCAACCAGGGCGACGAGCACGATGGGAATGAGCACAATGTGCCACATCAGCATTTGGCCGAAGTTCATCAGGTTGAAGAAGGCTCCGACGCCGATGGCGTTGAACGCGTCCTTGCCGCTCGTGGAGATCCACTGAGAATCGAAGTTCTGTTGGGACAGGTAGCCGGTGAAGCACTCCACAATCGATGCGACGAATGCCACCACGCCGGTGATCCAGGTCATGGACCGACCGCCCCGCCAGGCGGCCATCCAGAACTTGCCCCATAGGTGGATGACCAGGAAGGCCATGAATGCCTCGACGCTCCAAAGGTGGGTGCTGTTGAAGAAGTGGCCGACCGGGTTGGTGTGCCACCAGTCGGGACCACCCACGGCGATGACGATCCCCGAAAGGATCACCAGTCCCAGGGTGGCCAGGCTGGCCACCCCGAAGACGTAGACCCACGAGTCGACGTAGGCGGGCTGGCGGTCCGGGAGCACCTTGATCGGCGGTAGCCGTCTCAGCACGCCGCGTCGCACCCGCGCGGTCCACATTGCTGCATCGGCGTCGTCTCCCAGGTCTGCTACAGAAGGCGACGCTTCGATCGGCACCTCCGGCTCGGCGGCGTCCCCGCCGCCACCTTCCGGGTCCGCCCGCCGGCCGGGGCCATGACCAGGGAAGGGGAGGAGCAGTGCTGCCCCGAAGATGACGACCATCACGGCAATGAGGACCAGGTTGGCTTCAGAGACGACGAAGATCGACCAATGCAGGTACCGACCGGGCCCGTTCAGGTTTACAGTGCTGGCAATGAGGGAACCCGTGGACATGGTGAGGCCCTTCGCGTTGTCGGTCGATAAGAGCTTCTCTTGCCGACCGACAAGCCAATAGGGCCATAGGTCCTAGCCATCAGCTGCGGTTCTCGCACGTTAGCCGCCGGCACGCCGGCAGAGCTGCTTCTACCGGTACATCAATACCGCCAGGGCGACGAGCGCCGCCACCACGAGCATGACAATTGCCCAGCTCCGATTGCGGCCGCCTCGCAACATGGGGCACAGTCCATGGACCTCCGTCGCGAGGATGACCCGGATGCGGCACCATCCTCGGAAACACACAATCCCCGGCGTGCCCCCAGGCCAATCTCAGCTGGCACACACCTGGGTCACGCACGATGCGGGCCATGCGCCGGCGATGGAAGTGGCTCGTGGGAGCGGTCGTCGCCGTCGTCGTGCTGGCGGTCGCCGTTCCTTTCGTCTACATCCACCTCATCGAGGGGCCTGCACCCGCCAAGCTCGCGTTGCCGACCACCAACTCGACATCGACCGCTGCGGCGTCAGGCACAGGCGCGGCAGGCACAGGCGCGGCAGGCATTAGCGCGGCAGGCATTGACGGGACCTACCATGTGGGAGCGGGTTCCGAGGCGGGGTACCGGGTGACAGAGGTGCTCATCGGGCAGCACTCGACCGCCGTCGGCCGCACCTCGAAGATCTGGGGTTCCCTCACGATCTCGGGGGACAGCGTCACCGCGGGGACGTTCACCGTGGACATGGCCAGCGTGGTCAGCGACCAAAGCGAGCGCAACGCGCAGTTCGACGGTCGCATCATGGACGTCTCGCGGTACCCGACGGCGACGCTCACGCTGCACGCGCCGATCTCGCTCGGGACGACCCCGGCCGTGGGATCCACGGTGACCTACTCGGCGACCGGCGACCTCACGATGCACGGCGTCACTCGTGCGGTGACCTTCCCCCTCTCGGCCGAGCGCACGGCCGACGGGATCTACGCGCTGGCCGATCTGCCGATCCTGTTCTCCCATTGGAACATCGCCAATCCCAGTGTCGGCGGGTTCGTGACCACCGCCAACTCCGGGACGCTGGAGGTGCTGGTGTTCTTGACCATGGGTGCCGGCAATCCGGTGTCGACCGCCTCCGGCTCGACGAACGGCGGGCCCGGAGGGGCGCCCGGTCAGGTCACCGTCCCGAGCACCACCGTTCCCAAGATCACCATCCCCGCAGGCTGAACGCCGCGGTCCTCGCAGCGCCGCGGCCGCACCCCCCGTGGGCCTAGGGTGACGGCCGAACGGTCCGACCAACCGGAGGTGCCCCTTGAGCGACACTGAGCCCCTCGTCCTCGTCGACAGAGAGGACGGCATCGCCACGCTGACCTTGAACCGCCCCGAGGCGCGCAACGCCCTCAGCCGGGCGGTCACCTATGCGTTGTGGGATGCGGTGGCCGCCGCCGGGGACGATCCCGCCGTGGCGGTGGTGATCGTGACGGGGGCCGACCCGGCCTTCTGCGCCGGGGTGGACCTCAAGGAGGTCACCGGCGAGCGGCCGCCATCGGCGGGGGCGCGGAGCCCGGGGGAGGGGCCCGAGCGGGACGCCAACGGCCTGTTCCGGTTTCTCCCCGTCATCGACAAGCCGGTCATCGGTGCCATCAACGGCGTGGCGGTGACCGGCGGGCTCGAGATCGCCTTGCAGTGCACGTTCCTGGTCGCCTCGGAACGGGCCCGGTTCGGCGACACCCACGCCCGCGTGGGGATCATGCCCGGCGGGGGGATCACCGTCCTGATGGCCCAGTCGATCGGGCTCCGACGCGCCATTGAGGCCTCGTTGACCGGGAACTTCCTGACGGCCGAGGAGGCACTGTCCCTGGGGCTGGTCAACCATGTGGTGGCGCACGACGAACTGCTCCCCTTCACCAGGCGACTGGCCGCGGACATCGTCAACAACGACCAGGTCGGCGTCCGCCGGCTCCTCCGGCACTACCGGCAGATGGCCAACGCCGCCACCCTCGACGAAGCCCATCTCATTGAGGGCTACATGGCCGAGACCTGGCGACCGGGCACCAGCCACGTCGCCGATCGACGGGCCGACGTCACCGCCCGCGGCCGCGCGCAGTCCTCCTGATGCTGATCGACACCTCCTTTGGCCCGCTCGAGAGCGCGGCGGCCGACGCCGAGGCGGCCGAGGCGGAAGGATACGACGGCGCCTTCACCGGCGAGGTGAGCAACGACCCGTTCCTGCCCCTGGCCCTGGCCGCCACCTCGACCGAGCGCATCGACCTCGGCACGTCGATCGCGGTGGCGTTCGCACGCTCGCCGATGTCGCTGGCCTACACGGCCTACGACCTTCAACGATTCACCCGTGGCCGCCTCGTGCTCGGGCTCGGTTCACAGGTCAAAGCTCACATCACCCGGCGCTTCTCCATGCCCTGGGGCCGGCCGGCGCCCCAGATGCGCGAGTTCATTCTCGCCCTGCGGGCGGCGTGGGGGAGCTGGTCGGGCGGCGAGACGCTGGACTTCGAAGGGGAGTACTACCGGCACACCCTGATGCCGCCCAACTTCGTCCCCGCCGCCCACCCCTACGGGGTCCCGAAGGTTCTGCTCGCCGGGGTGGGCGACGCCATGACGCGGGTGGCCGGCGAGGTGGCTGACGGATTCTTGTGCCACGGCTTCACCACGGAGCGCTGGATCCGTGAGCACACCGTCCCGGCGCTGACCGAAGGACGCCGCCGGACCGGCAAGTCGCTGGACGGCTTCACCGTAAAGGCAGCGGTCTTCTTGGCCACCGGGAGTGACGAGGAGATGGAGGCGGCGGCCAAAGGCATCCGATCGCACCTGGCCTTCTACGCCTCGACGCCTTCCTACCGACCCGTGCTGGACCTGCACGGCTGGGGCGAGCTGGGCACGGAGCTCACGAGGCTGTCCAAGGAAGGTCGCTGGGACGAGATGGGAGGGCTGATCGACGACGATGTCCTCAACGCGTTTGCCATCGTGGCGCCACGCGACCAGGTCCCCGAACTGCTGGCCCGGCGCTGTGCCGGGGTTGTCGACCGGGTCTCGTTCATCTCGACGATCCCCCCGACGCGCCAGCTCCTGGAGGCCGTGCGCTCCACCCGGCCAGCTCCCCGGTGACCCCCTTGACCCCGTTGACCCCGCTGCGCCGCCGCCGCCGACGACCGACCGGGCGCCGGACGGGCCAGGCTCGGGAGGCTCCGTGAGGCGCGGCGCCCCCGGATGGGGAATTGCATTCTCCACCGCCAGAATGTTATTCTTGAACGGACCACGAGGAGGCGCACATGGCGTGGGATTTCGAGACTGATCCCGAATACCAGAAGAAGCTGGACTGGGCGAGCGAGTTCGTCCGGGAGGAGGTCGAGCCGCTCGACTACCTGTTCCCGCACCAGCAGTTCATCCCGATGGACGAGACGCGGCGCAAGATCATCGACCCGCTGAAGGAGGAGGTGCGCCGGCAGGGCCTGTGGGCGACCCACCTGGGGCCCGAGCTGGGTGGTCAGGGCTTCGGCCAGTTGAAGCTGGCGCTGCTCAACGAGATCCTGGGCCGCTCGCCGTGGGCCTCCACGGTGTTCGGCACACAGGCGCCCGACACCGGCAACGCGGAGATCATCGCCCACTACGGGACCGAGGAGCAGAAGAAGCGCTACCTGCAGCCGTTGCTCAACGGCGAGATGTTCTCCACCTTCTCCATGACCGAGCCCCACGCCGGCGCCGACCCGACCATGTTCAAGACCCGGGCGCACAAGGACGGCAGCGAGTGGGTCATCAACGGGTGGAAGTACTTCTCCTCGAACGCCAAGACCGCGTCGTTCCTGATCGTCATGGCGGTGACCAATCCCGACATCAGCCCCTACAAGGGCATGTCGATGTTCCTGGTGCCCTCCGACACGCCCGGTGTCAACATCGTGCGCAATGTGGGCCTTTACGGCGAGCCGCTGAACGAGGGATTCCACGGCCTCATCCACTACGAGGAGGTTCGGGTTCCCGAAGAGGCCCTTTTGGGCGGCGAGGGCCTGGCCTTTGTCATCGCCCAGACCCGGCTCGGCGGAGGGCGGATCCACCATGCCATGCGCACCATCGGCCTGGCGCAGAAGGCGATCGACATGATGAACGAGCGGGTTCTCAGCCGCCACACCCAGGGGAGCCTCCTGGCCGACAAGCAGTTCGTGCAGGGCTACATCGCCGACTCCTACGCCCAACTGGTGCAGTTCCGTCTGTTCGTGCTCTACACGGCGTGGGAGATCGACAAGTACAACGACTACAAGCGGGTCCGCAAGGACATCGCCACCGCCAAGGTGGTCATGCCGACCGTGCTGCACGACATCGCCTGGCGGGCGATGCAGGTGCACGGCGCACTGGGTACGACCAACGAGATGCCGTTCTTCCAGATGATCCACGGGGCCGCCGTGATGGGACTGGCCGACGGCCCGACCGAGGTGCACAAGCTCACCGTGGCCAAACAGGTGCTCCGCGACTACCAGGGCACGGAAGGGATGTGGCCGACGGAGTGGATCCCCGGGAAGTTGGAGGCCGCAAAGGCGAAGTTCGCCGAGTACCTCGAGCTCGAGGTCGGGAACCTGTGATCGACTTCGAGCGGCTGGCCCGATGGATGGACGACAACGGCCTGCCGGGCAAGGGTGAGCCGATCAAGGAGCGCTACCTCTCGGGCGGCACCCAGAACGTGATCTACGAGCTCCGCCGCGGTGAGGAGAGCTGTGTGATCCGGATCCCACCGCAGAACGCGCCGGCCGATCGGGACGAGGGCATCCTTCGTGAGTGGCGGATCGTTCAGGCCCTCGACGGCACCGACGTGCCCCACACCCCCGCACTCGCCGTGTGCGAGGACACCTCGGTGCTGGGACGGCCGTTCTACCTCATGGGGTTCGTGGACGGCTGGTCGCCCATGGGACGCACGGACTGGCCCGCCCCGTTCGACACCGACCTCGAGGCCCGTTCCGGCCTCGGCACCCAGTTGGCCGAGGGCATCGCGCTGTTGTCGAAGGTCGACTGGAGGGCCCGCGGCCTCGAAGGCCTCGGCCGTCCCGAGAACTTCCACGAGCGCCAGGTCGACCGGTGGACCGCCTTCTTCGAGAAGGTCAAGACCCGTGAGCTCGACGGGATGGACGTGGCGTCGGCCTGGCTGCGGGCGCACAAGCCGATCGACTACATCCCGGGCATCATGCACGGTGACTACCAGTTCGCCAACGTCATGTACAAGGACGGTGCGCCGGCCCGGTTGGCCGCCATCGTGGACTGGGAGATGGGCACGGTGGGCGATCCCAAGCTCGACTTGGGCTGGATGATCCAGAGCTGGCCGACCGACACCTCGGCTCCCGAGGCCTCCGAGGCGAGCTACGTCGACCTGCAGGGCATGCCCAATCGCGACGAGGTGTTGGCCCACTACGCCGAGGTGTCGGGGCGACAGGTGGACGACATCGACTACTACGTGATCCTGGCCAAGTGGAAGCTGGCCATCGTGCTCGAGAAGGGCTTCGCCCGCGCCGGGGACGACCCGAAGCTGCTGGCCTTCGGCCCGGTCATCGCCCAAGCGATGAAGGCGGCCGCCGACCTGGCCGAGACCACGGACTACGGACGATGAGCGATGAACTGGTGCGCGAGCGGCGGGGCAGCACCCTCGTCGCCCGACTGAACCGGCCCGAGGCGCGCAACGCGCTGAACGGCGCCCTGATCCGAGGGATCAGTGCGGCGATCGTCGACGCCGATTCGGACCCCGGGATCCATGCCGTCGTCCTGACCGGCACGGGCGACCGTGCCTTCTGCGCCGGCATGGACCTGCGGGGCTTCGCCGAAGGGGAGGGATCGGGCGGCGCACCGGAGGACATGGACGGCTTCCGCCGGTTGATCGCCGGGGAGGTCTCGGTACCGGTCATCGGCGCGGCCAACGCCACGGCGGTGGCCGGGGGCTTCGAGCTCCTCTTGGCTTGCGACATCATCGTGGCGTCCTCGGCCGCACAGTTCGGCCTCCCCGAGGTCAAGCGCGGGCTGTTCGCCGGCGGAGGCGGAACCTTCCTCGGCACCCGGCTGCCGCTCGGCATCGCCCTGGAGATCACGCTCACCGGCGACAGCATCGATGCGGAACGGGCCTACGCACTCGGGCTAATCAACGCCGTGGTGCCGCCCGACGACGTGCTGCCCCGGGCCCTCGAATTCGCCGATCGGATCGCCGCCAACGGCCCACTCGGCGTGGCGGCGACCAAGGAGCTCGTGCGGCTGGCGGTCACCGACCACGCCCGAGCGCACGTGCGACTGGCCGAGCTGCAGCAGTCGGTCTTCGGCAGCCAGGACGCCAAGGAGGGGGCCCTGGCCTTCGTCGAGAAGCGGGCGCCGGTCTGGCAGGGGCGCTGAACCGAGGATGCTCGCCGCCGTCTGCCCGTCCTACGGCCCGCCCGAAGTCGTCGAGGTCCGCGAAATCCCGTCCCAAGAGCTGGCGGCGGGGGAGGCGCGTATCGCAGTGAAGGCGGCCGCGGTGAACTTCGCCGACGTCCTCATCGTCGCCAACCAGTATCAGCTCTCGGTGCCGCCCCCCTTCGTTCCGGGAAGCGAGTACGCCGGAGAGGTCGTCGAGGTGGCCGATGGGGTCACCGAGGTCGCCCCCGGCGACCGCGTGTTCGGCGCCGGCATGGTCGGTGCCTTCGCCCAGGAGGCGAAGGGGTCGGCGCAGAATCTCACGCGGATCCCCGACGGGGTCGATGTACGCCACGCGGCCGCCTTCGGTGTGGCGCATCGCACCGCCTACCACGCCCTGCGCTCGTTCGCCCGGCTGGAACCCGGAGACGAGCTGATCGTCCTGGGTGCCGGGGGAGGAGTCGGTTTGGCGGCCGTGCAGCTCGGCGTGGCGTTGGGTGCCACCGTCACCGCGGTCGCCTCCTCGGCCGAGAAGCTCGACGTGGCCATGGCCAACGGCGCCAGCCGGCTCGTCGACCACAAGGCGAGCGACCTGCGCGAGGCGCTGCGGGAGGCCCTGCCCGGGGGTGCCGACGCGGTACTCGACCCGGTCGGCGGCGACCTGTCGGAGCGGGCCCTGCGGGCGCTGCACTACGGCGGCCGGTTCGTGTCGGTCGGCTTCGCTGCGGGCATTCCCCGGATCCCGCTCAATCTGGTCCTGCTCAAGGGCATCAATGTCACGGGGTTCCAGATGCGCGACTTCGGCACCCACCAGCACGATGAGCTCGAGCGCAACGACGCCGAGCTCATGGAGCTGCTCGCGTCCGGGCGGGTCGTACCGCACATCGGCGCATCGTTTTCCCTCGCGGAGGCCGCCGCCGCCCTGCGCTACGTGGCCGACGGCCGGGCCATCGGCAAGGTGGTCCTCGACCTGGGTTGAGGGTCCTGCGGCCGGGGCCGGCGCGGATACACTCCACACTGATCGGAGGGAGGCGACGATGGACGAAGGACGCCCGGTCTCGTACGAGGCTCTGCCCAAGGGTGCAGCCGTCCTTAGTGCAACGGGCACCCAGTTCGGAACCGTCGAACATGTGCTGCAGGTACCGGAGCTCGACCTCTTCGACGGCATCGCCGTGAAGACGAAGCATGGGTTGAGGTTTGTCGACCGTGACCAGGTGACGGACATCACGACGACACTGGTTCGCTGTACCGTGACCGACGAGGAAGTGGCGGATCTTCCTGCGCCCAAGGGCGCCCTCGTGTTGCATCCGGACACCGCGCACGACGAAGGGCCTTCGCTCACCGCCAGATTCGGACGCCTCTTCGGTCGGGAGCATTGGAAGGAACTGGAGTAGCGCCCCGACTCGACGCACGGCCCACCCAGTCGACCGCCTACGTGAGGGAGGAACCAAGCCAGTGGAAGCTCGTCGTCACGGTTCTCGTTGGTCACTCTGGTCGCGCGACTCGGTGCTGTCGATCGGCTCTCGCAACTCGGTGTTGTCCATCGCCTCCATAGGCTCCGTGCTCTCCGTCGGCAGCATCGGCTCTGCCGGTTCGGTCCTCTCCGTGGGGTCGTTCGTGTCGGCGGCGGGCGTGATGTCCGGTCTCTCCCTCTGGTCCATCATGGCGTGGAGGTCAAAGAAGGCGATCGCTCGTTCAGCGTGAAGTGCCGCGGGAGGCCGGTGCGGCCGGCTCAGAACGACCGGTCGCTCGTGTTCATCGGCGTGCCTCTTCGGAACGGATCTGGTAGTACAGCTCCGCCGACTGCGTGACGATGCCGTCCATCCACCCGGCCCATCCGGTCCGCTCGGCCTTGGCCTCCGGTGACTCGCCGGTGCGGTAGCTCTCGAGGTCCTCCAGCGTGTCGAATCCCTGCTCCCAGATGTGGGTCCACCGCGAGGGGGCGGTGATCGGCGTGACGGCGTCGAACCAACGCGATCCCATGGTGTTGCGCGCCACCGTGCACACCGTCATCCCCGCAGTGTGCCGGTACGCACGACCAAGTGTGGCCTCCAACTCCTGCATCGCCCCCGGTGAGGCCGCCTGGTCCACACTGAGGAGGGTCACTCGTCGTACTCCCGCCGACAGGCGATAGGGGGTTCCGTCGCAGGAGTACCCCACCAGTCCGGCATCGCTCAGCGGGCTCTCGATGACGATGCACTCGGGGCTATCCCTGAGCAGGAACCGGTCGAGCACGGCGGCGTGGTAGGGATGGATCATGTAGCGCTGATAGGCCGCCGGCGATTCATAGCCGTGCTCCCAGATGACGTCGCGGGGAGCGGCCGACAGATTCCTCCCCAACGCAGAGTGGAGCAGCTCGGGTATGTAGCGTCCGGCATGCAGGAAGGCGGACTCCATCGCCGCGATGGCGTGCGGGTCGACGTTGGGGCCAAGCGAGTACATCTCGAAGCGTCTCAGCACGACGCCGCCGTATCGCCGGTCACCTGCCGGGCCTCACCGTATCGGAGAGTACGACGCGGGATAGTAGAAACGTCGATCCCCGCCCTTGCGCAAGCTGGCCGACCGGGCGGCGTAGGCGTAGTAGCGGGGGTCGAGGACCAGGTTCTTGCGGATCTCGTTCCAGGCGACGTGATCGGCACAGGACCAGACGACCTTAACTGCGACGTCCTCGCCGATCTCCTTCGAGGTGGCCCAACAGGCGACCAGTTGCGCGCCGGCATCGTTCATCAGGGGGACCGCTTCCTCCTGCACCAGGTCGACGTAGCGGTCCGCCTCGTCGGATCCGACCTCGATCGTGTCAACCAGGTACATCACGGACTTCCCCTTCTGGAAGGTCGGCCGGCGCCACAATGTAACGCAGACGAAGAGCGACGGCGCCGGACCGGGCAACGGTGGCGCGCCGGTCGCATGGCCGCCGGCCGATCGGGCCTCGGGACCCGGGTCAGGCGGTGACGGTTCGTGCCGCAGTGACTACCACGGCGGTGTAGCGCATGGTGAAGCTACCCCCCACCGCGTCGATGGCGCGGCCGATGCCCGCGAGCAGTTCTTCCAGCGCGGCCGCCGGGAACTGGCTGTGACCGCCGAACGTCGGCACCACGTCCAGCCACTCGTCGCGGTGGTAGGCGCGATCCCAGTCGAACCGCCACTGCTCGGGGTCGCCGAAGGCGCCTGCCTTTCCTATCCCCTCGGCCGCCTTGATGAAGAACGCCGAGTAGCTGTCGAGGCCGGGCATGGCCCCGCGGGGGAAGGGCGAGTCGGGCAGCACCCGGCGGTAGACCGCGGCAAAGGCCTCCGCCAGGTCGGGAGAGGGCTGGAACACGTTCCAGAAGACGGCCAGTCGCCCGCCGGGACGGAGCACGCCCGCCGCCGTGGCCGCTCCGGCGACGGGGTCCACCCAGTGCCAGGCCTGTCCGGCGATGACCGCGTCGAACGTCCGGCCCGAGCTTTCCCAGGTTTCGATCGTCGCCACCTCGACCTCGAGCCCCTTGCGGCGGGCGAAGTCCGCCATCCGCGGGTCGGGATCGACCCCGAGCACCCGGCACCCGGCCGCCTGGAACTGCCGCGCCACGATGCCCGTGCCGGCCCCGACGTCGAGGACGTCGGGGCCGGGGCTGGCTGCGACGATCCGCTCCACCAGCGCCTGGGGATACCGGGGCCGCGTTCGGTCGTAGCGTTCGGCGTCCGAGCCGAACGACTCCGCCACCTGCCGGGCGTGATGAGGCTGGCCGGGCTCGGGTTCGGGAACGGGCGCATTCGGCACAGCCGAGAGCGTAAAGGGTGGCGGAACCCCGAGGCCGCGTGGCGTGCGGCTCAGCCCGGACCGGCTTCGGCCAGGTGGAGGAGAGGCTCGAGGTCGGCCAGGACGCGGAACGAGTCGTTCAGATGGGTGCAGGTGGCGGTACCTACGAATTCGGCCCGCACCTCGGCGCGAAGGTCGGCCAGGACGCGACCGGCCAAGCGACCGGCACTGGCCACCGCGCCGGGGCACTCCACCCAGGGAAGCACGAGCGCCTGGGCCCGCACGTCGCCCAGATGCCGGCCGTCTTCGCTGATCCATCCGTCGACGAGGTACTCGTGGATCGCAGTCTCGGCCCCGTCGGCGTCGCAGTAGCTGTCGCGGAAGTGCGAGTCGAAGGCCCAGGACCGGGTCTCCTCGGACGGTGGCAGCACGTCCAGGCGCCGGCGCCGTCGGGTGGACTCCGGTGGCAGCGGCGCCATGTCGTGCCAGGAGAGTGGGTCCCCGTTCCGTTCGAGCGCCGGGGCCGGAGGTCCAATCGGGTGGGGGATCTCGCCGGTGGCGCGAAAGGTGACCACGATGGTGGCATCGGACGCCCAGCCGGCGCACATGTCCTCAGCCACCTTGACGTGTCGCGCGTAGCCACCACCGCCGGCGGGTACAACGGGCGGGTTGGTCCGTTGCATGGCGTAGCCTGAGACCAGCGAGGCGCCCGGAAGATCGTCGAGCAGCGTGTGCAGCAGGGTACGTCGCTCGGCATGGTCGGGCAGGAGTTCGGTCATCCGGGCCCGGAATCCGGGGCCCGCCGTCGCTCCGACGAGCCGAGCGAGACGAGGTTCGGCCGGCTCGGCTGCAATGGCCACAATGACGCGGTCGGCTCCCAGGGTGGCCATCAGTTGCTGCTCGTCGGCCCATGTCCCTTCTCCCGTTCTCAGGTCACGGGCCCGGGCATCGACCTCGATCGGTCCTGACATGCCGTGGGGGTGGCTCGAGTCGATGCTCGTGGTACGACGCACCGAGCCCAGTTCCCGTGCTGGCGACGAGGCCCGCGGATGCGCCGGCCCGGCTCGGTCCGGGACGATCAGCACGGGCTCCCCCGATCTTCATGCCCCTGCTCCACTGTCGGTACCTCTGGGCGCTTCAGGCTCACGTCGCACTCTACCTGCGACCGGCGGAGTTCACTGCGGGGCGATCGTGGATCGTTCAGGCGGTGCCCGGCGTGCGCTCGGCCGTGATCTCCGCCCAGGCATCCGTCGCGACCCGGTTCAGCACCTCGCCCTTGGCGAATCCGTAGTACGCAGAGAACTGCAGCACGATCTCGTTCATTTCGCTGATCGAGATGTCCCCGGACCGCAAGGCCGAGACGACGTGCGACTGGATCGGCATGGCGGCGTCGGAGAGGCCGACGCAGGGGATGGTGACATACCGGCGATCGATCCGGCTGAGGTTCGGCCGCTGCCAGACATGGCCGAACACGAAGTTGAGGATTCCCGCCTGGAAGTACGGCGTGGTCAGTGGAGGCGCAGGGGTCAGGTTGACCTCGACGAAGCACTCCTCCCCTTTTCGCAGGCGCTCCTCGTGATCCGCGGGACCAAGCGAGGCGAGCGGCAGATCCGACCACGGCGCCATCTCCTCGCCCCGTTCCTCGCTCAGTCGATGCAGCTGGGTCAGGAGCGATGTCTGTGCCACCGACGCCTTCGGCCAACCGCAGTAGACGGCGAAGTGCAGAATGAACTCTTGAAGCTCCTCGGGGTCCAGATCGCCGCTGGCGAGCGCCGCGTACATATGGGCGTCCATCGGTCCAGTGGTATCGGCGGCGCACACGCAGGAGAGGGTGACCAGTCGACGTTGCCGGCGACTGAGCCCGGGCCGGGCCCATACCTGCTCGAAGAGGAACTCGAGCGTGGCGGATTCGAAGGGTGATGAGCTCGACGGGGGTTCCGTCATCATCACGTCGGAGTAGCTCTGTGCGCCGCGCAAGGCCATTGTGCCCCCAATGTGTCAAGTCGAAATGAATTTACGGCAGTTGACTCACACTGTCCAACGGTGTTTGCATTGACGGCGTGACACGGGGCACCCTGGCCACAGACACGTCCGAACGGTCCACCAAGGAGCAGCTGGTTCTGACGGCCGAACGTCTCTTCGCGATGCACGGTGTCGATGGCGTGTCGCTCCGCCAGATCGGAGCGGAAGCCGGCATGGCAAATAGCACCGTCGTGCAGTACCACTTCGGGTCGAAGGATGGACTGGTCGACGCCATTCTCGTCAACCGGCTCCACTACCTGGGCCGGCGCAGGGCGCTGCTGCGAGCGCGCGCCGGTACCGAACGGCTTCGCTCCGTTGTCGAGGCCCAGCTGCTCCCGGTGGTCGAGCTCGGCGAGGAAGAGGGGTGCTACTACCTGATGTTCCTCGAGCAGCTGCAGCGTCACGGTGTCGGTGACCATCCCTTTGACCGGCTCGCTGCTGTTCACCAATCTTCACATCGGACCTACGTCCGGACGATGAAGAGCCTGTTGGGCCATGTCCCAGCCGAGTTGCGCGAGAGCCGGATCGGTCAGTCGTCGTCCATCTGCCTTCACGCCTGTGCAGACCGGCAACGGGCCCGCCACTTCGGATCTCCGGTTTCCCCCTTCGGCCTGTACGTCAGTCAGCTCCTGGACGGGATAGAGGCTCTGTTGACATCCCCTCCCTCCCCCGAGACCCTGAAGGCGCTCCGTGGCTCGAGGGGGCGATTCTCGTCGGTGCGCGCCCTGCCGTGAGCGGCTTCGTCGACCTGGCGTCCTCGATCGCCGTCATCACCGGCGCCGGCAGTGGCATCGGCCGCGCCTCCGCGCTGTCCCTGGCGCGCCGGGGGGCGGCCATCGTGGTAACCGATATCGACGGCGATCGTGCCGAGGCCGTCGCGTCGGAGATCTCGGCCAATGGAGGTCGGAGTGTCTCGATGCGCTGCGACGTCACCGACCCCGCTGCCTTCGAACGGGTGAGGGAACTAACCCTCGAGGCGTTCGGGCGGGTCGACATCGTGATGAACAACGTCGGCGTCATCGCCCTGGGCCCACCCGAGCTGCTCCCGCTCGCCGAGTGGGAGCGGGTGGTCGACGTCAACCTGCTCGGCGCCGTGCGGAGCAATCTCGTATTCCTCCCCCTGCTCCTCGCCCAAGGTCGTGGCCACGTCGTCTACACCGCGTCGGCGTCCGGCCTCCTGGCGCACGGGTACGACCGGTTGCCCTACGTGACCACCAAACACGCTCTCGTAGGGATGAGCGAGTCGCTCGCGCTCTACCTCCGACCCCGGGGGATCGGCGTCACCTGCCTGTGCCCATCGGGAGTGATCACGAACATCGTCGAGCAGATCACCTTCTTCGGGAAGCCCGAGTCACCCCGCTCGCCCGATCATCCGGTTGTCGAGGCCGAGGTGGTCGGCGAACTCGTTGCCGACGCCGTTGCCGAAGGCCGATTCCTCGTCCTCACCGCAACGGAGGTACATGACGAACTCGTCGAGCGTGCGCTCGATATTGAGGCGTACATCACCGGGTTGACCGAGACCGAGTCAGCGTGAGCCGTCTCCCGGTCAGGCCCGGACGGCCATTGACGCCATCCGTCGCCGACCGTCGCCGACCGTCGCCGACCGTCGCCGACCGTGTCCGATCAGCGCATGAAGTGGATGATGCCGTCCGGCCCGTGGTCGACGTGATCGCAGGTGCGACCGTCCCAGCAGTGACCTTCGCCATCGCGTGAACGGTCGTCGACGACCATACTGAGGGC
>Ga0302325_10005886_pt1 | contig 27744 bp, 26 predicted proteins | sample Palsa_T0_2_FD_201948 | JGI IMG/M metagenome (GOLD analysis project Ga0302325, IMG submission 201948) | Peat permafrost microbial communities from Stordalen Mire near Abisko, Sweden - Palsa_T0_2 | ecosystem: Environmental > Terrestrial > Soil > Palsa > Peat permafrost | place: Sweden: Abisko... | reverse complement strand
GTAGAAGTACCGCTTGGTGAGTCCAGCTTCGGCGCAGACGTCAACGATTCCGACGGCCGCGATTCCCCGCGTTCCGAAGAGTTGCAGGCCGGCATCGATGAGTCGCTGGCGGCGCTGGTGACGCCGGTCGGTGGCGCTGACGCCACGGTAGGGACGCGGCACCGCCGCGACCGACGAGCTCGCCGCTTCCGCCATGAGTCCTCACTGTTGACACTCGTTCGTATCAGATACTACCGTCAGCAATATCTGATACTTCATCGGATCAGTTTCGAAGTCGTAGGAGCTTGAGAATGACTGAACTTCTCCCCGCCCCGTTGGATCCCGAGGGGATGGTGTGGGAGCACTTCGGTCGACAGCCGGTTTTTCGCCTGTCCAACGGCCTCCGCGAAGCGATGCTGCAGAACATGCATCCCGGGTTGGCCGCCGGCGTCGAACATCATTCGGTGTTTTTCGAAGATCCACGCGCCCGCGGTGAACGGTCGATCGGGCCGATCATGTCGGTCGTCTACGGGGGACCCACATCGCACGACTGGGGAAAATTGGTGCGAGGTTTCCACGGCTCGATCAAAGGCGTCGACAAATACGGTCGCCGATACAGCGCGCTCAACCCGGAGACCTTCTTCTGGGCGCACGCAACGTTCGTCGAGGACATCGTGACCGGGCACGAGCTCACCGGCTATCCGCTGTCCGCGGCCGACAAAGAAGCCCTCTACCTGGAATCGATCGACTGGTATCGCCTCTATGGCGTCAGCATGAGGCCGGTGCCGCCGGATTGGGACGCATTCCAGCAGTACTGGGAGCACATGATCAACAACGTACTCGAGGACAGCCGTCCGGTTCGTGAGGGCTTTCACATGTACCGGACGATGCCGCCGCCGACCAGCAAGCACCTGCCTGATCGCGCCAATACCGTTGTGGGACCATTGATTCTGAAGCCGTTCGTGCAGACACCGCTGGTGAAATTGATCCTGTGGGTCACCACCGGTGCGCTACCGCCAGTGATCCGCGAACGGCTGTGCCTGGACTGGACTCGACTGGACGAACTGCGTTATCGCGTGCACCTCAAGGCAGTTCACGCGATGATCAAAGGGATCCCAACAGACTTGCAATACTTTCCACTCGCCCGAGACCAGCGCGCGCACTACCAACGCACCGGTACCGTCGCGCCGATCCCGTTGCCAACTCGAAACCACATCAATGAAACGCTCGCCGACTCCGTCGGCCCGACCGCCGGGAACGGCTCCAGGGATCTGAGCAAGATAGAAAGGGCCGATCTAATGGCGAAGTCTGCATCTGGAGATGAGGTTTCGGTGCAATGAGTCTCAGTAGGACGCTGCGACAGAAGTTTCCCTTCTTGAGGTACTCGGTCCTGCGCGGGGCGTTCGGCGGCCGGGACGTCATACGCACAGGTCAGATGGGTGACGGCCGGGAGGAGGCGACGGCCGAGTACGTGATTTCCAACGCACCCGCCGGCGATGTCGACGCCGCGATCGACGCGATCGACAACTTTGCCTACGACAAGTCGATCCTCATGAACGTCGGCGACGAGAAGGGCCAGTTGCTCGACGCCGCCGTCAAGCGCGCGAATCCGAAGCTCGCCATGGAACTCGGTGCCTACTGCGGGTACAGCGGGCTGCGGATCGCCCGAGCGGCACCGGGTGCCAACGTGTTCTCGATCGAAAAGTCCGGTGCCAACGCCTCGGTGGCCCGCCGCGTGTGGGCACACGCGGGCCTCGGCGATCGCGTCACCTGCATTAACGGCACCGTCGGCGACGGGACGACGCTCGAGGTTCTCGTCAATGATTACGGATTCACCGAGGGCTGTTTGGATTTCGTATTCCTCGACCACTGGAAGGACGTGTACCTGACCGACCTGCAGCGGCTCGTCGACCGGGGCTGGCTGCATCAGGGGACGATCGTGGTCGCCGACAACGTCGGCTTCCCGGGCGCACCCAAGTACCGCACCTACATGAAGGAACAGCAAGGCAAACGGTGGCAGACCATCGAGCACGAAACCCATGTCGAGTATCAGACGCTACTCAAAGACCTGGTTCTGGAGTCGGAGTTCCTCGGCTGAGCCGCGCCTCCGGCACTCCGCCTGGAAGGCGACTGATCCGATACTTCAGTGGCGAATAACTAACCATGCCAAGCGGATCCACCGCTGACCTGACAGACCCCGACTCGAGTCAGACACGCTGTAGGGTGGCGTCGAGGATCACCTTGACGGGCTTGGTGGTGCCCCACCGACTGACCCCGTACTCCTTGGGTGAGACGACCACCGTGGCGTTGTAGCGGGGCGGACCCGCTGTGGTCGACCGTGTCGCCTCGAAGGTGACCGACTGACTGACGTCGCGGATGCGCAGAGTGCCGACAACGTGGATTCCGCTGGGCGTTTCGACAATGGCGGTGCTGCGGAACTCCAGGGTGGGAAACCGTGTTGCCGCAAAGACGTTATCTGCCCGCAGGTGCTCGTCGCGCAGCTTGATGCCGGTATCCACGCTGTCGGTCCATATGGTCGTCGAGATCGTGGACTCGGCAACCGAGGAGCCGACTCTGATCGTCGACTCGTACCGGTCGAACCGGCCATTCACCTTCATACCGAAGGCCGCCTTGGCCTGAAAGCCGACTGACGACGCTGTGGTGTCCAAGGTCCACTCGCCGGCGCTCAATTCATTGCTCACAAAAGCCATTCCACTCCTTCGGTATTACCTGTCCTGTAGTTTTCCTGTTCGGCGTTGAGCGGGACCACCTGGGGCCCAAGCTCTAGCGGCGAAACCCGAGCAGCGCGATCGACGCGTCCACCGCGGGCTCGATAATCTCGCCTACGCTTCGCCCGTCTTCCACCGCGAGCGCGGTCAGTTCGCGAAGGCCGCCCACCAGGATCACCGCCTTCGGGCGGGTCAACGGCGGCAGGCCGGCTTTCGTAAAGCCCGGGCTGCCGCTGAGGTTAACCAGCAGGCTGGTCAGCAGTTGCACGCCGCGACGCTGGAACGGTCGAGCCGCGGCGTCCAGCGACGGTAGCTCGCGGATCCAGCTCAGCGTGATGGCGGGCCGGGACTCGATGTGGCCGACGTAGGCCTCTACGGCCTGACGGATCTGAGTCTGCCAGTCGGCGTCGGGATCGACGGCGTCGCGAATGTTCTCGCCCAGTTTCCCGACGTCGGCATGCAGCAGTTCGAGAAAGCACTGCTCCTTGCTGGGGAACTGATCGTAGAACGTGCGCTTGGACGTGCGGGCATGCCGGACGATGTCGGCCACGGTGCTGGCCCGGTATCCGCGCTCGGTGATCGAGGCGGCGAGCCCGTCGAGCAGCCGCTGCCGGAACGGATCGCCGGCAACGGGGCTAGTCGAAGCCCCGGCCGAAGCCGCATCGTCAGCGACGGTCGTCGCCACAGCGCCTCCTCCCACTGAAAACCCTGGGCGGTTCAACCCTTGCCAGCCCGTGGTACCACACGGTACCGTACCGGAATGAATGTTGGTACGGCGCAGTACCGCAGTGATGGTGGGACGCAGGAACACGGGGCCGAGCAGACACAAAAGCTCCCGACACGCCGCGCGCGCGGGAGCTTTTACGTCTGCTCGGCAAGCAAAACGGTTGGGAGTGCACAGCTATGAGCACCGTCGAAACGCACGCGCCCTCGGCGCCGCCGGCAGTCCGGCTGCCCCCAGCCCCGCGCATCCCAAAAGTCTTTCAGGGCGCGTCATTCGCGATCTCGCGGCGATGGATCGTCCGGCAGATGGCCCGCCGCCACGGCGACGCCTTCATGCTCAACGTCCCGGTCTTTGGCCCCATTGTGGTGGTGGCCAATCCGCAACTGGCCAAACAGATTTTCACCACCAGCCCCGAGGTGCTCGGCAACATCCGACCCAACCTGAGTCGGCTGCTTGGGGCGGGATCGGTGTTCGCGCTCGACGGCGAGGAACACCGACAGCGGCGCCGCCTGTTGGCCCCGCCCTTCCACGGCAAGAGCATCAAGAACTACGAGAACATCATCGAAGAAGAGACGCTGCGCGAGATCGCCGGCTGGCCGGAGGGCGCGACGTTCGCCACGCTGCCGTCGACGATGCGGATCACGCTCAACGCCATCCTGCGCGCGGTCTTCGGGGCCGAAGGCGCCGAGCTCGATCAGCTGCGCGAGATCCTGCCGCCATGGGTCACCTTGGGCTCACGGATGGCGGTTCTGCCGAAACCAAAGCGCACCTTTGGCCGCTATTCCCCGTGGGGACGACTGGCCGAGTGGCGGCGCCGGTACGACGTCATCCTCGACAAGCTCATCGACGCGGAACTGGCCGACCCGGATCTCGAGGCTCGCACCGATGTGCTGGCGCTGATGCTGCGCAGCACCTACGAAGACGGCTCGACCATGTCGCGCAACGACATCGGTGACGAGCTGTTGACCCTGTTGGCGGCCGGACATGAAACCACGGCGGCCACGCTGGGTTGGGCCTTCGAACGGGTGAGCCGGCACCCCGAGGTGCTCGCCGCGTTGGTCGCCGAAGCCGACGCGCAAGGCAACGAACTGCGGCAGGCGACGATCCTCGAGGTTCAGCGCGTCAGAACGGTGATCGATTTCTCCGGCCGTCACGTCTATGCGCCGGTCTACCAACTCGGCGAGTGGGCGATTCCGCGCGGGTCGTCGATCCTCGTCAGCATCGGGCGCCTACACGCCGACCCCGACGTTTTCCCTGACCCGGACCGCTTCGATCCGCAGCGCTTCGTCGGAAGCAAGCCGCCCAGCTTCGCCTGGATCCCGTTCGGCGGTGGCGTGCGGCGCTGCGTGGGTGCGGCCTTCGCGAACATGGAGATGGATATCGTTTTGCGAACGGTGTTGCGCCACTTCACTATCGAGACCACGACAGGCCCGGGGGAGAAGTGGCATTCTCGCGGTGTCGCCTTCACCCCGAAAGACGGCGGGAAGATCGTCGTCCATCGGCGATCCCGCTAGCGGTCGGCGGCGGCCCGTCTCGGCAGTTTCCAGCCCGCCCTGATGAAGTGGCAGGTGTAGCCGTTGGGGTAGTGCTCCAGGTAGTCCTGGTGCTCGGGTTCGGCTTCCCAGAAGTCACCGGCGGGGCTGACTTCGGTCACCACCTTGCCCGGCCACAGACCTGAGGCCTCGACGTCGGCGATCGTGTCCAGTGCAACCTGCTTCTGATCCTCGTCGAGGTAGAAGATCGCGGAGCGGTAGCTGGCACCGATGTCGTTGCCCTGCCGGTTCTTGGTGGTCGGGTCGTGGATCTGGAAAAAGAACTCCAGCAGCGCACGGAAGTCGGTGCGTGCCGGGTCGTAGGTGATCTCGATGGCTTCGGCGTGTGTTCCGTGATTGCGGTACGTCGCGTTAGGGACACTTTGGTCGCCGGTGTAGCCGACCCTGGTGGAGATGACCCCGGGCTGCTTGCGGATCAGGTCCTGCATGCCCCAAAAGCAGCCGCCGGCCAATATTGCCTTGCTGTAGTCCGTCATCTTCTCGATTATCCACTTGCTCGACAAACCGCAATAGAACGTGTTCTAGTTTCTTGCGTGAAGCAGGTTTTTGCCCGCGACGAACTCGCCGCCGCGTTCGAGAGTTTCGAGCAGACCGTGGCCCACGCGGCCGAGACCAAGAACTGGGACGACTGGGTGCAGCAATACACCCCGGACGTCGATTACATCGAGCACGCGGCCGGCACCATGAAGGGCCGCGACCAGGTACTCACCTGGATCCGCAAGACGATGACGACCTTCCCGGGAAGCCACATGACGGCCTTTCCGTCGCTGTGGTCGGTCATCGACGAGCCAACCGCGCGGATCATCTGCGAACTGGACAACCCAATGGTCGACCCCGGCGACGGCACCATCATCAGCGCGACCAACATCTCGATCGTCACCTACGCCGGCGACGGTCAGTGGTGCCGGCAAGAAGACATCTACAACCCGCTGCGCTTTCTGCGGGCGGGAATCAAGTGGTGCAAAAAAGCGGAGGCGCTGGGCACGCTCGACGACGACGCCGCTCGCTGGATGCTCCATGTCGGAGGAACTTTTGGAGGAACACAGTGAGCGCTCCCAAGCTGGTCATCGGTGCCAACGGCTTTTTGGGTTCGCATGTCACCCGCCAACTCGTCGCCGCGGGCGCCGACGTGCGCGCCATGGTGCGCGGAGGCGCGAACACCCGCAGCATCGACGATCTGAACGTCACCCGATTTCACGGTGACGTCTTCGACACCGCCACCGTGCGCGAGGCGATGGACAGCTGCGACCAGGTGTACTACTGCGTGGTCGACACCCGCGCGTGGCTGCAAGACCCGTCGCCACTGTTTCGCACCAACGTCGAGGGACTACGCAATGTCCTGAATGTCGCCGTGGAAGAACCCATTGCCGGCACGCTGAAGCGGTTCGTGTTCACCAGCAGCTATGCCACCGTCGGCCGTCGGCACGGCCACGTGGCAACCGAGGACGACCAGATCGACCGTCGCGGCCTCACCCCGTATGTGGAGTCGAGGGTCCAGGCCGAGGACATGGTGTTGCGGTATGCGGCCGAAGCGGGCCTGCCCGCCGTCGCCATGTGCGTCTCGACAACCTACGGCAGCGGCGATTGGGGCCGCACCCCGCACGGCGCATTCATCGCGGGCGCGGTCTTCGGCAAGCTGCCGTTCCTGATGAACGGCATCCAGTTGGAGGTCGTCGGCGTCGACGACGCGGCGAGGGCGCTACTGCTGGCCGCCGAGAAGGGCCGCGACGGCGAGCGCTACCTGATTTCCGAGCGGATGATCCCGCTGAAAGACGTCGTCAAGATCGCGGCCGACGAGGCCGGAGTGCCGGCGCCACGGCGTTCGATATCGGTGCCGGTGCTCTACGGCCTGGGCGCGATGGGCAGTCTGAGAGCCCGGTTGACGGGTAAAGATGCCGAACTGAGCACGGCGTCGGTACGGATGATGCGTGCCGAAGCCCATGTCGACCACAGCAAGGCCACCCGTGAATTAGGTTGGGAACCAAGGCCGGTCGAAGATTCCATCCGCGAGGCCGCGCGTTTCTGGGCCAACCTGAAAACCGCGAAACGCGCCAGCAAGGCCGCTCCCGCTGATCAGTGACTGGGTCGGCGGCCGCGGTCGGCGACGCCTCTCGGCACCAGCTTCTCCGCGTGTCCTGTGTAGCTAGAGTGGAATTTGTTACATAGTGTGACACATGGTGAATGTGTGGTGCCACCGCACTGAAACACGTCACCCTGTGCCTCGTAGGGACTCTCGCGCATTGTGGGCGAGGCAGCGGTGACGACAGCGACGCCGGCCGGGCTCGCCGGTTACATTCGCGACCAACTCGAGCCGCCGTTGGCGACAGTGGGCGGTTTCGCCCGGATGTGCATGCTGGCCGGAAAAGCGTTGCTCCGTCGGCCATTTCACTGGGGCGAATTCATCTTCCAAACGTGGTTCATCACCCGCGTCGCATTGCTGCCCACGATCGCCGTCTCGATACCGCTGACAGTCCTGATCGTCTTCACGCTCAATACCCTGCTCGCCGCGTTCGGCGCCGCCGACATCTCGGGCGCAGGCGCCGCCTTGGGAGCGGTCACTCAACTCGGGCCACTGACCACCGTGTTGGTGGTCGCCGGCGCCGGGTCTACGGCCATCTGCGCCGATTTGGGTGCACGCACCATCCGCGAAGAGATCGATGCGATGGAAGTGCTTGGCATCGATCCCATCCACCGACTGGTGGTTCCCCGGGTGATGGCCGCGACGGTCGTCGCGACGCTGCTCAACGGAACCGTCATCACGATCGGTCTGGTCGGTGGCTTCCTGTTCGGCGTCGGCCTGCAAAACGTCTCGGGCGGTGCGTATCTCGCCACACTGACCCTGGTCACCGGCCTACCGGAGGTGATCATCGCGACGATCAAGGCCGCGATCTTCGGGGCGATCGCAGGTCTGGTCGGCTGTTATCGCGGCCTGACCACCAAGGGCGGGCCCAAAGGGGTCGGCGTCGCCGTCAACGAGACGCTGGTGTTGTGCGTGATCGCGCTGTTCGCGGTCAACGTGGTGCTGACCACCATCGGCGTCCGATTCGGGACGGGGCGCTGACATGTCGACCGCAGCCGTCGTTCGCGCTCGGTTCCCGCGCACGGTCGCCAACGTCAACCAGTACGGCGGCGGTGCCATCCGCGCGCTCAACAAGGCCGGTCACCTCACCAGGTTCGCCGTCATCGGTGGTTGGTCGATCGGTTGGGCGCTGCGCCGCTACCGCAGAGAGACGTTGCGGCTGATCGCTCAGATCGGCATGGGCACCGGCGCGATGGCCGTCGTCGGCGGCACCGCGGCGATCGTGGGTTTCGTGACGCTGTCCGGCGGCTCGCTGATCGCCATCCAGGGTTTCGCGTCGCTGGGCAACATCGGTGTCGAGGCATTCACCGGCTTCTTCGCCGCCCTGGCCAACGTGCGCGTTGTCACGGCGGTGGTGACCGGCGTCGCGCTGGCCGCCACGGTGGGAGCGGGAGCGACCGCAGAGCTGGGAGCGATGCGGATCAGCGAGGAGATCGACGCCCTCGAGGTGATGGGCATCAAGTCGGTGGCGTTTCTGGTGTCGACCCGGCTGATGGCGGGCTTGGTGGTGGTCGTCCCGCTGTATGCGATGGCGTTGGTGATGTCCTTCCTGTCCGGGCAGGTCGTCACCACGCTGTTCTACGGGCAGTCGCAGGGTACCTACGAGCACTACTTCCGGACTTTTTTGCGCACCGAGGACGTGTTCTGGTCGGGCGGGGAAGTCATCGTCATGGCGGTGATCGTGATGATCACTCACTGCTACTACGGATACAACGCCGGCGGCGGACCGGTCGGAGTGGGGGAGGCCGTCGGCCGGTCGATGCGTTTCTCGCTGGTTTCCACGGTGATCGTCGTCCTGCTGACGTCCCTTGCGCTATACGGCGTCGACCCGAACTTCAACCTCACGGTGTAGCCGGCCATGACGATTCCCGTGAAAAGCGCGAAGGAGCGCAAAACCCGAACGTGGCCGGACACCGCAGCGGGAGTGGGGCTGCTGCTGGCGTGTGCGCTACTGCTTGCGTTGATATACGGGCAGTTTCGCGGCGACTTCACACCGAAGACCAAGCTGACGATGTTGGCCGCACGGGCCGGCCTGGTGATGGACCAGGGCTCGAAAGTCACTTACAACGGCGTCAGCATCGGTCGGGTGGCCGGCATCTCCGAGGTCGAGCATCGCGGCAAGCCGGCCGCCGAGTTCACCCTCGATGTCGACCCGGATTTCGTCGACCTCATTCCGGTCAACGTGATCGCCAAAATCCAGGCGACCACAGTGTTCGGCAACAAGTACGTTTCGCTTACCTCGCCCAAAGATCCTGCACCACAACGAATCACCACCGCCAATGTGATTGACGCGACGTCGATCACGACGGAGTTCAACACCGTGTTCCAGACGGTCGTCGAGCTTTCCGAGAACGTCGACCCGGTCAAGGTGAACCTCACGCTCAGCGCCGCCGCGGAGGCGCTGACGGGATTGGGCGACAAGTTCGGCCAGTCGATCGTCAACGGCAACAAGATTCTCGACGAGGTGAACCCGCGGATGCCGACGATCCGCCACGACATCCGACAGCTCGCGGCACTCGGCGACATCTATGCCCGGGCTGCACCGGATCTCTTTGATGCGCTTGACAATGCGCTGACGACGGCACGCACTCTCAATCGGCATCAGGCCGAACTCGACAAAGCACTGCTGGCGGCGATCGGCTTCGCCGACACCGGCAACGACATCTTCACCCGCAGCCGGCCGTATTTGGAACGCCTGACGGCCGACCTGCTGCCGACCGCGCACCTCCTCGACACCTACAGCCCGCAGGTGTTCTGCACCATCCGCAATTTTGCCGACATTGCGCCGAGAGTCGCCGTTCTGGAAAGCGGCAACCACTATGCGGCGCAACTCGGAGTGGCTATCGCGGGTACCGAGAACCCGTATCTATACCCGGACAACCTGCCGCGGATCAACGGCAGGGGTGGACCCGGCGGCAAACCGGGTTGTTGGCAGCCGATCACCCGCGACCTTTGGCCGGCGCCGTATCTGGTGATGGACTCCGGCAACAGCATTGCGCCCTACAACCACTTTGAGCTGAGCCAGCCGCTGGCCAGCGAATACGTGTGGGGGCGCCAGTACGGGGAGAACACGATCAATCCATGAAACTCACCGGTACTGTCGTGCGGCTCGCTGCGGTGGTGTCCGTGCAGTTGCTTTTCACCGCAGTCATCGTCGTGGTTTTCGGCCAGGTGCGTTTCGACCGCACCCACAGCTATTCCGCGGAGTTCAGCAACGCCAGCGGATTACGTGCCGGTCAGTTTGTCCGCGCCTCGGGCGTGGAAGTGGGCAAGGTCAAGAAGGTGGATCTGGTCGAGGGGGACAAGAAGATACGCGTCGATTTCTCCGTCGACCGCTCGGTGCAGCTCTATCAGTCGACGACCGCCCAGATCCGCTACCAGGACCTCATCGGTAACCGGTATCTGGAATTGAGCCGGGGTACTGGGGAGGGCGCCGAAAGAGCCTTGCCAGCAGGCGGATTCATTCCGCTCGCGCGAACCCAGCCGGCGTTGGACCTCGACGCGCTCCTCGGTGGCTTCAAGCCGCTGTTCCGGGCGCTGGATCCGCAGAAGGTCAACACCATCGCCTCGTCGATCATCACCGTCTTCCAGGGCGAAGGGGGCACGATCAACGACATCCTCGACCAGACCGCCCAGCTGACCGAGCGCTTGGCCGAAAGCGACCAAGCGATCGGCGAGGTGATCACCAACCTGAATACGGTGCTGGAGACCACCGTTCGGCACCATGACCAATTCGATGCGACCATCGACAAATTCGACGTGCTCATTGCCGGCTTGAGGGACCGGGCAGATCCCCTCGCCGACGCGACCGCGCACATCAGCAATGCGGCGGGAACGGTGGCCGACCTGCTGGCTGACAACCGGGCTCTACTGCATGACACGGTCGACCGGTTGGAAACCCTCGCCGGGCCCCTCGTCGAGCAGCGCGACAGGGTCGGAGACCTGTTGGGAAAGCTGCCCAAGGCGTTCAACATCATCGGCCGGGCCAGCGGGATCTACGGCGACTTCTTCAACTTCTACCTTTGCGACCTGTCGCTCAAGGTCAACGGACTCCAGCCGGGCGGACCTGTTCGCTCGGTGAAACTCCTGACGCAGCCGACGGGTAGGTGCACGCTGCAATGAGAACGCTGCAGCCCGCCAACAGGGTGCGTGTCGGGGCGTTGGCCATCGCGATCGTGGCCCTCGTTGTCGGTGTGGGACAAAGCTTCGGCAGCCTGCCGATGTTGTTTGCGGCGGCGACCTATTACGCGCAGTTCAGCGACTCCGGCGGAGTGAGCAAGGGCGACAAGGTGCGCATCGTCGGCATGGACGTCGGTGCGGTTCAGGACGTCGCGATCGACGGCGATCACGTCGTGATGAAGTTCTCGACGGGGACGCACACCATCGGCACCGAGAGCCGCGTCGCGATCCGCACCGACACGTTGCTGGGCAAGAAGGTGCTCGAGATCGAGCCGCGGGGCAACACCCGGATGCGACCCAACGGCGTGTTGCCGCTGGGGCAGAGCACCACCCCCTACCAGGTGTACGACGCGTTCTTCGACGTCACCAAGGCCGCCGCCGGCTGGAACATCGATACCGTCAAACAGTCGCTGAATGTGCTGTCGCACACCATCAATCAGACCTACCCGCACCTGAGCGCGGCTCTCGACGGGGTGGCCAAGTTCTCCGACATCATCGGCAAGCGCGACGACCAACTCAGGCACCTGCTGACGGAGGCCAGGAAAGTCGCCAGTGTGCTTGGTGACCGCAGCAAGCAAATCAACGCGCTGCTGCGAAACACCCAGGCGCTGCTGGCGGCGTTCAACCAACGCGGCAAGGCCATCGAGGCGCTGCTGGCCAACGTGTCGGCCTTCTCGACTCAGGTGCAGGGCTTGATCCACGACAACCCGAATCTGCACCACCTGCTCGAGCAGCTGCATAGCGTCACCGACGTTTTGGTCGAGCACAAGAATGACCTTGTCTCCGTGCTGAATACGCTGCGCAACTACACCGCGGCGCTGAGTGAGGCGGTGGGCTCGGGACCGTACTTCAAGGTGATGATCGGCAACCTGTTGCCCTATCAGATTCTGCAGCCGTGGGTGGATGCGGCGTTCAAGAAGCGTGGTATCAACCCGGAGGACTTCTGGCGCAGTGCGGGGTTGCCGGCGTTTAAGTTCCCCGACCCCAACGGCACCCGGTTCCCCAACGGTGCGCCGCCGCCGGCGCCGCCGGTGCTGGAGGGCACCCCGGATCATCCGGGGCCGGCGGTGGCGCCGGGCTCGCCGTGCTCGTATGCGCCGTCGCCGGAGTTGCTTCCCCGCCCGGGCAACCCGATGCCGTGCGCGGGTGTCGATCAAAACCAGGGGCCGTTCGGACCGAGCGGGCCGTATCCGGCGCTGCCCGACGTCGCGTCCTCGCTGCCGAACCCCAACGGTCTGCCCCCCACCCCGGGGATCCCGATCGCCGGACGGCCGGGGGCGCCGGCGCCCGATGTGCCGGGCACTCCGGTGCCGCTGCCACCGAATGCGCCGCCGGGAGCTCGCACCGAGGGCGTGCGTCCGGCCGGCCCGACACCACCGCCGTCGACGTTCGCACCGGGCCTGCCGCCGATGCCGTCACCGCCGCCGGGCCCGGGCCCGCAGCTGCCGGCGCCATTCGTCACGCCCGGCGGGGACGGGGGGTAGCGGTCAATGAGCACGATCTTCGACATTCGCAAACTGCGGTTGCCGCAGCTGTCGAAAGCCGCGGTGATCATCGGGTCGCTCGTGGTGGCAGTGGGCATCGTTGCCGCCGTCGTCGGCGTGCAGCTCTACCAAAAGCTGACCAATAACACGGTGGTCGCTTACTTCCCGGCGGCCAATGCGCTCTATGCCGGGGACAAGGTCGTCATCATGGGCATCCGCGTCGGTGCGATCGACAAGATCGAACCCACCGGCGACCGGATGAAGGTGACCTTTCACTACCGGAACAAATTCAAGGTGCCCGCCGGCGCGTCGGCGGTGGTCCTCAACCCGACGCTGGTCGCTTCCCGAAGCATCGAATTGGACCCGCCCTACAAGGGCGGGCCGGTGCTGGCCGACAACGCGGTGATCCCGATCGAGCGCACTCAAGTTCCGGTGGAATGGGACGACCTGCGCAACAGCATCACTCACATCATCGGCGAACTCGGCCCGACCAAGGATCAGAATAAAGGCCCCTTCGGCGATGTCATCGAATCCTTTGCCGACGGGCTGGCCGGTAAGGGCAAGCAGATCAATACCACGCTGAACAGCTTGTCGGCAGCGCTGAGCACCCTGGACGACGGCCGCGGTGATTTCTTCGCCGTGCTGCGCAGCTTGGCGATGTTCGTCAATGCGCTTCATCAAGATGATCAGCAGTTCGTGGCGCTGAACAAGGATCTGGCCCAGTTCACCGACAAGCTCACCAGTTCGGATGAGACGGCCGCCAACGCAATACGACAAACCGACAGCCTGCTCTCGACCGCCCAAACCTTTTTGACTGAGAACCGTGAGGTGCTGACCCACGACGTCAACAACCTCGGTGAAGCGACCACCGCGATCATGCAGCCGGCTCCGCGCGACGGATTGGAGACTGCGCTTCACATCTTGCCGAACATGGCGGCTAATGTGCTGGCGATCTACGAACCAGCGCATGGCAGCCTGACCGGGGTGGCCGCGCTGACCAACTTTGCTAATCCAATGCAGTTCATTTGCGGCGTAATTCAGGCCGGCAGCCGGCTGGGCTATCAGGATTCGGCGGAGCTGTGTGCGCAGTACCTGGCACCCGTCCTGGACGCGATCAAGTTCAACTATTTTCCCTACGGCGTGAACCTGTTCAGCACCGCGGACACCCTGCCGAAGAACGTCGCGTACTCCGAGCCGCGTTTGCAGCCGCCGCCCGGGTTCAAGGACACCACGGTCCCCGGCATTTTCTCGCCGGATACGCCGTGGTCGCACCGGAATTCGGAGCCGGGCTGGATCGTCGCACCAGGCATGCAGGGAGTACAGGTCCAGCCGGCTACGGCGAACCTGTTGACGCCGGCATCGTTGGCCGAGCTGATGGGCGGGCCGAACATCGCTCCGCCCCCGCCGGCGCAGAACATGACCGGGCCGCCCAACGCCTACGACGAGAACCATCCGCTGCCACCACCGTGGTATCCGCAGCCCTTGCCGTCGCCGGCACCGGCCCCACCGCCGTCCGGTCTCCCGCTGGGCGCAGCCGAGGCGCCCGCACCGCCAGGGCCTGGTCAGTGAGCGCATTGCGGCGGGTGCGCCGCGCGGTCTGGCAGGCATTGGCAGTGCTGACGGCCGCGGTGGTGTTGACATCCTGCGGGCACTGGCGCGGGATCGCCAATGTGCCGTTACCCGGCGGGCCCGGCGGCGGCGCGGGTTCCTATCGAGTTTATGTCCAGATGCCAAATACTATGGCGCTCAACGGGAATAGCCGAGTCCTGGTGGCCGACGTCTTCGTCGGCACCGTGCGTGCGATCGACTTGAAGAACTGGGTGGCCACGCTGACCGTGGACCTGGAGAAGGGTGTCAGGCTTCCCAAGAACGCCACCGCCAAGATCGGCCAGACCAGCCTATTGGGTTCTCAGCACATCGAATTGGCCGCACCGCCCAACCCTGCGCAACAGCAACTCAGAGCCGGCGACACCATCCCGCTGAGCAATGCGTCGGCCTATCCGTCCACCGAACAGACCCTCGCCAGCCTGGCCATGGTGCTGCGGGGCGGCGGTATCCCTAACCTCGAGGTGATCCAGAACGAGGTCTACAAGATCTTGGCTGGGCGGGCCCACCAGATCCGGGATTTCCTCGGCAAACTGGACACGTTCGCAGGCCAGCTGAACCAGCAACGCGACGACATCGGCCGTGCCATCGACTCCACCGACCGGCTGCTGTCCTACGCGGGCACCCGTACCGCGACTCTTGACAAAGTGCTGACCGAATTCCCGCCACTGGTCGAGCATTTCGCACAACAACGCGACCTGTTCGCCAACACGGTCGAGGCGGTGGGCCGGATCAGCAACGTCACCGACCAAACCTTGTCGGCGGCGCGGGGCAACCTCCATCAGGACCTGCAAGACCTGCAGCGACCGCTGAAGCAACTGGGCCGTGCCGCACCATATTTGGTCGACGCACTGATGCTTCTGCTGTCACCGCCGTTCGCCATCGACAGCGTCCCGAAAATTGTTCGTGGCGACTTCATCAACGTCTCCGGAGCCCTGGACCTGACGCTGAGTGCCGTGGACAACGCGATTTTTACCGGAACCGGGTTCTCCGGCGCATTGCGCGCTCTCGAACAGTCCTGGGGCCGCGACCCCGCGACGATGATTCCCGACATCCGTTTCTCGCCCAACCCGGCCGACGCGCCGGTGGAGCGAGGCGAGTAACGAATGCTGACTCGCTTCATTCGCGCTCAGTTGGTCGTGTTCGCCGTCCTGACGGTGGCTGCACTGGTTGCACTGGGCTGGTACTACCTTCGCATCCCGAGCCAGCTCGGTGTCGGTCAATATCGACTCGTCGCCGAACTGCCCGCCTCGGGAGGTCTCTATCGCACGTCCAACGTGACGTATCGGGGAATCCAGATCGGCCGGGTCACCAAGGTCGAGCCGACGGCCCACGGTGTGCGCGCGACGCTGAGCATCGACAGCGGTTACAAGATCCCGATCGATGCGTCAGCCAATGTGCACTCGGTGTCGGCGATCGGCGAGCAGTATCTGGACCTGGTGTCCACCGGTAACCCGGGAAGGTTTTTCTCGCCCGGACAGACCATCACCAAGGGCACTGTGCCCAGTGAAATAGGCCCCGCGCTTGACGCCGCCAACCGTGGTTTGTCGGTGCTCCCCAAGCGCAAGATCGCAGCACTGCTTGACGAAACGGCTCAGGCGGTCGGCGGATTGGGGCCGGCGCTGCAACGACTCGTCGACTCGACGCAGTCGATCGTCGGTGATTTCGAGGCGAACATGTCCGACGTCGACGACATCATCGGCAACGCCGCACCGATCCTGGACAGCCAGGTGGACTCAAGCGATTCGATCGAACAGTGGTCGCACAACCTCAAGGTTCTCACCGCCCAAACGGCGCAGACCGATCAGCAGGTCGAGAGCATTCTGTCGAAAGCGGCGCCGACGGCGGATCAGGTCGCCGACGTGTTCAGCGGCGTTCGCGAGTCGCTGCCGCAGACGCTGGCGAACCTGGAAGTGGTTGCCGACATGCTCAAGCGCTACAACAAAGGCCTCGAGCAGCTGCTGGTGTTCTTGCCGGAGATCGGCTCGGTGGCACAGACATTGGTCGCGTCTGCGCCGGGGTCGGTGCTGATGAATCTCAACCTGTCGATCAACAATCCGCCGCCGTGCCTGACCGGGTTCCTGCCGGCGTCGGAGTGGCGGTCGCCCGCCGACACCAGCATGGCGCCGTTGCCGTCCGGAACGTATTGCAAGATCCCACAAGACACGCCGGCTAACGCGGTGCGCGGTGCGCGCAACTATCCCTGTGTCGACGTCCCGGGCAAGCGCAGGGCGACGCCGCGAGAATGCCGCGACAACAAACCGTATGTGCCGTTGGGTACCAACCCGTGGTACGGCGATCCGAACCAACTGCGAAACTGCCCGGCGCCGGGCGCTCGTTGCGACCAGCCGGTAGATCCGGGCCACGTGATACCGGCGCCCTCGGTCAACAACGGACTCAACCCGGCACCGGCCGATCGGCTACCAGCACCACCCGGGCCAGCCAACGATCCGCTGCAGCGACCCGGATCGGGCCAGGTGCAGTGCAACGGGCAGCAGCCCAACCCGTGTATCTACACGCCGGCCAGTCCGACCGCGATCTACGTCCCGTCCAGCGGCGAAGTGGTGGGGCCCGACGGGGCCAAATACACCCTCGAGGATTCCCGCCACACCGGAGACACCGGGTGGAAGGACATGCTCGCGCCCGCCGGCTGAACTCCCGACGGTGGCCGGTGGGGAATCTTGTAGGCCGTTGAGCGTTGAAACTGCCATTCACCCCGAGGAGATGCATCATGACCAGTCGGCCAGTTCTGGAACCCACCGTCGAGCACCCGATCACGATCAGCCCGACCGGCGCGCGGGTCGTGGTCCGTGTCAACGGCGAAGTCGTCGCCGACACGGACGACGCGCTGCAGCTTCACGAATCTACTTACCCTGCCGTGCAATACATTCCGTTCAAGGACGTCCTACAACACCTGCTCACCCGGACCGACACCAGCACCTACTGTCCATTCAAGGGCGATGCCGGCTACTACAGCGTGACCACGTCGGCGGGCGACACCGTCGACGACGCGGTCTGGTTCTACGAGCAGCCCTACCCGGCGGTTGCCGCGATTGCCGGGCACGTGGCGTTCTATCCCGACAAGGCTGAGATCAGCGTCGAACCCGACTAGGGATTCGCCGGTCCGAATACGTGCGCAGCCACCTGGGTGTCGCTGTATTCCCGCAACGACGCGATCAGGCCGTCCCTGGTCTCGAAGATGAAGACGGCGGGGCTGTGGTAGTGCCGGCCGTCGACCGTTTCGCCGTCGGCTTCCGCCTCGATCACCACGTTTTCGCCGTCGTTGAAGCATTGGATGAAATCCAGGCTCAGTTCGACTCGGCGCTTGCGGTGCTCGACCTCGTCGCGCAGCGTCGCTTTGTCAACCGTATTGCCGGTCACGATGCTCCAGTAGGTGAAGTCGTCACTGAGCAGCCCGAAGCATTCGTCGACGTCGCCGCCTTCGGACAGGCATTGCAGAAACATCCACGCCAGTTCGGCCTGCGGGTCGTCGAACGGGGTCGTCATAATGCGCCGCTCCTCAGCATCGCTTCGCTCTGCATCGTCGCCGCCGCGGTCACCTCGTCATCCTGACCGCAAGACTGTGACCGGTCAATCGTGCGCCGGCCCGCGCCGAACCTATGATCATCGGGATCGAGCAGTTGCGGCATCCGGCGGGAGCACATGGTGAGTAGCGCTCGCACGGTGACGTTTCCAGGTGTGGTGAGCCCGGGCATCACCCTCCTCCCGCTGCGCCGAGGCCCCGGCGATCCGTGCTTCCAGGTCGGCAACGATGGCGCCATCTGGCGAACGAGCCTGCTGCGCAGCGGATCCGTCACCGCGCGCATCACCCGTGCGGCGGCCAACGCGGTGGATTGCACGGCCTGGGGTGACGGCGCCGAAGAATTTCTCGACGCGCTTCCGGCAATGCTCGGCGCCGACGACGATCCCTCGGATTTCGCACCGGTCAACCCGATCGTCGTCGATGCGCAACGTCGAGTGCCGCACCTGCGACTCGGGCGCACCGGTCACGTGCTGGAGGCGTTGATCCCGGTGGTCCTCGAGCAACGGGTGCCGGGCAAAGATGCGTTCCGGGCCTGGCGCCTACTTGTGACCAAATTCGGCACGCCCGCGCCGGGACCCGCGCCCGCCCGGATGCGGGTGCCGCCGTCGGCGGAGGTGTGGCGGCGCATCCCGTCGTGGGAATTCCACCGGGCCAACGTTGATCCGGGACGGGCCCGCACTGTCGTCAGTTGTGCGCAGCGGGGACCTTCGTTGGAACGCCTCACGTCATGGCCGGCCGCCAAAGCCCGCGAGGCGCTGACGTCGCTACCCGGAGTTGGGGTGTGGACGGCGGCCGAGACGGCGCAACGTGCGTTCGGTGATCCCGACGCGCTGTCGGTGGGCGACTACCACGTCGCCAAGATGATCGGCTGGACCTTGCTGGGACATCCGATCGACGACGACGAGATGGTCGAGTTGCTCGAACCGATGCGGCCACACCGCCATCGGGTCGTCCGGTTACTGGAAGCTAGCGGACTTGCCTACGAGCCGCGTCGCGGCGCGCGCCTACCGGTGCAGGACATTCGCGCGCTGTGAAGTGCCTGGGGTTACTCCCCGCGGTCATCGGGTATGCGCCTGGAGACGTCTAGCGACGAATTCGAGGGGAATCGATGACGCAGTTCACCATCCCGGGCTTGACCGAAAAGCAGGGAATCACAATCGCCGAGCTGCTGCAGAAGCAGCTGAGCACGTACAACGACCTTCACTTGACCTTGAAGCACGTGCACTGGAACGTGGTCGGGCCCAACTTCATCGGGGTGCACGAGATGATCGACCCGCAAGTGGAATTGGTGCGCGGGTACGCCGACGAAGTGGCTGAGCGGATCGCCACTGTGGGTGGGTCGCCGCACGGCACACCGGGCGCCATTCTCAAAGACCGCACCTGGGATGACTATTCGGTTGGCCGCGACGTCGTCCAGGCGCATCTGGCCGCACTGGATCTGGTCTACAACGGGGTGATCGAAGACACCCGCAAGGGCATCGCTGAAACCGACGACCTCGATCCGGTCACTCAGGACATTCTGATCGGCCACGCGGCCGAGCTCGAGAAGTTCCAGTGGTTTGTGCGGGCCCACCTGGAGAACGCGGGTGGCCAGTTGGTGCACGAGGGCTCGTCCACCGAACGCGGCGCGGCGAAAACCGCCCGGGGCAAGAGCTGAACGTGCCCCGGATTACTGGGTGACAGCGGCGGCGTGTGCCCGTTCGGCTTGAGCGGTTTCCCGGTCGAGCCGTTGCGCCTCGTAGACGGACACCTTGGTGTGATGCATCAGAAGTGATGCGATGCCGACCGCGATGATCGCCCCCGGCACGACAGAGAACGATCCGGTCATCTCGGCCACCATGATCAAGACGGCCAGCGGAGCGTGCGCGACGCTGCCGAAACACGCCATCATCCCCACCACGACGAAGATGCCCGGGCCGGCGGGCACCCCCGGCAGATGGAACATGTCGCCCAGTCGCCACAACGCCGCGCCGACGAATGCGCCGATCACGATCCCGGGACCGAAGATTCCGCCCGATCCGCCAGTGCCGATCGACAGTGACGTCGCGACGATCTTGGCGATCGGCAGCAGCAGCACGATCCACAACGGAATCGTCAGCAACCCTTGCTTGGTGGTGGCCAGCTGCACCCAGCCGTATCCGCTGCTCAGGACCTGCGGAACCGCCAGAGCCATCAGGCCGACCAGCAGCCCGCCGATGGTGGGCCAGAGCACGATGCCGCCGGGAAGCCGAGCGGTCAGCTTCACCGTGGCGTAGAAGGTGCGGGCGTAGAGGTAGCCGACGGCCGCGGCGACGACGCCCAGAACGACGAACCACAGCAGCGGCGCGGCCTCTTCGAAGCGGTACTTGGCGTCGACGTAGCCGAACATCGGGTCAAAGCCCAGAAACGAGCCGAACACCGCATACGCCGTGGCCGAGGTGACGAAGCCGGGGTAGAGCGTGCGGTATTCGAAGTCTTCGCGATAGATGATCGACGCGGCGAGGACGGCCCCGCCCAGCGGCGCGCCGAAGATGGCGCCGATACCCGCACCCACTCCCAGGGCGACCAGGATCCGGCCATCGTCGTCGGAGAGGTGCAGCCGCCGGGTCAACAGCGACGCGAAGCCCGCGGAAATCTGAGCGGTCGGGCCCTCCCGGCCGGCCGAACCACCGGAACCGATCACCAGCGCACTAGCTATCAACTTCACCAGCACGACTCGCAGCGGGATATGGCGGGGATCGGTGTGGATGGCCTCGATCGCGCTGTCGGTGCCGTGGCCGGTGGCCTCCGGGGCGAATCGGGCGACGAGCACCGCCGCCACGAACGCACCCGCCGTCGTCACGAGCGGGATCGCCCACGGTCTCGGGAAGTTGGGCGAGCCGCGCTTGCCGCCTTCGACCAGGGGAGTGGGGACGTGGTAGTCGGCCAGATAGCCCAGTAGGAACCGGCCGGTGTATTTCAGCGCCAGGTAAAAGACGACCGCGCCAAGGCCGGCGATGACGCCGATCACGACACCAAGCAGCAGCCACTTGTAGAGGTGCGCGAGGTTGCGGACGAAACGGCCCACCCGTCCGCCGCCGTCGGGGTCGGTGTCTTCTGCGTCCAGCATCGCCAGAGACGTTAGCAGCGCTCCGCACGGAATAAACGGACCGTGGTCCGGTTATATCGAGTAGTCAAGTTCAAGGAGGCTCGAGATGCCCGCAATCACCGCAGACACACTGGCCTTGCCGCGGGTGTCCGCGGCAGGACCGGCCGACACGGAACGTCCGGTCCGCTCGATCACCACCGGCCCGCGCGGCCATGAGGGCGAAGGGTTCCCGGTGGTCCGCGCGTTCGCCGGTGTCAGTACCGCCGCGCTGGACCCGTTCGTGCACATGGACCAGATGGGTGAGGTGGAATACCAGCCCGGCGAGCCCAGGGGAACCGACTGGCACCCGCACCGCGGGTTCGAGACGGTCACCTACATGATCGACGGCCGGTTCGCGCACCAGGATTCACACGGCGGTGGCGGTCTCATCGCCGACGGCGCGACTCAGTGGATGACGGCCGGCGCCGGCATCCTGCACATCGAAACTCCGCCGGCGGAACTCGTCGAGAGCGGCGGCTTATTCCACGGCATCCAACTTTGGGTGAACCTTCCGAAGAAGGACAAGTTCGCTACGCCGCGATATCAGGCCATCGAGGGCAGCGACGTCGCACTGCTGTCCTCCGACGACGGTGGCACGCTCGTCCGCGTCATCGCGGGGCAGATCGACGGACACGGCGGGCCCGGCGTCACGCACACTCCGATCACGATGGCGCATGCCACGATTCAGCCGGGCGCGCGGCTGAACATCCCGTGGAACCGCGACTACAACGCACTGGTCTACGTCCTCGCCGGACGCGGGTCGGTCGGCCCGGTCGCGCATCCGGTGCAGCAGGGGCAGCTGGCGGTCTTCGGCCCCGGCGACCGGATCACGGTCAACGCCGCTCCGTCCCAGGAGTCGCGCGTGCCCGCACTGGAAGTGCTGATCCTGGGCGGGAGGCCGATCCGCGAGCCGGTGGTTCACTACGGTCCGTTCGTGATGAACACCAAGGCCGAATTGATCCAGGCGCTCGACGACTTCCAGGCCGGCAAGTTCGGTAGCGTTCCGCGCAACGGCTTGATGCCGCACCGCACCCCGTCGCCACCTGCCAGCTAACAACTGTTCGGCCGGATTTGTGATCTGTGGCACAATCCATCGTGTGGTGCAGCCTGCCAGCCGGGGGCCGGGTCGCCCCCCTGCAGCGAAGGCGGCCGAGACGCGTAAGCGCATTCTGCGGGCTGCTCGCGAAGTGTTCAGCGAACGCGGATATGACGGGGCCACATTCCAAGCGATAGCGGTCCGGGCCGACCTGACCCGACCCGCGATCAATCACTACTTCGCAAATAAACGTGTGTTGTATTGGCAGGTGCTGGAGGACACGAACGACGCCCTGGTCGCCGCCAGCACGAGGCGGGCGCAGCGAGAGAGCACTCTGACGGGCCGGTTGTCTGCGTTCATCGAGGGCGCGATCGAGGCAGAAATCGAAAAGAGCGCGGCGGCGTCGTTTTTGATCACCTCGACGTTGGAGTCGCAGCGCCACCCCGAGCTGAGCCGATCCGGCGCCGACCCGGTGAGCACCACCCGGGAATTCCTGGTGCGGGCGATCGCCGACGCAATCGAGCGCGGAGAGTTGGCTGCAGACACTGACTCCTCGGCGCTCGCCGAGACGCTGCTCGCGGTCTTGTTGGGTGTCGGTTTCTATGCCGGCTTCGTCGGGAGCAGCCACGCACTCGACGCCGTCGTCGACCAGTTGAAATTGTTACTGGCCGACAGCCTCACCCGGCAGCACCAATGAGTGAGTGATGTAGCGCACACAACCATATAGTTTGCCTAAGTTATTAGGTATGCTGGCGTTCGCTATGACTGACCTACATGCCGCCAGCTCAGTGCGTTCCGAAGGGGACAGCTGGGACATCACCGAAAGCGTCGGCGCCACCGCCTTGAGCGTTGCCGCGGCCCGCGCCGTCGAAACAGCCACGGCTGACCCACTGATCCGCGACCCGTTCGCCTACCTGCTGGTCTCGTCGGCTGGGCAGCCGTGGGCGCGGCTGGCCAGCGACCTGGAGTGGATTGGCGACGACGATCACGGACGACGGGCTCATCGGCAGGGCTGTGACTACCAAGCCGTGCGGACGCATTACTTCGACTCGTATTTCGCCGAGGCCGTCGCTGCCGGAATCCGGCAGGTGGTGATCCTGGCCGCGGGGCTGGACTCACGGGCATTCCGACTGGACTGGCCCGCCGGTACCACGGTCTACGAGATCGACCAGCCGCAGGTGGTGACGTACAAGACGGCGACCTTGGAGTCGGCCGGCGCCGCTCCGACCGCCGATCGGCGCACCGTTCCGGTTGACTTGCGGGACGACTGGGCCGCCGCGCTGACAGCTGCGGGTTTCGACCCCGGCCAACCGACTGCCTGGCTGGCCGAGGGGCTGCTGCCGTATCTACCGGCCGAAGCTCAGGACCGGCTGTTCGAGATGCTGACGGCGTTGAGTACACCCGGCAGCCGGGTGGCCGTCGAAGCGTTCAGCCTGGGTGTCACCGACAGCGAAGTCCGCCGTACTGCGAGGCGAACACGCTTCGAGCGGATGCGGCAACGCCTCGGTTTGGACATCAACGTCGAAACTCTGACGTACCAGGAATCCGACCGCGCGGACGCTGCGGAATGGCTGACCGAGCACGGGTGGCAGGTAAGTGCCGTCAGCAACGCCGACGAGATGGCGCGACTGGGTCGCCCGATTGCCCCGGACCTGGCTGATGAGGCCTTCACCACAACGCTGTTGCGCGCCCAGCTCGCTGAAACCGTTTGATCAGCACACCTAATTTATTCGCAGAAGACAGGATCACGATGAGTGCCTTGCGTAGCCATGACGACACCTGGGACATCGCCACCAGCGTCGGCTCCACCGCGGTGATGGTCGCCGCCGCGCGGGCCTACGAAACCGACCGGCCTGATCCGCTGATCCGCGACCCTTACGCCAGGCTGCTGGTCACCGAGGCCGGCACCGGCGTGTGGGAGAGCATGCTCGACGACGCCGTTATTGCCAAGGTGGAGTCCCTCGATCCGGAGACCGCGGCGGTGTTCCAGCACATGCGCAGCTATCAGGCGGTGCGGACGCACTTCTTCGACGCCCACTTCGCCGGGGCGGTGGCCGCCGGCATCCGCCAGGTGGTGATCCTGGCATCCGGCCTGGACTCGCGCGCCTACCGGCTGGATTGGCCGGCCGGCACCACGGTGTACGAGATCGACCAGCCCAAGGTGCTTGCTTACAAGTCGGCAAAACTGGCCTCCCACGGCGCCGCGCCGTCGGCCGACCGCCGCGAGGTGCCGATCGACCTGCGCCAGGACTGGCCGGCGGCCCTGGTCGCCGAAGGCTTCGACCCGAAAGCGCCGACGGCCTGGCTGGCCGAGGGGCTGCTGATGTACCTGCCGGCCGACGCCCAGGACCGGCTGTTCACGCAGATCACCGAGTTGAGCGCGCCGGACAGCCGGATCGCGGTGGAGACCGCCGCGAGCCACGCCGACGAGCGTCGCCAGGCGATGCGGGAGCGTTTCGAGCGGTTGGCCGCCGAAATCGGCATCGAGCGGAGCGTCGACATTCAGGACCTGATCTACCACGACGAGGATCGTGCGGTCGTCGTCGACTGGCTCAATGAGCACGGCTGGCGGGCCACGGCACAGAACTCCGGCGACGAGATGCGCCGACTGGATCGCTGGGTCGACGGCATTCCGATGGGCGACGACAAGGACGCATTCTCACAATTCGTGACCGCCGAGCGCGCGTAAGCACGACGGCGTTCCGGGCATTTATCCGGTGGCGCCGCTGACCAGGTCGGGTCGGTCCTCAAGCGTTTCGGCCTGTCCGGCGATCACTCCGGTCAGGATCGCCCGCGCCGTCGCAAGCAGTTCGGCGATGCGCGGCGAGGTCAACGCGTAGGTCACCGACAGTCCGTCGCGGCGGGCGACGACCAGACCGGCGCGGCGCAGGACCGAAAGCTGCTGGGAGAGGTTGGCTGGCTCAATCCCGATTTCGGGCACCATCTCCGAGACGGCGTGGTCGCGTTCGCTGAGCAGCTCGAGCACCCGGATGCGTGCCGGGTGGCCCAGCGTCTTGAAGAAATCCGCTTTCATCCGGTACAACGGCTGTCGCGATGCATCTACCACGAGCTGTCCTCCGATATCGTTCGTACGCGGCCAGGCATCCTTACTTGCATACCTTAGCAATTCAGCATAACACCTGCTTGTGGGCCTAATTCTGGGCGTGGTACCCAGTCCCCACTGAGCCCCGGGCGTCGGTGCTGGTTAGAGGTCGTTGCCGGCGTAGGACTGGTTGAAGCTTTTATTGGTCAGCGGGAAGTCCGGGACGATCGTGTTTGACATCGCAACCGGCAGCGCGGGCCAGTTGAACCAGGACGGGTCCACGACCTTGGACCGGGTGATGGTGGCGCTGGCGTCGAGCTCGACGCGGTGAACGATGGTGCCGCGCCACCCTTCGACGACGCCGACGCCGCTACGTGCCGCTGCGCGTCGCGGCGGTGGTGCGGTGGCGTGGTCGAAGCGCCCGTCGGCGGCGTGGATGAGGTGACACGCTAGTGCGGCCGAAGCGGCGAACTCGTCGCGGCGCACGGTATATCGGGCCAGCACATCACCGGCGGTTGCGGTGATCGGGATGACCGGCAGAGCCACGGTGGGATGTTCCAGGCGGGCGTCGGTAGCCACACCGCTGGCGCGCGCGACGTAGCCCAGGCAACCCAGCTCGGCGGCCTGTTCGCCGCGCAGGACGGCGGTGCCGGCGAACCGATCGTAAATCCCCGCATTACCCAGGGTCAGTGCGGCGACCTCGGCGAGGTCCGCGGCGATCGCCTCGAGTTCACCGGTGTCGGGCAGGGCGCGCAGCCCGACCCCGCCGGGGCGAATCGCGCCGCGCAACAGCCGGTGCCCGGTCACGGTGTCGTTGATCCGCAGGAGGTGTTCGCGGATCCGTTGAGCGTGGCTGTTGGCCAAGGCGAAGCCGACGTCGTTGGCCAGCGCCCCGAGGTCGGTGGCATGGTTGTAGAGCCGTTCCAGTTCGACCAGCAGCGCCCGGAGCCGGTGCACCTCGTTAGGAACAGTGATCCCGAGAGCGTCCTCGACGGCCAGGCTGTGCGCCAGAGCATGGCCCGCGGAGGTGTCCCCACTGATCCGTTCGGCAATGTCAACGGCACCCGTCGCGGCGCGACCCTGGAAGAGTTTCTCGATGCCGCGGTGGACGAACCACAGCCGGATTTTGAGCCGCAGCACGGTCTCCCCGACCACGGAGAACCGGAAATGCCCCGGTTCGATGAGCCCGGCGTGCACCGGTCCGACGGGAATTTCGTACACCCCGTCGCCGTCGACGGTGAGGAACGGGAAGTGGCCGCTGGCCGCGAAATCCGGTGGTGGACCGGCGTCGGCGCGCATCGGATGCCAGTCCTGCGGCCAGTGCGCGTGGCGCACCATCCAGCGCGGTCTTGGGTGCCCGATCAGATCAATTCCGTACAGGTCCATCATTTCCCGCTCAAAACGCCCAGCCGGGAACGACAGGTGCGCCAGGGACCGCAGCGCAGGGTTGTCGCGGGGCAGCGTCAGGACAAGTTCCTCGCGCCGATCCGGCATCCCGGCCAGGAACAGCGACACGATCCGGATCGCGTCGCCGCCATCGTGGCCGGCGACCAGCGCCAGCCGGTAACCCGCCGCCAGCAATTCTTCAGTCGCCCCGGGCCGTTCGTCAGCACTGATGGTGCGGCTGCTCCGCTGCGCGCTCACCGCGGCACCACGAGTTGCTCGGCGGCGGTGTGCAACAGTGCCGTCACGGGTCCGGCGGCAACACCGAGCACCAGGCTGGCAATGACCCCGATCAGCAGGGCGACGGCGACGCTCACCGGCACCTGGATGGCAGGTGATGCTGGCGCCGGGTCTCCCAGCAGCACCTGTCCCGAATTGCGGACCAGCGCAGCGAACGCGATCACAATCAGCACCAGCGCGACGCCCAGCGGCCAGGCCAGCCGGGCGTCGGCCATCGCGCGGGCGATGGACAGTTCGCTGGCGAACATCGCGAACGGCGGCAACCCGAGGAGTACCAACAGGCCGAGAGCGAATGAGACGCCAATCAGCCGGGATCGGCGGAGGACGCCGGTGATGTCGACGATGGCGGTGGACTGGTGGGCGGCCTGCAATTGTCCACCGGCCAGGAACAGCACGGTCTTGCCGACGCCGTGGGCCAGGACGTGCAGCAGCAACGCGGCGATCGCGAGTGTGGTGCCGGCGGCGGCGGCGATCGCGATCAGTCCCATGTTCTCCATCGAGGAGTAGGCCAACATCCGTTTGAGGTCGGTGCTCACGGTCAGCAGCATCGCCGCGACACCGATCGTGGCCAACCCAACGGTGAGTAACCCCGCGCGCAGGAATCCGGTTCCGACGGCCGTGTCGATAATCGGTTTGATGCGCAGCAGGACCGAGAAGGCGACCGAGAGCAGTACACCGCTCATCAACGCCGACACCGGGGCGGGTGCCTGGCTGTGCGCGTCGGCCAGCCAGGTGTGGAATGGGACCAGCCCGACCTTGGCGCCGTATCCGATGAGAAGCAGCCCCCCGGCTAGCCGGGTGACACCGGGATCCAGGCCGCGCGCGTGGGTGATGAGCACGTCGAGATCCAGGGCGTGGCCGCTGTCGGCGCCGCCGTGGCGGGCCGCGAAATACAGCAGGATGGTGCCCAGGAAAGCCATGGCGATCCCGACTGAGCAGATGATCACAAATTTCCAGGTGGCTTCCAACGAGGTGCGGGTGCGGCGGTGCCCGACGAGG
>Ga0302325_10005885_pt1 | contig 27744 bp, 21 predicted proteins | sample Palsa_T0_2_FD_201948 | JGI IMG/M metagenome (GOLD analysis project Ga0302325, IMG submission 201948) | Peat permafrost microbial communities from Stordalen Mire near Abisko, Sweden - Palsa_T0_2 | ecosystem: Environmental > Terrestrial > Soil > Palsa > Peat permafrost | place: Sweden: Abisko... | reverse complement strand
CAGCCTTCGCTGCCCCGGAACTGAGCGACGGGCCGGCGCCGCCTGGCGCGGGATGGTTCTCGGGCCTGGTTTATGAGTGTTGGCCCGGCGCCGCGGAAATGGGCAACTCTGTCCGCGTGCGGGGCGGGCAGGGGAGCCGGCACTGGGAGGGCGCCCGTGCCGGGTGCCGGCGTGCCATCAGTCTCCAAGAGGGAGCGTAACCCTGAACGTGGTGCCACCGGGTCCGGTCGAAAGCAGAACCATCTCCGCGCCGATCTGGCGCGCCAGCAGCTGGCTGATGGCGAGCCCAAGCCCCGATCCGCCGGGACGGCCGCTCCGGCCGGGCTTGAAGAGATTCTTCTGCACGGATTCGGGGATTCCCGCACCTTCGTCGCTCACGGTCATCACGACCGCCCAGCCGGAGTCCACGAGCGACACGCGCACAGGGCCGCCCGGTTCGCTTGCAACGACCGCGTTGTGCACGAGGTTGCTGGCGATCAGGCACAGAAGGCTTCCTCGATGGCTGTCTATCGTCTTCGGAAATCCCGCATCCACGCCGAGCACAACGCCCTTTTCGTCGGCAAACGCCTTGTTCCTATCGAGGATGGTTGCGGCAAGCTCGTAACCGGTGAGTTCGTAGCTCGCGTTCGAGCTGGCGTCGCCCAGAAGCGCGATGGTCTCCCTGATCATCGTCTGCAGGCGCTCCGTGTAGCCGGCGGCCGATTCCCAGGCCGGAGTCAATGGCCCTGCCTCGCGGCTTGCGACGACGGAGCGCAGGCCCTCGACCGACCCCTGGAGCCCGTGAATCAGGTGCGAGGTGATCTGGCCCACCGCCGACGCCTTCGCGGAGAGCGTGAGCGCAAAGTTGGCGCGGGTGAGCCTCTCGTTGCGCTCGGCGACGATCCGCTGGGCCCTCTGCATGCTGAAGGTCGCCCCGGCAACAACGGCGGCGATCAGCACGGCGCCGACAAGGAGGGTGACGGCGGTCTCGCGGTCGATCCGGCCGTCGATGTTGGCAAGCTCCCGCGAAAGGGGCCGGGCGTCGATGTAGTAGCGCACGAAGCCCCGGGCGGACTTCGGCTCGGGCCCAGGCAATGGCAGGAGGACCTCGAGCACGGGGGCCCGCCGCTGCTCGGCCGACACGCCGGCGAAATATTGGTCCAGCGGGAAAGCCGGGTGATAACGGCTGATGGGGGCGCCGCCCTGGAGCTTCAGGAAATCGTACGTCGGCAGTTCAACGAAAAGCTGGTTCGCCGGCGCAGATTCAATGGTGTTTCCGTCGCGGTCGAACACGGCGACGGCCAGCATCCCCTCTTGGCGGGCGCTCTTCAGCAGAGCGATGAGGGGCGTCGACGCATTTTGCGCTCCGCCCTCGGCGCTGTCCGCCACCTGCTGCAGCGCCATGGGGTAGAGGACGGCGGCGTCCCGCTCGATGATCTTCAGGTGAATCTCGCTGCGCAGGTCGGAGCGCAACCAGGCCACCTGCGCCGAGAAAATGGCGACGAGGAGTATCCCGACGCACACCGCGGCGAGCGGATACCTTGGGGCGCCCGCGGGGATCGGCGGCTTTTCGTCGGGTCCTGCTGTCAATTGACCCTTTCCCCGGCGGGCAGCGGGAGGCCAAGCTCCTCGACCCCGGCATCAAAGAGCAATCGGCGTTGCCCGTCCGACAATCCGGGCATCAGGACGGCGGTCTGGTAGTCCCGGTACCGGTCCCAGGTCTCCTGCCGCTCGCGGGCGTTCTCAAAATCCCTCAGCAGGTCGTTGATGGACTTTCGATCCGTGGGCCCCTTCGTCGTCCGGACATAGGCCGCGAGTCCCTTCCGAATGCCGGCTTCCTCGCTGTTGAGCTCGGAGATGAGGTCGTTCTGCACGCGGTCAAACTCCGCTATGGAGACCCGCAGGTCCGTGGGCTGAATCTCGGTCCTGACCGCACTGTCGTGCAGCCACGCCATTGCGCCGGCGCCGTCGGCTTTCGCGTTGCGGGGGCCCGGCTCCGCCGGCCCGGACGGAGTGGGGGAAGCCAGCATCGAGTGCAGGGTCCTCAGCAGTTCTACCTTGTGGGCGCGGTAGGCGGAAATCCGCGCCATGAGCTCGGGCGGAAGCGACGGCGGAACCGGCGGACCGGGAGGGTTTGGCAGGTCGGCGAGGGCGACCCGGATTTCTTCGGCCATGGCATGGACCTCGGCGATTCGCGCGGCCTGTTTTGACGCCAGCTTTGCCATGGCCTCGGTTCGCGCGTCGCCGCCCGCTGCCTCGTTGGCCCGCAGCGCCTCGCGAAGCTCGGTCTTGAGGCGGTCCTTTGCGGCGAGGTACTTGCCGATCTTCTCCTCCAGGGGCGCCTGCAGTGTCGCCGGAATGCGGATTCTTGCCGCTTCAGGCGAGAAATCCAGCAGGCGCGAATCCGGCGACGCATCCGCGGGCGTCGCCTTTGCCGCCGCCCGGACTTCGATGGCCGCCTCAAACAATAGGCTCCGTTGCCCGCGCGAGAGCCCATCCTGGTAGAACGCGGCGTCCTGTATGGCATCCGACTCGTTCGACAGTTCCGCAGGGTCAGAAAGGGGCTCTCCGACGGGCCGCAGCCGCCACGGGGGGTGCTCATTCAGGCCCCGGCCGTCCAGCTGCACGCCGAGGACTGTTGTGGGACGCAGGTCCGAGCGGATTTTTTCGGCCGCGGACTCCAGGTCCGCGATCCTCGGCGCCTGCCGGGAGGCGAGGACCGCGAGCTGCCTTCCCCGCTCCATGCCATCGTGGTCCTTTAGCGCAAGGATCCGCGACCGCAGCTCGCCCTGCAGCTGGTCCTTTGCATCCCGATACGAGAGGATTCTTTCCCGCATCGCCTTGGGCAGGTCATCCGTGACAAGGCGGGTGGCGAGAAACGGGTAGAATATTTCGCCCACGAAGGGCGACAGCTCCGGCGGCGCCGGCGGCCCGGATGCCACGGGCTCAAGGAGGGGAATCTCCGATTCCAGGGGCGGGGGATCCGGCGGAAAGAAAATGAACAAGGGCTCTCTGGGCGAATCCTTTGATAGAACGTAATGCGTCGCGAACCCGTTCATGAACCTGACGGGGTCAAAATTGTCGCGGGCGTACCAGGGTAGCCCCGAATTGGCGTCCCCCCGGGCCGCGTTCCCGCCGTACGATGGCGAATCCGCCGACTGAGCCGCGGCTGCCGGATCCTTGAGCGAAGCCGCGAGCAGCGCGAGGAGGAGCCGGCCGAGGGGCTTGCACCTGCGTTCCGTCCTGGAATCGTGCGGAGTCACGGGGGGTTGAATCGGAGGCCCCGGCGCGGCCGGGAGGAATGCTTGCTACTGGGATTTTCGGCTGTTCAGTCGGTACCGCAGGAATTCCCGGGTGACTCCGAGTCGCCGGGCGGTGGCGGAGATGTTGTGGCCGGTTTCCCGCAGCACCTCGTCGACAAGGTCCGTGATCATGGCGTCGATCGAGAAGCCCTCGTCGGGAACGCGCCAGACGGGATTACGCCAGCCGGCCGGCGCCACTTGCGGGGCAGCCCCGAGGCCGTCGAACCCGAGGTGGCGGCCGGCGGTGAAGATGACTTCCCGTTCGATGACATGCGCCAGCTCCCTGGCGTTGCCTGGCCAGCCATATGAGAGAAGGCGCCCCTCGCCGGAGGATGAGATAGCCATGTCCTTGAGCCTGTGGCGCCGCGCAATCCGCTCCAGGAGGTACCGGGCCAGCGCCAGGATGTCCAACCCGCGGTCCTTCAGCGGCGGCAGCTCGATGTGGAGGAGGTGGAGCCGGTGATACAGGTCCTCCCGGAAATCCCCGCTTTTCACAAGTTCGGACAACGGCTCGTTTGAGGCTGCGACCACCCGCACGTCGACGCGGATCTCCTTCGTCGCGCCGAGGCGCCTGATGGCGTGATCCTCGACGGCCATGAGCACCTTGGCCTGCGTCGGCGGGGCCAGCGTCCCGATATCGTCGAGGAAAAGGGTGCCCCCGTCCGCAGCCTCGAATAGCCCGATCCGAGCGGTCTTGGCGTCGGTGAACGCGCCGCGCTCGTGGCCGAAGAGCTCGGAATCGGCAAGCGTCTCCGGCAGCGCCGCGCAGTTGACCTTCACGAACGGCTTGGAGCTCCGCGGGCCCTCACGGTGCAGCCAGCCGGCAAGGACGCTCTTTCCCGTCCCCGTTTCGCCCTCGATGAGGATGGGAGGGAGGTTCCTCTCAAGCCTTCGTTCGGTGGCGAGAATCATCTCCAGCCTCGCCCGGACCCCGGCGAGGCTTTCCCCGAAGAACAGCTCGGTTCCGACCCCTGGGAGCTGCTCGGTCACGCGGAACTCATCGCGCCTGGCCATCCCGCGCTTTTCGCGGCACCGCATGAATGCGATCGGCAGCTCGTCCGGCTCAAAGGGTTTTGTGAGATAGTCGCCGGCGCCTTGTCGCATGGCCTCCACGGCTTGCCTTGTCCCGCCAAAGGCGGTCATGACCACGACGCCGGTATTTTCCGAGAAGGCCCGGTCGCGAAGCAGCTCCAAGGCATCGCCGTCCGGCAGGTGGAGGTCGACCAGGGCGAAGTCGAACCGGAAGTCGGAGAGAGCCCGGCGCGCCTCTCCTACGGTGGAAACCTCGACAACCTCCGCGCCGAGGCCGCGAAGATGGGAGACGAGCCTCCTTCGCAGAACCAGATCATCCTCCAGCAGGAGAACTTCGCACCCTGCGGGTGGCTCGGTGTCGACGCGCATGGTCCCCGCAATGCGAGCCATGCTTACGCGGGCATCAACATTAATCGCAACGGGCTACCGCTGAATCCCGGGTGCGGACTGGTTGCCTGCGTCCAATCCAAGCCGCCGGCGATTTCCGGCGGTGGTTGTCTGTAACCGAACAACCTATGTGCGGCAAACGGCCTCGATGTCGATTTAGATGCTAGGCTCTTTCGCCTAACGCGTTAGGCGGGTTTTGGAGGGCGTGGCACGCAGCGTGCACGGGGCATTGCCGTGGCACGTCCCCAAGCCGTCAAAGATTTCACGCCTTTGACACGTTTCCAGCCTGCCATGCGCCGCGTGCGGCGCCGTTGGGTTCCCATTGCGAATGCACCGCGCGGCGCTTTCGATCTTGCAGGCGCGAACACGACAGCGCTGGCTTTTTGCGAACGGCTCGGTCGGGGCGACCCCGGACCGGCGGCCAGGTGCGACCCCCTTCCCCAAACCGAACCCCCAGCGCCCCGTCGGTGCCCACCCCAAGAGAAATGAACGTGCCTCGCGTCCCGCGAATACGCTGGCTTCTTCTGCCAGCCGTCCTGCTGGCATCGATCGTGGGGGCCGCTCCCGAGGCCGATCCGCTAGAGACAGGTGAGAAGGCCGCGAGCGAGTGGATAAAGGTCCGTCTGGAGACGACGCGAATAGAGGGCGCCTGGGTATCCGAGCGCCCGCTTCTTGAGTCGACGGTAAATGCGCTGAAGGAGCGCGCGACGACGCTTGAGGACCAGCGCGACCTCCTCATTGCGAAGACCGCCAGGGACCGCGAGGAGATCGGGCTGATGGAGGCGAAGAACAAGGCCGCGGAGGAGGACCTGCACGCTGCTGAGACCAGGCTCGGCACCGTGGTGGGAAAGCTCATCGAGCTTCGGCCGAACCTGCCGCCCCGCCTGTCGGACGCGCTGGACCTGTCCTACCAAAGCCTCGGCAACCCGGGATTGGGCACCGGGGAGCGCATGCAGCTTGCGATGACGGTGTTGAACCGCTGCCTGCTCTTCAATCGCACGGTGACCTGCGAGGAAGAGGTCCTAATGATCAGTGGCGAGGATGGCGCCAAATCGCTCGAGGTCATCTACTGGGGGCTCAGCCACGGCTACGCGCTGGATCGAAGCTCGGGAAAGGCATGGTACGGCTCGCCGGGCCCCCACGGCTGGAAATGGGAGCCACGGCCTGACGCCGTCGGCGCGGTCGAGAGGCTGATCTCGGTATACAACGACAAGACCGACCCGGATTTCGTCGCGGTGCCTGCGACCCTGGGCCAACCGGACCCGGAAGCCCCCGAGAGGTAAGCGCGAATGAAGGCCCGACTCCTCCCGGCACTTGCCTCGGTTTTCCTGTTCACGGCCGGCGTGCGTGGCGACCAGACCTTCGACGACGCGATGAGGCGCGCGACAGCCGACTACACCGAGCGTCTGCAGAAGGCTGCGGACGAGCTGAACACCGCCCGCAAGCGCATCGCGGACGAGAAGGCGCCGTTGCTGGGGGAAATGCGCTCCGCCGAGGACCGTATCGTCACGGCCGGCAGCCAGATCGACCGGTTGGGAACAGGAAAGGAGGATGCGTCCGAGCAGCGCCGAAAGCTGCTGGGGGACCTGGACGCCATCCGCAAGAACACGACCTATATCGAGACGTTAGCCCACGACGGCCTGGCGGCGTTCGGCGAGAGCCTTGCGCCGGGCGAGGGCCAGCTTCTCTCCGCTCGCGTGCAGGCGCTTGAGCAGAAGCTCGATGACACGTCAGCCGGTCCGAACGGGCAGGCCGCGATCGACGTCGCGGAGTTTCTGCTCGGCCGCACGCGGCGCGCGCTCGGGGGATACACGGCGCCTGGACGCTCGCTGATCGCCGGGAACAACCAGGTGTTCCAGGGGACGTTCGCCTTTGTCGGCCCCGAGACCTACTTCCAGGCTGACCAGGGCGGCGCCGCCGGCACGGTGCGCCCGCGGGCGGGATCGGTCTACCCCGTCACCTACGTGCTGCCCTCATGGAAACCGGAGGAGTCGTCGGCCTTTTTCCAGGGGAAGCCGGGGATGATCATCGCCGACGCATCGGGCGGCAAGGCATTGCGCCTCAAGGAAACCACGGGAACGTTGCTGGAGCATGTCCAGAAAGGCGGCCTCGTCGCCTACGCGATCATCGGCGTCGGGTTTCTTTCGCTGGTGATGATCGCGCAGAAAATCGGCGACCTCTGCCAGCTGACGGTGGACTCGCCGGCGGCGGTGCGGGCCTGCCTGGCAAGCCTGTCCAGCGGCTCGCGGGCGCATGCGGAGCAGGCGATCAGGTCGCTGAGGGCGCCGGTTCGGGAGATTTTCCTCGTCGGCCTGCAATATTGCGACAGCCCCAAGGAGATCCTGGAGGAGCATCTCCAGTCCGTGCTTCTCCGGCAGAGGCTCCATTTTGAGCGCCGTCTTTCCCTGCTTGCCGTGATCGCCACCGCGGCGCCGCTCATGGGCCTCCTGGGAACCGTGGTCGGCATGGTCAGGACCTTTGCGCTGATAACCGTCTTCGGGACCGGCAACGCTGGAAAGCTCGCCAGCGGGATTTCCGAGGTGCTCGTGGCCACCGAGCTGGGCCTGGTCGTCGCCATCCCGACGCTGATCGCCCACGGCTTCCTGGCGCACCGCATCCAGAGGAACCTTTCATTGCTTGAAAGGTACGCCCTTGAGTTTGTCACCGCTGCCGAGACCGCGGCGACCGCGGGCAAGCCCGTCGCCGCATGAAGGCCCTCGTCGAACTCGTGGAACGGGGCGGCCCCGTGATGGTCGCTATCCTATGCCTGTCGGTGGTGCTGTACTCGAGGTGCTTCAGGCTGCTCCTTTCGCTTTGGAGGTCGAACCGCCAGCTCGACCGCCCCTTCGCGGTCCGGGAGGCGCAGCTGCCCCAGCTTCGGCGCAGGCGGGAGGAGGTCCACGAATCCTTCCGCCAACAGCGCCTCGCGCTGGGCGCAATGATAACGGCGGCGCCCCTGCTTGGGCTTCTCGGCACGGTGAGCGGCATGGTGACCACTTTCGAGAGCCTGTCGGGGCACTCGCCAGAGAAGATCATGGAGGGGCTTGCGCGCGGCATTTCCGAGGTTCTCGTGGCCACGGAGTCGGGGCTGGTCGTCGCGATACCGGCGCTCCTGGTGGTCCACATCGCCAACCGTGCGCTGCGCAAATACCTGCAGAAGATGAATCGAATCGAGAACGGCGCCTGGCAAATCGCGTCACCATGATAGGCAAGAACATCGGGGGAAGCAGGTTCGAGGTCACCCACATCGACATGGTGCCGATGGTCGACTGCATCATGGTGCTCGTGATCTTCCTGATGATCAGCAGCGCGTTCATAAACGACCCCGGCGTCGAGGTCCAGAAGCCCGACGTCAGCGGATCGATCAGCGGCGATCAAAACGCTCTGCTGATCGCTATCTCAGCGGACAACAGGATATATTTCGACGGCCAGGAGATCCGCGCCGACCAGGTCGCGGCGGTGGTCCGGCAGGCGTCCATCGGGCGCTTCCCTTCGCTTATCATCCGCGGGGACCGTTCCTCGAACCTGGGCGTGTTCGCGGCGGTCTATTCGGAGGCGAAGCGTTCCGGAATCCAACACGTGGAGTTCGCCACAGCGCGGACCGCCGCACCCTGACGCCGGAAAATGTCGCAGCCGATTTCCATGCTCCCGGCGGGCAAGACCCCAAACTACGCTGCCGACGAGGCGCTTTGCCTGCTCCTGGGCGCGGGCCTCACGTTCGGGCTTTTCCTCGGCATGGCGCATTTTGAAAATGTGAAGCCGGTCGCGCCGGCGCCGGAGATCGAGGACCTTCGGTCGATAGCCGCCATTTCCGAGCCGCCTCCCCCCAGGGTGGAGGATCACTCCCAGGCGCCGGATTCGATCATTCCTCTGACCGGCATCGAGATCGCGGCCTCGGACAGCCCGGTGAAGCTTGCCGTTGTGCCGCCCGACCTGGACAAGATCCTGCCGCCGACGGAGCTCCCCCCCCGGGCGACCATCCAGTTCAGCCAGCTCCTCACCGACCTCAGGCCCAAGGCGGGCGCCTCGGGCGAATTCGACCATGTCTACCAGCAGAATGAGGTCGACCAGCCACCGGCCGCGGTCGTGAGAACGATCGCGAGGGTCTCAAGCCGCGTCCGCGACGACGCGCCGCAGCTTCGCGTCACGCTGCTGCTGATCATCGACTCGGAGGGAGCGGTGACGAGCGCGCGGGTCCTTACGCCGTCGGGCAACGCGAAGTTCGACCAAATCGTGATCGAGTGCGTCAGGGACGAGTGGGTCTTCACGCCCGCCGTCAGGAAGGGGAAGAAGGTGCGATGCATGGTGCAGCAGCTCGTCTGGTACCAGTGGACGAACGGCTCGCCGTTCACCCTCTAGAAGGATGAAGACCCCGCGGCTCCTTTTCCTCGTTTCGCTGGCCGTCGCGCTCGCCGCCGCCGGGCGCGCATCCAATCCCCAGGTCGACGCCAAGCGCATCATAAATGAGTCGAACTCATTCCTGAAGGAGCGCGAGCCCGAGATGACGGAGGAGGAGTACGCGCTTTACGAGAAGGTCGTGACGATTCTGTCGTCCAATCCCGAGTTCGCGGTGAAGCTGCTCGAGGCAATGGAGTCGGAAAAGGAGCCGCCGAGCCCGGCCTTCGAGTTCATTCTGGGAAACGCCTATTATGCCGCCGGCCAGAACGACAAAGCGGAGGCCAACTACCGAAGCTCGGTGAAGCGCTTCCCGACCTTCCTGCGGGCCTGGGTGAACCTCGGCATCCTGTACTACACGACCGCCAGGTACGGCGACGCGGTTCCCTGTTTTTCCAAGGCCATCGTCCTCGGGGACCGCGATTCCACGACCTTCGGGCTTCTCGGGTACAGCCTCCAGAAGGACGGGGACCTTGTTTCGGCGGAGATGGCCTATATGCAGGCCCTGGGCGGCGACCCTTCCAACGCGGACTGGAAGGAGGGGCTGCTGGAAATCTGCATCGAGGGAAAGCAGTTCACCCGCGCCGAGTCGCTTGTGAAAAACCTGATCAGGGAGCGCCCGAGCGACACACGCTACTGGCTGACCTACGCCAACATCCTGCTCTCGGAGGACCGGAAGGTCGAGGCCACCGTGATCCTGGAGACCGCGGTGGGGATGGGATTCACCAGCGTCGAGGAGCTTACCCTCCTAGGGGACCTCTACGCGGAGCAGAACCTGATCCCCGAGGCAGGCCAGATCTACAGCAAGGTGCTGGCCTCGTCCCCCGAGATCGGCGAACAGAAGCTCATCCGCTACGCTAAGACACTGATCTCCAGCGGGAGGCTGCGCGACGCGGAGGCGGTCTTGGACCGGTTCAAGGAGGCTGGCGCGACCGGGGGAATTGAGCTGCTCCAGACCAGGGCGGACCTCCTTGCGGCGGAAAAGAAATGGCCGGAGGCACGCAAGGAGATCGACGAGATCCTGAAGGTCGAGCCCCTCAACGGGCGCGCGCTTGTAAGCCTCGGCCGGGCATATGACGCGGAGGATGAGGTACCCCGGGCGACGCTTGCCTTCGAGGCAGCCTTCAATGTCCCGGCCGCCACCTATGTGGCCAGCCTTGAGCTCGCAAACATCGAGCTCAGGAACAGGCATTACGCCAAGTGCGTGGAATACCTTCAGAAGGCGTTGAGCATCGAGAAAACGGACGCGGTCGAGGACTTCCTCGCGCGCGTCAGGACGCTGGTCGCCAGATAGGCGTTCCCATGGAAGCACCGCGACAGGCCCCATCGACTGGGAAGTTCGAGTTGGGCCGATTTCTCGTCTCCGCAGTGTCAATCATTGCATTTGCCACGCCGGCGTCCGAGGGCGCGAGCGACAGCAGGCCGCTCGTGATGGACCAGGTCGTCGTCAGCGAGACGAAGACGCACACGCTCTTCATGGGCGCCGATATCTCGGTCGGCCTGGACAGGCAGCTCTATGCCGTCAACGACGTCTCGGGCAGCTCCTGGGTGATTGTCGTCAACGGGAAGGCGAGGGTCGTCTCCGCGAAGAGCGGGACGATCGACCTTAAGATCTCGCCGTCGCTCAAGCTCACCGATTTATCCGCCACGCTCGCCGGCCTGGACGCAAAGCCCGCGTACTCGGCCAAGAACGACCCGTCCACGAGGTTGACAAAGGCCATGGCAAATGCGGCTGACGTCAATGCCGGGTACCAAGCCAGCGTGAGCCAGTCGCAGGCCTCCCTTGTGCAGGCGCAGAACAACGCCCAATACATCGCCAACACCAACAACCGAGACGCGCCCGCCATTGCGGCTGCCGGAGGTTTTCCGATGGTGATGAGCCCCGCCTTTGGCCCATTGAACGCCAACGTCATGACCGGGATTCGGACGACGGACCTTGACCAGGTGACGGTCAGCGCGGGTTCGGAGATCGAGATGAACGGGGGCGCCGCCGCCTCCCCGGGTTATGACGCGATGGAGGTGACGTTCGTGGCTTCCTCCGAGCACAGGCTCAACAATCCCTACGTCGTGACGATCTCCCAGCTGCACGAGAAGGGGACCAAGCCGGGATTGGTCCGGAAACTGGTCTTCGCCAAGGCGCTGCATCCCATAGACAGCAATCCGACCACCGTTCACTTCTTCGAGGAGGGATTCCCTCCGGCCTTCGAGCTGCAGAGTTTCGAGGTCCACCTCTACGACCGGGGCGTGGAAATTGCGACCAACGTCTCGTCCAAGCGCGTGGAGCTGACCCGCGACGAGGCCTTCGAGTACGTGATGGTGGAGTATATCGGCGCCCACAAGGGCGAAACGCTGCCCGCGCTGCCCGCCATGGGAAGTTTGCCCGCGGACCTGCCCGCGCTGCTTGCAGAGGGAAAGTACGGTGCCACCTACTATGTGAAGGTCTCAAAGGACGGCCTCGCCCGAGGGATCTTCCTCGACCCAGGATGTTCGGAGAAGACCGGGGATCCCTATCTTGAGTCGGCGGTGAAGAACATCCGGTTCAAGCCCGGGCTCGACAAGGGAAGGCCCGTGGACGGCATCGCACCGCTGAAGCTGGGCCAGCTGACGATCTAGTCACGCAACTGGCGGCCGCGCCCGTCACCTGGGCAAAGCCCTCCGCGCCCCCAGCGTGATCTGGACGGTGCGGGGCACCTGCGCGCTCGGGCCGATTACCTGGAGCTCCATCGCGTCCCCCTTTTCCTTCTCGCCGATCTTTTTCAATCCGTTGATCGAGTAATCCGTGATTGGAACTCCGTCGATGCGCAGCACGCGATCCTGGGCCAGCAGGCCCGCCCGCTGCGCCGCCGAATCCCTGAAAACCTCGACGATCACCAGGTCCCGGATATGCGCGTTGTTCGATATGAGTCCGAACATTCCGACGCTGGCCGAGCACCGGATCCCGATGAATCCAAGCGGGCCCGCATTCACCGTTACGGGCGCCATCTGCACCGGCGCGCCGCCCTGCGGGGCATCTTGGGCGCCTGCGACCGTGGCGATCAGTATAAAAGGAGTCAGCAGGAGCTTCATGTGAGGGGTCATTGCCGAAGGGCGGTTGGTCCGGGGACCCTCAGCGTGCCGTCCCTTTGCCCCGCGGCGAGCCTGCACTATGCCGAACCGCCGGAACTCACCTCGATCTCGTTGTCGCGGATGCCGCGATAGATGGCGGCCGAGGCGATCCGGCTCAGCACGAAGATGCCGATGACCGAGATTCCAACCAGGCCGAAATGGTTGTTCGGCGCGCCAACGCCAGCCCAGACGGCCTTGCGGCTTCAGCCTGTCGCCCACGAGACCGAGGATCTCGATCCCGCCCGCCAGCAGGGCCACCAGCACCGAGACGAACGTGATGGTGCGGTTGTAGCAGAGTTTTCGCAGGGGCTTGACGAACGCCCACCGGTAGGCGCTGGGCATCCGCACCCCACCGGTGGTGTCGATGAGGGCCATCCCGGCGGTGAAAAGGGTGGGGAGGATGAATTTCGACCAGATGCGGATCCCGGTCGATGCCTCCCTTGCGCAGATCCCGAGCGACGCGACCTCCGTGGCGGTGTCGAATCCGAGGCCGAAGAGAAAACCGATCAGGTACATCTGCCAGCTCCGGCCGATCAGGTGATCTCATCCGGTCCATTGCCGTCCGTCCTTTGAAATCTACCTTTCATCAGATTTCTGGCTTCGAACATGGAGATTGCGGGTAGGTTGCGCAAATGACCCTTGAACGTGAGACCGCGGCCCGGTGGGTATTCGCCTTGATGGCCGGAATCCATCTTGCCGGTTCCCTGAAAGCCCAGCCGCCGATGCCCGTCTCCGCGACGGGAATCGTATTTGCCGCCGACGTTCCGCTGGTTGAATTGAACGGCGTCCCCTGCGTGGAGGTGAGGATCGGCGATGGTTCCCCGGTCCTGTTCGGTGTCGATACGGGAAATGTGAACACGCTGATCGACACAAAAATCGCGAAATCGGCCGGGCTCGCACTGGAGGGGCTGCCTCCGCCTGCGCCTGCGGGTTTCTACCTGACTTCCATTCCCCCAATTCACATTGGCCCCGTCATGATCGGCGGCAGGCGAGGGGTAGCGCTTGATTTTTCCGCCAACCAGCTTCCGGCTGGGATCGCCGGGACCCTCGCCTATACGGTGTTCAAGGATCGAATTGTCCAGATGGACTTTGCCGCCGGCCGGCTCCGCATTTCCGACATCCTGACGGGACCTGTCTCCATCCCCGGCCCTCGGGATAGCCTTTCCCTCATCAGGTTCGGCCGCAATGGCCCGCCGATCGTCGTGGCGCAGGGATTCGAGTTGGAGGGCAAGCCCGTCAGCGCGCAGGTGGACACCATGTACACGGGATCGATGCTGATCTACTCAGCGTCGCTGGCCAAGCTGGGCCTTGAATCGTCGGCCAACACTTCGGCCACTGAATTTTTTCCGCTGACCGATGGCGGTGTGAAAATGAAAGTCGCCGAGGCCCGGTCCGAATCCTTTCATGGCACCCCCCTGGGGGCGGGTCGCCTCAAGGTATATTTCCCCACCCTCGGGGTGCACGAGCCCGATGGACTTTTTGACGCGACAGTTGGCATCGCGCTTCTTGGCGACGCGGTACTTACGCTCGACTTCCACGACAGCACGATCTCGGTGAGCAAAGGCTCGCTTTCCGGCTAGCCTGGCACTTGCGGGCGGATCCTTGGCGATGAACGGAAATGGCTGACCGTCTGGGTTATCAGTCGGATTGCGGGAATACGGTTTTCAGGGGAGATCCGGCGCATCGTTGCGCAATATGCTCTCCATGAATCTCAAGGATATCACAGAAGGCGTGATTCGGATCATCGCGTTCCTGAGTGCGCACGCCAAGGGGTTTTCCAATTGACCTACGATACCGACGCGCAGCGATTTCTTGGTGATGGCGGTTGTGCGGGGAATCCGGCTTTCCTCGTAGGATCGCAAGGCAGATTCGGCATCGCCTCCTTGACCTAGACAGTGGGCCAAGGCCACGGCGTCCTCAATTGCCTGACAGGCTCCTTGTCCGAGATTTGGCGTGGTGGGGTGCGCCGCGTCTCCGAGCAGAGTGATGCGCCCTTTACCCCAGGATTTGAGCGGCCGTCGGTCAACGATGTCATTGCGAAGGATGCCATCGTCAGTGGCTTCAATCAGTTCCGGGATCGGAGAAACCCAGTCTTGAAAGCAGTCCATTGCGTCGGCCCTTCGCCCGCAATGCGCATCCGCCATTCCTTCCGGGGTGTTCCTTGTGCCATACCAGAAGACTCGAAGTCGCTGCCCCGGTGGTTGCCGCCATGAGCGGCGCCGACGAGTCGGCCTGCGCGCTCGTCAAATCGGACGTATACGCCGCGCTCGAACGGGTGGGCGTCCCTCTGTCCTTCCGTTATGGTGCCCGAGTTGTCACCGGCGACCGTAGGCGATGAACCGGCGCGAGCTGCCGAACTCGGATTCAACCCCCGTCTTGGTTTAGCGTGGGCTCCCGGTGCATGGCGCGGGAGAAACGGGGCGGCCAACGGGACTCGAACCCGCGACCCTAAGATTCTCAATTTAGGGCGCCAGCGATGGATCAACGGGTTGCAAACGCGGCGAAACCCTAGACCGCCTGCTGCATTGGGGGGTCAGATATGGCACATTTGACCAGAAGCAGTTGGCTTCGTCCACCGAGGCCCCGAATTCGAGCATTTTTGCGTGCAAATCCATAAAGGTTGAATCAACCTAATTATATGCCTAACCAACTCGCTCCAGACAAGCGCCGACAAAGCCTGGCTGAACATGCAGCTGTTCTGGCCGTGCTCGCCGAAATAGCCCGCAACGAAAACGTCCCCGTCATGGCGCTCCTGCGTCAGGCGACCCGGGATTTCGTCAGAAGCCATGTCACAGCAACGCCGGCTAAGGCGCAAGCGCTGCGAGCAGTTGCGTGGCTGGAGATGCCACGAATGCCTATGCGATTTAAAACGCCGGCGAAGGTTGCAAGGTTCAAGCGAGCACAGCGCGAATTCGATCGCGTGATCTTGGATCTGGGTCTCGCCAATCCGGTCTCAATCCAAGATCGCAACTCCATCGTGTCGTCTTCTCAGGCCATCAAGCTAATTGATTTTGACAGGAGCCATGCCGCTTCCAGCTGACGTCGAGCCACGCGCTCCGGCTGATTTCGCTTCGGCCCTTGCGACGGCTGAACCCTTGATGTTGGTGGGCGGCCAAGCCGTAAACCTCTGGGCGCTCTACTATCACGATCGATCAATGGAATTTGCACCCTTCGTTTCGCGGGACGCGGACGTACTGGGTGACCGCGCCACGCTTGAGGAGCTTGGCAGGTTGGCGGGCGTTAAGCCCCAATTCTTTCCGCTGCGGCCGCCGAGCAACGAAGTCGGGGTGGTGATCGCAAAGGATTCTAACGGACTACCCTTGCTCATTGAAGTGCTTCGGTACGTAAACGGGGTGAACAACGAAGAACTTCGTGAACCATCCTACACGCTCGCGATAGGGGAGCGCCAGATTCACGTTCTGGTTCCCGGTCCGATCGCATTGCTAAAGGCGAAACTGGCAAATGTGGTCGACGTCAAACAGGAGGGACGCCAAGACACCAAACACGTGCATATTCTCGCGCGAATCATTCCGGCGTACCTGGAAGATCTCCGCGATGCAGCGGCAGGCGCGCGAATGGAAGAACGAAAACTCATCGAATTTCTTGATCGGTTGTTGGCGGTTCTAACGGCTCGCCATAACCGGAAGGTTTTGAGCGACTACGGAATTGAAACCCGGCAGCTATACGGGACACTGAATAGTGAAGGACTGCCTAAGGTTCGGGCATTCCTTGAGAAACGTCTGCCGCGATCGCTGGCAGATTAAAATGGGGCGGCCAACGGGGCTCGAACCCGCGAGCCCAAGATTCACAATTCCGCAGGCCATTGGTTACCTGCAGGTTGCAACAGCATATTTGGACTGTCTTTCGGGTTTCCTTCGGGAATTTCATGCCGCGCCGTTGCCATTCGAACTGCAGGCAATGGCCATGGAAAGAGGATCGCCTCCTTGAAAACGATGTAGGCGCGCCAATGGTGAACCGGCCCTTCGGATGCGTCCCGCCAGGCGCCCCGGTCAGCTTTCAACCGGGCGGATCCTTGCCAATAATCCTCGGCTTCAGCGGGTCTTTATCGGTATGAGCGCCTCAATTTCCGTGCCCGCGCGGCGGACGGATTTGATCTTGAGCGTTCCACCAACGAAGTTCGCCCGCTCGCGCATGCTAAGAAGTCCGAGGCCGCCCTTATCTATTCGCCTGGCCGGAGCGTCGTCCTGGTCGAAGCCGATCCCGTCGTCGTTGATTACCAGCTGAACGAAGGCGCCCCGCTGCCTCAGGGACACGGTGACGCGGCGCGCATTGGCGTGCTTTTCCACGTTTCGCAGGGCCTCTTGGAGGATGCGGTAAATGGCCAACTCGGCGTCTTCGGGAAGCCGTGCGGCAAAGTGCATGCAGGTCAGCTTGACCGACACGCCTGTCCGATCCGCGAACTCCGTTCTGGCGTCGCGCAGCACGGCGACCAAACCCACGTGGTCCAATAGACTGGGTCCCAGATTGTGTGAAATGCGCGCGACCTCGTCGGCAATTGCGCCGAGCATATCGCGGAGCTGCAGCGCTTTTTTCCTCGACGGACCGTCATGGGCCGGAAGGGCATCCAACAACGCCTGGCTGCGGAAGACGACGGCGCAGATGAGCTGCGTAATGTTGTCATGCAATTCGAAGGCCACGCGCTCGCGCTCGTCCTCCTGCACTTGCACCAGGCGGTGCGTCAATGCCCGCAGCAGTTCCTCAGTCCGCCGGGATTCCGTCATGTCGGTCACCACCATCGCGACAGTCGCGCCATTGAAACCGTTGCCACCCTGAGGACGCATGGAGATTTGAACCGGCAACCGGGAACCGTCGCCCGCAATCAACAGAGCAAGGGCTTTAGTGCCGGATTTATCTGCCCGCAACAGGAGTGGTCGGAGGGTTGTGCGGTCCTCGGCGGAGAGAAAACGGCGCAGGGAACTGCCCATCACCTGCTCGAGCGGGCATCTGACCATTTTGGCGAAGCACTGGTTGGCATAAAGTATCGTCTTCTTAGGGGTGAGGATCAACGCCCCTTCGTTCATGGATTCGATGAGCATGCGGTAGGCGCGTTCGGCGCCCTGCAGCGTGAACACCCGGTCGCCTTCTTCGCTCGCGACGACCACCGCATCCACTTCTCCGTTGCGTATGGCGCGGAGCGCTTCCTCCGCTTCGGCGAGGCGCAGGCGCAGCTCCTTGAGTTCGCCGGCGGGCGCGGGCGGGGAGGATCTCCTGCGGGCAGCCATTTTCAGACCGAGAAGTCTCTTTTCGGGATATGTACCTGTCCGACGAACAGATCGGCGGCGTTCAGCATGTTGCCGATGAATCGGCGCACCGGCCGCGGGAATTCCTTTATCAGTGTCGGCGTCGCGACGATCTGGTTTTCCTTCGCCAGCTGGGGCTGCTGGTAGATGTCAATCACCTCCAGTTTGCACCCGCTCGGCTCGGCCTCACACAACTGCTGGACGTGCAGAACGGCTTGACGCGACCTGATGCTGGCCCCCGCTACAAACAACCGCAACATGTATTTGCCCTCCGGTTGGGCGGCAGGCGAATGGTAATGGGCCTTCATCGCGCGCTTGGCTCTTCTTGGTTTCAGGGGACTTGGTTTCGGCTAGACGACGGGGCGCAGATCCATGCCGACGAGCACCCGTTCGGTGTCGGAAAGGTTGCCAATGATTGTTCGAATGGGCTTCGGCAACATGCGCACCACGGTGGGAGTGGCCAGGATTTGGTCGCCCTTGGCGAGGTGGGGCTGCTTCAACAGGTCAATCACCGTGATGCGATAACGGCCCTTGAGGTGGACTTCGCAAATCAGCTTCAAGTTTGCGCGCGCGGCCTCCGATTTTGGCGTCTGGTCCATCACGTAAAGTTTTAAATGCCAGAGCTTTGAATATCCATTACTGGACATTGAAGTGAGCGGGCGAACCGGCCCGGCCTTCATCTCGCTCCCTTTCCGTTTCTGTGGTTGTCGCGCGCCTCGCCCGGCACCGACACGTCAGCCTGGCGCAGGCGCCCCAATTCGGTTCGCTCCGTCGTCAGCAAGCGCGTTTGCGTTCCGACCTGTTCATCGATGCGCCGAAGTTCCTCGGCGCCTGCTTCATGCTCGGAGCGCAGGCCGCCGATTTGCCTTTCGAGCGCCAGGCGCGTGCGTTCCAGTTCGCGCTTGCGACGGGCGGCTTCTTGGTGGCTGGCAAGTGCCTCGGCTTTTTCGCGGGCGGTCTGAGCCGCGCGAGCTGACCCGGTCAACACGCCACTGGGGCCGATGTAGGCGTCCACAAGGTCGATGCCCTTGGTCGAAATTAGGAATTCGCGGATCTGGTTGGAGTGTGCCATTCCGCGCGCCTTGAGCACGTAGAGCACCCGGTTGCGTTCGCCGTTGCCTTCGAAGTCCTGCAACAACAACCAGGAGTCCATTAGCGAGGACATGGCGCCTTCACTCTGCTGCGGCAAGTGGCCGCCCTGAGTCAGGCTCGTGAAGAGCGAGGTGACCTGTCCGGCCTTCAAGTAGTCGATAAGCCGCGTCACCATCGCCTTGCCTTCGGAGGGTGTACCCGCATCCATTAGGCTGGTAATCGGATCCATGATGACTACGGCGGGCCGAAACGCGGCGATCTCCTTGAACATCGTGGCCAAGTGCATTTCCAAGCCATAGAGCGATGGCCGCGCCGAGTGAAACCTCACCAGGCCGCTCCTGACCAAGGGCTCCAGGCGCAGCCCGATGGAATGCATATTGCGGATGATTTGATTGGGCGATTCCTCGAACGAGAAGAAAAGCACGCGCTCCCCGCGCCGGGCTGCGGCTTGGGCAAAATTGGCGGAAATGATGGTCTTTCCGGTGCCGGGCGTGCCCGTGAGCAGAATGCTGCTGCCCCGAAAAAATCCGCGCCCGCCCAGCATCGCATCGAGCCGGGGGATGCCGGTGGCAATCCTTTCGTTCGATACTTTGTGGCTAAGCGCCAGTGAGGTGATGGGCAGCACGCTAATGCCCGTGTCGCCGATGAGAAACGGAAATTCGTTCGTGCCGTGCATGGCACCGCGATACTTCACCACCCGCAGATGCCGCGTGGCGATCTGGTCGTTGACCCGATGATCGAGCAGGATGACGCAGTCGGATACGTACTCCTCCAGGCCATGGCGCGTCAACTGCTCGCGCCCGCGCTCGGCCGTTATGACGGCGGTCACGCCTTTGACTTTTAGCCAGCGGAAGAGCCTGCGCAGCTCGGCGCGCAGGATGGCCTCGTCGCGCAGGCCGGCGAACAGCGCCTCCAGCGTGTCCAGCACAACGCGTTTGGCGCCGACGGTGTCGATCGCGTGATTGAGCCGGACGAACAATCCTTCTAGATCATACTCGCCGCTCTCGTGGATTTCTCCGGGCTCGATATGGACGTAGTCGACCAGGATCTTCTTGCGCCGAACCAGCCCCGCCAAATCGAACCCAAGCGAGGCGACGTTTGCCTTCAACTCCGCCTCCGTCTCCTCAAAGGCCATAAACACGCCCGGTTCGTCGAATTGCGTCACGCCGCGAACGAGGAATTCCGCGGCCAAGAGCGTCTTGCCGCACCCCGCACCGCCGCAGATCAGTGTTGGCCTGCCTCTCGGCAACCCACCGCCCGTTATTTCATCGAGACCCTGGATGCCCGTGGGGCACTTGGGTAAGATTATCACTGGCGAATTGAGCTTGGGCCCATTTTTGGTCATTTATAGAGCATCGTTATCCCAGCAAGGATAAGACAATAGCCCAGCAGCCGTTGATTTATGGGGTGTTCACCCACCCATGGCGGGCAGAAAATGGGCCGGCCAACGAGACTCGACCCACGGCCCCAGGTTGCGAATGGCATCAAGCCACGCGGTCGATCACACTTCAGGCGACACACTGCGCTCGGGTTGACCTTGTGAGCCTCGCAGTCGGCCTTCGGCCAACAGAAATTCAAAACTCAATCCTGGCAACGAGCTACGATACGCTGCTGATTGACCCGCGAACTCAAAATGTCACGGTGATAGATGCGGTTTTACCTTCGGGATGCAATCGCTCTAACTGACAGCGTGCGTCGGTCCAGTCGCAGCCTAACGGGGGTCTGTCGCGTTGCCCAAAAAGCCTGCTCCAAAGCTCCCGCTCAACACTCAGCACCGACGACCGAGCTAGTGCGACGGGGCGATGTTATCGGGTTGGTCCAGAAACTCGCGTATTGCGAGATTAACAACGTCCGGTCGCAGGTGGAACGTTCCGTGGTTGCTTGCAGGCACAATCATCAGTTGGCCACGCGGCAGGCCCCGGTATATCTCGGCGTTCTCTTCGATCGATGTGAAGTCGTGGTCGCCAGCCATGACGAGTACCGGTATTAATATCTTCTTGAGGTCGGCGGGTTCAATCACCACGGGCTAAAGCCACATGTCGTAGCTCTTCGCCAATAATGTCATCCAGTGTTCGGGGCCGTCGGGACTGACCCTCGAGTAGTCAGGCAAAAACCAGGGCGGCAGACTATTGGCTACCTCGCGAAGATGTCCGGCTAGTTGTTGAGGTGACCATTGAGCGCGCTGCTTTTCTTCCGGAGAGAGATTCACTCGGATATTCGCGCCCGAAATAACCAAGCGACGGACCAGATTTGGGTGATCCCGCACTAGGACCAGGGCGAGATCTCCACCGTCACTGTGGCCCACAATGTCCACGGGGCCGAGGCCAAGCTTCTCGATGATGGCCGCGGTGTCATCGGCCATCATTTTATAGGAGAGAGACCACGGGCCGTCCGGGCTATGGCCATACCCGCGCTGATCGATACCGATGACGGTGCGATAGGTCGCGAAATAATCCCGTTGCTTCGCGAAGCTATTGTCAAAGAAGGCCATCCCGCCGTGGAGAAATACAATAGGCGCGCCGTGGCCATAAATTTGCACGTACAACTTGGCGCCCCGTACCTCGTAGAATCGATCCGTACCTGTGGTGCCATCTGGATAAGCGCCGAAAGAGGCTAGCACGCTGACCGCGGCGAGAATGGCAGCTGAGAAGTCGTCAACGACAGATATTTCCCGCCGGTAACGACAATTAGAATCCGCTGTGGATGTGAGGACAGGAGACGAATGCGGGGAGATGCCTTGGCCGGCTCCGAGACAGGAGCATCAAGCTTGCCGCAGGAGCCGGCCGGAACGCGGCGGCCCCTGCTAGGCGGCTGGGTCATAGTCTAACGTCAAGTTCCAGGAGTCTGCGCGCTATCGGACGCCCCAACTTCAAACGAGGGGGCCGCCACGACACCAAACATGTGCATATCCTCGCGCGAATCATTCCAGCATACATGGAAGATCTCCGCGATGCAGCGGCTGGGGCGCGAATGGAAGAACGAAAGCTCATCGAATTTCTTGAACAACTGTTGGCGGTTCTCACGGCTAGGCCAAACCGAAAGGTTTTGGGCGAGCTTGGAATCGATGCCCGGTCCCTATATGGGACACTGGATAGTGAAGGACTGCCCAAGGTGAGAGCATTCCTTGAGAAATGTCTGCCGCGATCGCTGGCAGATTAAACGCAACAAGAGGAACTGTTCGTGGTCGAATTCGCCAACATCTTCGCAAGAGCGCTGCTTCTTGACACAGGACCACTGGTCGCAGCGATCGACCGGACGGACAGAATGGCGTCGAAAAGAAGCCGGATTCGGTACCGGTAGGCGCGTTTAAACCGGTAGCGCTTAACATATGCGTTTGAAGGCCGTAGCGAATGCAAGTATCAAGAATAACGGCTGTTTACTCGGAGCGCGGAATATTGAAGTCTTTTGTAACCTACCTGAATATTTGCGTTAGAGCCGCATTGGGTATCCGGCGCAAAACAGGGTGCCCCGCCATGCCCGATGTCCCCCGTGCCGTTTTCCTGAGTTATGCTTCCCAAGATGCCGGGGCGGCGCAACGCCTAGCGGGAACGCTGCACGCCGCGGGCGTCGAAGTGTGGATTGACCGGGATGAGCTTCGCGGGGGTGAAGCATGGGATGCGAAGATCCGCAGGCAGATCCAGGAATGCACGCTGTTCATCCCGTTAGTGTCCGCGAACACCCAGTCGCGTCCTGAAGGCTACTTCCGGCTGGAATGGAAGCTGGCGGTGGACCGCTCGCATCTCATGGCTGACGATCATCCGTTCTTGTTTCCGGTGGTGGTCGATGGCACGGCCGAAGTTACAGCACGTGTGCCAATTCGATTTCGGGAGCGACAGTGGGCTCGCCTTCCCGAAGGTCAAGCCGACGAGGTGTTCGTTCAGCAGGTGCAGCGGTTGCTGGCGGGAGAGTCCGTCGCCGGCCACCCCGGGTCGTCAATTCCGTGGACGCCGAAGCCGGCTGTCCAGTCGCTGGCCCGTTGGTGGCCCTGGATCGCCACACTGATACTCGCGCTGGCTGCGGGCGTTTGGTTCGCACGGCAGCATCGCTTTGGCGAATCCCAGCATGTGCCTGACAAATCGATTGCCGTGCTCCCATTCACAAATATGAGCGACGACAAGGACAACGCCTACTTTGCCGACGGGGTGCAGGAGGACATTCTCACCAGGCTCGCGGTCATCGGTGACATGGAGGTTATCTCCCGCACATCGGTGATGGGTTACCGCGATACGAAGAAGCCGATCCAGCAGATCGCGCGCGAACTTGGAGTGGCGTTCATCCTCGAGGGCAGCGTGCGGCGCGTCGGCCACAAGGTCCGCGTGACCGGCCAGCTGATCGACGCCCGGATTGACCAACACCTGTGGGCCAAGTCCTATGATCGCGAGCTGGACGACGTTTTTGCGATTCAGACGGCCCTCGCCGAGGAGATCGCCACGGCCCTGCACGCCGCGCTGACCCCGCAGGATGTGGCGCGGCTTGGCACGCGGCCGACAGACAACGTCGAAGCCTATGATCTCTACCTGCAGGCCCGCGGCGGGTGGGGCAGTGGCCTGGGCACGCCCGAGATGCTGGCGCACATGCAGCCTTTGCTCGAACACGCGGTGCAGCTTGACCCGCGCTTCGGCCTCGCATGGCTTGAACTCGCCAATGTCCATTGGCGGTCGTACGACTATCTCGACCACACGGAAGTGCGTTTCGCCTTGGCGAAGACAGCGCTGGAAAATGCCGTACGGCTCGCGCCGGATGCGCTTGAGGTGATCGTGGGCGAGGCCGAATACCTGCAGGCGGCCGGTGACCCGGCCGGCGCAGCGGCGCAGCTGGCGCGGCTCGTCCGACTTTACCCCCACCATCCGTCCACCCTGATGGCGCTCGCATCGGGGGCGCGCGACCCGCGCGAGAAGCTGGAGTTTTATCAGAGGGCGCGGCGGCTTGACCCGCGCAATCCCGAGCTGCTCGACGATATGTTCACGCTTTGCCTCTCCGGACGCCGGTACGACGAGGCGCTCGAGCTGGCGGCAGAAGCCGACGCTCTGTTCTCCGTTGGCACATGGCGCGCCGCCCAGGTCGCTCTCATTCCGTTCCTAGCACGCGGTTCGAATGGGCCTATGGAGGCGTACCTCGCGCAAATCCCCCCGGAAGCACGCCACACTGACCCCAATGCGATCATGGCACTGGCCGCTTGGGCCTATACGACCGGTGATGCGGCCGGGCTGGTCCGGCTGTGGGAAGCGAGCGGCGGCCGCTGGCGTTTTGCTCCGGAAACCGGCCGTTTCGACACCATTGTCGTCGCGCAGGCTCTGATCGTTTTGGGCGAGCCGGAACGCGCGAGGCCCCTGCTCGAGAAAAGCCGCGACCAATTATCGGCCGCGTTAGCCACCGAACACGGCAATTACCGCAAATGGCATGATCTCGCGCTCATCCAAGCCATGCTTGGCGACAAGACGGCCGCAAAAGCGGCTGAAGACCAAGCCCGCCAACTCGCGTCATGGATGAGTTTCGCGATGTTGCGTGCGTGGAACGGCGACAAGGACGGCGCTCTCGCCGAGTTGGCGCGGACAATTCCCATTTCAGGAAATTACAGCGAAACCAACGTCTATGTCTTGCGCCATCAGATCGGCCTCTGGCCGCTGTGGGGGGACCCGCGATTTGAAGCGATTCTGGACGATCCAAAGAACAACGTGCCGCTGTTCTGACGAAGCGCGAGAGATCAACGCTCAATGTCCAAGATTTAATGCCGACGACCTGCGTAGGTACGGTGATCGACCACGAAACCAGCTGCGGGATTGCCGGTATGCCGCGCCTGGATGCAAATCTGAACCCGGTGTGTAACCTTGGATCAAAAACCGGTTAGCAGTAACGGATAGCAGCCGTTTCCGGCCGCCTTTCTCAAGCCATATATGCCCCATCTTCCATGCCGCTCCGGGCGTCCCCCCCGCCAGGCGTTTGCTTGCCTGTCTGTCATCGCGGCACTCCTATCTGTCGTTTGCCCCCAACCGGCCGCTGCCCAGAAAGCAGAGCCCGAGATAGGCGCGGCGCCTGCGGGGCCGGACCCCGCGACCGACGACGTCGTCCTGCTCGACCCGTTCCTAGTCTCCGCGTCGGAAGATAGGGAGAGCTACGAGGCCACGGCGACCACCGCGGCGACCCGCATCCGGACCGATCTCAAGGATGTGGGTTCCGCCATCTCGGTGGTGACCTCGCAATTCCTCAAGGATACGAATTCACACAATTCCCAGGACCTACTCGTCTATACGACCAACACCGAAGTCGGCGGTCCTGGGGGGAATTTCGCCGGTCTCGGCGACGGGGCCAATATCGACGATTTCGCGGCCCGGATGATGCCTCAATACAACACGCGCATTCGTGGTCTGGCCGCCGCCGACAATACCCGCGATTTTTTTCTCACCGACATTGCCTGGGATTCCTTCGACACGGGCCGGATCGACATCCAACGGGGTCCCAACGCCATTCTCTTCGGTCTGGGCAGCCCGGCAGGCATTATCAATGCGAGCACCAACATCGCCTCCTTCATGAATGAAGGCTCGGTGTCATTCAGCACCGGCAGCTTCGGCAGTTACCGGTCCACGCTGGATCTGAACGCAGTCCTCCTGCCGCAGGAACTGGCCCTCCGCCTCGACACCCTCGACGACCTTACGGACTACGAGCAGGTGCCCGCCTTCAATCATGACCGGCGCATCTACGGTGCGCTGCGGTGGGATCCGAAATTCCTCAAATACGGCTCCGCTCACACGTCGCTCAGGATCAATTTCGAGCACGGCAACATTGAGGCCAATCGCCCTCACATACTGCCGCCTATTGACCAGATCACGCCGTGGTTCACGGCTCTAAATAAGATCGGCGTCGATCCGCGCACATGGCAGAACGACCCCAGTTTGAATTCATCGCTCGGCGGCGGCGGGAACGCAGGGCTGCTAGCCGTCTTTGCCAATCCCGCCTCGAGTACCGGTACGTTGGAAGTGACCGGCGGGAACGGCGCCTCCCTTGCGCAGCCGTTAGACCCGGTAGACTACTTGCCGAAGTCATCCTCGCCGGCTGAGCAATTCAAGGTTTACACATCCAGCGTGCTGCAGGATCCATCAATCTTTGACTACTACGACAGACTGATCGACGGTCCGAATAAGCACGAGTGGGAGGGCCACAATATCGCCAACGCGACGCTGGAGCAGACCTTTCTCAGCGGGCGCTTGGGTATAGAGGCGAGCTACGATCATCAGCAGACCACGCAAGGGGCGACCAGTGCTGGGGGCGACTCCGCTCTTACAGTGGACATCAATACCGTCCTGCCTGATGGAAGCGTCAACCCCAACTTTGGCCGCGCCTACCTGGAGGGGGACGCCTTTGAAAATGCAGTCTTTTCATCAACGCGCGACGCATGGCGAGCTACGGCATTTGGAGAATTGCGGTTCGCGGATTTTATGCAGGCATCACTGTTGACTCGGCTCCTCGGGAGGCATGTCTTTACCGGGTTTTGGAGCCGTGAACGGGCGGACAAGGAATATTTCGATTGGGATGCTCAGGCCGCCGACTTGTCCTTTGCCCCGTATACCGGCGATATCACGATCGATAACCGGTTGATTGGCGACATCAACTACCTTGGGCCGTCATTGGCTGGCCGTGCGTCGGCGGCGGGGGCGAATTTGCCCGGACTGAGTGCGGTGCACGAGGCGACTTCTGGCACGATAAACTACTTCGACCAGAGCGCCGCCACGCCGGCATGGACCACTCTCCCGTTGACCGTGGTCAGTAATTTTGACGGCGCCCGCGTCAACGGCAACCACGCCCAATTGACCGAGGATGACGTCCTTTCGGAAGGTCTAGTCTGGCAGGGGTTTCTATGGGATGGTCTCGCGGTGCCCATGGCAGGCCTACGCCGCGACAAGGATGAAGATTATGCCCTGACCATCGTCCCTAAAAATCCCGATGGTACCGTAGATTTCGCGAGCCCCGAGTACCGCTTGCCCTCCGCGCCCAACAGCGTGGTCACGGGCGATTCCACAAGTTGGGGCATCGTCGTTCACGCCCCGGAATTTATCGGCAATATTCTCCCCGGCCACGCTGGTTTCAGTCTCTTTTACAACCAGGCGAATAATTTCCAGCCCCAGGCGGGTCGCATCGATGTACTAGGCAACCCATTGCCGCCACCCACTGGCCGCTCGAAAGACTACGGCTTCCTCCTCAACCTGCTCGACGACCGTCTCACCCTCAAGGTGAACTGGTATCGGACTGACGTGACGAATGATGCCCTGCCTCTGTTCGGCGGCCTGTATGCGCTGCCCAACGCGGAGGCGTGGGGCTACATGTACGCCATGCAGACCCTCGCCAACAACGGCAACGGTATTGCAGCCATGGCCGGTGGGTACCAGCCGGTGAGCGGCCAGACCGCGGCGCAGGCCAAAGCCGACGGAATCGCGATCGCCACGGCCTTTCTGAATCCGGCCAACCAGCCGCCCGATTCATTCTTTGCCCTCTACGACATCGACCGCGCAGGGTGGCCGGGCTTTATCCAGGGTGGAATTCCCCCAGGATTCACCATTACCGGAGACACCGAGGCAAAGGGCACCGAGTATGAGCTCACCGCGGAGCCCGCCGCAGGTTGGAACATTTCATTCAACGCTTCGCGGAACATCGCCGAGAGTCACAACCTTGCGCACTCCGTCGCGGCTTGGATCGAGCAACGCTGGGCGGTCTTCAATACGCCTGTGCCCGGCACCAGCCTTCCCACCGTGATCGGAGATCAGCGCATTTTTACTCCGATTTATCAGCCGGGCGCCACGGTCATTGATCTCTACCGTACAAACATTTGGATTCCGTATCTCCAGTTCAAAGCGGAGGACGGGGCTGATGTGAGTGAAATGCGCCCTTGGCGTTTCAACTTTGTCACCGACTATACTTTCACCCATGGCCGGCTAAAGGGCCTGAAGGTCGGCGGTGCGTATCGCTGGCAGGACCGGGAGGTCGTCGGTTACCCCGTGTACCCAACGGCGAGCGCGACCTCGGCCTCAAATCAGATATTCGACCTGGCCCATCCTTACCTGGGTCCGGTCGAGACAAATGTGGATCTGTGGATCGGCTACGAACGGAGGATTGCCAAGCATTTAACCTGGCGGCTCCAGCTCAACGTGAGCAATTTATTCGCCAAAAAGGACCTGATTCCAGTCAGCGTGGAGCCCGAC
>Ga0302325_10005884_pt1 | contig 27748 bp, 26 predicted proteins | sample Palsa_T0_2_FD_201948 | JGI IMG/M metagenome (GOLD analysis project Ga0302325, IMG submission 201948) | Peat permafrost microbial communities from Stordalen Mire near Abisko, Sweden - Palsa_T0_2 | ecosystem: Environmental > Terrestrial > Soil > Palsa > Peat permafrost | place: Sweden: Abisko... | reverse complement strand
CGGTACTGAGGCGACGAGTTGGGGAAGCCGGGCGCATTCACGGCGGAACATGCGGTGCACGACTACCATGTCGCTTGTGTCGCAGAGCTTATGCGCGGCGCTCGACGCGGTCATGGCGGCCCCCGTTCTTGGCTCGAAACAACATCAGAATTACTGACTAAATTAGTCAATAGAACTGACTATGTCAAGCGAAGGCGACGCCCGCCAACCCCCATGGGTCGCGAACGCTCGGGGACCGCGGGTGGAGGCGCGGCGTAGCTAGGATTTGCGCGCGTAAGGGTCGGTGATCTCGCGGAGTTGATCCAGGATCTGGTGCAACAAGGTGAAGTTGCGGGTGCCCAAGTAGGCCGTCCACTCCGCGAGGATCTCGGCCGACGTCGCGATGGCCACCTCGGCGGCTCGGCGGCCACGTTCCTCGATCACGATCATCCGGGCGCGGCCATCGGTCGGGTCGGGGACCCGGCGGACATAGCCCAAACGTTCCAGTTGATCGACCAGCACCCCGGCGCTCTGCTTACTCACTTGTGACTGATCAGCGAGGTCCGTGAGACGTGAACCGTCCGGGGCGATGCGTTGAAACACCCGGACCTGAGCCAGGGTCCAGTCATCGAACCCGGCCTGCTGGATGGCCCGGAAGATCCGGTCCTCCATGTAGCGGTACGGGATGAACAACGCCACCCCTAGATCTACCTGCCGCGCGTCGTCCATACCGTTCTCGGCTCCATCGCCCACCCGCTCCATGAGAAGCACACACACACACATTACGTCACCACCGCCGCACCAGATCGCCGCCGACTCCACCGCCACGCCGTCTTTGTAACGGTGCGCCTACTGCGTCCCGCGGGCGTCCACCGTGCCGGTCGATGACGTCAGACCCGCTGTCGTGAACGCCATTCTACGACCATTTAGTCACCAAAACTGCCTAAATGGGGTCCACGACTTTCAGACATCCCGCGCGACAACATAGACATAGGGAAAGCACGATGACGTCGACACCACACCCGAACCCGGCCCCCGCCGATGCGGTAGGAACGTATCGGGGTGTGATCGCGTCGACCAACAGGTGAACGCTGGAGTTCTGGCTGCGCACGGACGGTCACCGCCTGCTTAGGATCTATCCACTACGCCGCCACCCGTCGATACCGCATCCGAACCACTCGATGACAAGGTGCGGCCGCTGAACGAGGACCTCACCGTGCAGATCGCTACAGAACCCGTGTCACCGCCTCGCACGGTCGACGGCGCTGAAGCTGTTCGCCTGGCCGTTGTGGTCAGCGCCCTCGGCGTCGTGTTCGGTGACATCGGAACTAGTCCGATCTACACCCTCGCGACCGTCTTCAACCCCTCCGATCCGCACCCGGTGCCGCTCAACCCGGACAACATCTACGGCGTCGTGTCGCTGCTCTTCTGGTCAGTGATGGTCATCGTCACGCTGACCTACGTCACCCTGGTGATGCACGCCGACAATGACGGCGAGGGCGGCATCATGGCGCTGATCACGCTGCTGCGGCGTTTTGCCGGAACAGGGGGACGCCGGACCCTAGCCGCGCTGGCCGCGCTGGGTATCTTCGGCGCCGCGCTGTTCTTCGGCGACAGCATGATCACCCCCGCGATGTCGATGCTGTCGGCGGTCGAGGGCCTCAAGGTCGTCGAACCATCTCTCACGGAGTGGATCGTCCCGATCACCGCGGTGATCAGTGTGGTGCTGTTCGCGGTCCAGCGCTACGGTACGAACGCCGTCGGTCGGCTGTTCGGTCCGGTGATGATCGCCTGGTTCGTCTCGATCGGCGCCTGCGGAGTCAAGGGCGTCCTCAGCCACCCGCAAATCCTCAAAGCCCTCTCGCCGACCTACGCGGCGACATTCGTGTTCGGGCACCCCAGAATTGCATTCTTTGCGCTCGCCGCAGTCGTGCTCGCGGTCACCGGCGCGGAGGCGCTGTACGCCGACATGGGCCATTTCGGTCGAAAGGCCATCACCCGGGGCTGGCTATTCGTCGTGCTGCCGGCATGCACGCTCAGTTATCTCGGCCAGGGCGCGCTGGTGCTCGGCGACGAGTCCGCGGCGAGCGCCCCGTTCTTCTTACTCACTCCGCATTGGGCGCAGCTGCCGATGGTGCTATTGGCAACCGCCGCAACGGTTATCGCCTCTCAGGCGGTGATCACCGGGGCCTATTCGGTGGCATCGGCGGCCGCTCACCTGAGCTATCTGCCGAGATTGCGAATCACGCACACCTCGGAGTCGACGGTGGGCCAGATCTATGTGCCGTGGATCAACGGTCTACTCATGGTCGCGGTGCTCATTCTGGTGTTCGCCTTCCGCAGTTCGGCGGCGTTGGCCTACGCGTACGGTATGGCGGTCACCGGGACGATCACCATCACCACGCTGCTGTTCTTCTACACCGCCCGCAAGAGGTGGCATACGCCGCTGTGGCTCATCGTGATCGGCGCCGGGTTGCTGTTGCTGGTGGACCTGTTGTTCCTCGCGGCGAACCTGACGAAACTGGTTCACGGGGCATGGCTGCCGCTGCTCATCGCCGTGGTTGCGTTCACCGTGCTGTCCACGTGGCAGCGCGGACAAGAGATCGTCACGCGAGCGCGGACGCAAGCTGAAGGACCACTTCGTCCGTTTGTCGATCGGCTGGCCCACGCTCAGCCGCCACTAGTGCGCACCAAGGGCACGGCGGTTTTCCTCAACCGCGGAAAAGAGACCACGCCCTTGGCGATGCGGGCCAACTGCGAGCACAATCACGTGCTCCATGAACACGTGATCATCATGGCGATCGACACCCTGCTGGTCCCGCGCGTACCCGAATCCGAGCGAACGGAAATCGACGACCTCGGCTTTGGCGATGACGGGATCGTTCATCTCACCGCGCATTTCGGATACATGGAAGCGCCCGATGTCCTCGGCGTGCTGCGCCTTCTGGACCCGTCGCAGACTGAAGGCCAGATCGACGTCGACGGCGCTTCCTACTTCCTGTCCGACCTCGAACTGACCATGGGTGCGGCAAAGAACATGGCGCAATGGCGTAAGCACCTATTCATCGCGACGTCCCACATCACCGCGGACGCCGCCAACTACTTCGGTCTGCCGCCCGACCGCACAGTGGTCATGGGTTCACGGATCGAGATCTAGATGTTCGGCTCACAACCGGGCCGTGGTGAACTTCGCGTAGCTCACATCGATCCCGGCCTTCGCCGAAGCGCGTGTCGCGTGCATCCAAGGTTGTCGCGGCGCATCCTGAATCGAAAGCCGTTGCGGGACGAGAGAAGAAACCTATGGCCCCAGACGGTCTGAGGAGTCTCGTCACTGTCTGCGCCGCGCCGCTCACAGTCGCTCTGTCGATTCCCCACATTGCCTCCGCCGACACTGCGTCCTGGAACGGCGAGTACGCGATCACATTCATGGTCGGTCCGAAATCCGGGACCAGCATGGCGGTGGGCGAGCCTGAGGGGCAGCACACCGAGACCTACGGATTCCTATCAAGCTGCACGAATGGAAAGTGCATCGCCACAATTGTCAGCGGCCCCCCGCCCAGCAATTCAACGGTTCCGCAACCGATTCAATTCACCTGGGACGGGTCGTCCTGGACGCAACTCAGCGATTTCCAGTGGGACTGCATGATGCCCGACACCACGATCCAATGGAGTCCGGCACGATCAACTGTGCACTACACGCCCCAAGCCAACGGCACACTTACGGGCGTCATGCACACCGACATCTCGAGCGGGCCGTGCCAGGGCTGGATCGAGATGGACATGACGGCCGAGCGCGCATGACCGGTCCGCGGCGGCCGATCTCAACGAACGCGAGTTTGCCTTCGTTGACCTCCGGCTTAGCCTTCTCTACGCACGCGCGTTGACACGGAGGGGCACCCGTCGTTTCCGGTCGGGCTAGTGCGACTGCGATCTGGTCGTCTATCAGATCGCAGTCGCAAGTGTTGAGCTGCAAGGGTTTCCGGTGAGGGCGCTGACAAGATGGTCCAGTCGGTGTGCGGGGGCGAAGAACACCCCCCCAGCCTTCATAACGGCGGAGGTCATGCGGGATTTGTGAATCAGGTAGCGCACTACTCGTGTCACCGAATGCGGTGATCTGCGAGCGTAGCGATGCCCGTCCCACCGCCGAGAGGAAAGACACCATGGTCGCCGTTCCCGCAACACACCTCAAAACCGCCACAGAAATACCGGATCGCTTCACCATCAACGAGGTTCCGGTCCAACCCGGTATCGCACCGTTGGCCGCGACGCAGCCGCCCCCGCCACTGGGCCCGCTCGCGGCCTTCACCGACAAGTTCACGGGCCGTGGCTTCAACACGATATTTCGTCCGCAGAACTCGACGACGCCGACCAAGCTCAACATTCCGCGACCGGACAGCGACAACATTCTCGAGTTGAATCTGACCATCGAGGTGTTGTCTTTCATGGAACCTCTGGGCTGTGTCCCGAACCGGGGCAGTCAGCAAGCCGACATCTTTCTGAACGGCGTCCCTTACCTGCAGTCCATCAGCGATGTCACGGACCCGCTGACGGTCACCCCCATTCACCTCGAGCCCGGAATCTGGGTGATCGTCCCTCCCACAACCGATCCCGCTGAGTCCGTCACCACGGTGGCGCGGATGGCCTCGATCCCACACGGCACCACCATCAACGCGCAGGGCACAATCGCGTCGATCGCGGGCGGACCGGCCAGCGGAGGATCCGCACCGGCCAAACAGCAGATCCCTTTGGCCCCGACTGGGACCAGTGCGATTACACCTTTTTCGACCGTCAACGGGCAACCGCAACTCATTCCCTTTGATAGCCAAAAAGTCGTGAATACCGGAACGCCGCGGATACCTCAGGATCTGACCGGGTTTCCGGCGATCACCCAAGCTCTGCTCGACAATCCGAGCAGCTTGCTGAACGATCACATCAAGGGCGTGACCATTCTCTTCACTGACGTACTCACAATCGACACCCAACAGCCCGATATACCGGGTGGCGGCACTGACAACATCGACTTTCTTGTCGGTGACGCTGCGGCTCCGAACGCAGACGCCCAGCGGATGTCGGCAATGTTTTGGATCGAGATCGTGCAGGCCGAGATCGAAATCGGTCCCCTCAACGCCGGTGGATCGCAGACCGTGTCACCGGTGGTCCCCGCCGGCGCGCCGGCGCCGATATTCACTGTGACCTCAGCATCGGCGATCACCGATAAGCAATCAATCACCGTGACCTACACGCAAATCCAGTACAGCCAAAACGTGTCCCTCAACTTCGCCACACTCACCTGGCCACATGTGTCGGTGGCCACGCTGGTCCCTCTCGCGGAGATTGCAATCCAGATCTACGTCGTCGCGCCGGGCGACACGCTCAGCGACATTGCCGGCCGGTCCGGCGTCACGCTGGGCGCGCTTGAAGCGGCCAATCCGCAGATCACCAATCCCGACCTGATCGTCCCTGGACAGGTCATCAGAATCCCCACGAACGCCGTCGTCTACACCATCCAGCCGGGTGACACTCTCAGCGGCGTCGCCGGGCAATTTTTTGGCGTCACGCTCGGCGCGCTGGAGGCGGCCAACCCGCAGATCACCAATCCCGACCTGATCGTCCCTGGACAGGTCATCAGGATTCCGTGACTACCACCGCCGGACCGTGACGACATGCAGATACCGAGAACCGCTTCGAACTCGGCCTACGTCTCCTGCTCGCCGGTGCCTAACGCCGAAGCTGGTTCAACGATGAAGTCTGGTCGCGGTTGAGCCGTGTGGAGCACCTGCTCACGGCATCAAGCCAAGCGATGTCGTCAGCCCACCCACATAGCAAAAGCACGGAGTGCGCTTTAAGGCCTGGCCAAGTGCGGTGCGAGGAAGACATCGTTGAGGGTGACGGTGCGTAGGCCGCGTGCGCGGATGAGATCGCGGAGTTGGTCGTAGACGTGGGTGACCGGGAGGTGGTTAAGGTGTCCGAGCACGATCGCCTGGCCGGTGAAGGCCCGCTGGGCCCTCTGGACGATGCAGTCCTCGGTGATCACGGTGGAATCCGCCAGCGAACCCGACCACAGCGTGATCGCGGAATAGCCGAGATCGGCAGCCACGGCATGAACGGTCGAGTTGTGCTTTCCGTAAGGGGGCCGAAAGTACGGCCTCGCGTCCACGCCGAAGGTTGTTTTCAAGAATGCGTCGTTGCGGGAGATCTGTTGGGCCACTCGACTTGCCGGCACCCTTGTCAGGTCCGGGTGCGACCAGGTGTGGTTGGCCAGCTGAACCTGGCCGGACTCCACCAAGGGCCGCAGCAATGCCAGGTTGTCGGTCCACGAGCCGTAGGTGCCGTTGACGAAATAGGTCAGCCGCACGCCGGTCCTTTTGGCGAACTGCGTGTAGAGGCGCACCACGTCGGTGTTCACGCCGTCATCAACGGTCAGTGCCAGCAAATTGCCTTCCCCGGGCAGCTTGTCGAGCACGCCGCCGCCGGGCAGCGCGATCCGCGCGCTGAGCGCGGGCGGCGGCAACAGCGCGGGCGGCGGCAACAGCTCGGCAGGAGCGACCTTGTCGCCCGCTCGGGGTGGCGACGCAACGGCAGCGGCGACCGCCGTCGGGGTTTGCGGCGGTCCACCGATCACGCCGGGCCCCACGCCCGCGCCGCCGAGAACTGCGGCCGAGAGCGCCCCGAGGAAACGGCGCCGATTCAGCTCAGACACAACGCGACGAAGTGTCGGGGGCGGTGGCCGGCAGTACGCACGACCCGAAACCAGCCGCACCACGGCGTCGCCGTGTTCGCCAACCCGTCAAAAGGATGGGCGCCACCTCACTGGGTCGCCGACCGTTCTGACACATAGACGTCGATCATGCCATCAGGCACCCACATAACAACCTGAACAAAACTGCGCGCCGTTCGATCAGGTAACCGAAACAACTGTTTCGCGACGCGATCCGCGTCAAATTGCGATGTCGCCCAAGTCATCTGACCATCTGCGAATGGCGGCCGCCACGGCCCGCGGACTTCGGACCCGACTCGGGCTTGCGTGTCGGATACTTGAAGGTCTGACGTACATAGATTCTGGTGGAGCTAAGGGGATTCGAACCCCTGCCTTGACCAGGCAAAACATAGTTTTAACTGCAGTTTCGTTGCGCTCGATCCGGTTCAATCCCGTTCGTCACCTGCGGTTTCGCATTCGGGTCTTGACGGCGTCAAAAGCACTCGGTCTGCGGGCCCGCTCTCACCCATTGCCGTCGTTGTGGGCGAGAGTGGTGTACCGGTTTGTCTCCCGGCGCGACCAGCATCAGGGTTTTACCTCTTCGTAGATCCGGCTCATCACCCGCTCGATCGCCCGTGCAACACGGTCCGGCGCTTCGAGCGGAGCGAGATGCCCAGTCCCATCGAGAAGGTCGAAGGGTGCGCCCAGCAGGGCCGCTAGCTTTCGCTGTCGATCGATGTCTGGCTCGGCGTCGCCCGTAACCACTTCGGTTGGGCAATTCAAGACGGTCAGGCGATCCGATGCATCCCATCGCGCGATGGCACGCAGTGCGGCGCAGACTGATGTGGCTCCGCTCTCCGCCATGGCGTCGATGAAGTCGGCCTTGAGATCGGGACTACGCAAGAACCGATCGGGCGAGAAGAGTCTCTCTGCGAATTCGTCTGCGACGATGCGGATTCCACGGTCCTCGATGTCGGTGGCGAGAGCTTCGTTATGCGCCGCGACACCCGGAGTCGTGCCCGGAATAGCGCTCACCAAAACCATGCCCAGTACCCGCGGGCGGTCCATGAGTGCGGCTTCCAGTGCGAGCATGCCACCGAGAGAGTGACCGACGATGAGGTGCGATCCGGTATAGCGGTCGAGCAGATCGCGTGCGATTTCGTTGAGCGCCTGCCCCGGCCTCGGCCGGATATCTGCGGTCAGCGCGTCGCGGCGTAGTACCGGGTCAACTCTTTCAAGCACGCGGCGCCAAATCTGAGGTCGGCCTCCGACCCCATGGACAAGCAACAGACTCACCGCGAGCCACCCGGGCGGGGCGAACTCATCGAATCCGAGCCTCTAGCCCGGCCACCAGCATGTCCAGTCCTTGTTCGAAACGCACCTCGGCAGGCACCTTCAAGTCATGGTCGAGTCCGTCGAGGGTTTGTTCGGATGACACCGAACCCATCACGAAGACCATCAACAGCATGCGAGCAGCTTCGCGCCGTCTGGGCGGTACGCCAGCATCGAGAACCAACTGGTGCAGCATCGAATCAACTTCTCGTGCTGCGCCTTCGGCGGGGTAGGCCTGCAGCAGGTCAGCGATTCCGTCGATCCGGAGCAGCGACCGGCGTGCGCTGCGGGCGAAGGTACGCAATCGCTGCTGCCAGGAACCGTTCTGCGGCAGATCTATGGCGGCCAGGGTCGCCTGGGCGATCAGGTCCAAGAGTTCGCGCTTGTCCTTCACATAGTGATACATCGCAGTCGTAGAAAGTCCGAGTTCGGCGGCGAGCGCCCGCACGGTGACGCTCCGGATACCACCGATCTCGGCCAACCTCATCGCCGTAGAGACGATCAGTTGACGATCGAGTTCTCCGTACCGCAGTGTTTTCTTCGGCACTGCTCGAATGGGCGACACCGGCTTGCTCATGAAAGCCGTACGCTGTCGTCGAATTTCGGCATGACGTCCTCCGCGAACAGGCGCATCGAACGGAGCACGTGGCGCTGCTCAACGCCGCCGACTCCCATCCACGGGGTGACGTTGCGGACGCCGGCGTCACGAAGGACCGCGATGTGGTCAGCCATACCGGCCGGGTCGGTGAACAGCAGCGAGCTGGACGTCAAATTCGCCCAGTCGGTGTCGCTGATCTCGGGGGGTACTCCAAGGTCGGAGTAGTAGGTGTGCTCCCATTCCGCTCGGCTAGGGGCCGGTGCACGAAGCGCCGACAATCTGGACATCTGCCACTCGTAGGGTTTCTTCGAAATATCTTGTGCTTCTTGAGCGGTCGGCGCGACGAAGGCATAGACCAGGACGAAGGCGCGGTCCAGCAGGCGTTCGATTTCCTGTTCGCTCAAGGAGGAGGCATGCAGCGCGGTGACGTAATCCTGAAAGGCCTCTGCGGTCTTGGCGACAGGACCGAAAGGTTGGGACAGCGCAAGCGGCAATCCACGGCGAATAGTCTCCTCCACCGGCGTGGTGCCCCCAACCCCGTAAAGCAAGATCTCATTGGCTGGGCGTTGCGGCAGCGGATATGTCCGCACCGGCGGAAACGAATAGTGCGCGCCGTCGTATCCGCGAGGTCCGCTGTCCCAGGTGTTCAGCACGATGTCGAGCGCCTCGGCGAACATCGGCTTGGTCTGTTCTTCGGGCACTCCGAATGCCACGTTCTGCGGAAGCTGGTACCCGCGCCCCACGCAGATGTCGACGCGGCCACCGCTGATGAGGTCGAGCATGGCGGCGCGTTCGGCGAAGCGCAGCGGATGAGTAAGCGAGAGGTTGACGACCGCGGTGCCTACCCGCACCCGTGACGTCACGCCCACCACGTAGTGGGCCAGATCGAGCGCGTCGGGGCACACGCAGTAGTCGAAGAAGTGTTGCTCGGGCAACCACACGCTGTAATAGCCGAGCTGCTCGGCGCTCCGAATGCGTTGAAGCTCTTCGGAATAGACGTCGGCGACGGTGTGTCCGGGTGTCAGTTGAAAGGCATGTGTTGTTCCGAACTTCATCTCAGATCGCCAGTCCTTTCCACCACGTGACCACTGCGTCATCGCCACGTACCGATAGGGTTCCGGGAGGGAGTCGGTTCCACATCCACAGCAAGAGCTCGTAGGCAGACGCGGTGATTTCGACCTGCGGCTCGCCGGGATCGGCGTCAACTCCGGCGGGAATCAGCGACAGTGTGCGTGAGTCGTCGATGTCGTCTGGCAAGAGCAACACGGCGGTCACGGGTGCCGGCTCGGCAACCACGTGCAGCATCAGCGGCAGGAATTCCTCGGCGTACTCGTCGATTCCATCGAGTGACAGCCGCGGGTCGATGACCCCAGGCGCTCCTCCGAGCGCCTGCTCGGCGTCGGTGCGGTGGATCGCGACTTCCAAAGCCGCCTTACGTCTCCACCAGACACTTCCGAGACTGCCACGTATCGGCGTCCACACCAACGCATCCGCAGGCGTGCCCGACAGAACGGTCAACAGTTCGTCGATCGACTGATTGAACCAGTCCAGGAGTTCTTCACGCCCGTCGGGCGCCGGCGGCAGGATACGCTCTTGAGCCGCAACACCTTCCGACACACACTTGGTCATCCATCGTGTCGCCCCGGACACGTGATCCAGCAGATCTTTCAGCGTCCACGCGGGGCAACCGGGTATGCGCAAACCGAGGTCGAAGTCAGCGGCAATGCCCGCCAACGCGCGACGGTCGGCCTCGATCGACTCCAGGTAGTCATAGTCCACGGCGAGTCCGTTGACGTAGCGTGTCGTCACCGCAGCACTCGGACCGGGACGTGGGACCAACCTGAAACGTTGATCATAGCCACGCGTTTCAGACCGTCGCGCTGAACGTCGTACCGCGGCATGAAGTCGAGCAACTTCTCCAGGGCGATCCGTGTCTCCATACGGGCCAGCGCAGCACCCAGACAGCTGTGCACGCCGTAGCCAAGTCCGAGGTTCTGCGCCTGGGCGCGGTCACGGTCGATGTCGAAGACGTCGGCATCGGTGAACGCCGCAGAGTCACGGTTGGCGGACGCGCCGATGAGGAAGACCGGCTTGCCGGGCGGGATTGTCACACCGTGCAGCCGAACCTCTCTGAGTGAACAGCGCACGTTGTACTGCACCGGGCCGACGTAGCGCAGCAGTTCTTCGACGGCGGCCGGGATTTTGCTTCGGTCGTCGAGGAGCTTCTGCCACTGGTCGGGGTGATCGGCGAAGGTTACTATTGCGGCGCCGACCAGCTTCGTCACGGTCTCTGCGCCGGCGCCGCCCAACAGTGTTGCAAAGCCAGTGATCTCGATATCGTCGAGCTGCGCTTCGCCACGACTGCCCCGCTCGACCTTGGCTCTGATCAGGTCGCTGAGCATGTCGTCCTGCAGCTCGGCACGCCGCTCCTGGATGAGGTTGTAGTAGTACATGCCAGTCTCGATCGCGGCGTTCATCGACGACTCAGGCACTTCCATGGAGCCGATCTCGCGTTCCAGGGTGGTGTCGACCCAGTGCCTTATCTGCTGGCGTTGTTCGGCGGGAACACCCAACATCTGCGCGATGAACTCGATCGGGAACAACGCCGCGAAATCCTGTACGACATCGAATTCGTCGGACGTCACGGCCCCGAGGAAGCGATCGATCTGGTCGGTGACCATCTCCTGCTGATGGCTCATCGCACGCGGCGTGAACACCTTGTTGACCAGACTGCGCATCCGACGATGCTCAGGCGGGTCCATCATGATGATCGACATCGGTGGCGGTTCGCCGGACTTTACTGCTTGCAGATCGACACCACGTGTGGACGTGTATGTCTGGAAATCCTTGAACGCGGCGGCAACGTCCTCGTGCCGAGTCAGGGCGTAGAAGTCGTAGTCCTCGTTGTAGTACACCGGCGCCTCTTCGCGCATGCGGCGGTAGATCGCTTGCGGGTCGTCGAAGAAGTCTTTGGAAAATGGGTCGAATATCAACTCGGACGTCGTCACGGCATCACACTTCCTTCACTAGGTTCGTCAGCGAATGTCCCTCGGCGTTAACCATTCCGCGTTGCGAGGGGTCGGCGGAGGTGGAGTAGAAGACCTCGGAGTCTGCGGCGTTCGAGCCGGCAAGCGCCGTTGCTGCTACGAGCGCGTGCTTCTTGAACGCCGCGGCCGCCGAGCTGAGTCGATACGACGCCATCGGCAGGGCGGCGCCCCGGTCAGCCGATCGCACGTCGCCCTAGATCGCGACCTCGCAGGAGCCCTCGTCGAGCATCTGTTTGGACCAACTCATGAACCGACGCATCGCCGTCGTACGCCTTGGCTGCGAAAGCCAAGGCCATGTGTCCCGGGCAGATGCGACGGCGGATCCGTAGTCGTCGGCGTGCGCTCCGAGGATCCGCAGCGGCCGAACGTCGTGAAGGTCGGGGACAAACACCGTTACGTCCCAGCCGGCCATAGCTCGGTCGAATATCCGGCCGCCCACGCCCTACGACCTCGGGGGTGCCCGGGCCGATCACGCACAGGTGACGGCGGTCCGCGTTGAGCGAGGCGGGGATTCGCTCGTCGGGGATCACCTCGTGGCCGCTATCTTGCTGATCACGATCGGTCACTTGGCGGCAGCAGGCACCGCGGCAACTCCATAGCCGCCAATTTTTACACTGTTAACTTCCGGTGAGCAAGCCTTTGGAAAAGTTCTTCGAATGGTTGACGGCTACCCAAGCCCTCTGGCAATCTGAACGCTGTTCCAATTAGAACGCTGTTCGAAAGGCAGGCATGGGCGGGGAGCTATCTGCACGCGCGCTGGGCTACGGGATGCTGGACCAGGATCACTTGACCAAGCAGCTCCTCGAACTCGCACAGCGGGTCGGGGTCGAGAAAGTCACGATGCGCGGCCTCGCCGCCCAGGCCGGCACCTCGGCATCGTCTGTCTACTACCACGTCGCGGGCAAGGCCGAACTTCTCGACCTGCTGATCGAAGTCGTCGTGAACAGCATCGAGGTCCCCGCCGAAGGCAACTGGGAAGACCGCGTCGTTGAGCTCTACACCAACGCATGGCGGGTCCTGGTCACGATTCGGGGGATCGCAGGCCTGCTTCAACAACGCCCACACACGATCGCGGCCGCCAACATGGACCTAGCGACGCGGGGCATCCTGCGCGAATCAGGCCTGTCCAAACGGTCTTTCAACGCCGCATACGCGCTGCTATACGTGCACTTGCTGGGGTCGGTCGAACTCGAGCACAATCGCCCCGCGAAACCCGCCCACAGGGTCGGACGGGCTGAAGCGACGTTTCGCGATGGACTGCAGATCATTCTCACCGGCCTCCGCCACGCCGACGAACGATAAGGAAGACCATGCCTGAAGTCACCTTCGACCTCGCAGAACCCGCCCTGTGGGCTGATGGCTTTCCCGACGACGTATTCGCGGACTTGCGCAGGCGCACGCCCGTCTACCACCAGTCGCTCACCGCGACAGTCGATAAATTTGTCGGCCGGGAATTCTGGGTGTGCACAAAGCACTCCGAGGTTACCCAGGTGCATCGGGACCACGACGCGTTCACCGCGACCGACGGCCCATTGATCCAGGAAGTGAGTCTCTTTTCGTCCTATCCCGCGATCGTCAACCTCGACCCACCAGACCACACCAAGCGGCGCCGAACCATCACAAAGGCGTTCACCCCGCGAGCCGTGGCGAAGCTCGAAGACGGCATCCGCAGCCGAGCGCAACTCATGGCAGCGTCACTCTTGAACGCCGGCGGCGGGGAGTTCATTGAACTCGCGGCGGGACTGCCGATTTCAGTCATCGGAGACATCGTGGGTATACCCGACGATGATCGACAACACGTGTTCGATCTCATCGACCAGGTGCTCAGGCTGGCCGGGGTCGGGCTCGCGACGCCAGAGGGTGAAGCACTGGGGCCTTTTCTCGAATTGTTCCAGTACGCCAGCGAATTGACCGCGCAGAAGCGAGCACATCCCGTCGACGATATCTGGAGCACACTGTGCGCGGCGGAGATCGACGATGAGTCCGGCGGAAGGTTTCTCCTCCCGGACAACGAGCTGAAGATCTTCTTCTTCATCCTCGCGCTGGCTGGAAGTGACACGACGCGTAACGCGCTGTGCGACGGGATCCGCGCGTTCGTCGCCAACCCTGCACAAGCCGATCGCTACCGCAAGGATCCCGAGATCCGCGCGCGTGCGGTGGAGGAAGTTCTACGGTGGTCGACGCCGATCATCTTCTGGGTGCGCGGCGCTCGCCGAGACGTTGTGTTGGGTGACACCCCGATCAAGAAGGGCTCCCGCGTCGTCACGATGCTTCGCTCGGCCAACCGCGACGAAGACGTTTTTGACGATGCCTTCCAGTTCGACATTGCGCGCGAGCACAATCCGCACGTGGCGTTCGGAGGTGGCGGTGCACACCACTGCCTGGGGGCCATGCTCGCGCGAGCCGAGATCCGCGCCGCGCTGGACGAAATTCTGCTCAATACCGCCGACGTCGGACTGAGCGAACCGACGATCCAGCACCCAAGCATCACGTCCAACATGACTGTCTACGATTCGCTTCCGATCAGCCTCGACCTGACCGAGCAACGGTAGAAGGGCCGCTTCGTGACCCAGTATCGCGTGGTGCAGTGGGCGACGGGCAACGTCGGTCAGCGCGCGCTTCGAGCCGTGCTCGACCGCGGTGAGTTCGAACTGGTTGGCGTGCACGCGTATTCACCCGACAAGGTCGGCCAGGACGTCGGCACACTCGCCGGCATCGCTCCAGTCGGAGTCCTGGCCACCGATGATGTCGACGCGCTGATCGGTGAGGCCCCCGACTGCGTCATCTACACCCCGCGCGTCATCGACTACGCACTGGTGGAACGGATGCTTCGCGCCGGCATCAATGTGGTGACGACAGGCGACTTCCTGACGGGCACACACCATCTGCAGGAGCTGGCAGCTCTCACGGCCGCCGCTCAACACGGGGGAACGACGTTCCTTGGTACGGGTTTCGAACCAGGTTTCATCAACGTCGTGGCGGGTTTTCTTTCCGGTGCATGTCGGCGTGTGCACGGCGTGAAACTGGTCGAGACGCTGGACTGTACCCAGTACCCGGTGCGGGAGGTCTGGACGGTGCTTGGCTTCGCCAAGCCGGTCAAGGATCGGCTCGTCGAAATCGACCCGTCGAGTGCGCGATACGGCCTTGGATACTTCGAGACCCTAGACCTGATCGCCGACATGCTCGGCATTCGATTAGAGACGAAGCAGGGCCTGGTTGAACACGCGGTGGCTACGCGCGATCTGGATTTGGGATGGATCGCGTTCGAAAAGGGCACGGTGGCCGGACAAAGGCGCACCTACCGCGGCTACCGCAATGGACGCGTCGTTGTCGAGCTCGCGATCTGCTGGACCATGAGTGAGGACGCTTTGGAACCGCAGTGGACCGATCCCAAGGGCTTTGCAGTGGAAATCGAGGGCGAACCCCGGGTCGATGCCGTAATACGATTCGGGCTACCACACAATGCAAACCTTTCAGCCGAGCAGGACGTAATGAGCCTGCTCATGGTGAGCACGGCCATGGCCGCCGTCAACGCGATTCCTTACGTGTGTGACGCGCGGCCAGGCGTGATTACGCCGATTGACCTCCCCATCAGCGGCACCCGTGGAGCGTTTATCGACTGACGTCCTGCTGGCTCACTAACGAGAGGAAGTGCGGCTTCGCTGAAACGCTACGTGGCGAGCGGCAAGCCAGTGCAATCCTAAGTTTGCGCTGCTCCGGCCCCGCCAACGCGCAACCGGCCGAAACGGCGAATCTTGACGTAGCGTCGGCTGCCTATGGATTTACGCCGCTGACCTGCGGTTTCCTGGTGGAGCTAAGGGGATTCGAACCCCTGACCCCCACACTGCCAGTGTGGTGCGCTACCAACTGCGCCATAGCCCCGAAGACGTGCCTGTCGAAGCTACACCACGGCCCGCCAGGCTTCAAAGTCGCTGATCAAGCGGGTCTGCGCCCTGGCATGGTCTGGTTAGCGTGAGGGATTGAGATCTTGCAGGCCTGCGGGTTGCTTACCGGTCACGATCTGCTCGGCCAACAGCCGCCCGGTCGCTGGGCCCTGCTTCATGCCCCACATGCCGTGCCCACCCGCGACGAAGATGCGGTTCTCGACCACCCGACCCACCAGCGGACGCCCGTCAGGGCTCAACGGGCGCGGGCCAACCCATGCTTCGTCGCGATCCGCCCAGCGAACCCCGTCGAAGAACCGACCTGCCGAATCGACAATGGCGTCGACTACGCCAGCGGACGCGGGGACGTCGGGGCCACGTAGCTCCATCACGCTGGTGACCCGCAGCTTCCCACTCAACGGCGTGCACGCCACCCGAACATCCGGCAGATATATCGGCCCGAACACCGGGCGCTCCAGCGGCACGGTGAAGGAGTAGCCACGCCCGGCCTGTACCGGAACCCGAACCCAGCGGCTTGCCAGCGCCGGCAACCACGCGCCGGTCGCGATGACAGCCACGTCGGCCGTTAGCGCGGCACCACTGTGGGGGTGTATAGCGACGCCATGCCGCGAGGTCCGCACGTCGGCGACATCGACCGTCTCCAGTGCTGCTCCCCGCTCGACGACCGCGCGACCCAGGGCCTGCACGAACCGTCCGGGATCGACGAACCGTTGACCGTCGATGCGGACACCGACGGTCACCGCACTCGAGGCCAATGGCACCTGCTCACGTAACGCCGCACCGGTCAGTTCCGAGGCGGAGCTCGGTTGCCCGGCGTCCCGTAGACGCTTGAGCTGGTCAAGCAGATGTTCGGCGTCGACAGAATTGCGGAACAACGCGGTGATCGGTGCCTCGGTAACCGGCGCGTCGACCCCGCTGGACACCAGCGCGTCGTACGCCGCCATGCATTCGTGGTTCAGAGTCAGGTTGGCCTGCACCGCTCGTGCCCATGACGACTCCCGGCAATTAACCGCGAACCGCATCAAGAATCTCCACAAGGTCGGATCGGCACTCAGTGGAATCCGCACTGGCGCAGCGTGATTCGGCAATGAGCGCAGGACGGCTCGCAGTGTTTGCGGGTCGTTGAGCGGGGCGCTCAGCGCTGGGGCGATCCATCCGGCGTTACCCCATGAGGCGCCCGCCGCGACGCCGGTGCGGTCAACCACCGTGACGGAAACTCCGCGCTCCTGTAGAAACCAGGCGGTCGACAATCCCACGATGCCGGCACCGACGACGATCGCCGAGCGCGGTCCAATGCGGTTGTCGTCAGCCATTGCCACGGCAGTCCTTAGGCCATCAAAGTCGCTGATCAGTCTGCGTGATCCAACGCTGGTACGGCGCGCGTCGTACCTGTCTCCGGCGCGAACACCCAGACCACGGCCGCTGCCAGCATGATGACTCCGCTGACCGTGAAGCCCCACGCGAAGCTGAAATGTTCCGCGATCTGAGCCACCACCAGGGCGCCCACGATCGCGCCGAAGTCGGCCATCATCTGAAACGCTGCGACCGGAGTGCCGGCGCGGGCTGAATTGCCCAGGATGTCGGCAATCGCCGCCTGCTGCGGTGACGTGTACACCCCCGACGCCGCACCCGCGATGCACGCTGCCGTCAGAAAGATCGGCAGCGACGTGGAGACACCTAGTCCGATCGTCGCCACCCCGCAGGCCAGCAGACCACTGATCAACAACGAGCGCCGGCCGATCCGGTCCGACAGATAGCCACTGGGCATCACCACGATCACGTTGCCGATCGCGAAGGCCGCCAGAACCAGACCTGTCATGCGTGGCCCGCGGCCCATCACGTCCGAGATGAACAGTGGCACAACCGCCATCCGCACTCCGAACACCGACCATCCGGTGGCGAAGTTCGACACCAGCGCTGCGCGATACGCCCGATGCGCAAGCGCGGCGCGCATTGTCACTTCGGTATGCACGTGCACCAGTTCGGCGGGCGCACTCAACGTCGATCGCCGTAGAGCGTAAAACACCACAGCAGCTGTCAGCAGCATGGCTATCCCATAGAAAAGGAACGGCGCCCTGAGACCGAATCCTGCTGTGAGACTGCCTAATAGCGGCCCACCGACCATGCCGACCAGGAATGAGGTGGCAAACAGTCCGGCGGCCCGGCCACGTGCGTCGGGCGGGCTGATCCGGATCATCAGGCCCAGCGCCGAGATGAAGAACATTGTCGACCCGATACCGCCAATTGCCCGGAATACCAACAGTTCCCAATAGGTCTGTACGAATGCGGACAGGCCCGTCGATACCGACACGATCAACAGACCCGACACGTAGACCGGCCGCTCCCCCAGTCGCTGAACGAGCAGCCCACTGGGTGGCGCAAAGAACAGGCGCATCACCGAGAACAACGTGATCGCGAACGTCACCGCGTCCATGCTGACCCCGAACGTGCGGGCGTAGACCGGCAGCACCGGCGACACCACGCCGTACCCGAGCGCGGCCACCACGTTCGCCCCGATCAGCACCCACGCTTCGCGCGGCAGACTCGTCTTGTCACTTCGCCACGCAGTCAAGCGGGCGCGTGGGGCGACGAGGATCACCCAATGACTTTATCCACAACCTGTTGCGCCGCTCTCTGGACGTCGGATAAGTGATCTGGACCACGAAACGATTCGGCGTAGATCTTGTAGACGTCTTCGGTGCCCGACGGCCGTGCCGCGAACCAGGCGTTGGCTGTCGTCACCTTCAGCCCGCCCAGCGGAGCGCCGTTGCCGGGCGCCGCGGTCAACTTCGCCGTGATCTGCTCGCCCGCCAGTTCGGTGTCGGTCACCTGGTCGGCCGACAGCTTTGCCAACCGGGCCTTTTGCTCACGGTCGGCGGGCGCATCGAGCCGGGCGTAGGTCGGTTCGCCGTACTTTTCGGTCAGCTGCCGGTATCGCTGCGACGGGGTCTCGCCGGTCACAGCCAGCATCTCCGAAGCCAACAACGCCAAGATGAGGCCGTCTTTGTCGGTGGTCCACACCGAGCCGTCACGCCGCAGGAACGACGCCCCGGCCGACTCCTCGCCGCCGAAGCCGAGGGTGCCGCCGATCAGACCGTCGACGAACCACTTGAACCCGACCGGCACCTCGACGAGCTTGCGACCGATGCCCTCGACCACCCGGTCGATGATCGACGAGCTGACCGCGGTCTTGCCGACGGCGACGCCGGCCGGCCAAGACGGCCGGTTGGTGTAGAGGTAGTCGATCGCGGCCGCCAGGTAGTGGTTCGGATTCATCAGGCCCGCATCGGGGGTGACGATGCCGTGGCGGTCGGAGTCGGCGTCGTTACCGGTGGCGATCTGGTACTGGTCCCGGTTGGCGATCAGCGAGGCCATCGCGTCCGGCGAGCTGCAGTCCATCCGGATCTTGCCGTCGTGGTCGAGCGTCATGAATCGCCACGTCGCATCGACGAGCGGATTGACGACGCTCAACTTGAGGTTGTGCCGCTCGGCGATGGCAGCCCAGTAGTCGACGCTGGCACCGCCGAGTGGATCGGCCCCGATCCGGACACCGGCTTTGCGGATCACGTTGATATCGACCACGTTCGGCAGGTCGTCGACGTAGCTGTCCATGTAGTCGTGGCGCTGAGCGCTCTGCAGCGCACGGGCCAGCGGCACCCGTTTCACCGTCTCACCGTTTCGCAGAATCTCGTTGGCGCGCTTGGCGATAACGTTGGTTGCATCGGTGTCGGCCGGCCCGCCGTTGGGCGGGTTGTACTTGAAGCCGCCGTCATATGGCGGGTTGTGTGACGGCGTCACGACGATCCCGTCGGCGAGAGCGTCGGTGCGGCCCCGGTTGTACGTGAGGATTGCGTGGCTGATGGCCGGCGTAGGCGTGTAGCGGTCGGCCGAGTCGATTATGGCAACGACGTCGTGCGCGGCGAGCACCTCGAGCGCCGATACCCACGCCGGCTCGGAAAGCCCATGCGTGTCACGGCCGATGAACAACGGTCCGGTGGTGCCGTGGGCCGCGCGGTACTCGACGATGGCCTGCGTGATCGCCAAAATGTGGGCCTCGTTGAACGCGCCATTCAGCGCCGAGCCGCGATGACCTGAGGTGCCGAACACCACCTGCTGAGCGACGTCATCGGGATCAGGGTCGATCGAGTAGTACGCGGTGACCAGATGAGGCAGGTCGACGAGGTCTTCGGGCTGGGCCGGCTGACCGGCACGCGGGTGGGCCACCATGGCATCATTCTGCCGATCTTCGGTTTCCGCCGCTCGACGGCGCTGCATAAGCTGCCTGAACAGGCTCTGAAAACGAAGGGGAACTCGACGGTGGCGACGCGCGATTACCGGGAGTTGGCCGCCGTATTCGCCGGTGGGGCGCTGGGCACGCTGGCGCGGACGGGTCTTAGCAGCCTCGTGGTCGCCGACCCCACCCGATGGCCCTGGCCCACCTTCACGGTGAACATCGTCGGCGCGTTCATGCTGGGTTACTTCGTCACGCGACTGCTGGAGCGGTTGCCGCTGTCGAGCTACCGGCGGCCGCTACTCGGAACGGGCGTGTGCGGCGGGCTGACCACCTTCTCGACGATGCAGGTCGAAACGCTGAAGATGATCGAGCACCACAGCTACGGCCTGGCCGCCGGATACACCTGCGCCAGCATCGTTCTGGGGTTGCTCGCGGTGTATCTGGCCACGGCCCTCGTGCGTCGAGTAGCGGTGCGCCGATGATCGTGTGGATTGGGGTTTTGGTCGCCGGTGGTCTCGGCGCCGTGCTGCGGTTCTTGGTCGACGGCGCCGTCGGCCGCCGGGCGGCGAGGTCGTTCCCGTACGGAACGTTCGTGGTGAACATCAGCGGCGCCTCGCTGCTGGGTCTGCTGAGCAGCCTGGCGCTGAGCCGGCACGTAGCGCTGATCGCCGACACCGCTTTCATCGGCTCCTACACGACCTTCTCCACCTGGATGCTGGAAACTCAGCGGCTCAGCGAAGAGGGGCAGATCCGCCGCGCCGCCACGAACATCGTTGCCAGCGTCGTGGCGGGCCTCGCGGCAGCGCTACTCGGGCAGTGGATCGCGGGCCGGCTATGAATCAGCCCGGCCTGAAGCTGACCGCCTACTTCGGCGAACGTCAACGCGCCGTCGCCGATGTCCGGCGGCCCGGCTTCTTGGCCGACGCGATGCTGGACCTGTTCGACACCCGAGATATCGCAGCGAGTGTGATGCTGCGCGGCATCGCGAGTTTCGGGCCGCGGCACGTGCTGCGCACCGACGAGTCGTTGAGCCTGTCCGAGGATCCGCCGGTGGCGATCGCCGCGGTCGATGTCGAGGCGAAGATCAGCGGCCTGCTCGACGACGTCGTCGCGATGACCGGCCGCGGCCTGGTGACGCTGGAACGCGCGCGCCTGGTCGGCGGCGATGACGACGTGATCGACGACGGCACCGCCGACAAGGTCAAGCTCACGGTCTATGTGGGGCGCCAGCAACGGATCGGCGGGCAACCGGCGTACCGCACTGTGTGCCAGCTACTTTATAGGCTGGGATTCTCCAGCGGCGCAGCATTTTTGGGCGTCGACGGTACGGCACATGGCGAGCGGTATCGGGCGCACTTCTTCAGCCGCAATGTCGACGTCCCGATGATGATCATCTCGATCGGGACCGCCGCGCAGGTTTCGGGTGCCATCGCCGAACTCGACGCCGCCACGACGAATCCGTTGCTCACCGTCGAACGGGTGCGGTTGTGCAAGCGCGATGGCGATTTGTTCGCCAAACCCCATCGCCTGCCGGACACCGATGAACAACGACGACCACTGTGGCAGCAGTTGACCGTGCACACCAGCGAGGCCACCGGCCACGGCGGCGCACCGATCCACCGCGCGCTCGTCAGCCGGCTGCTGGCCTCCGGGACAGCGCAGGGCGCCACCGTGCTGCGTGGCATCTGGGGATTTCACGGCGACCACAAACCCCACGGCGACAAGCTTTTCCAGCTGACCCGCCAGATGCCGGTGGTGACGACCATAGTCGACACACCCAGCCGGATCGCACGCAGCTTTGACATCGTCGACGAACTGACCGCCGAGCACGGACTGGTCACCAGTGAGATGGTGCCCGCAGTCGTCTCGGTGTCCGATCAGGACCGCGACGGTGACGGCCGGTTGGCCCGCCACGACTACTGAGAACTAGCCGCCTCCGCCCGCGCCGGGGGCTCCGCCGGCGCTTCCTTGTCCGGTCCAGTAGTCGTCGCTCGGCACCTGCTGGACCGGTGGTGGAGGAGGCGGCGGCGGTGGCTCCGGGCTCGAGTAGGCCGGTGCGGCCTGAATGTCGGCTGCGACGTCGCCTGACTGCACGCCGAGACCGACGGCCGCGATCAGCGCACCGGCACCCATAGACATTGCAAGGACTCGATGTGATGCCTTCTTCATGCAATTCCCCAAACAGCTCGGTTAGTAGTCGGCATCGGATACCCACCAAGCCCGTCTCGAACACCTGCCGTCAACCGAGCGCGGGAATCACCTTGTCCACGAACATCTCTACCGACTTCCACGCCTGTTCGACAGGCATGCCGCCGACCAGCGGATGCAGCACGATCGGGCCGTAGTCGGGAACTTCGCGAACTTCTACGATCAGCTGCTCGGGCGTCAGAAATCGGTACCGCCCGGATGCCCGTACTTCGTCGAGCGTCTGAACTCCGGGCAAGTGCATCAACGAGCGTTGATCGACCGACCACCCGCCGTAGGTGACGGCTTCCCAGACGATGTGCTCACCGAGCTCGGCCCAGGCCCGGTCGGGATCTTCGTGTAGATAGATCATTCCGCGGTTGATCGGCCCCGGCATGATGATCAGCGGCCTGATGTCGGCCTCGGCGCACAGCTCGCGATAGAGGGCGGCGACGTCGGGCAGGTTGTCGGCCAGGCTCAGCGGTAGGCGGTAACGCGCCGCCCGCCGCGCCGTGGCGAGTGAGCCTCCCCCGACGTAGAGCGGCGGGTGCGGCCGCGTCCAGGTGCCCGTGCAGACGCCGTGTTCGGCCTCGGCACCGGACCACACCGACAGCATGCGTTCGATCAAGGCGTCCATCAGTGCGCCGCGCCGGCTGAATTCGGCGCCCAGCGAGTCGTATTCGACGGTGCGATAGCCCAGCCCCACCGTGGTGTGCAGGCGGCCCCGGCTCATGTTGTCGACTAATGCGATGTCTTCAGCGAGGCGCACCGGATTCCACAGCGGCCCCAGCGCGCAGTCCACACTGGCGATCAGCGTCGAGGTCCGCGCCAGGAATATTGCCGCCGCCAGAATCGGGTTGGAGCTCCAGCCCTGCCCCGTCGCGTGATGCTCGTCGACGCTGACGGTGGTGATGCCCCGCTTTTCGCCCCACTGCGCCAATTCGAGTGCAGCGCGGATCAATTCGCTCTGCGCGCGTGGCGCACCATCCGGTGAGGCGAAGTTGAAGCGCAGCACCGGCAGCAGCATGACTTGACTCCGCTCAGGCGTCGGCCGACGGCGCCGCCGACTTCAGGAACGCGGGAAAGTCCGGGAACAGCGCGCGGTCGACGATCTCGATGCGGGTGCCGAACGCGTCAATGTAGTAGGCGAATAACGCGAGTTTCGGCGGGGAGACGTCAGCGGTCGCCTCGAAGGCGAACCCGTTGGCTTCGAGTAATCGCGCGGTCTCGGCGAGATCGTCGGTGAAATACCCGAGGTGGTGCACGGAGTTGCCCGCCGCCGCGGTCCATGGGCTTTCGGGCACTTGCTGGATGAGTTCAACGTGCGGGCTCTGCAGCGAGTAGACGAATGTCGAAGTGAGTTCGCGTGTTCCGTTGACGGTGCGGAACGGAAGGGTGTACGTCAGCGGCGTGATCCACTGGTAGCCGGCCGTCGCGGTGAGCCGGTCCATCGCGACGTCGAGGTCGGGGACGACGATGCCGGTGTGGTAGTAATCCTCGGGTCGTAGCGCGAATGTCATGTTCTTCCTTCCGATCTCAGACGCAGTCCGATGCACCGTCGACGACGACGACCGTGCCGCTGGTGTAGCTGCATTGTTCGGTGCACAGGAACGCCACGCTGGGTGCGATGTCTGTGACGGATCCAAACCGACCCAGTGGGATGTGCGCCAATTCGGAGTCGACGATCTCTTGCACGCCCTGCATCGGCGCGGTCATCGGAGTGTCGATCGCACCGGGCGCCACCACATTCACCCGAATCCCCTTGCCCGCCCACTTGACTGCGAGATTACGGGTGACGTTGATGACTCCGGCCTTCGCCGCGCCGTAGCCGGGCACCATGGCGACGGACCGCAGCGCAGACATCGAGGCCAGATTGACCACACTGGCACCACCGGCCGCGGTCGACGCCCGCAACGCGCGATACAGGCCGACGGTCAACCGGTACGGTCCGGTCAGGTTGAGCGTCACCGATGCCTCGAATCCGTCCGGCTTCGACTCGTCGAGCCCACCGGGAAAATTCGCGCCTGCGTTGTTGACCAGGACGTCAAGCTCGGTGAAGCTGCGGGCCAGCGCGTCCACCGAGTCGTGGTCGGTGATCCGCAGCTGGCGATAGTGCATACCGGACAGATCGGTGTCATAGTCGCCCGCGGCCGGCTTGGTACCGGTGATGGTGACCTGCGCCCCGGCATCGCGAAACAGCGACGCGGTGGCATGCCCGATGCCGCTGGTGCCGCCGGTGACGAGCGCCGTGGTGCCGGTGAAGTCGAAGCTGACTCGCGCCGTCATGAATTCCTCGATATCTGTTCAGTGAGCCAGGCCCGCTCCCAGAAGTTCGTGGTGCCGGCTAATAGCTTTTCGTGGGCGCGCCGCAGCACGTCACGCGCCCCGACGTCATCGGTGGCGACGAGCTCAGCCAGATGGATGGCCTGCAGCGGACGGTCGGCGTCCAGGTGTTCGCGCGCCCGATCCACGATCGCGCCGGCGCCCGCCAACTCGACGACGTCGGCGCTGACGGCGTCGAAGCCGACCGGGTACAGCTCGGTGGTGGATCGGTGGTGAAACCAGCCCGAGTAGTTCTCCCAGACGGCCCGCACATTCCAGGCGACCTTTCCGTAGCCTTGGCCCACTTCGTATTCCGCGGGCAGCGCGATGTCGCGCATCAGCGTCCGCACATCTTTGCCCGCGTTCATGCCCGCCACCGTCTGATCGTGGATGTACTGGACGGCATCGCGCAGCCAGGTCAGCTCGGCCTCGATACGCTGCTGGCCGGAGATCGGGGCGAAGTGACCTGTCACCAGGAGTTCCGGTTGCAACTGCCGAACGCGCTCGAGCGACGCGATCGCGGTCAGCGCGTCCCGGTAGCGGTCGCCGCGCACGGTGACCAGGTTCGGAATGTGTCCGAAGATCGGACCGAAGGTGTTCCCGCACAGGCAGATCCGCTCATCGGGCAACCACACGACCAGTGAGTCGTTCGTTTCGCCGCCGGGCACGGCGATCAGCTCCAACCGACGGCCGCCGATTTCGAGCGTGAGCGTATCGACGAAGTCGAGGTCGACGACCGGAACGCTCTGACCCGCCAGGCGCTTGGTGCCGAGCCGGCGTTGAATGGCTTGCACGCCAGCCGCAAGGGTGTCTCTGAAGGCGAATGCGCTGCGATTGGCCCGGTACGGGATGAGCCGTTCGTTGTCGTCCCGCCACATCGTCCAGTTGGCTTGTGCGACAACCGTTGTGTCCGGATCTCGCACGCTGTCCACGCCGCCGACGTGGTCGACGTGACCCTGCGTGAAGATGATGTAGCGCACCGGCGACGCGTCGACCGCATCGAAGTTGGCGCGGTGCACCGGGCCCTCGAAACCCATCCCGGTGTTGACGATCACCCGGCCGGCATCGGTGGTCAGCAGATAGGAATTCGACAGACCCGGCGAACACCACAGGCCCGGGGCGATCTGGTCAGCCTGGTCTGCGGACGCGGGCCGCAGCGCGTCCGCGCCGGGCCGGCTGCGATGGATCGGCTCGAAGTCGTCGGTGCCCATCGCTGCTCTCCTACGCCTCGGGCCGGACGTCGAACCGGTCAAAGTAAAAGCCGAATCGCACGCGCAAGTCGTCGGCCGAGATGCCAAAGTGGTGGCGCAAGTCGTAGCGGACGTGTCCGTGTTTGCCGCGGGGATTGCCGTCCAGGTATTCCTGGAAACGGCGACGGACTGTGGGCGTGAGCTCCACTCCGCCACGGCGGTAAAGCTCCTCGAGCAGCGGCATTTCGTTGTCGTTGAGGTGGTGGAAGCTGATATCAATACTGCGCTGCGCGGGCACCAGGTCGCGGTCGCGCACACAGGCGCCGAGCAGTCGACACACTCGGTCGCTCCAGTAGTCCAGCAGCCAGTCCGGGTCGATGCTGGTCCGACGCAATCGATCCGAGTAGGCCATCATCGTGATCGCCGACTGGATCACCGCGACCGGATCGCGGTGCGTGAAAGCCACTGTCGCGTCCGGGAATGTCTCGATCAGCGGGCCGAGTTGCTCGCAGTGCTGCGGGCTCTTCAGGATCCAGGTTCGCGGGCCGCGCAGGAACGTCAACGCCTGCAGAACCTTCTTCATGTATGCGTAATGCCGCTGCTGGTCGAGGCTCAGGTAGAAATCGCGCCAATCCGGTACGCGCGCATGCCATTCCAGGACGTAGCCGGCCAGATCGAGGTCGAGCAGTTCGACCTCCTCCTCGATGGCCTCTGGGAACCGGTCGTGCATGGCGGCCACCACCGGGGCGCTGGCCATCAACGCATCGTGCTCGGCCTTCGCCCGCGCGTAGCGCGGATCGACGCCGAGGATGCCGGGTCCGTCGCCGGCCACCGGGATGGGCTCCTGGCTCTCCCAGTACGGCAGCGCCCGCCGTCGCGGATCCGCGGCGATCAAGTTGACTAGGTGGGTGGTCCCCGACCGCGGCATCCCGACGACGATGAACGGCTTCTCGATCTCGATGGACTCGATTTCGGGGTATCGCTTGAGCAGTGCGGTCAGCGACAGCCGATTGCGCAGCAGACGCACCACGCGTTGCCGCAGCGAGGAGCGGGTGAGCTGGGTCAGACCCTGGTCGGCTTCGATCGCGGCGACGTGCGCGGCCAACCGGTCGCCGAACCCGTCGGCATCGTCGAGGTCGCCGACCCCGGCCTGCTCGATCGCCTCGGCGATCATCTGGTCAACGCTGAAGATCACCGGCCTGGCTTCGGTGTATTGCAGGATCTGCCGCTGGATGTCGGTGAGCTTGGGCGACGTCAGATCGGCGAAGTCGATGTCAGCGACATCGCGGCTCACAGAATTCAAGCGCCGCTCCTCCGCATCGCCACCCGACTAACTGCCGCATGCAGAGTAGCGCCCATCGGCGCAGCGTTTGGCCGTATTTTGCCGGGGTACGTAGAGGAGAAGTTCGCAGGCAGCCGGCACCCACTTTGGAGGTACACAGTGCCCGAAATGATCATCCAATCGCCCGACGAGGTCATTGGGTTCCTCAAAGCACAGCACAACCTCATCGAGGACATGTTCGACCAGGTGCTCCTTGCTTCGAACCCCGAAGCGCGGGAGAAACCGTTCGTGCAGTTACGCCAGTTGCTGGCCGTGCACGAGACCGCCGAGGAAATGATTGTTCATCCTCGGGTGCGCCGCGAAGTCGACGCCGCCGACTCCATCGTCGATGCCCGGCTCGAGGAGGAGCACGACGCAAAGGTGCTGTTATCGAGTATCGAGAAGCTCGACATCACCTCGCAGGAGTTCATCGAGGAGCTGACAAAGCTGCGGGATGCGGTGCTGGATCACGCGCAGCATGAAGAGACCTACGAATTCCCGAAGTTGCAGAAAGAACTCGATGCCGACGAGCTCAAGCGGTTGGGTGCAGCCGTGCGGGCCGCGGAGGCCATCGCCCCGACCCGCCCGCATCCCGGCGTGGAATCGGCGGCGCTGAACTTCGCCGTCGGGCCGTTCGCGTCGATGCTCGACCGAGCCCGTGATCTGATCACGCACGGCCTCGGCTGACCTAACGGGACCGCGGTCGGCGCCGGCCGCTAGCCCGAACTACGCGGTTAACGTGGTGAGCCGCCGAATGACCTCGTCGCGGCCGAGGGTGCGTGCGATCAGGAACATGTCGGGGCTCTTGGTCGATCCGGTCAGCGCGACCCTGATCAACTGCGAGGCTTCGCGGATCGAGCCGGGATAGCCGTCAGGATTCTGCTTGTACTCCTTGGCGTTGCGGGCAAAGCCGAACTTTTCGGCATGATCGCGCACCTG
>Ga0302325_10005882_pt1 | contig 27749 bp, 24 predicted proteins | sample Palsa_T0_2_FD_201948 | JGI IMG/M metagenome (GOLD analysis project Ga0302325, IMG submission 201948) | Peat permafrost microbial communities from Stordalen Mire near Abisko, Sweden - Palsa_T0_2 | ecosystem: Environmental > Terrestrial > Soil > Palsa > Peat permafrost | place: Sweden: Abisko... | reverse complement strand
GCTGTCCCGGCTCGGCATGGCGTACCGTCCCTTCCCTGCCGGCCCGCTCACGCCGGTGGAGGGGCTCCAGATGCGCGGCAAGCACGTGGAGCTGCGCTACGCACTGGCACTCGACTGCGACGACCCCTACCAACTGGCCGATGACGTGTTGCTGCCGCTGGAGCCCGTCCTGAGCCTGGGCGGCGGCCCGCGGCCCGCCTCAGGGAGCGAGATGGTGGTCCACGGCGCCGAGGTCAGCGCGCTGCATCGCGTCGCCGGCGTGCTCGAAGTGCGCATCTTCAACCCGACGCACAGCCCGGCAGTGGTGTCGTTTCCCGGTCGCACCGGGTGGCTCGTCGACCTGCGCGGCTACCCCGAGGCGTCCTTCGAAGGCTCGTTCGAGCTACGACCCTTCGGCATCGCCACCGCCAGGTTCCGCGGCGCCTGAGCCGGGCCCCCGGTTGGCGCTGAGCAGCCGCTCGCCCACACCACGCAGCTCTTCCAGATCACGCAGGACCTCCGAGAGCCGCTCCCAGCGCACGTTGCGCCGGCGGTCGGCGGCGGCGCCGGTGCCATCGGCCTCATGGCCGACGCGGCCGCACCACCACAACTGCACGCGACCCAGGTCCTTCAACAGCCGCGGCCGAAGGGCCTGCGCCGTGAACTGGTCGGGCGCCTCCCGCTCGAGGGCCGTGTGGAACTCGTCCGACATCAGCACGGTCCCGGGGTTGCCGATGTTCACAATCCGGTGAGCCAGGTTCACGGTCGGGCCGAAGTAATCGCCATCCCGCAACAGCACCGGCCCACACGCCAGGCCCACCCGCACATCCGACAAAAGGTCGTCGTCGGCGTAGGCGTCGGCCAGGCTGAGCCCGATCCGCGCCGCCGCGGCCACGCTGTCGACCACGAACATGACCTCGTCGCCGATCATCTTGACCACGCGCCCCCCGGCGCTGGTCACGATGTCGTGCGAGATCTGCTCGAAGCGCCGCACGACGGCGGCGAGCTCCTCATCGCTCAGATGCTGGCTCAGGAGCGTGAACCCGACCATGTCGGCGAACCCCACCGCGAGCACCGGGCTCTGCCCCGGCGCCAGTCCGTGACTGCGCAGCATCATGCTGCGCTGAATGCCGGCCGCCACCTGGCGCCGCCACACGAATTCGAGCAGCTTCGCCATGGCGGGAATGGTCACGTCGGCAACGCCGGCGAACGCCTCGGCGGAGAGGACGGGGTCGACCTCCGCGCTCACCATGTCGCCCGGGACGAGCTCCGCCTCGGCGATACGCGCCATGGAGGAGCCGATGACCCGCGCCATCTGGACCGCCGTCTCGGCGTCGGCGGCGCCGAGCGCCTGCAGGCCCTGGAAGATCCGGACGGCTTCGAGATCGAGGTCGGTGAAGGCGCGGTCGTCGTCATCGACCCCGGGGAAGCCGAGGGCGCGCCAGAAGCGCTCGAGCATGTCGACGCTGACACCGGTGAGCTCGGCCACCTCCACCCTGGTGTAGCGCCGGCGCGACGGGACCAGCAGGCGGTCCGCAACGAAGAGATCGATCACGCCGTCCGCCACGGCACGGTCGATCTCCTCCTCGGTGGCCCCGTGCATCAGGAGGATCTCTTTGACATGGTCCAGCGCGGCCTCCCTCCGCGCCTCGTCATCGTCATCGTCGTCAGGCAGCATGTCGTAGCTGTGGAAGATGCCGCTCATGTCGGGAGCCCGCGCAGCAGCGACTCGTCCCATTCGGGCCGCGAGGGTCGCCGCATGAGGTTGAGGAGCGCGTCGGCTGGTGAGCAGCGCCCCTCCACAATGGCCTGGACCTGCTCCGCGATGGGCATCTCGACCCCATGGGACTGTGCCAACCCGACCAACGGCCCCGCGCTCTTGATGCCTTCGGCCACCATGTGCATGCCGCCCACGATCTCACTGAGCGACTGCCCCTCCCCGAGCGCGAAGCCGACCGTCCGGTTGCGGCTCTGCGGGCTGGCGCAGGTCGCCACGAGGTCGCCGACGCCGGCCAGGCCGCCGAACGTGAGCACCTTCCCCCCCAGGGCGACGCCCAGCCGCCCCAACTCGGCCAACCCGCGCGTGATGAGAACAGCCCGGGTGTTGTCCCCGAGGCCCAGCCCGTCGCCGATCCCGGCGGCAATGGCCATCACGTTCTTGGTGGCGCCGGCGATCTCACACCCCACGACATCGGTGCCCATATAGGTGCGGAACGTGCGCGTGTGCACCAGCTCCTGCACGCGGCTCGCCAGCGCCTCGTCCGACAAGGCCACCACGCAGGCGGCCGGATGCCCCTGCGCCACCTCGCGGGCCAAGTTCGGTCCGGTGAGGACGCCGGCGGGGACGCCGGGGAGGACCTCGGCCACCACCTGCGACATGCGCAGGTTGGTCCCCATCTCAATCCCCTTGGCCAGGCTCACGACCGCTTCGACGTTCCCCGCCAGCGGTTGCATGTCGCTCAGCACGGCGCGGAACCCATGCGACGGCACCGCCATGAACACGATGCTGACACCCTGGAGCGCCTCGGCCAGAGACGACGTCACCGTCAGCCCGTCGGGGAGCTGCACGTCCGGGAGGTACCTCCCGTTCTGGCGCGTCTCCGTCATGGACGCGGCGAGCTCGGGCGAACGCACCCAGAGGGAGGCGGGATGCGAGGCACCGATGATGGTCCCGACTGCGGTGCCCCAAGATCCGGCACCGATTACCGCCACCCGGTCGCTCATGGAACCAGAGCCTACGGCGGACCCGCGATGACTTTCGCGTGGGCCCCTACACTGTCCGGGTGTCGAGGGCCAGCGTGCCGCCAGCGGACCACGCGGCGGACGCAGCCGATCTCTACCTGGGCCCCGAGGTCGTCCTGATCCCGGTCAAGGCCTTCCACCAGGCCAAGCGGAGACTCGGGTCGACCTTGTCCGATCCGGATCGCATTGCGCTCGTGCGCGCCATGGCGACGCACGTGGCGGCCGCCTGCGTGCCGCTGCCGATCGCCGTGGTCTGTGACGACGAGGACGTGGCCCGGTGGGCGGCGGACGTCGGTGCCAGCGTCCTGTGGGAGCCCGGCCAGGGTCTCAACGGTGCCGTGCGGGCGGGTGTCGACCGGCTGGCCCGGGTGGGGACGCGCTGGGTGACCGTCGCCCACGGCGACCTGCCCCGTGCGCACAGGCTGGGCGTGCTCGCACCGTTCGACGGCATCACGCTCGTCCCCGACCGCCGGGACGACGGCACCAACGTGCTGCGACTCCCAGCGGGATCCGACTTTCGCTTCGCCTACGGCGCCGGTTCCTTTCGCGCCCACCGGGCGGAAGCCATGAGGCTCGGGCTCTCGGTGCGCGTCCTGCGGGTCCCGGACTTGGCCTACGACGTCGACTGGCCCGCCGACGTCGTCGAGCTCGGCCGGACGCCCTAGCCGGAGCCCGGACGCGGAGCCGGGGGCCCGAAGGCCCCCGGTCTCGCGTGTTCCCGAGGGAACGAAGCGCTCAGCGCCGCTTGGCCGCCTTGCGGGCTGGTGCCCGCTTCTTGGTGGCCTTGCGTGCCGGAGCCCGCTTGGCTGCCCTCTTCGCCGGAGCCCGCTTCTTGGTGGCCTTGCGCACAGTGCGCTTGGCCGCCTTCTTGGCTGGGGCCCTCTTCTTGGCAGCCTTCCTCGCCGGAGCCCGCTTCTTGGTGGCCTTGCGCACTGTCGTACGCTTCGCCGCCTTTTTCGCAGGAGCCCGCTTCTTCGCAGCCTTCCGCGCCGGAGCCCGCTTCACGGACTTCCGTGCCGGAGCTCGCTTGACGGCCTTCTTGGCTGTCGTGCGCTTCGCTGCTTTCTTTGCGGGGGCCCGCTTTTTCGCGGCCTTCTTGGCCGGGGCCCTTCTTTTTGCGGCTACTGCCACAGGTGCACCTCCCTAGGAGCATGGTCACTGAATAGAGGTGAAGCCTGCGCCACGTCGAGGTCGACTGCCTCTCGTCGTGCGCACTGCCGCACCGGTTTCACTTGCAACTGCGCCGGCCGCCGCAGGTGCGCCAACGTCATGAACGCCGCCACATCACGCCAAACCGACTTGCTTCCCCGAGTTGTGACGTCACGTTGACAGCGTGCAGCGCGGTACCCGGCGCGCGAAAACGAAGCCGACTGATTTCGTTTTGCGCGCCACACACCGTTGTGTCGCAGCACATGCCATACCCTCCTTCACACTTGGGATACATACATTCTTCTGTTGTTTGCATGCCCAGGTCAAGCATTCATTAATCGCGGCGTTATTTTGCGCGCGTTGACGACCGTTGTTTGACTCTGTTTTTGACGCGCAAACCCGGCGCATCCTGCGCCAGCGCGTCGTACTCATGATGATGTTGTCGCCGCATTGCGCGATATGTCCTATGGATTTTCGTGTTCGCCAACGCAAACATCGCGTGTGTGGAACGCGATGGTGATACGCATGTCGACATTGCCGATTCGTGCCTGATTTCGAGTGCCGCGCTGCATCGGGTCCACCGTTTGACGCGCCACGGCATCTATGTTGGTGACGGCGCCCACGGCTGGATGTGGGCTGGCCCGGAGTGTTCAACGCTCGTACTCGGACCGCCGCGGTCAGGAAAGACATCTTCCCTGGTCATCCCCAACATTTTGCTGTCCGAGGGTCCGGTTGTGTCGACTTCGACCAAGCCTGATGTCATGCGGGCCACCGCTGCGGCGCGTTGCAGCGAAGGGTGGTCGTTCCTCTACGACCCGAGCGGTGAAGTGGAATGCCCGCCGGGTGTCGAACGCATCGGGTGGTCACCTCTCACCACCGCCTCCGACTGGGACGCGGCCGTCGTGACCGCTGAGGCAATGGTCGGCGCCAGCCGGTTGAGTGGGCAGCGCGCCGGCGAGCATCACTGGACCGAGCGGTCCGGTGCACTGCTCTCCACGCTCCTCCATGCCGCCGCCACGGAGGGGCTCCCCATGCGCGATGTCCTGCAATGGATCGATCGGCACAATGGGGCACCGGCCCTCGAAATTCTTGCTTCGAACGCCGGAGGGGACGCTCCAGCCACGGATCTGCTGGCCGGGATCGTCGCCACGGATTCCCGTGAGCAGTCAGGTATCTGGTCCACTGCGTCGGGCGTCCTGGCCGCGTACCGCACGGAGGGGGCACTCGCATCCACGCGCGCTGCACCCTTGGACCTCGGGGAGTTCTGCGACGGCGCCAATACCCTCTACGTCTGCTCGGCCGGTCGACGACAGCGTCAATTCGCGCCGCTCGTGGTGGCCATCGTGGGCGATGTGCGCGACGCCGCCTACACCCGGTCCCGCGACGGTCGGAGCGGTGCGCCCACGCTGCTCGCACTTGACGAAGTCGCCAACATCGCACCCATACCCGACCTCCCGGCCATGGTCAGTGAGGGCGCCGGCCAGGGGCTCCTGGTCCTGGCCTGCCTGCAGGACCTTTCCCAGGCTCGCGTCCGGTGGGGACAGGCGGCCGACGGTTTCCTCTCGCTCTTCGGCACCACCGTGGTCCTGCGCGGCATCGCCGACACGGCCACGCTGCGCGACATCAGTGCCCTGGCGGGAGACCACGAGGTGGCGACCACGACGATCAGCCATTCGGTGGACCGCTGGGGCCGTCTCCGCCCCTCGACGTCGGTGGGGAGCACGCGCCAGGCCCGCCTTCCGGTGGACGCGGTGGCTCACGGCTCACCCGGGCACGCACTCGTCCTCGGCCCGGACAAGGAGGTGCACGAGGCCACGCTCACGCCGGCGCACGCGTGCGCCCCCTGGCGTGAGCTCCTGCCGCCGGTGCACCAGCTCGCCGCGCCGTTACGCTCCGACCGGGGCCGCTGAGTCAGCGTCCACGCCCCCGATCCGGTGGCGCGGGCTCACGCCATCCGAGCCGGGACCGCGCCGTCGCGACCTCACGCTCGGTGCGGATGTGATCGGCGAGGTGATGTGCCGGGAGGTTGGCCAGGTTCGGCGGCTCGCCCAGCGGCGCCTTGCCGCGCGCGAGGCCCCACCTGTCCCGGTAGGCGTCCAGGGCGCGAGCGGCACCCAGCCACACCGCGTGGTCGTCGGGGTCGACCGGACGGGGACCGAGAGCGCGCAGGTGGTGATTCGCCGGGACCACCGCCCGCCGCTGGAGGAGCGGCTCCGCCACTCCGACAGACCCCGAAGGCACCCACTGCGCAACAAGGCGGTCGACGGCCGAGGCGGTGGCGCCATCACGGGCCGCCGCGCCGAAGGCCGCCACGACATCGCGGCGGTGGGCGCCACCGTGGGCGGGAAGGGAGATCACCCCGGCAAAGAGGTGTTCGTCGAGCACGGCTCGCCCTGCGGGCGCGCCAGGCTGCTCGAGCTCCAGGCGGCCGCCGACATCGGCGGCCCGCCGCCGCCAGACAGCCTCGTGCTCGGCGAAGGACGCGCCGGGCGCTTTGACCGGACGGGTTGCCGCCCAGGCGATGCGGGCGCCCCGGCCCGAGTGCACAGCGGTTTCGTGCATGTGGCGGCGGATGTCGGCTCCCCGGCTCGAGAAGGCACCGAGCAACTCGGGCCCGACGCCGGCCACTTCCGCCGTGCGGCCCGGACCGCCGGTCCACCGCACCCCGAGCGTGGTGGCCAACCCGGCCCGTACATGGGCCTCGTAGACCGCGGCGGCGGCCAGGCGGTGCGCGGCGATCCCCCGCCGGTCACAGGCACCCCAGCGCCCGTCTGCACCGCGGACGAGGTTCGCCACCACGACGTGGCTGTGGATGTGCGGGTCGCCGTTCCGGCTGAGGCCGTGCGTGAACACGGCTGCGACGGCTCCGCTGGTGGGCAGCACCACACGCGAGGGACCCGATTGCCGGGTGGCGGTGATGGCGTGTTGCTCCAGATACGAAAGCGACCCCGCGACGGCCCGGTTGTGCACGTCCACGACCGTGCGTGCCGCCTCGGCACCAGCCAGTGCGAAGAGCACGCTGGCCGACTTCGGCGCAGTGAAGGTCAGATCGAGTGCGGGCACGGACGTGCGTCCCGACCCCAGCACGACCCCGGAGCGCGGATGGCGGCTCTCGAGCAGTCGCCGGAACTCGTCGGCCCGGAGGGAGCCGGTCAGACCGAGCCCCTCCGCCGCGCTCCCGGCCCACCGGCCCGGTCCGGCCACGGGCAGCTCACGCGCGAGATCGGACAGGTAATAGTCGGCCCGGTCCCGCCCGATCCCATGGATCCCGAGCATGGTGGCCTCCCGTCACCCGACGCACTGGCGGGGGTGAACGGTCGGTCGGCGACTAGCTCCGGCGGAGCTCCACGACCGGGATCACCCGCGTCGTCGCCTTCTCGTAGTCGCCGAAGCCGGGCTGCACTGCCACCTGCGCTGCGTAGAGGCGGTCCCGCTCCGGTCCCGAGGTGATCGGGACGGCGGTGGCGGTGAAGCGGTCGTCGCCGAACTCGACCTCGACCTCGGGGTTGGCCACCAGGTTGTGATACCAGTCCGGGCTGGTGGGCGCGCCCGCCTTGGATGCGATCACGTACAGCTTGTCGCCCTCGAGCAGCGCGACAAGCGGGTTCACCCGCTTCTTCCCCGACTTGGCGCCGGTGGTCGTCAGCAGCACCACGGGGGCACCGGCGAACCCGCCGCCGACCTTGCCGTGATTGGCACGGAACTCCTCGATGACGCCACTGTTGAAATCATTCATCTCGCTCATGGGGCGACGTTATCGCTCACGTAGCGGGCCAGCACCCGGCGGGCCGCCTCCGCGGCAAGCCCCGCCAGCTCCGGGGGGCTCACGACCCGGACCGCGGGGCCGAGCTGCAGCAGAAGCCGTTCGAACCAGGCCATGCCGGAGACGTCGAGGATCACGTCGGTCACGGTCCCGTCCGCGTCACGCCGGACGGCGCGCACCGGAACGGACTCGGGCACCCACTGCGCGTCCGGGCCGAGTTGCAGGTGCACCTCGACAGCACCGGGCCCCGGCACGAACATCTCCTCGAGGGGCCGCGACCGCGTCGTGGCCGGGCCCGGGCTGTGCTCCGACGGGCGCACGCTGCTTATCCGGTCAACCCGGAAGCGCCGCATGTCCCCGGCCCGGTGGCAGTAGGCGTCGAGATACCAGTGCCCGTCGATGGTGGCCACCTGCAATGGTTCCACCGTCCGTGTCGTCAGCTCGTCGCGCGAGCCGGAGAGGTACTCGATCTCGAGGGCGTGACCGGCGTCCGCCGCTTCCCGCACCGCGGCCAGCGCGGCCGGCGCGTCGACGTCGAGCCCGACCGCCTCGCGAGACCCGAGGGCGGCATCGAGCTTGGCCAGGGCCCGCCGCAATGCGCCATCTTCCGAGCCCGGCACCGTGAGCAGCAGGCGTGCCGACGCTGCGACCGCGAACCCCTCGGCGGGAGTCAGGCGGCGCGGCCGGGCGTACTCCGCCGGGAGGAAGGCCCGGACGGAGTGCTCGGAGACCTCAATCTCCATGAGCGTGTCCGGGGTATAGGGCGGGATACCGCAGCAGGCCGCGAGCTCCAACTCGGCCACCAGTTCCTTCTCGCTCATTCCGAAACGCAACGCGGCATCGGCGATGGGTGCCTCTCCCACCTGCGCCAACCAGCCGACCAGTGCCAACAGGCGCCGGAGGCGCCGGCTCGTCTCCCGTCCCGGCGCGGTGCGTACGGCCGCGGGCTCCTCCTCGACCGCCGGCGCCTCGACCTCCGGGGCGCGGGCATCGGCCGGGAGGAGCGGAGCGGCGTCGCGCACCACGTCGAGCCAGGCGATCAACTCGTCCCGGTAGGCATCCGGCGCAATGACGGTGACATGGTCGGACAGCCCCAGCACCCAGGAGCGTATGGACGCAAACGACGAGACGCCGAGCACCAGGTCGACCGACCCGTCCTCGAGCCACTGCACCACCTTGTCCTCACCGACCTCGTCAACGACCCGGCGCGCCTCGAGCGCGTCGACCCGGACGCGCATTTCGACCCGGTCCTCGCCTTCCACCTCCCACGGCTCTTCGGGTAACGCTGCCTTCACGTCCACGCTGACGTCGTCGGGCACCACCGCCTCGCCGGCCTCACCGCGCGTCACCTCGCCTTCGATGCGGTCCACGCGGAACGTCCCCACCGCCGTCCGCTCCAGGTCCCACGCCACCAGGTACCAGTGGCCGAAACGGAACCACAGCCCGACGGGGGCCACGCGCCGGTCCTCCGAGCGGTAGACGAACGCCGCGGTGGCGTGCGTGCGCACGGCCTCGAACAGCTCAATGAGCGCGGCCGGCGGCACCAGGGAGGCGATGGGTCGCACGTCGCCCAGCCCGGCCGCCCCTAACTTCAACAAGGCGTCCCGACCACTAGGATCGCCCAGGTGAACGCCGGCGACGGCGAGGTGGAGCGCAACCTGCTCGTCCGTTTCGAGGTCAAGATCGGGCAGGTAGAACGAATCGCGGTCGATCTGGTACCCGTACTGCTCTTGACCCGGCAGGCGCTGCGTGAGGACCGGGATACCCTCATCGCGCAACAGGCGCTTGTCCCGCTCGAAGGCCTGGCGGCGGGCGGAGTGCTCGGCCGGGTAGCCGGGGACCTGGTGCGCGATGGCGTCGAGGGACAGCGGCTGGCGCGTGTCGAGCAACACGAGCACCAGATCGGTGACGCGCTCCAGCCGATCGAGCTTCGCGGGGGCGTCCATCGCCCAGATCCTACGGCGAGCGCGGGCCTGTGATCGCCGCCTCCCGTCCTTTCGACTGGCATCTCCATCCCGTGTGGCTGCTCGCGTTGCTGGCCCTCGCGGCCGTCTACCTCTGGGCGACCCGACAGCGCGACGGCGCGGCGACCGGGCGCCAGAAGCTCCTTTTCCTCGGCGGCGTCGTCCTCCTCGCCGCCGCCCTGACCTGGCCCCTGGGCGACCTGGCCAGCCATTGGCTGCTCCTTGCGCTCGTGCTCCAGCGGCTGCTGCTGACCCTCGCCGTCCCGCCGCTCCTGGTCCTCGGGACACCCCGCGCCATCATCGACCGCCTGACCCGGCCGGCGGCTGTCGATGCCCTACTGCGGGTGGCGGTCCGGCCGGTGCCCGCCGTTGCCATCGTCACCGTGGTGGCCGTCAGCACCCTGACCGTCAGCGCGGTGAGCCTCGCCGCCCATTCGGTCGTCGCCCGAACCGTCATACAGCTGCTGGTCCTCGGCTCGGGGTTCGTGCTGTGGGCTCCCGTTTTGACGGAGCTTCCGGGGATACAACGCCTCTCGTCGCTCGGGCGCGGGGGCTATCTCATCGTCCAGTCGATCGTGCCCAGCTTTCTCTCTATCGTCTGGATCTTCGCCCGCCACCCTCTCTACGCCCCCTTCACCAACCCGGGCAAGATCGCGGGCGTGACCCCGCTCCTCGACCAGGAGCTTTCCGGTTTCCTGGCCAAGCTCAGCACCATCGCCGTCCTTTGGACCGTGGCGTTCGTCATCATGACGCGCGCCCAGACGGCCGACTCCGCCGGCAGGGACACCGATCCGCTGGTCTGGTCCGACGTCGAACGCGAGATCGAACGCGCCGATCGCCGCGAGCGGCGGCAGCCGTGGTGGCCCGGGGCCCCACCCTCATGAACCCCATGGCGGCTGCCGCCGGCGCGCCGTTCCGCGCTCGTGCGGCGTCCGGGCAAGTAGCGTCTCCTGCTCGTATGGAGGAGGCGTGGTCCGTGCCCGACGTCTACCTCCTGACGACAGGACCGGAAGGTGAGCTGGCCGTGCCGCACCTGACCCTCACCTTCCTCCACCCCGGCCTCGTGTTGGACAAGGCCAATGGCGAGCGGATCTGGCACTGTGGTTGGGCCGAGCTCGAAGAGATGTCGCCCGTTGAGCGATCGGTGCTGCCCGACGGGCGTGCTGGCCTCGTCGTCGTCGTGGTCGAACGTGGTCGCCAAGGTCGCCAAGGTCGCCACCGCTTCGTGCTGATAACCGACGACGTGCTCGGCGCGGAGACCGCCGTCAGAGCCCGCGCCGCTGCACACGGACTGCGCAGTTCGACGCGGCCGGCGGTGTCCCGCCCGCTGATGGTTGGCATCGTGCTCGCTGCGCTGGCGACCATCACGGCGCTCCTGCTGTCCGCCGCGCACGTCATCCACCTCTAGGCGGGGGCCGCGCTAGGCGAGTGAGGCGCCCCTCAGCTCGTCGAGCGACAGCTCGGCGGTCTGATTCCCACCGCACTGCGGGCAGTGCTCCACATGGCGCCACGAGCGGAGAAGACGCGTGCCCTCGGGATTGAGCAGAACGACAAACGACTCCGAGATCGGGTCGACCTCAAGTCCGTAATAGGCGCGCCACGCCGTGGTGGCGGCATGAGCATCGAGAGCGAGACCCTTCAGCACGCGCCGGAAGCGCATCTTCTCGGTATCGAAGATCCATGTGCTGTGGCAGGACTCGAGGACGAACAACGCATCGTCTGTGGGGGGGACCACATTGCTGATCATGCCCGATTCATTGCCGAGTTCGGCGTCGAATGCGGCTCAGCCTCGTTACGGAATTGTGACAATCCATGTTTGCCCAGCTGAACCCCTATTGCGGACCGGCATCATGCTTCCGACCCACCATCAACTCACGTTTCGTACAGAGCTGGCGCAGCACGGCGCAGAGAACGATCCGGCTGTCCGCCGGATCGATGACCTCGTCGACCAGCCCCCGCTCCGTTGCCGGCCACGGATTGAGATACGCCTCCTCGTACGCCTGCTCTCGGTCGGCCCGCTCCCCCGGATTGAGGCCCCGGTTGAGGATCTGGACGGCGCCGGATGCTCCCATGACGGCCACCTCGGCCCCTGGCCAGGCCAAACAGATGTCGTTCCCTATGCCCCGGGAGTCCATGACGATATAGGCGCCGCCGAACGCCTTGCGCAGGATGAGGCACAACCGCGGCACGGTCGCCTGCGCGTAGGCGAACGCCAGCTCGGCCCCGTGCCGGATCATGCCGCGCCACTCGAGGTCCTTTCCGGGCAGGAACCCCGGTGTGTCGACCAGGCTGACGATGGGCAGATTGAAGGCATCGCAGAGCCGGACGAAACGGGCGCCCTTCTGCGACGCCGCGATGTCGAGGGTCCCGGCCAGAATGCGGGGCTGGTTAACGATGAACCCCACCGGCGCCCCCCCCAGGCGGGCGAAGGCAGTGACCAGCTGCCCGGCCCACCCCGGCCACAGCTCCCGGAACTCGCCGTCGTCGCACAACGACCGGACCACATCCCGGGCGTCATAGGTCGCCGCCTTGCGGTCGGGGATGACGGCGCGCAGTTCGGGCGTGGGTCGCAACACCGAATCGCTCACGGGTGCGTACGGGGGAATCTCGTCGGTGTTGGACGGGAGATACTCGAGGAGTTCGGCCACGGCGCCGTCGACGTCCTCGGACAGCACCGCGCACAACCCGCTCGAAGTGGCATGCACGCCGGCGCCACCCAGCTGGCTGATCCCGACCTCGATCCCGGTGAATTCGGCCACCATCTGCGGGCCAGAGACGAAGGCCACCGCCTCGGAACTCATGACGACCAGGTCGGAGAGGCCCAGCAGGAGCGCCGGCCCCGAAACCACCGGGCCTGTCGCCGCGGCAATCACCGGCACCTGCCCGCTGCAGCGCGAGATGGCGGCGGCGGCACGCCCCCACCCGTGCAGGGCGGCCACGCCGTCGAGCACGTCGGCCCCGCTCGACGCCACGAAGAAGACAAGAGGGATGCCCAGCTCACGGGCCTGGTCGGCCGCTTCGGCCAGCCGCACGCCGTCGGCGTGCGTGATGGCCCCGCGTCGCAGGGTGCCGAGCGACCGCGCAATGACGACGTTGCGCCCGCCGATGCGCCCGACCTCCGACGTGATGGCGCCGACGATGCCCTTGCCGACGACGGGTGCCTCCTCCACTTGGGTCACCGGGACCGAATGTAGACCAAGAGGCGGCGCCGGCTGCCCGGCGAGGATCGCGTGCGGCGAACCGAGGGGCGGAGCGAGCGAGCAGAAGGGGAATTAGAGGTGGTTCACCTCGGGCCGGCGCCAGGGGCCGGAGCGGCCACCGGACTTCTCCCACAGCGCCAGGTCCCCAACGGTCATGGTGCGGTCCGCCGACTTGCACATGTCGTAGACCGTGAGCGCAGCGACGGCACAGGCCGTCATCGCCTCCATTTCGACCCCGGTGCGGTCGACGGTCTCGACCTGGGCCTCGACCTCGACGTAGTCGTCACCGATGGAGAAATTGACGCCGATGGAGCCGACCAGGACGGGGTGGCACATGGGGATCAGCTCGGCGGTGCGCTTGGCGGCCTGAATCCCGGCGATCCGGGCCGCTGCCAGCACGTCCCCCTTGGTGATGGCGTTGTTGGCCACCTTTGTCGTGGTCTCGGGCAACATCGAGACCCGGCACCGGGCCAGGGCCCGGCGATGCGTGGGCTCGCGGGGTGTGACGTCGACCATGCGGGCGCCGCCCAGCGGGTCGAGATTGGCCAGCATGCGGTCGGACACGAGGGTGAAGTCTACGACTTGCGCTGACCGCGGTCCGACGCTGCCTCTGTGTTCCGGCGGGTAGACTTTGGCAGTCTCATGCAGTGAGTGCCAACGAGCGGCCCCGGAGGAGTCCCTTGCCGACCTATGAATATGCGTGCACGGCGTGCGGGCACCGCCTCGAAGCGGTCCAGAAGTTCACGGACGACCCCTTGACCGAGTGCCCCGAGTGCGGCTCTCCGCTCCGTAAGGTCTACGGAGCCGTGGGGATCGTCCTGAAGGGCAGCGGCTTCTACAAGACGGACTCACGGGCGGCGGCCTCGGGGGGAAACGGCTCCGCAAAGAAGAACGCCGACGCCCAGACCGGCGACAGCGCAGCCGGCGATTCGTCCTCGAAGAAGGAGTCGTCCGCCTCGGACACGGGGAGTTCCGACAAGGGTGGCTCCGACAAGTCCGGTTCGGACAAGGGCGGCTCGGACAAGGCCAGACCCGGTCCGAGCAGCTCAGGCAAGGACAACGCGCCTGCCTCGAGCACGGCCAGCTGAGGGATCAGTCGCCGCTGAGCGCCATGTCGGCGATGGCCAGGGTCTGACCGGCGGCCACGCCGGGCAGCCAGCGCAGGTCGCCGCCGATCTCCACGACCGATTGCAGCATCCGCTGCAGCGTGGACGCGACGGTGACCTCGCGCACCGGGCGGGTCAGGACGCCCCCCTCAATCATGAGGCCCTCCGCTCCGACCGAGAAGTCGCCGCTCACCGTGTTGACCCCGGAGTGGATGCCTGTCACCGACTGGACGTAGAGCCCATCGCCGACGGTGGCCAGGATCTCGTCTTGGCTCTTGATCCCCGGGGACAGCACGAGGGCCCGGCACCCCGCCCCGGGCGTGCCGGCGAAGCCGCCGCGCGTCGCCGACCCGGTCGAGACCGCCCCGGCCCGGCGCGCCGAGACAGTGTCGTACACGAACATGCGCAGCACGCCCTCGGCGATGAGCACGTTGCGCCGGCAGGCCAACCCCTCGCCGTCATGCGACGAAGCGCCGTATGCCCTGGCGTCTGTCGGGTCATCGACCAGCGTGAGCCCGCCGGTGCCGATCGTCTCGCCGATTCGGCCCGCGAAGAACGAGCGGCCCTTGACGACTGCCTCGCCGGACAGGGCTGAGGCAATGACCCCCAACAGCGTGGAGACCACACGCGGGTCGAAAACCACTGTGCAGTGCGCCGAGCGCACCTTCTGCGCTCCGACCATGCGGGTGGCCCGGAGGACGGCGTCGTCCATCGCCTCGTCGGGCACCAGCTCGGCCGGCCCGCGGCCGACGCTGAAGCCGCTGCCGGTCTGTGTCTCGGCGCCTTCGCCGGCAATGGCGTCGACCGACAGGAACGCGTTGGTGCGCCGCCGCGATGAGACGATGCCGGTGGTGGAGGCCAACGCCACCTCCACACGGCTGTCCGAGTAGTCCGCCGACGAGACCTGCCGGATCTTCGGGTCGGCGGCACGGGTCGCCCGTTCCAGCTCGATCGCCAACGCGACCTTCTTCTCCATCGGTGTCGCACCGACGCCGTCGTCCCACAGGTCGAGGTCCACGGCCTCGACACCGTCGGGTGCGGCCAGGACGACGTCGGGGTCCGGAGTGGCGAAGCGGGCGTTGTCACGGGCATCGGCCAGGGTGGCGGCGATGACCTCGGGGTCGAGTGAGCCGGCCCAGGCGAAGCCGACCTGGCTGCCGCCGGCGTCGGCGTCCCCCAACACCACCCGGATGCCGACGCCCGAGGAATCAGCCGAGGTGAGCGACTCCACCTCGCCCTCGTAGGCGCGCACCTCGGTTTCGGTGCCCCGCGTCACGTAGACCTCCAAGCCCTCGCCCGGGACGGCCTGGCCGACGACGGACTGCGCCAGAGTGAGGAGCTCGTCGGTCACGCCGTACCCCCGAGGGTGACGCCGGTGATGCGCAGCGTCGCCTGCCCGCAGCCGACCGGGACACTCTGCCCGTCCTTGCCGCAGGTGCCCGGCGTCATGTCGAAGTCGGTGGCCACCGCGTCGATGCGTCGCAGCACTTCGGGTCCGTTGCCGATGAGGTTGGCGTCCCGCAAGGGTTCGGTGATGCGGCCACCCTCGATCAGGTATGCCTCCGTGGTCCCGAAGACGAAGTCGCCCGTCGCCGTATTGACCTGACCGCCGCCGAGCTTCTTCACGTACACGCCCGACGGGGTCTGCGCCACGATCTCCTCGGGATCCTCGGTCCCGGCGAGCAGGTAGGTGTTGGTCATACGGACCATCGGCAGATGCGCGTAACTCTGGCGGCGCCCGTTGCCCGAGGACTTCCTGCCCTCCTTGCGCGCCCGCAGCCAGTCCCACATGTAGTCGGTGAGGACCCCGTTCTCGATCAGCACGTTGCGAGCGGGCAAGAACCCCTCGTCGTCGACCGCGAAGTTGCCCCACTCCCCCAGCACCGTGCCGTCGTCGACGAGAGTCACGAGCGGGCTGGCCACCAACGCACCGATCTGGCCGGCATAGACCGACGCGTCCTTGACGACGTGGTCCGCCTCGAGCCCGTGACCACAGGCCTCGTGGAAGAGGATGCCCCCACTCCCGCCGGCCAGCACAATGGGCACCTCGCCCGAAGGTGCCGGGCGGGCGGACAACTTGGCCAAGGCCCGCGCCGCCGCCACCTCGGCGATGTCCTCGACCCGGTGGCGTTCGAAGATCTCGTACCCCTCGGTGCGGGCCAGCGACTCGTAGCCCGTCTGCATTCCGGTGTCGCCGTTGGCCACGCACGAGACGTTGAAACGCGTCCGGATCTGCTCGTCCTGGGCGAGAAGGCCGTCCGAATTGGCGATCAGAATGCGGCGCCGGCTGTCGCCGCAGCCCACCTGCACCTGGGTGATGGCGTCGCCGGCGGCGCGGGCGGACTCGTCGGCCCGGGTAAGCAGCTCGAGCTTGCGCTCCTTGTCCACCGAGTCGGGGGGCGTGCGCTCGCCCCGCCCGTGGGACGTCAGCGGGTCGAGGGCCACCGTGCGCACCCCATTGCCACCTTGGAGTGCCACCGCGGCGGCAGCCCGGGCTGCAGCGAGGAGCCCCGCCTCGCTCAGGTCGGCGGTGTGGGCGAAGCCGGTGGTTTCCCCATCGACGACCCGGATCCCGGCGCCCCGCGACCGGCCCGAGGAAAGCTGCTCGATCCTGCGGTCGTCCAGCAGGGCACTCGACGAGACGGCGTCCTCGGCAAACACCTCGGCCATGTCGCCGCCGCCGACCAGGGCGGTGGAGAGCACGCGTTCGAGCACGTCACGGTCGATGAGGGCGGTGTCGGTCACGGCGGTATCGTAATCGTCGTGTCTGCCGATCCATCCCAGCCCGAGGCCGCGACCGCGGCCGGGCACGGACCGCACGCCGGCCTGAGCGCGCAACTCGAGCTCACCGTCGGTCCCGAGGACACCGCCGAGCACTTCCGTTCGGGCGACGTGCCCGTGCTCGCCACCCCGCGTCTCATCGCATTGTGCGAGGAGGCCACCTGCCGGGCCACGGACGGCCACCTCAACGAGACTCAGTCGAGCGTTGCCACCCGCGTGCAGTTCGACCACCTGGCGCCTGTCGCCGTGGGCTCGGTCGTGCTGGCAGAGGCCACGTTGGTCAAGGTCGAAGGCCGGCGGCTGATCTTCACGGTGTCCGCCGCCCGGCTCGAGGGCGACGGCGGCGGTCTCGTCGGCGCGGGCCGGGTCACCCGGGTCGTCGTCGACCGGTCCACCTTCCTGGCTAAGGCTGGCGCCGCAGGCTCGTCCTGAGCGCGCTCCCGCCCGCTGCCGAAGGGCAGCGGCTGCTCGCGGGAGCCGGGCCGGTGGTGGCGTCCTTCGCGACCTTCGGCCTCTTCTGGGGCAGTTGGGCGGTGATGCTGTTCGACATTCAGCACACTTTCGGGCTCAACGACGCCCAGCTCGGCGTGTTGCTCGCGGTGGCCATCGCGGTGGCGGGTGCCTCCAGTGCGGTGATGGCGCACTTCTGCGACAGGGTCGGGGCACGCCGGCTCCTGTGGATCGCGCTCCTCGCGTGGTCGGTCCTTCTCTGCCTGCTGGCGCTGACCCGTGACACGTGGTCCTTCGGTGTGGTGCTGGTCCTGGTGGAGGTGGCGGGCGGCTCCATCGACACGGCCATGAACGCGGAGGCGTCACACCGCCTGATGAGCAGCCCGAAATCACTGGTGCGCCTGCACGCCCTGTTCAACACCGGTGCGCTCAGCGGTGCTGCCATCGCCGCGCTGGTCATCCACACCGGCGTGTCCTGGCGCTGGGTCTGGCCCGGCATCGCCGTCGTGGCACTGGGGGTCGGCGTCTGGGCCCTCGTCACGGATCCGGGTACCTCGCTGGCCCCGGCCGACCCCGCGGGGTCCCCGCACCACCCTTCACGGAATCCCCTGGGGCGCCTGCGCCGGGACGGCTTGCTCGCCCTCCTGGTGGTCTTCGCCCTGGCGGAGATCACCGAGGGCGGGGTCGACACCTGGGGCGTGCTCTACCTGCGTAACCACCTGGCCACGGGGGTGTTGCTCGGGGCCGGGGCCTACGTGGTCGGCCAGCTCGTCGCCGCCACCACCCGCGGCGCCGGCGGTCACCTGCTCGGCCGGCTCTCCACCCGCCGGGCCCTCATCACCGGAGGCTGCGTGGCCGGCGCCGGCATCCTTCTCGAGTCGCTCTCGCCCGTGTCGGGCATCGCCGCCGTGGGACTGGCGCTCGGCGCCGGCGGTGCCTCGCTGTTCTGGCCCCTCGTCATGAGCACCGTGAGCCGGATGGCGACCCAGGTGGTGAGCGCGGTCGGTGCCTTCACGGCGGCGGGGTATGTCGGTTGGGTCGCGGGAGCCCCCATTGTGGGCTGGGTCTCGCAGAACCTGGGTCCGGCCCGTGGTCTGCAGGTCCTGGCCCTGGCCGCCTTCGGCGTCGCTGTGTGCACCCTGCTGGGACCCCGGCGCAGGGAAGGCGCCCAAGGCACGGGGTAGCCTGGCTCGATCGCCATGATCCTGCCTAGCATCGAGACGCCAGCAGATGTCAAAGGCCTGAACGAGGAGCAGCTCGCCCAACTGTGCGAGGAGATCAGGACCTTCATCGTCGACACCGTGACGACGACCGGGGGGCATCTGGGCTCCAATCTCGGCGCCGTCGAACTGACGGTCGCCCTGCACCGTGTCTTCGACTCCCCCCGTGACGTCATCCTGTGGGACACCGGCCACCAGGCCTACGTGCACAAGCTGTTGACCGGACGCCGCTACGGCTTCAAGAACCTCAAGCAGGCAGGCGGGATGTCGGGCTACCCCAACCGGGCCGAGTCCGAGCACGACTGGATCGAGAACAGCCACGCGTCGACCGGACTTTCGTACGCCCACGGGATCGCCAGCGGGTTCGAGCTCCGCGGCATCGACGGTGAGCGCAAGGTGGTCGCGGTCGTGGGCGACGGCGCCCTCACCGGGGGTATGGCCTACGAGGCCTTGAACAACCTCGGCCATTCGAAGCGACGCGTGGTGATCGTGCTCAACGACAACGGCCGCTCCTACGCGCCGACCGTCTCCCAGCTGTCCCAGAGCCTCACGACCCTGCGGCTCAACCCGACCTACACCGCGGCGCGCGAACGGCTGCGCCTGCGCCTGCGCGAGCTGCCCGCGCTGGGTGAGCTGGCGTATTCGGGCGTGCACTCGGTGACCAGTGCGCTGCGCGACATGGTGGCGCCGCACACCTTCTTCGAGGCGCTGGGCGTGCGCTATGCCGGCCCCATCGACGGCCACGACATCGAGCACATGGAGCAGGCCTTCAGCCACGCCGCCGAGTGGGACGGCCCGATCGTCGTCCACGTGCTCACCCAGAAGGGACGCGGCTACGCCCCCGCCGAACAAGACGACATTCAGCACCTCCACGACGTCAAGGCCACCAGCCCCGTCACGCTCGACAACACAGTCGGGAACTCGGCGGGCCGTGCGGTCGGTGGCCCGGCCACGTCCGACGGTGGCGGTATCGCCTCCCTCGTCTCCACTCCCGAGACTGCGCTGCCCGAGTCTCCCCTGCAGGCTGCCACCTACACGGACGCCTTCTCGCGCGCATTGCTGGCCGCGGCGGAGGAGGACCCGCGCGTCGTGGCGCTCACCGCCGCCATGCCGGGCCCGACGGGCCTGCTGCCCTTCCAGGCCCGCTTCCCGGACCGCTTCTTCGACGTCGGCATCGCCGAGCAACACGGCGCCACGTCGGCCGCCGGCATGGCCATGGCCGGCTTGCGACCCGTCGTCGCGGTGTACTCGACGTTCTGGTCGCGCTCCTTCGACCAGGCCAACCTCGACGTGGGACTCCACGGTTGCCCGGTGGTCTTCGTGCTCGACCGTGCCGGCATCACCGGCGATGATGGCCCCAGCCACCACGGCATCCTCGATCTGGCGCTCGCGCTCTCCATCCCCGGCATGACGGTGTTCACGCCTTCGTCGGCCGAGGAGGTCGAGCCGATGTTGCGCACTGCCCTGGAGTTGCCAGGCCCCTCGACCATCCGTGTGCCCAAGACCGCGCCGCGGCACGTGGGCCCCGACGAGGTGGGCAGCGGGCTCCAGGCGCGCCAGCTGCGCGCCGGCGACGGGTCGGTCTGCCTCCTCGGCGTGGGCAAGACGGTCGGCGGGTGCCTGCAGGCCGCCGATCAGCTGGCCGCCGAGGGGATCGAGGCCACCGTGTGGGACGCACGGGTCATCTCCCCGCCCGATCCCGCAATGCTCAACGACGCGGCGCACCACCGACTCGTGGTGACGGCAGAGGACGGCGTCCGCCACGGGGGTGCCGGTGCCTTCCTGCTCGACGCCATGGCGACCCAAGTGGAGGCGGAAGGACTGCCGGCGCCGGCCACCATTGTGCTCGGCGTCCCGCGCCAGTACCTCGCCCAGGGCAGGGCGGACGACATCCTCGCCAGCCTCGGCCTCGACGGGACCGGCGTCGCCGAGAGCATCCGCCGGGTCAGGCTCGGCGTCCCGGTCGAGCCCCGCCCGGACTGAACAGCCGACGCGCCGGCTGGGCTACGACAGGTTGGCGCCGTTCTCGCGCACGAAGTCGTTCACCGCGTAGTACGCCTCAATCGACTCCCCCGCGTCGCCCCAGAAGCCTTCCTGAACGTCGTGTGCCATCTGGTGCTTTCCGACGAAGTGGTTGTTCACGTCGGTGATCTCCAGCTCGCCGCGGCCGGAAGGGACGAGATCGCCGATGATGTCGAACACGGCCGCCTCGTAGCAGTAGATGCCGGTCACGCAGTAGTCCGAGGCCGGATGCTCGGGCTTCTCCTCTATGTGCGTCACCCGGCCGTCCTCCCCGAAGACGGGCACACCGAGGTGGCGCAGGTGCTCCGGCTCGGTCACCTTCGACAGCAGGATGCGCGCGCCCACCGGGTCGGCGCGGAATGCCTCGACCATGGGCCGGATGGACCGCTCGACGATGTTGTCGGCCAGCATGACGAGCACCGGCCCGCCCCCGGCGAAGTGCTCGGCCAGCCCGAGCGCCTCGGCGATGCCGCCCGCCTTCTCCTGGTACGCGTAGGACAATTGATTGATGCCGTACTCGCGCCCGTTGCCCAGCAGGCGGAGGAACTCACCGGCATGGGTCCCCCCCGTGACGAGCATGATCTCGTCGATGCCGCTCGACACCACGGCCTCGATCGACCAGGCGATCATCGGGCGGTCGTAAATCGGCAGGAGGTGCTTGTTCGTGATCCGCGTCAAGGGGTGCAGGCGCGAGCCCGTTCCCCCCGCCAGGATGACGCCCTTCACGACGACGCTCGCACTGCAGGCTGCGTTGGCATGGCCCGTGTCTAGTCGAAGGTCAGCACGCCGCGTGCGACGCGGCCGGCGTGCATTTCGTCGACAACCTCTCCGAAGCGGTCGAGCGGACGCGTGAGCGACACCAATTCGTCCAGCATGAGCTGCCCGGACTTGTAGAAGTCGACCATGAGCGGGATGTCGTGGTGGGGCCGCGACGAGCCATAGCGGCACCCGAGCAACCCGCGATCCACATAGGCCAGCGCGTTGATGTCGACCGCCACCTCCGTGCCGCGGGGCGGGATGCCGATGGCCACCGCATTGCCGGCCCAGTCGAGGCAGTCGAGGGCGCTCCGCAGCACGGCGGGGTGACCGACGCAATCGAAGGCCCACGTCACGCCCCCGAGCGGGAAGAGTGCTCCGGCGGCCGACTCCCGGTTGGCGGGCACGAGCTCGCGCACCGCCGCCGCCGCGTCACCGGCACTGGCGTCGACGAAGTGCGTGGCCCCGAATTGCCGCCCGAGCTTCTCCTTGGCCGCCACGGTGTCGACCGCCACGATCCTCGTCGCTCCCGCGATGCGCAATCCCTGAATCACGTTCAGGCCCACGCCACCCACCCCGAAGACCGCCGCCGTGTCGCCGGGCTTCACCTTCGCCCGGTTCAGCACGGCACCGACGCCCGTCAACACGCCGCAGCCGATGAGGCAGGCGGACGAGAGCGGCACGTCCTTGGGGATGCGCACGGCCTGCACTTCGCTGACGATCGTCACCTCGGAGAACACCGACGCTGCTGCGAAGTTCGAGGCCGGCTCCCCCTTGTAGGTGAAGGGCGTCGAGATGTTGCCGAGCGAGCTCTTGCACCACGTCGGGTGCCCCGTGCTGCAGGCCCGGCACGCGCCACAGCTGGCCAGGGTGGCGATCACCACGTGGTCGCCCGGCTTCACGGACCGCACGGCGTCGCCGACGGCTTCGACGACGCCGGCGCCCTCGTGGCCGAGCACGGCCGGCGCCGGGAAGGGGATCGTCCCGTCGATGACCGACAAGTCGGAGTGGCACACCCCCGCCGCCTGTATGCGTACCTGCACTTCGTTGGGCCCGGGACCCCGGACCTCGAGCGCGTCGGTGACCTCGACTCCCTCTCCGGTGTAGACGATGCCTCGCATTGTGTGCTCCTCTCGTTCCTACGACTCGTTCGTGACCACGTTGTCCGCTCCGTCGGCGTGACGCCGACGGAGCTCGCGCTTCAGCACCTTCCCGCTGGCGTTCACCGGCAGCCCGTCGACCAGGACGATGCCGCGGGGGACTTTGTAGTTGGCCATGGCCCCCCGGGACCAACTGAGAATCGCCCTGCCGAGCTCCACGGGGTCAGTGCCGGCCGCTGCGGCCCCCTCGGGCACGATATAGGCGCACCCGACCTCTCCCATCCGGGCGTCGGGCACGCCGACGACGGCCACCTGGCCCACCGCCTCGTGGCCGCGCAGAATCGCCTCGATCTCCGCCGGGTAGGCGTTGAAACCGCCCACGACGAACATGTCCTTGACGCGGTCGGTGATGGTGACGTTGCCGGCCCGATCGAGGACGCCGATGTCACCGGTGTGCAGCCAGCCCTCGGCATCGATCGCCTCGGCCGTCGCCGCCTCGTTGCCCCAGTAGCCCGGCATCACCGTGTAGCCCCGCACCATGATCTCACCGGGCTCACCCGGCGCCACCTCGGCACCATCGGCCATCGCCCGGACCTCCAGGCCGGGAATGGCCCGGCCCGAGGTGGCGGCCACGATCTCGGGCGGGTCGCTCCGGCGGCACATGGTGACCGTCCCGCACGATTCGGTGAGCCCGTAGGCCGTCAGGACGGTGTCGAAGCCGAGCTCGTCGCGCATCGCCTGGACCAGCTCGACCGGTACCACGGCCGCCCCGGTGACCCCGAGCCGGAGCGATGACAGGTCCTGCCCGGCGCGCCGGGGGTCCGACAGCAGCGTCTGGTAGAGGGTCGGGGGGCCGGGCAGCACGCTGATGTGCTCGGCGCTGATGCGCGCCATCACCGCGGACGGGTCGAACACCGGCTCGGGCACCACGGTGGCCCCGGCCATGAGGCAGGCCAGGATGCCCGCCTTGTACCCGAAGGTATGGAAGAAGGGGTTGACGACCAGGTAGCGGTCAACGGCCGTGAGCCCGACGATCGACGACCACGTCCCGAACGTCCGCAGCGACTGCGCGTGCGTCGCCGAGGCACCCTTGGGGTGTCCGGTGGTGCCCGACGTGAAGATGAGATCCGAGACATCATCGGGCTGCACCGCGGCGGCGCGCGCCGCCGACTCGGCCGGATGGACGCCCTCGCCGGCCCGGAGGAACGCGCCCAGTTCCGTCACCGGCACCGCAGCGGCACTGTCGTCGGCAGCCCCATCCTCGTCGCGCAGAAGGACGATACGGGCCAGGTCGGCGGTGTCCAGCCCGGCCAGCATGGCTGGGTAGTCGGTACCCAGGAAGCCGCGGACCGTCACGAGCATGGAGGCCCCGGCATCGCGAATGATGTACGCCGCCTCCCCGCCCTTGAACCGCGTGTTCAACGGCACCAGCACCCCACCAGCACGCAGGAGCCCGAGCGCCGCCAGCATCCATTCGGCGCAATTGGGTGCCCACACGGCGACGCGGTCCCCGGCGTCGAGCCCGGCGGCCAGGAAGCCGCGGGCGTAGCGGTCGACCTCCTCGGCCACTTGCGCATAAGTGAGGCGCAGCGCCCCGTCGACCAGCGCCTCCGCGCTGCCGTGGCGCAGCGCCGCGTCGTCGACCAGGCGGGGCACCGTGCCCCAGATGAGGTCCGCCCGCGGGTCTTCCTGGTCGGCCGGAGCGCCGCCGATGCCGCCGCTCACGGGTGCTGACTGCTCACCGAGATGACCTCTCCGGAGAGGTAGGACGAGTAGTCGCTGGCCAGGAACACGATCACGTTGGCCACCTCCCACGTCTCGGCACCGCGCCCGAACAGCTCGCGACCGCGCAGCACGGCGAGGTCCTCGTCGGGAATGGCCCGGTTCAGGAACGGATGCTCGGCCAGGCTGGGCGACACGGCATTGACCCGCACTCCCGCCGGGGCCGCTTCAGCCGCCGCGCACCGGGTGAGCGCCATCACCCCGGCCTTGGCGGCGGCGTAGTGCGCCTGGCCCGCTTGGGCCCGCCAGCCGAGCACCGACGCGTTGTTGACGATGACCCCCTTCTTCTGCGGGAGCATCCGGGTCAGCGCGGCGCGGGTACAGCGAAACGTGCCCGTCAGGGTGATGTCGAGCACGGTGGACCACTGCTCGTCCGTCATCTCCACCAGCGGCACCGTGCCACCGAGCCCCGCGTTGTGGACGGCCACGTCGATGCGGCCGAACCGCTCGAGGGCGCCCTCGTAGAGCGCGGCCACCTGGAGCTCGTCCCGCACATCGCACGCCAGCGCGTGCACCCGGGCCGATCCGCCCGCTCCCGCTTCGCTCGTCAGCTCCTCGGCCGTATCGGCCAGGCGCCGGGCATGCGCGTCCGACACGAGGACCGACGCACCTTCTTCCAGGCAACGCCGCGCCGTCGCCGATCCGATGCCGGTCCCGGCGGCCGCGGTCACGATGACGACCTTGCCCTCCAGCAGCCCATGACCTCCCGGAGGCGGTGGCGGGGGCGGCGGATCGAAGGACGCATCAAGGCTGGTGCTCACGCCACCCCTTTTGGCTCGGGCGGCAGGCCGAGCACCCGCTCACCGATGATGTTCCGCTGAATCTCGTTCGACCCACCGTAAATGGTCTCCGAACGGGCGAAGAGAAAGGAGCGCTGGAGCTCCCCCAGCCCGTACCCGCCGTTCTCCGGCAGTGGCTCGCCGTCCAGGACGGTCGCCGCCGGGCCCAAAATGTCCATGGCGAGCTCGCCGAGCCGACGGTGCCAGCTCCCCCAGTAGAGCTTGGCGATGGAGGCCCCCGGTGGGGCCACGGGGCCGTCGATGCCCGCGAGGCTGCGCAACGTGTTGTAGCGCATGATCGTCAGCTCAATGTGGGCCTGGGCCAGCTGTTGCCGCACCAGCGGGTCGCGCGCCTTGCCGTTCTCCTCGGCCAGCGCCACCACGCGGTCGAGCTCGCGCCGGAAGCCGAGCTGGAAGCCGAGCAGCGCCACGCCGCGCTCGAAGGCCAGCGTGGCCAGGGCGACGCGCCATCCTTCACCGACACCACCCACCACGTTGTCGACATGGGTGCGGGCGCCGTCGAAGAACACCTCGTTGAACTCGCTGGTGCGGGTGAGCTGGGTGATCGGCCGCACCTCGACGCCCGGCTGGTCCATCGGCACCAAGAGGTAGGACAGGCCCTTGTGGCGCGCCGATTCGGGGTCGGTGCGGCACACGACGAAGCACCAGTCCGCCAGGTGGGCCAGCGAGGTCCACACCTTCTGGCCGGTCACCACCCACTGGTCGCCGTCGCGTTCGGCCCTGGTCTTGACGTTGGCCAGGTCACTGCCGGCATCGGGCTCCGAGTAGCCCTGACACCAGAGCTCGGCGCCCTCGCGGATGGGTGGCAGGAAGCGGGCCTGCTGCTCGGGCGTGCCGTAGTGGATCAAGGTCGGGCCGAGCAGGCCTTCGCCCATGACGTTGACCCGTCCGGGGGCCGCGGCGCGGGCGTATTCCTCGTTGAAGATGACCTGCTCGGTCATGGTGGCGCCCCGACCGCCGTACTCGACAGGCCAGTCCAGGCAGGTCCAACCGCCCCCGGCCAGCACCTTCTCCCAGCGCCGGCGCACCTCAAAGCCGAAGGTCTCGTCCCCCGACCCGCCGCGGCCCCCGAGCTCGGCGAACTCGCCCACCAGGTGCTCGTGGAGGAAGCCCCTGACCTCCAGGCGGAACGCCACGTCCTCGGGGCGATCGCGCAGATCCATCGCCGGGGAGCGTAGCCAAGCCGGGGCGCCGGACCTGACGGGCCGTCAGATACGGGCAGTCGGATACGGGCTGTGGACTCCTCCCACAGCAGTGAGGCCGCCGCGCCGATGGACCCGGGACCGAGGCGGCGCACTCCACCACCGGGAACGGCGTGTCGAATGGCTGTCCGCGGCCCGGCAGTTCCACGGGATCGGCCAGCGCAACAGGGAGTCCCACCTCGCCCAGCAGCTCTGTGACCAGCTCCGCACTCACGCCGGCATCGTCGGGCGGTGCCGGCCTGGGACGAGGCGGCGGCCAGGCCTGGAATACTGGCCGGAGCACCAGATCACGGCACGCGCTCCGTGCCAGAGGGAGGGAGGAAGACATGCCCTACTCCCAGGGCCGGATCGTCCACGACGCCGACGCCCACATCATGGAGACGCCCACCTGGCTGCGCGACCACGCGGAAGCCGCCTACCGGGAGAGGATGCCCGTGCTGCGCTACCCCGGCGGGAACGAACTGCGCCAGACCGGTGATCCGTCCGACCAGCAACGCGACCTCGCCGCGTCCTTCGAGGCGCTGCGCGCCCGGCACGCCTCGCCCGAGTACCGGGCCCACGAGGAGGCCGAGATCATGGTGCGCAAGAACTTCGCCGCCACCGGCTCCTTCATTCCCGAGGACCGCGGTCGCGCCCTCGATCTCCTCGGCTTCTCGAGCCAGCTCGTCTTCAACACGTTCCACAACGCGCGCCTGCACGACATGGAGCACGCGGACTCCGACCTGGCCTACGCCGCCGCACGCGCCCACAACAGGGGCATGCTCGAGTTCTGCTCGGCCGACCCGCGCCTCCTGCCCTCCCTGTATGTCCCGCTGGCCGACCCCGCCCGCGCCGTCGCCGCCACCGGGGACGCCCTCGCGCAGGGCGCCGCGGCCCTCCTGATCGCCTCGGGGTGCCCGCCCGGACACTCGCCCAGTCACACCGACCTGTTCGGCGTCTGGGCCCGGGCCGAGGAAGCCGGGATCCCGGTGGTGTTCCACGTCGGGGGCACGGGGACGCTCATCGACCCCGACTACTTCGTCAACGGCAAGCCCGTCCCGCCCGACTTCCACGGCGGCGAGGAGAACTTCCGGTCCGTGGACTACATGGGGATCCCGGTCCCGCCGGCCCAGACCTTGGCCACGCTGATCTTCGACGGCGTGCTCGAGGCGTTTCCCGACCTGCGCATCGGCGTCATTGAGCAGGGGGCCATCTGGGTGCCCTCATGGCTGCGCCAGATGGAGTCCGCCTTCGAGGCCTTCCACCGCCACGAGGAGCGCCTGCAGGCGCTCTCGCTCCGACCGAGTGACTACGTGCACCGCCAGTGCCGGTTCACGCCCTACCCGACCGAGGACGTGGGCTGGATCGTGGAGCAGGCCGGCGCCGATCTGGTGCTCTTCTCTTCGGACTATCCGCACGTGGAGGGCGGGCGCAAGCCGCTCGAGCGCTTCGAGGCCTCGCTCGGCGACGCCCACGACGACGTGCGCCGGCGGTTCTATGTCGACAACTTCCTCTTCCTGATGGGCAGCGCCGCCACCGCGCTGGCGGCCTGAGCGGAGATCGCCGCCGTCACCGGTCCTCTCGGGCCGGGGTGCCGTAGGTGCTGGGCGACGTCACCACCGCCCCGTGTGACGTGCAGTCAACCGCCGGGTAGTCGCACATGGTCTTCTGCAGCCACGGTTGCAGCTGGGCGATCATTTGAGGAGGGCTGTGGGCCGGCACCACGGCCACGCCGCCGAGAAGAAACAGGCCTA
>Ga0302325_10005876_pt1 | contig 27759 bp, 24 predicted proteins | sample Palsa_T0_2_FD_201948 | JGI IMG/M metagenome (GOLD analysis project Ga0302325, IMG submission 201948) | Peat permafrost microbial communities from Stordalen Mire near Abisko, Sweden - Palsa_T0_2 | ecosystem: Environmental > Terrestrial > Soil > Palsa > Peat permafrost | place: Sweden: Abisko... | reverse complement strand
CCGCTCTGAGTTTTTCGCCCGAATGCCGATTGCGTAGGAGCCTCTTTACTAGACTTGCGCCGAAATGCTGGATCATGGCTTTCGTCGGGTACCGCGTTAATCTGCACTAGTAGCGCTGCACTGCACTGCAGTATCAATGAAAGAGACCGGTCTACATACCAAATCCTTTCATCGAGAGGAGCGGGCAACCGTCTTTGGCACGCTCGCGACCCTCCGGATGACGCGGGCATCCTAAAGGGTCTCTAGCGGCTGCCCTGGCGATGTGCGCTCGCGCCATTTTAAACGCGAACGCAGACTCATACTGGCGGCGTGATTTCGGATGGAGGTGGCCTTGCGAGCGGCACTCCCGTTGGAGGCGGTGAAATGATTTCGCTCGAATCCCGGTCTTAGGATCGAGCGCGCCAATTGGCGTCACAAATACACGCCTCGTGATGGCGCTCACACCAAGGAGCAGCGATCGATGATGGCGGACGTTGGAAGAGCGCCGGGCGTGAGTTTGTTGATACGATTCGGACCTGAGATCTGTAGCGATCTCGGCCAGGGACTGCGACGGGAGTGGCTAGTCACGAACGGCATTGGCGGCTACGGCGCGGGCACCATCGGCGGCTGCCAGACACGTCGCTACCACGGACTGCTGGTCGCGGCGATGCTGCCGCCGGTCGGCCGCATGGCGCGGCTAGTTGATCTCGACGTTGAAGCGCATCTGTTCAATCACCGTTACGAGCTCGCCTGCCATGAATACGCGGATGGAACCATCCATCCGCGCGGGCACGTTCTATTCGAATCCTTCCGTCTCGACGGCAGCGAGATCTTCGACGCCAATCCGCCGCACGTACCACGGGGCTGCTTCGCCCAGGCCTGGAGCGTCGCGGAAGTGTCACGCTCTTGGATGGAACTCAACCGCCCGAGCGCCGAAGCCGCGGTTGCGGCGCGGCATACCTCCTCAAACACACACCGCTCACGCGCACGGAGCATAAAGTGATTTCAGCTTCCAGAACTCGGAGGCCTGCCGGGGTGCGCTCGATCGAGGCCGAGCGACTGCGCAGCGACGACTTGGGTAGCAACAGCTGGAAGCACTGGGGTCCGTACCTTAGCGAGCGACAATGGGGCACAGTGCGCGAGGACTACAGCGCATCCGGCACCGCGTGGGAGTACCTGTCGCACGACCACGCGCGCAGCCGCGCCTACCGTTGGGGCGAGGATGGCCTTGCCGGATTCTCCGATGCCGAGCAGCGGCTGTGTGTTTCGCTCGCACTTTGGAATGAGCGCGACCCCATCCTCAAGGAGCGACTCTTCGGACTGACAAACTCCGAGGGCAACCACGGCGAGGACGTCAAGGAACTCTATTACTACCTCGACGCGACGCCGACTCACTCGTATCTACGGATGCTATACAAGTACCCTCAGGCAGCATTCCCCTATCAACGACTCGTCGAGGAAAACCGCCAACGGGGGATCGGAGCCCCGGAGTTCGAGCTTCTCGATACGGGGGTCTTCGGTGATGAACGCTACTTCGATGTGTTCGTCGAGTATGCGCAGGTCAGCCCCGGTGATATTCTGCTGCGCATCACCGCCCACAATCGCGGCCCGAGCGCGGCACCGCTGCACGTGCTGCCTGGCGTTTGCTTTCGCAACACCTGGAGCTGGAATGGCACGCAGGAAAAGCCACGCCTGAGCCGAGTTGGAGGCACGTGCATCGCGGCGGCGCATGCAACTCTCGGCGAGTACTACGTTCATTGTGATGGTGCGCCGAGGATTCTGTTCTGCGACAACGAGAGCAACGCGCCTCTTCTGTGGGGCGCTTCCGCCTCGACCGCCTTTCCGAAAGACAGCATCAATGCGCGCATCGTCAATAGCGACTCAGGCGCGGTCAATCCGGCCGGCTCAGGCACCAAGGCCGCGGCGTGGTACCAGGGCGAGGTCGCTGCGCACGGTACGCTTGAGGTGTGCATCCGCATCAGCCGCGATAATCTGCAGCAACCCTTCGAGCAATTTGCCAGTCTCTTCGCGCGTCGTCGTGAGGAGGCGGATGAGTTCTATGGCAGCCTTCAAATCGGTATAGAAAGCGAAGACGCGCGCCTCGTGCAACGGCAAGCCTTCGCCGGGATGATCTGGAGCAAGCAGTACTACTACTTCGACATCCCCGAGTGGCTGCGCGGAGACCCTGCGCAGCCACCACCGCCGCGGGAGCGCCGTCGTGGACGTAACGCCGAATGGACCCACCTGAATAACGCCGACATCGTTTCGATGCCGGACAAATGGGAGTACCCCTGGTACGCGGCGTGGGACCTCGCATTCCACTGTCTGCCATTGGCGCTCATAGACCCCGAGTTCGCCAAAGAGCAGCTCGTGCTTCTGACCCGGGAATGGTACATGCACCCGAATGGGCAGATGCCGGCGTATGAATGGGCCTTCGGTGACGCCAACCCTCCGGTGCATGCGTGGGCGACCTGGCGCGTCTACCAGATCGATCGCAATCACCGAGGGGGGCGCGGGGATATCGAATTCCTCGAGCGCGTATTTCACAAGCTGATGTTGAACTTCACCTGGTGGGTGAACCGCAAAGATGCGGAGGGCAAGAACGTATTCCAGGGCGGCTTTCTCGGTCTCGACAACATTGGAGTCTTTGACCGCAGCGCTCAGCTACCCACCGGCGGGCACATCGACCAGTCAGACGGTACCAGCTGGATGGCTATGTATTCGCTCAATTTGATGCGCATCGCGCTTGAGCTTGCGCTCCACAACCGGGTATACGAGGACATCGCGACTAAGTTCTTCGAGCATTTCCTGCAAATTGCCGAGGCGATGAGCAGCATGGGGGGCGAACGCGTTGAGCTCTGGGACGAGGCGGACAAATTCTTCTACGACGTTCTGCACCTGCCGAGCGGGCATCAGGTCAAGCTCAAAGTGCGTTCGATGGTCGGGCTGATCCCATTGTTCGCGGTCGAGACCCTGGAGCCGGAGCTACTCGACCGGCTGCCGAACTTCAAGCGCCGCCTTAAGTGGTTTCTAGCCTATCGACCGGATCTCGCAGCGCTCGTATCGCATTGGAATGATATGGGACGAGGACAGCGACGGCTGCTGTCTTTGCTGCGGGGTCATCGCATGAAGCGTCTGCTGCATCGCATGCTCGATGAGACTGAGTTCCTGTCGGACTATGGAATTCGGGCGCTCTCCCGTGTACATGCCGAGCACCCGTATGTCTTCAATGTCGACGGCACCGATCTTACGGTGCACTACCAGCCAGCGGAATCGGACTCCGGGGTCTTCGGTGGCAACTCCAACTGGCGCGGCCCCATCTGGTTTCCGGTGAATTTCCTCCTGATTGAGTCGCTGCAGAAGTTCCATCACTACTACGGGGAGGACTTTACTATCGAGTGCCCGGTTGGCTCAGGGCGGCTTATCACGCTCGAGGCTGCCGCAGCGGAGCTCTCCGCTCGCCTCACGCGGCTGTTCCTGCGCGACGCGACTGGCAAGCGCGCGGTTTTCGGATCGGATCCGCGGCTTCAGACGGACCCACATTTTCGCGACTACCTATTATTTTATGAGTATTTCCATGGTGATTCGGGTCGGGGCGTGGGCGCTTCGCATCAGACGGGCTGGACGGGGCTCGTCGCGAAGTTGCTGATGCCCAGAGCGCGCGATTCGAGCGACGGAACGCGCCGTCCGCCATCGCAGCCCACGGCCCCGCCTGCTTGACGATCAACACGCCGCCACACGGAACATTGATCATGAATCATGCCAAAGGCGCGTCAACTTATTCGGAACCGAACATGCCCACTAGGCTGAGACGCCGCCGCCTCGGAGAAATCAAGTACCGCCCGTGAATCGATACGATTTTATCGCCGCTTTCGGCTTAGGCATTTGCATTTGCATTAATCGGAAGCGCGGACGCCGCTGTCGGCAGCAACGCAAAACACGATCACGGTGTCTATTCGGGAATTCAGCAGTTCAATGCCCTCAGTGTCCGGCGCAGATTTGACTGCTGATCTTTCTCTAAAGCGCTCAAAAATCACCAATCTTGAAAAAGTAGCAGAAATTCCGTTCGTCACGCCAACGACGCCGAAGAACAGCGCATTTGGTCATTCCGAAATGCACGCAGTCGATACAGTGGCTTGGAAGGGGTGCACATTGATCTATGTAAATGTCGCGCGCACTTTGGGCTGTGACATATAAAGAAGGATTGCGCTTGCGACTGCCACCCCGATACCTCCCTCTAAGAGGTGGCCCAAGAGAATCTGTCCAACGTCGCTAATCCCATTGACAAGAAAAATACCGACAGCCAACCACCAACCCCATTTCCGTTGGCGAAAGCAACCAGTGCTTGCTGCAATCATACCAATTGCCAGCGCCAAAAACCCGGGGCCGAGCCATATGCGGTAAGGCATGAGCAATGAGCGGCGTGCGGGATAGAGTAACCAAATAGCCCCCAGCTTTGATCCTGGCAACAGGAGAGCCGTCCCAACATTGAGAAGAATGCAGCTCGCTACAGCAAAGAAAATTGCAATTAGGAAAACCCCAAAAGGCTTGGTTCTGATCATCGTGCTGAGTTTGCCACCAAACCGCAATCTTGAAACTTGCAATCATCATAGATGCAAATTTCTGAGAACATAAGCATGCATACAAAGGTTCAGCTGGAAGGCGGGACGACAATGCGCCGCCAAATCAGGAGAGGAAGTTTGAGGTGGCGCAGGTGGGAAATTCGCATGGCTGCTGGTTCTCTGCTCTGTCAACGGACATATTGGCCAACGCCCGAGGGCTTGGCCTCGAACGCGGAGCAATGTTTTACGAAGTTCTTTAGCGGAGGCGCCCGCGCGCATAGCCTGCAATTGACGGTCTTGGGTCGCGACCGGTGGCTTTGACGCGCATCTCAACCTATGGAGTACCTGGCTTGGATATCGGACAGCGGTACGGGCATGCACCTAACCGTGAATTATTTGGCGCGCCCGGAGAGATTCGAACTCCCGACCCCCTGGTTCGTAGGCTGCATCTGAATTGCTGCTAAGTAACTAATATACAAAGAGAATCTGGCGGAGAACTGTTGATATATTTCAGAGTTAAGGGGCTTTAAGGCGTTGATAGGTCAAGAACCGGACATCTAATATCGGACGCATTTTCCGGATGCGGGAATCGCCTCTCATCGTGTAATCCGGGCGGCGAGGGACAGCGCTACCAAGGTGAATGGGACGGAGGTTGAACCGCTTTAACCACTCGCGAGGAGATTAGATGGGTATCCGCAATTCGACACAACCAATAACTTGCCTCGCCGCTGACAGTTTACCGAACGTCCATGATAGCCCCAAGGGCATCAATTACTTTTACATCGGCGGTGACGAGACAGGGTGTCCAGTTTTATTTCGGCGTTGACGCTTAGAATTCCGGAACCGCTAAGGCAGCGCTTCGTACGCGATCTAGAAAGCTACTAATGATTGGGTTCAACCATTCGGACCGCCCCGAAAACGTCGCGTGGTCCGTTCCGGGCAGGACGCACAGTTCCGCGTTGGGCAGTGCATGAAATATCTTGAGCGTGTGCTCAAGTGTGATCGCGTCGCGATCGCCCGAAATGACCAGCACCGGCTGAGAGATTCTTGCCAGCAGCCCCAGGTTCAGTTCTTCTTCCGTCGGTGACGTAAGCCACAGGTGCGTAAGTTTTTCGTCGATGGTCATCGGCGTGGCGATCTCGGTCGCACGCAATTCCTCCAGGTCATCTGGTCTCAGACCCTCGGGAAAAATGTTGACACCGCTTACGACGACGCGTCGGACCAATTCAGGATGCCGGACCGCGAGCATCAGTGCCAAAATGCCACCGTCGCTGAATCCCACAACATCAACGTGGCGAAGTTTTAGCACCGTCAGCAGCTCAGCGGTGTCTTCCATCATTGCGGTGTAGCTCAATGGTCCTGGCACGTCAGGAGAACGTCCCTGGCCCACCTGATCAGGTGCCACGATATGATGATGTTCCGAAAATACGTCTAATTGATGCACAAATGAGCGCTCACCCGAGTCGCCTCCGCCATGCAAGAAGACAAGCTCCGGGCCACCGCCGCGCACGGCATAATAGATATTGTGGCCATGTATATTGGCCTTGTGCCACTGGGTGTGCTGAGCCACTCCGGGAACTGTGGCAGCCAGTACGCAATTCAGCCAGAGCGCCAGAAAAACTATCCTTCCGCCGTTTGGCAATGCGTTATCTCGGAATCCGTGCCGGCACTTCGTCCGATTAGTCGCCATCATTGACCTATTAATCTACGCGCTGCTGCGGGTGAAAGCGATTCAAAATCGAGCCTGGGTAGCATGTCGAAGATAATGACAGCAATCTACGACCTTCGGGTAAACTGTACACGATGGTGCCAAGGAATTATTTTCGGCGGGCCGGAAGTTGATTGCTGCGCTCAATTCTCCCTCTTCCACTTTCTATCCGCAATGCCGCTGACGACTGAGCTCTAGTGTTTCCGGATCAGCGTAGTGACAAACGGCGCCGATTGGACGCAGCGGCCTTTTTTCGGTTCCGAGCGCCCGTGCAAGTGTGTCGACAACGGCCTCCAGCAGCCAGCCCATGCCGCGCCGGTTCGGGACAGATTTTCTCTCGGATTCGCTAACTCCATCACGAAGACGTCTGTAAAGGTCTCGCATTTGGAAACTTTTCGCTACATACTGTAGCGTATCTGTTCGCGGGGATCTCCAGGCAGATTTCGCGGCTTCCTGTTCTGCCCTGCAATTTGCATGAGGAGAATGCGGTGGATACGTTGCGAGCATTGTTCTTCCTTATGGCCGGCGTCCTCGTTGCGTGCAGCTCCCAGGAGGCGGATTGGGCAAAGGCGAATGGGCAAGGCACCGTAAGACCCACCCGGACAACACGCACGCCGAGGTGGCGCGAAGTCGAATCCTTTCCGTGGAGGATGAGCAAGCGTGGACCGCGGCCCAGAGCGCCAATACTCCCGAGGCCTTTCAGCAGTACCTACAAAAGGAGACGAATGGTGTCCACTCGGTGGATGCGCGCGACCGGATCAACGCGTTCGAAAGAGATGCTGCGTGGAAGCTTGCCGAAGTGGTCGTGGCAAAGCCCGTGTTGCAGGATTATCTTGTGAGGTATCCTCAAAGGCCAGAAGCTGAACAAGCACACATACAGCTTGAAAAGCTTGACGCGGAGGAATACCGCGTGCAGCTCGCTGCGTTCCGGGAAAAGAGTGAGGCAGACCGAGTTCGCGCGCGCCTGCAAACACGTTACGGCAGGTTGCTGCACCAAGTCGTCGTTGTTTCCCCCTCACCGTCGGACAAGCTCAATCGGGTCAGCTCTGAGCCGATGAGTCTCGATGATGCTCAATCGGCGTGTGCTACGCTGAAAAAGGCCAGACAGAACTGCGAAGTCACAAAGAGCTGATCGGCCGGACACTCCTCGAAAACCCAGGTCGATGTCGCGAGAGCCACCAGTGCGGCCAACTAACCATCACTCGATTGCACACATGATCAAACGATGGGCACACCCACGCGGCGCCTCCGACGGGCGTAGCGTCGCAATTCGAGTGACTGGCCGTTTGTGGCGGCGCATTGGTTCGCTGTGTCGGTTTCTACTTTTGGCAGGGATGCTTACCGAGTCCGTCAATGCCGACACTGCGCCGTTCGATCTAGCCGGCCCAAACCTTGAGGTCAAGGTCACCCGCGGCGCAACGACATTGCCAGTTTCAGAGGTTCCTAATCTCGCGCCGGGGGATCATCTTTGGATCCACGCTGATTTGCCGACGACGCCGGCTGCGCATTACATCATGGTTGCTGCATTCTTGAGGGGGGCGACCAATCCGCCGCCTGAGAGTTGGTTTTTCCGCTGCGAACCGTGGACGCGAAATTGTGCCCAGGCGAGTCTCAGCATTATCGTGCCCCAGGACGCGCAGCAAATGCTGCTGTTCTTGGCTCCGCAGACAAGCGGCGATTTCAAGATGCTGGTGAATGCAGTGCGGGGACGGCCTGGTGCCTTCGTGCGAGCCTCGCAAGATTTGAACCAAGCGACCCTCGATCGCTCGAGACTGGATAAGTATCTAGCTGCAATTCGTACACTCAATGACGCCGATTCGGCCAAGTTGAAGGAGGTTGCTCCGCTGCTCGCGCGTAGCCTTGCGATTAAAGTAGATCAAAAGTGTTTGGACAGAATCCCCGAGCTTCAAGCTCCCTGCCTGATGTAAGGTGCAAATTCTCTCATTTTGGACGATGGCCATAGCACATCAATTGTTGAGGCGCTTACGTCAGACACTGCAACCGACTTGGCGATGGAGGCGAGCTATACCCCGCAGCTGAGCTACGGCTACTTCAGTCCTTATGTCGCATCCGTACTCGACATAGCGCGTCTCCTGGATTCGTTTCATACCGCGCAGTATCAGTATATTCCCGCACTCGCGTCGGGCCATGGCGCGCGACTCGCCCTCGCCTTAAATGCGCCGCCGTCGTTTCATAATCCGAAGTCAGTGCTCGTTGTCGCGCTGCCGGCAATCGAAGAAACGCGGCTGCCGCCGCTGCACGCGGTAAATCCGAAAGAGATCTACTGCGCCAAGAAGACTGTTCTCGCGCTGCCAGTCGAAGGAGCACCGCTGGTGTTCTCTACCGGTTACGCGCACGACATTGTGCTGACTCTGTACGGAAAAGACGGCGGGACGATTGAATTGCCTGCCAAAGCCGACGCGCTGCAGGGTGGTTTCATGGTTGACACGTCGACGTTAGTTACCGCGAACCTGGGAGATAGCGTTCGTGGTTCGTTGCACGGCTACTGGGGCTTTGATAAGTATGTGGGCCCGGAGTTCGAATTGGTTAATGCGCGTGCCCAAACATTGGAAATGGCTGCCAAAGACGCCGGAACTCTAATTGTCGGTCGCGAGGACACGGTGCATTTGCAGGCAGAGCGCGCAAGTTGCATCAACACTGTCATGCTTGAGGATCCGGACGGCAAGGAACTGAAGGTCGACTGGAAAACAGTTACACCCAATGAATTGGAGGTAAAACTGCCGCTTCAACAGGCGAAACCCGGAGCTATGACATTGATCGTCAGGCAATACGGTGCAGGCCAGCCACAAAGCGTTCAAATACACACGTTTTCCGAAGTAGCGCATTTGCAGCGCTTCGTCATTCACGCCGGGGATACGCAGGGCATTTTGAGCGGTAGTCGCCTCGACGAGGTTGCTAAGCTTGTCATGATGGGGATTGAGTTTATTCCGGGAACACTGTCGACTGGCGGGAGCCAAGATGAAATGCCTGTGGTCGCACAGGATGCGCGGGCCGCGGCTGCACTGCAGCAAGGAACCACGGCTATCGCAAAGGTTACGCTCCACGACGGACGAGTAATCACTCTTAACGCATCTGTCGATGAGCCACGGCCCAGCGTGAAGATAATCGGTAAGAGCGTGCAGGCATCAGCGTCCAGTGGCGTCAGCAATATTCGGCTTACAAATCAAGACGAGCTACCGCAGGATGCGAAGCTTATGTTCTCCATACGTGCGCAGACACCGCGGAAATTCGCACGTGATGTGCAGATTGAAGTCGCGACCGCCGATGATTCGTTTTCGACCACCCTCAGCGTGGGCAATGGCGGGATCACGCTTGAGAACACAAAGGTAGCCGGGGCGACTCTCGATCCGGCGAAGGCGTTCGGGTCATCTGCATTTGGGCCACTACAGTTTCGGATGCTTGCCAAAGGCGGGACAGGCGACTGGCAACCACTAGCGACCCTTGTCCGCCTGCCAGTGCTCACGGGGCTCATCTGCCCGTCGACGCCGGAGCTCGCTTGCAAGCTCTACGGCTCGAGCTTGTATTTGGTTGCCTCGGTATCGGGCAGCGCGCAGTTTGATCATCCCGTGCGGGTGCCGGACGGATTTCCGGGTTTCTCGCTCCCTGTGCCGCATCCAACGGATGGGCAGCTATATGTGAAGCTCCGCGATGATCCGTCGGTTGTGAACTCGGCATCGCTTGGTACGCAGGAGCTGCCTCTGCCGTCTGCCGAAGAAGGCGCGCGCGCCGTCGCAAGGCAAGCGGCTGTGAGTGCAGAAAATGATTCGGTCGCCAGTTCCGACGCGAACCAACCATTACCAACTGTCGGTTCGGCCGAGCAGCAACCTGCACCGCAGACTCCTCCGGCACAGGGTATTCCGGCACAGGCGCGGGACCAATTGCAGATTGACCCGTCCTCCAATTCGGAGAATGGTGCGGTGAGACACTCTACAGACGAGCCAACCGCGCCGCATTCGACCTAAAGATGGCTTACGACCTGCATCGGAGTTTCGCGCACAAAGGCGAAATTCGGCGATCAGCTTCTCCAGACAAAATAGCGCGAAGCTTAAGGCGGCGTTCTGATATATCGCGCCCCTCGATTTGATCATGCTCGACGCGCGGATCGAGGCAGGACGCCATTTGCATCGGGCAAACACGTTTCCAATCAACGCGGGTAGATTTTCAGGCTGCTCGCGACCGAGTCTGCGACGTGCTCCTTGGTGATGACGCCCAGAACGTCTTCGGCACCAGGCATTCCGTGTCCGCGCACGACGACCGCCATGAACGCATGTTTTCGCCACATCTTATCGATGACGTCGTAGGCCACGACATCCTCGCCGACGATCGTGAATTCACGATTGGCCACATCTCCGAGGGTAACGCCCGTATGAGCTCCCTCGAGGCCGCGCCTCAGGCCGGTATTAACGCGAATGACTCCGTAGATCCGGGACTTTCGAATTACGACGACGTGCCGCAAACGGCCCTCCTGTTCGTGCTCCCGCAGGAAGCTGTCGAAGCTGTCCTCGGCCGGAAGGACCAGCACGTCAGAATCCATCACTTCGCGTGCATGCTGCACAAGGAACATGTTGGCGTGCAGGGCCTTGGGGATGGTGCGTCCGCGACGGACGAGCTTCAGGGTATATATATTTTCTCGCGACAGCAGGCGTCGCACGCCGACGCTCGCGGCGACTGCGAGAATCATCGGCATGACGATGTCATAGTCGCGCGTCATCTCGAATGTCATGGTCACGGCGGTCATGACCGCGCCGGTGCCACCGCCGACCATGGCGCCCATGCCGACCATGGCAAAAGCGGGGATACTGAGGGGAATCGGGAAGCCGAGGGCTAAGAGCAGAGCCGCAAGGCCGCCGCCCAGCGTCGCGCCCATGAAAAGCGACGGCGAGAAAATTCCGCCCGACGAGCCCGATCCAAGGCTGCTCGAAGTCGCCAGAGCCTTACAGACGCATAACAGGCCTAGCAACCAAAATGCTGACATCTGCCCGACGAGAATGTGCTCGATCGTCGCGTAACCCACGCCATCGACATAGTACTGGCCGAAAGCTCGACAGAGGGCGTACATCATCAAGCCCACGAGCAGCATCCCCAGCATATGGCGCAAATAGCGCCATGGGATTTTGTCGAACAAGTTTTCGGCAAGATTCAGCCCATGGATAAAGCCCGCGGCGGCCACTCCTGTGAGGGCGCCCAAGGCTGAGTACAGCAACAGCAGGACCACCGCATTCGCGTCGGCGGCGAGCGGCTCGAGCGGCGGAACGAGGAATGCCGGCTGCTGCCCAAAGAAGAACCGCCCCACAAAAGTAGCCGCGCCGGTTGCGACGGCAACCGGCAAAAAGGTGCTGACGCTCACCTCCGGCATCATTAACTCAATGGCGAACATCACCCCGCCGATCGGGGTGTTAAACGTTGCGGCAATACCCGCTCCCGCGCCCGCGGCGACGAGCGCGATCCTTTGACCCGGCGGCATGCGGATGATCTGTCCCACAGTCGAACCCAATGCCGAGCCGATCTGAATGATGGGACCCTCGCGTCCCACCGACGAGCCACTGCCAATTGCAACCGCGGAGGCCAGGGACTTGACCGCCACGACAATGGGCCGGATTAAGCCCTCGCGGTAGTAAATCGCGTCCATCACTTCCGGGACTCCGTGACCCTTGGCTTCAGGAGCGAAATTGCTGACCAGGAAAGTGACGATCACCGCGCCAATCACCGGGACCAGGATGACAAGAGCGCCCCATCGATCCGACGCCGTGAACTCATTGGCGTCGTAGGGCAGCATGAAGCGCCCGGTAAAGAAAATATTGTGCAGCAGTCCGATGAGGTCCCGAAATAAGAAGGCGCCGAGTCCTGTCACGAGACCGAGCGCTAGCGCAAGCGTCGTAAGATAGAACAGACTCAGCCTGTGGCCGTCATCGTTCTGCATGGCGCCGGTCAGGAATCGCAGTCATAAACACGGGCTTTTGGAGGCGCGCGGCGTTCAGCATTTGGTAGTCGCGTCAAATTCTTCAAAAAGCTTGGCCAATAGATCCTAAACGGCAAGACGGCCCGACGAGCCGTGTAATCGACCCTCCTAGCTTGCCGCATTCGACGTGACGACGGCTAGCGTCCAAGGTGATCTGTGCAGTTCGCCGGATGTGCGCGCGGCGATCTCGAACGCATCGAGCCCGAATCGGCGTGAGGGGCCAGAGAACGTCGCAACCGACTTGTGAGCGAGGAAACCGGCTTACCTAGGGCACGGTCCCTGATACGTGTCCTTGATTGCGCCGCTCAACCTTTGACGACTTCACAATGCCGGTGCTCTTTCTTTAGCTTCGCGCATGCCGATTCGGCATCCTCAAGAGTCATTGGCGCTGATTCCACGCGATTGAGTCTGTCCGGCGGTGCGGCCGGAACGACTGTAACCTCATGCAGTTCCTTGCCGTACCGAGCTTGCAACTTTCCACGCACCGTCTCCGCCTCATGCTTTGAGCGGAACGCCGCGAGTTGCACGCGATACTCGCCAGCCTTGATGGTTTGAAGCTGAGCGCGTGCCTGGTCGGCCTCCGTCCCCTGCGGATACTTATCTAGGAATTCCTGCAATGCAGTCGCCGTCGCGCTCGCCTGCGCCGCTTTCCACGCAGCCGACCGCTCGAGCGCCGTAATACGGTCGTGCGCCTCCGCCGAGTGCACGCCTTGCGGCTGATTCTGCAGGTACGCTTGAACGCTTTCCAGAGTATTGGTCTTCTGTACGTCCGCCCACGCCTGCTCATCCTCCAATGCGTGAATTCGGTCGCGTGCTTGGTCAGCGTGCGCATTGTTCGGGTGGTCTTTCAGAAATCCTTGATAGGCGGCCGTCGTCCCCTGTGCGTCGGCCTTTTTCCAGTCCGACTCGGCTGAGCTACACGCCAGGAGCAGGATGAAAGTCAAAACGGTCATTCCTCGAAGTATGTTCACGACAATCTCCTTAGATCGCACACGGGGCAGACATGTTTGCGCCGACCAATAGCATGCAAGATTGGGGCGGGAAGCCTCGCATCAAGCGCGTTGAATGCATACGCTACAGTATGTAGCGAAAGATGCGCAAGTACGAAAAAGAACAGGGCAATCGGCTCTAGAGATTGCATGCACGCTGCGGTCTGTCATGGAACAGACCGCACGCCTAGCAAGTGGCATCGGCCGGCCGATCCAGCCGAATTCGGACCCGAACGGGGACGCGCTGATACCATGTGCAGACATGTTCCGCAACCGGCCCTCCTCATGGTGAAATCAAGCCCCAAGTCCCGCGCCACGCACCGTCAGGGAGCGCCCCGCGCACATACGGTTGTTGCAGCCGGTGTAGGCCGGCCGCGGGATGAGAGGATCGACTCCGAAGTCACATTCGCCGTGCTGAGCGCACTGAAGGAAGGGGGATACCGGGCGGTGACAATCGACGGAATCGCCCAGCGGGTCGGCCGCGCCCGCACCAGCATCTATCGCCGCTGGGCGAGTAAGCGCAGCTTGGTAGCGTATGCGGTACTCAGCGAGATGGGTGACGACCCCGCTGCCGATACGGGCAGTGTTCGCGGGGATCTCGAGGCAGCTGTGGGTACGCTATTGAATGCATTTGCCGGGCCGCTGGGCCGCGCGCTGGCAGGGCTTGTGGCGGATATGGCGCAGGACAATGCCCTTGCTTTGACCATTCGCAAGGATGTCCTCACGGCGCGACGCAGATCCATGCGGGAGGCGCTCGTCCGCGGCCGTGACCGGGGGGAGGTCCGGGACGGGCTTGATGTGGAGCTGGTGCTCGACATGCTCACCGGCCCGTTTTATTACCGCACACTTTTTGGACACGCGCCCATCACACGACGCACCACTCGTCAGGTCGTGGCATATATTTTGCGGATTATTGAGGTCGAAGGTGGTCAGAAGGCGCATCGCGCCAAATGACGCTTCGCACGGTCGTCTAATCCCGGCTCGCTGCGTAACCCCTCGGAAGTGTGCCCTCATCGATTGCGGCTTCGGGACTGAAGGTGCTTGCACGATCTTCATGGGATCAAGCCGAAAGTGGTTGCACGCCGGGACGAGACATTCCTGCTCGTGCGCGATAATCTGTCGAACTGCGTGATTGTTCGCGCCTGCGAGGGCGCCTCCGGCATTAGCGGCCAACGCTCGTTGCATCAGCTTTATCCATCACGGGCAACAGGTGCCTCGTACGATTTTCGTCGCTTGCGTCACGATCCGAATCCGATCCGATGCCAGCGACAAATGCTGATGTCAAATCCGACGCACTGACAGACTGTTATCCGTTTGCGCTCATCTCGCTCATCTCGCTATACCTCGGAGATATCGGATTTCATCCTGCCATATTCCTCCCCGTTTATCTCGCCACGGGCATACCTTTCGCTGAGAATATCGAACGCGTTCTTTCCTGGCTGCGCGTCATATTTGCGGTGCGCCCGGTACGTATAGCCCCAGTTTCCGAGGCTCGAAAAAAGTATAAACACGAAGCCAAACCAGATAAGCCAACCCCAGCTGAAATTCAAGTTATTCCAATAAGAATGATCCATGTGACTCTCCTTTCAACTAAAATCCAATAATTCCTTACCTGAGGTCCAGAACTGTCTCCGATACACCCCTGACGCAGCGGGCACTTGTAATTCGAACGGCCTCGAACTGTATAAAGAGGGACATCGAGCCCTCCGCTGTTCGAATCAAATCTCCCTAGAGAGATTTTCGTTGTAAATGAATGCTATCGTTTAGGTGCCCTGCGGTTCGCTGCAGGGTTTGGGTCTGCGCCTCTTAGCCGCGCTCTCAGCATACGCGACTTATGCGGCAACTCGGCGATCTCCCACTCCGCAGGCATCCGCACGACTATCGATGTGCACATAATTTGATTGTGCATTCAGCGGTGCGGCGCTGTCTGTTCGTTGCCGCACCAATGTCGCCTGCTTATGCGGACATTAGGTGCCCACCGGAGATGACCCTCGATGATTTTTCGCCCTAAGGAGACCGGAGGGAGCGCCGCCGACTGGTGCGGTCGGTGGCCCAGCTTGATAGCAGATTTCAAACAGGGGCACGAGCGAGTAGCATGCGAACATGCGGCAGAATCCTTGGCCCACTATTCGGCGCAGCAGTGGACTGCGCCTATTTCTTGTTGTACCAATTGTTTTGTTGCTTGGGCTTGTGTCGTCGATGTTGATTGGCTTCGCGTACGCAGACGATTTTTCCCAGGCCTATTACGATGTCCGCAAGGATCAACTCGTTATAACGATAATTTATCGTGGCACCAATCCCGATCACACATTCTCATTGAAGTGGGGACAATGCCAGAAAGCACCGGACGGCAATGCAAACGAGATCGCAGGTGAAGTGCTAGACAATCAGTGGCAGGACGATGCCCATCGTGACTTCAAAAAGACCCTACGATTCGGCTTAACTGACCTCCACTGCCGACCTGCAAAAGTCACGCTCAGAACGCCGCCAAGGTTCATTTACACACTGATGATTCCAGCGAGACCGTCCGGCAGCCTTAATCATTCCGATTGATCGCCATCTACCTGTTGTTCGCGCGCGGGCAAGCGCGTCTTTGCGGGCCGAGGCCAGATCACGTCCGAACGGCTTTTCAACGATGACGCGCGCCCGCCGCGCCAACCCCGCGGCGCCGAGCCCCTTGATGACCCTCCCGAAGAGCGCGGGCGGGATAGCAAGGTAATAGGCGCGGCGCCGGACGTGGCCCAGCGCCTTCTTGAGCGCTTCAAACGTGGCGTCGTCGTTGTAGTCGCCGTTGACATAGCGAAGCAGCGACAGCAGATGACGCAGGGCTCGCCGGTCACTGACGGCGCCGCTTTTCTTGATGCTCTTCATTGCCCGGTCACGAAGCTGCGCCACGTCCCAGTTCGAGGAGGCAACACCGATCACCGGAGTGTCAAGAACACCTCTTCGGACCATCGCATAGAGCGCCGGAAAGATCATTTTGTACGCGAGATCACCGCTTGCACCGAACAGAACCAGTGCATCGGATCGCGCGCCCCGCTTAATGCCGCGCATTAAGACGTCGCTTTAATCTGCCAACATCATGAAAGGCCCGTGACGCAGCTCACTAACCGTCACGGTATTCAGGCAGCGACCGGAAGGCGTGCGGGATCCGGTCCGACTAATGCGTTGCTCGCGAGCGCGAGCGCCAGAGTCGCCGCAGAAGGATTCAGGCTATCAACCATAGAACTGGGCATGAGGATCGTGGCGCCTCGTTCCTTCGTGGTCTCATAAATGATGTTCATCGCGCGAAGTTGTAGAGCCCAGGGGTGGCCCGCGTAGATTGCGGCCGCCTCGACAAACTTCCCCGCGATCGCCGCCTCGGCCGATCCGAGAATCACCCGCGCTTGCTTCTCACGCTCCGCTTGGGCTTGGCGGGACATGGCATCCTGCAAGGCCACCGGGATGGCGACGTCACGTATCTCCACCGAACTCACCGATATTCCCCAAGGAGCGGTCTTTTGACCGATCTCAATCTTGAGCTGCTCGTCGGCATCCTTGCGGTCGGATAACAACGCGGCCAGCATCGAAGAGCCAATCATCTCGCGCAGCGAAGTCTGCGCAACCCGGTCAATCGCCTCTCGGTAGTTGGTAATGGCCAAAGCTGCCTTTTCGGCATCGTGCACATGCCAAAAAATGATCGCGTCGACGTTGACGGGAACTGTGTCCTTCGTGAGTGCCTGCTCAGCGTTAAACGCCGTGGTCTGGATGCGTCCATCGATGACCGCGATGACATTGTCGAGGATCGGAATGATAGCGAATATGCCTGCGCCCTTGACGCTTTGCAGCTTCCCCATCCTCAAGATTACGAACTTCTGCCAAACGTTGGCCATCTTTAGCGACATAGCGATGATGACAGCGGCGCCGAAGAACACGAGCGCAAAATATGGATTGACCAAGTACCCCACAGCAAGGCCTGCGACGGTAAAAGCAAATACCAAAAAAGCCGTAATCGGATTCATGCGCGTTCTCTTTATGAAAAGTGTTATGCGCAAGAAATTTACGCTGCATACTATATTATGTCGGTGCGCTAGCGTACCCACGCCGGCGAAGCGAACGTCGACGTGAGACTCAGATGATTGACCGGCGTTGACCCCGCCTTTTGAATCCCCGCGCCACGAAGCGCAACTGGGGGCTACCTGCGTGCACTGCCGTAGCGACGAACGCAACACCAACGTGGCTTCGCTGAAGCGCCCGGATCGGTCGTGACCAGTGATGGGATTCTGCTGAGCTGAAAGCACGTGGCGGGCTAATTATCTGGAATGGTTAGCAGCGCGGCTCGCGATTGGCCTCTTAGAAGCGGCACGCCCGACGGCTAAGGCGAAGACTTCGTATTTCACCAATCGGCGTCAACTGAACACAGTTTGACGCCGGTCCTGTAGGCAAATGCTTCGTCGGTGCTGTAACGCACGGACACAACATACTATGGCTTGTATGTTTTCTGCAGGTTCCAACAAGACAGTTGTGAACATCCGGTATGAAATCATGAAAGACCTATCCCTACTTGCGGTTGCTATGTCCACCGCACGCGCATTGGATACGAAATCTTTCTCGCTCGTTCGCGCGTCGTATTGGCCATTCCGGCCGCATCGACCCGCCGTGGCCCGGATACTCGCTGGCTGAAATGCGTTGTGACATCTCCGGATGAGAGGTTTATATGTTACGCAAGACCACGGATCTAGAGCGCTTCGTCATCGCCGCGACCGACGGCCCCATCGGCCACATTGAGGATTTCTATTTTGATGATGATGCCTGGGTCATTCGCTATATCGTTGTCGACACGGGCACGTGGCTCTCGAGTCGGAAAGTATTGATTTCACCGAACGCGATCGGCCACCCGGATTGGGCGGGAAGGCTACTGCCCGTGTCGATCACGAAGGAGCAAGTTAAGAATAGTCCCGACGTTGACAGCGATAAGCCAGTCTCGCGATACCACGAATCACAATACCTCGAGTATTACGGCTATCCATACTATTGGGTGGGAACGGGGATCTGGGGGCAAGATGCCTATCCGAGCATGATGTTGCCGGGCATTACCCCTGCGCTAAAAGCACAGCGAGTGCGAATCGAGCATGTCCAGGTTGGCGCGGAAGTGCGGCGGCTCCAGGACAGCGATCCTCACTTACGCAGTTGCAACGTAGTAATGATGTATCATATTCACGCGACCGACGGTGACATCGGCCATGTTCGGGCTATGCTCCTGGATGAGGAAACTTGGGCAATTCGCTACCTCATTGTTGACACGAGCAACTGGTGGCTCGGCCACCAGGTGCTCATCGCACCTCAATGGATTCAAAACGTCAGCTGGCCAGATGCCAAGGTTTCTGTCGGTCTGACTCGGGAAGCCGTGAAAAGTGCTCCGCCCTACGAGCCCGCAGGACAGCTTGATCGTAAGCAGGAGGCGTGGATCTACGCACATTATCGGCGCAGCGGTTATTGGGCAGACGAGGCGATGCGGGCAACTACAGCATAGCGCCAGTAGGCCACGCCGAGACGCGATCTTTCCTGCAATGCAGGAACGCATCGACTGTCTTGAGAACACCGACGAACGACCTACGAGCTACTCAAGCGCCTTATTGGCGGTCATCCGGTTGCGAGGTGCGGCTTTGTGCTCAGAACCGCCCCAGCTGACATTCGCATTTGAATCAGATCTTGCACGCTGTTGCTATTGGAGTAGCTACGCCTGCAACGGTTGGCAAGTTCCGCGTTGGAGGAGGCAGCCCTGTGTGCCTGTCGGCCACTGCCCAAGGCTGCCTTTAATCGGCGGACCGCTTTGGCTAGCTCACTTGGTGCAGCTCGCGTATTCCTTCTGACTCAATTGACCATCATGATCCGCATCGCATCTAGAAAAATTCTTACTGAGCCACTTGTGGCTCTTGATGTCAGCGGCGGTGAGGTAACCGCTCTTGTTCGTATCCATAGATTTGAAGGCCGGATGTGTACCGGTCTCTTGGTCGCTGCGGTTATCTCCGCTCACGAGATCGTTGCCGTTGGCCTTGTCGTCGCCAGTACTTGCCGGAGTTGCAAGTTTCGTTGCTGCGGGAGCTTTCGCACCATCCAGCAAATCGTTACCCGTGGTATCCGGGCTAGTAGAATTCTGCGCCATCGTTGGTGGGTCTGCGGGAGTCGTCGGCGTGGTCTGTGCATAAGCAATCGCGCTGCCGAAAAGCAGTGCGGCGTATGCCGCCGGAACTAGTAAGGTTTTCTTCATTGCATTATCTCCTAAAATTCAATTTTGTTAGGCGAACAGCTCGCCAGCATGATGTCGCTATATCTCATGTCACATCGTGATGCGCGAGTCGGGATCAAAGGACGGGATGCACTCGACAGCCATACCGTGCCTGCTGACTCCGATCAGGGTACGCGGAGTCATCACCCGACGTCTGTACGGTGACACGCGTAAGGAGACCGCAACTCGCAGAATTTGGCAGCATAAATTCCGGCCAAGGTTGGTCGTTACCTGCAGCATGCAGCGACAGCGAGACACAGGTACCAAATCGTTCGGCGATCTAAAGATCCGTAGGGGATTGTCCCGGGCGTCATTGAGAGCGCGGGAGATTCAACGATCGACGTTCGATCACGCGCGGTCCTGTCGGACGCCTTTTCCCGCAGACGCTTACTGGCGAGAGCTCGGCCGGGGCGTCCGCGGGGAGGCTGCGCCGGACTCGGATACGGGGGCACTATCGACTTTCGTCGACGCTGGACGGCTGGGAAAAGGCCATTGACTGATAAGTACCGTTGCTATCACGACGGCGTAGTACATTAAGTATGCCTTAACTGGCGCGTGGGGAGCGCGATCAAGCGAGGAGCAATCGTCGCAGGGTCTGGACAGGCCGGTGACCCCTTCGGTAGCGCGGCGATCAGCGAAACCAGTTTCCGAGCGGCGGTGTCCTCCGGCAACTGGGCTAATTGGGCAGCTTCCTCCCAAGGATCGACATCCAATCGCGCCAACGCTGAAAGAGCGCTAAGTGGCGTTTCGTTGCTATCCTTACCGATCGGCGCATACAAAAAGTCGTCGAACTCCGATCCAAGCGGGGGCATTTGCACACGCCGTGTCATTTCTATCCGCATACTTCGTTAGCTCCATGCACGATGTATCCCTAGAGCGGGAGACACGCCTGGAGCATCGCGTCGTCAACTATTTGCGTTAACGCACCGCCCGTGCGGTTTGAGTCACCTCTGAAACCGCCGCCCCTATCGAGCCCTACGTTACGGAATACGCGTCGCCTGCCCGCGAGCGAATTCTTGCCAGCCACTTGGACGGTCACCGTCCGGAGTGGCCTTTGTGCCTAGCGTGAGAATGGCTCTTCGCAGGTTCGGCGCGCTGGCTTCACGCCGCACGTTCCGGGTCTGATCGAGCATGTGAGGGGGCCGATACCGCACATTCGGTTGGCGTGGGCCGTTCATAGGAACCTCTGGTTCGCGCGACCCGCGGACTTACGGGCCGCCTGCTAACACAATAAATACACCACACACATAGCATCGGTCGGTGCGCTGCCGCACGAATGGCGATCTGCACCTGATTGATCTCTTGTTGGGAGTGCAATGCTCTGCGACGCGTCGATTCTCACAGCCCTCGCGCGCAGCGGAGACTTCGTGGCCGCCTCCTGCGAGTGTGAGCGGATGATGGTTACAACTGCAAATCCGACCACCGACCAAGAGGAACGTCGAATCGGCGTTGCCGGCTATTCGGGGCCTAATCTCGCCAACTTCTCCGTCTTGCTCACAGAATAAACGCGGCTGCGCGAGAGGTGCGTAGTGAATTCTGGGCAAGCGTGACTCTAAGCGTCTCAGCCAGTGACAGGCAGGTTCTCATAGCTCCGGCGAACTTGGATCGTGCACGTATGCAGGGGCGGACGGCAATGTCCTGCCTAATTTCAGACGCCAATTAGCTTCTTCCCGGTCCTACGGAGGGCTGCGCCTCCTTACAAACTTGTAATTATGAAGAAAGGTTCCCGCCATGTCCGTGATGCCTAATCCTCCCACTGAGCACCCGAAGTTGAACCAATAGGAATTCTTCCCATGACCAATAATTCCGCGTCAGCGACTGAAGAACAGAGATTTGACAACCTAAAGTACCGGTCTAAACCGGGTTTGGCATCCTCATCGGACGCGGCACCCATTTTGTCGCACGGTGTCGCCAATGCCGCGTCGCAGACCGTGCGCGACGCTGTGCAAAAACATTCGGCTTGGGTTATTCCCCTGCGACAGGAAATAGCTCAGGTTATTGTCGGTCAAGAACGCCTGATCGAACGCTTGTTGGTTGGCCTGTTAGCAAATGGGCACATCTTACTTGAAGGTGTGCCGGGCCTAGCCAAGACACTCTGCCTAAAAACATTGGCCAGCAGTGTCGCTCTCAGCTTCAAGCGGCTGCAGTTCACCCCGGACATGCTGCCGGCCGACATTGTCGGCACGATGATCTTCAACCCTCAGGACGGCAATTTCCGCACGAAGCATGGACCGATTTTCAGCAACCTTATCTTGGCGGACGAGATTAATAGGGCGCCTGCCAAGGTGCAAAGCGCGCTGCTGGAGGCCATGCAAGAGCAGCAGGTTACGATTGGGGATGAGACCTACGCATTGCCCAATCCGTTTCTTGTTCTCGCAACACAGAACCCCTTAGAACACGAAGGCACGTATCCCCTGCCAGAAGCGCAAGTGGATCGGTTCATGATGAAAGTCGTCATCAGCTATCCGACTCGGGTCGAAGAGCGCGCGATCCTGGATGCCATGGCCACGACCGAACCGTCCTTAAGTGCGCGTCCGATCGTTTCCCGCGACCAGATCCTAAATGCCCGGCATGTCGTAAACAACATCTACGTTGACGACAAAATCAAAGACTACATCGTGGAGCTGGTGCTCGCGACGCGACCACCCACCGCCGCTTCCCTGAATCTCAATGGTTACATTCAATACGGTGCGTCACCGCGCGCCACGATCAACCTTACGCTCGCCGCGCGCGCCACCGCGTTCCTCAATGGCCGCCACTATGTAACCCCTCACGACGTTAAGTCGATCGCTCTGGATGTCCTGCGACACCGCGTGACCGTTAGCTATGAAGCGGAAGCCGCAAATGTCACGTCCGAGGACGTCATCCGCAAGATTCTGGACACGCTTCCGGTACCGTAAGAAGCAACAACCGCCACATAACGGAAGCACGCATATGCATGCAAACACCAGCACCGCGATCCGTAGTCGGATGCGGCAACTTGAGATTCGCACGCGACGCCTGGTGAACGACAGCCTCGTCGGGGAATATCAATCGGTCTTCAAGGGACGGGGTATGAACTTTGATGAAGTTCGCGAGTACGTCGCAGGCGACGAGGTGCGGACGATCGACTGGAATGTCACCGCGCGCGCTGGGCGGCCGTTCGTAAAGAAGTTCACCGAAGAGCGCGAACTCACCATGCTCCTGGTTGTTGATATTAGCGCCTCGGGCGCCTTTGGTTCCGGTGCGCAAAGCAAGCGCGATCTCGCCGCTGAGCTCGCCAGCGCCCTCGCCTACTCTGCCATACGAAATAGTGACAAAGTTGGCCTGCTGCTCTACTCCGATCGAATCGAACAGTACCTCCCGCCTAAAAAGGGGCGCCGCCACATTCTGCGCGTCGTGCGTGAGATTCTTTACCACGAGCCGCAGGGCCGGGGCACGGATAGTGTGCGGGCACTCGATGTCGCCTGCCATCTTCTGCATCGGCGCGCAATCGTGTTCATGATTTCGGATTTTCTATCCCCGGGGGATCCTGACCGCGCTCGGGCTGATTTGCGACGGGCACTGCGCCAAACCAACCGACGGCACGACGTCGTCGCCGTGCATATTGAGGATCCGCACGAAAGGGTACTCCCGAACGTTGGAATGCTCACGATTGAAGATGCGGAAACGGGCGAGGTTGTCGAGCTTGACACGGCCAGTCCGGACGTACGCGACCGCTTCAACCGGCAGGCGCAGGAGCGCTCAGAGCGCCTGGTCAGTGATTTGCGCTCAGAGGGTGTCGATACGTTGCAGCTGGATACGGGTTTGCCCTATATGCCCGCTCTGCAGAGATTCTTTAAAAACCGCGAGCGCCGACGAGCATGAAGCACCGGACTGCCTCAAGCCTGCGAGTTGCACTGGTTGGCGCCTCCATGATGGCCGTGCTTGTCATCGGCGCTCCTGCCTTTGCCGTGGCGCCGAACGCAGGCGCATCGCCCACGTCGTTCTCGAAGTCCCCCGATTCAGCGACGGACATTCGCGACATTCGGGGCCCCATACCCCTCTCGTCGGCTTGGCTTTGGACCGCAGGGTTGGCCGGCGGAGTGATGCTCGGACTGGTTGCTTTTGGCGCTTGGCGGTGGAATCGACGTCGACGGAGTATCGCTGCGCAGCTGCCATTCGAGTTGGCGCTGGAGCGTTTGCGCGCAGCCCGCGCGCTCATGCAACCGACCACCGTGCGCGAATTCTCGATCACCGTGTCGGATATTGTTCGCTCTTATATAGAGGAGCGCTTCCAAGTCATGGCTGCGCACCGGACGACCGAAGAATTCCTCCACGACCTTCTGCAATCCCCGCATGAGCCGCTCGTGCGCCACCGCGCTTTACTAGTCGGGTTTCTGCGCCACTGCGACCTCGCCAAATTTGCCGGCTGGAGTTTGTCTGCCGAAGAGATGGAAACCACATATGAGAGTGCCCGCATTTTCTGCGTCGTGACAGGAAAATCCGACCCATCAGCAAGGCTGCACGATGTGACGCGTGCGCCAAGCAGCAAGGAAACCTATGATTCGCTTTCTGCAGCCTGACTGGCTCTGGTTACTTGCGCTCCTGCCGCTCGCACTGCTCTGGCGCGGTCGCATCGGAACGGTGGCCGCCGTCGAATTCTCCGATGTCGGTCTTGCCAGACAGATCGCCCGCTCCACCCGCAGTCGCGTCGGCCGCCTGGTATGGTTACTGCCGATTCTCGGCTGCGCTCTCATGATCATCGGACTCGCGCGCCCTCAACTTGGCGAAGGACATACCGAGGTCACCACGAACGGCATCGACATCGTGCTCGGCCTCGATGTCTCCGGTTCAATGCAGGCACTCGACTTCAAAGTGGGCGATCAGCGGGTAAACCGTATTGAGGTCGTCAAGTCCGTAGTCTCGCAATTCATCACTGAGCGCCCGAATGACCGCGTCGGCCTCATCGCATTTGCCGGTGCGCCATATCTCGTCAGCCCGCTCACTCTCGACCATGATTGGTTGCAGCAAAATCTCGAGCGCATCCAAATCGGCGGCGTCGACGATGGTACGGCCATCGGGTCAGCAATTGCCGCTGGCGTCAATCGATTACGCGGCACTCCGGCCAAGTCCAAGGTAATGATTCTACTCACCGACGGCGTGAACAATACGGGCAAGATTTCGCCGATCGCCGCGGCTGAGGCCGCCAAAGCGTTCGGCGTCAAAATTTACACCATCGCTGTCGGCGCGCGGGGCGAGGCGCCCATGCCGGTGAAGGACGATTTCGGCAACACACGAATTGTCATGGCCAAGGTGGACGTGGATGAGAAAACACTGCAGGCCATTGCCGCAAAGACGGGTGGGGCCTTTTACCGAGCGACCGATACCGGCTCATTGCAGAACATTTATGGGCAGATCAATCGGCTCGAGAGGTCCGCGCACACTATAAAAAAATACGAGCACTACCAGGAATTGTATTCCTGGGCACTGATCCCGGCGCTTGGATTCCTGGGTCTCGGACTCGGACTGGGCCAGACGCGTTTGCGGAGACTGCCATGACTTTCGCTCAGCCTCTTTGGTTGCTCGCCGGATCGGTCGCTTGTCTAGGGCTCATCTGGATGTGGCGACGCTACGATGCACGTCAGCGGGCAACGCTCGCTACGTTTGTCGCAGGGCACTTGCGAGCACAGCTCACAGCCTCTCTTTCAATCGTCCGGCGCCGTGTAAAGCGTGCATTATTCCTGGCGGCTGTCGCGCTTCTCTTTGTCGCGCTCTCCGGACCGCAGGCCGGGTACCAATGGGAGCAGGTTACACGCCGCGGCAATGACATCATGTTCGCCGTTGACACTTCGCGCAGCATGTTGACTCCTGATGTGAAACCCAATCGACTCACGCGCGCCAAACTCGCGATTGAAGATTCCACGGATCGACTGGACGGTGACGCGGTCGGGCTCGTGGCCTTCGCAGGTACCGCGTTTCTGCAGGTCCCCCTGACAACCGACTATGACGCATTTCGCGACTCTGTGAACGCGCTCGATACAAACATCATTCCACGCGGTGGCACGAACATCGCAAGCGCGATTCGTGAGACACAGAGCGCGCTCGACCAGCGCACCGGCAGCGACAAGATTTTAATCTTGGTCACCGACGGGGAAGATCTTGCGGGAAATGCATTGGCCGCGGCTACGGCCGCGGCTCAACAAGACGGCCTGAAGATCTACACGGTTGGAGTGGGCACACCAAATGGCGAACTCATTGCACTCCCCGCAGGGCAGGGCGGCGGATACGTGAAGGACGTTGCGGGCAATCCAGTGAAGTCGCGGCTCGACGAGTCTGGCCTGAAGGCCATCGCCGCGGCGACCGGGGGATCCTATGCGCCCCTCGGCCCTGAGGGTGAGGGACTCGAAGCCATTTACGAGCAGGCGCTCGCGCCGCTGGTCAAGCACGACCTCGCATCGACTCAGCACAGGGTGTATACGCAGCGGTTTCAGTGGCCGCTCGCGGCAGCACTAGTGATGCTGCTCGCAAGTGTTCTGCTCGGCACCCGGCGACGCACCCCAGGGAAATACCCCGCCGCCTCCACCGAATCGATTGGGCGGCCGGCCCTCGTGGGCGGCACCGTGTTATCTGCTCTTATGCTGCTGCTTGCGGTTCATCCCGCGCATGCCTCTACTGAAAGTGCAAAACTCGCCTACGCAAAAGGTGATTACATCAAAGCCGAGCGTGACTACGCCGCGGCCGTACAACACGCACCCAATGCGCCAGTTTTGGAATTCAACCTCGGGACAGCCGCTTATAAAGCAGGCAGCTTCGGGGAAGCAGCGCAGGCATTTCAGGCATCCCTTGGCGCTTCGCAGACCGCTAACGCCAAGCGCTTAGCAGAACAGGAAGATGCCTACTACGACCTCGGCAATACGATGTACCGGAGCGGGCAAAAGACCGAACAGACCAACGCACAGCAGACAATCGACAACTGGAACCACGCCGTGAAAGCTTATGATGCCGCGCTGCAGCTGCGCCCCAATGACGCCGACAGCCAGTTCAATCGCGACCTCGTGCGGCGCAAACTCGAGGCCCTGAAGAAAAAGCAGTCGGAGCAAGATCAGCAAAAAAAGTCGGGCGGCGACGCCCAGCAGCAGAAGCAGCCGGAGCATTCCCAGACCAATAACCAGAAACAGGCTCAGCAGCAGCAGCCGGGTCAGCAGGCGCAAGATAAAAGTCAGCTGAAGGGTTCGCAGACCAAAAACCAGAAACAGGCTCAGCAACAGTCGGGTCAACAGGCGGAAAATAAAGGTCAGCAGAAGGACTCGCAGTCGCAAGGCAAGCAGCAATCTCAACAACAATCCGATCAGTTGGCGCAAAACAGCAGTCAGCAAAAGACGCCTGCGCCGGCCCATGACACCTCGCAACCACAAAACCGCTCTGAACCCTCGGGTCAACTGGCGCAACAGCCCTCGCCTTCTGCAGGTCAGCCACAGCGCGCGCATCAGGGCAGCGGCCCAGATCAGCGCGAGGATAAGGCTGCACAGCTTGCCGACTCCCAGCATCTTCCCGGTGAGATGAGCCGTGAAGAGGCGCGCGAGTTGCTGGATTCGGTAAAAGACGAGGAACATCGACTTCCTACGATGCCGGTTGCACGCAACGGCACCAACGACACCTCTTCGGATGAACCGATCAAGGACTGGTGATGAAACTGCTGCCTCCACGTCGTCTGCACCTTCACCTGAGTGCAATTGCAGCGCTACTAATCCTTGCTGCTGGAGCCGCGCACGGCGAATCAGGCGTCAGCGAGCAGATTGAACCTGCCGAGATTGCTCCGGGCGAGACTGCACAGCTCACTATTGCCACGCTGGGCAGTACTCAGACGCCGATTACACCGCCCGTAATCCCGGGACTGGAATTCGTCGCCGTCGGCCAGTCGAGTCAGATGGAATCCATCAACGGCCGAACGACCTCTAAGAGCTCCGTAATTTATCAGGTGATTCCGCAGCGGGTGGGCATCTTCACGATCCCCGGCGGAACGCCACCTGTGGTGCTGCGGGTCCGTCCCGGCGGCGCATCGGCACCCCCTTCTAGCCCCGGTGCATTCAGCACTTTGCCTGCGGCTGGAAGCGCGATGGTCGCGAGCGCAACACACCTGACGCAGGATGGCACGGCATTTGTGCGGCTGCGCTTGCCCAAACATCAACTTTATGTCGGCGAAAGTATGCTGGTGGACATCCAAGTCGGACTGCGAGATGGCTTGGTTGCCACGCTGAACGGTCTGCCCTCGTTCGCCGGAGATTTCTTTACATTGAACAATCTTTCAACTA
>Ga0302325_10005875_pt1 | contig 27763 bp, 27 predicted proteins | sample Palsa_T0_2_FD_201948 | JGI IMG/M metagenome (GOLD analysis project Ga0302325, IMG submission 201948) | Peat permafrost microbial communities from Stordalen Mire near Abisko, Sweden - Palsa_T0_2 | ecosystem: Environmental > Terrestrial > Soil > Palsa > Peat permafrost | place: Sweden: Abisko... | reverse complement strand
GTGCTCGCGGCGAACATCGGGACAGCGTTCGAACATTGGCCGTCTCCTTGCACGAACTCGGCCAGATCCAGCGCGAGATGGGCCGATCTGAGTGTGCGGATGTTTACCAACAAAGCTTCGACTTGGCGCTGCAGATCGAGGATCGCTCCTTAGCCGGAACCGCTGCCTTCAATCTGGGCCACGCCTACAAGGACATGCCCGCACTCCGTGACTTGGACGAGGCCGAGCGCCAGTATCGCAAGTGCCTGGACCTAGCGCCTGAAGAGGATCGCTTTACCCGTGCCAGCGGCCTCGCCCAACTGGGCAGCATCGCCTACGAGCGTTTCAAGGACGCGAGGGCGGCGAAGAAACAGAAGCCAGAACTCGGTCGACACCTCAACGACGCCCTTCACCGGTACCTCGAAGCCTTGGAAATGACGCCCCGTGACGCCGTCGGCCAGTTGGCGATTGCTCACAATCAGTTGGGCTTAGTCTACCGCGACGCCGGCGACTTCGACCGCGCCCTGCAACACGGGCTCCAATCGCTCCGTCTGGAAGAAGGCTGCGGCAATCTCTACGGCGCCGCGCGGAGCCGCCACAATATCGCCGGTACGCTTGTGGCAGCCAGTCGCCTCCCCGACGCCCGCCAATACGCCGACGCTGCGCTGCGCGGCTTCCAAGCCTACGGCGCAGGAGCCGCAGAAGAAGTCCATCTGACGCTCGACCTGATCTCCCAAATCGCCAAAGCCACCCCGTAGTCCACGCCCGGCACGTCTTTTCCCACTGTTTCCCGGGAAAGCCTTGACTGGTGTGTATAAAGTGTGTATTATTGAGTTGTCAAGAATGGATAGTCGGGGCGTCATCAGGAAACTGGAACGCGACGGCTGGTACGAAGTCAATCAGGTTGGCAGCCACAAGCAATTCAAGCACCCAACGAAAAAGGGCCGCGCGACCGTTCCGCATCCGAAACGGGATCTCCCGATAGGGACCCTCAAGAGCATCGAAATACAAACCGGGATCAAACTGAGGTGATCGTCAATGGACTACCTTGCATATCTCCACAAAGACCGGAACTCCGATTTCGGGGTCAGCTTCCCGGATTTCCCGGGCTGCATCACCGCCGGCCGAACCCTGGACGAAGCGCACCGCATGGCCGCCGAAGCGCTCTCGCTGCACATCGCCGGAATGGTCGAGGACGGCGAAACTATACCTGAGCCGTCCACACTCGACGCGTTGGCCGAAGATCCCGCCATGAAGCACGCGGTAGCGTTTCTGGTGCATGTCGCGCCAGAGGCCGAGCGGACGGTGCGGATCAACATCACCGCGCGGGCGAAGCAGATCGAGCTGATCGACCAACTGGCCAACCAGGCAGGCATGACGCGCTCGGCGTATATGGTGCAGTCCGCGCTCAAGTCCGCCAGGCAACCAGTTGCCAAGAAGGCCAAATCCGCGGCGCGCTAACCCCCAGTCCACTCCCGGAACGGCCAGTCCCAAAACCGAACACTTTCACAATCCCCTTCCCCCGCCCCTAACCTTTTTCCCCCAACGGAGTCATAATGTTACCAGCCTCGGATCGATTGGCCCGACCCGTGCCCTTCTCTCCGCGGAACCAATCATGGATGTACCGAGAAAAGACGCAGCCAAGAAACGCCTGATCAAGCGCATTATCATCGGGTTAGTCATACTGATCGCCCTTATTCCTTTGGGGTATTACGTAGGCGTCCCGTTCCTCTTCAAAGGGCGCCTCAAACCCGCCGCCCCCGGCGTGGAACTTTCCACCCTCTGGCCCGATTCGGTCCGCCGCGGCCCCATGGTCCTCGAAGTCCGCGGCTTGGGCACCCTGGTCCCCGAAGACACCCTGCTCATCCCCGCCCAAACCGACGGCCGCATCGAGAAGATCATCATCAAGCCCGGCACGCCGGTGCATGCGGATAGCGTCATCCTGGTCATGAGCAATCAAGAGCTGCAGACCGCCCTGCTCGATGCCCAATTCACCCTAAAAGCCGCGCAAGCCGCCTATATCGACCTGCGCGTGACCCTGGAAAAACAAGGTCTGGACCTGCAAGCTAACGCCGCCTTAGTCTCCGCCGATTTCCATTCCGCGCAGCTCAAGGCCGAGCGCGACGATGCACTGGTAAAAGAGGGCTTGGTCGCCCCCGTGGATGCCAAGATTTCCGACGTGACCGCCCAGGAGCTATCCACGCGCAACGACATTGAGACGAAACGCCTCAGCATCAACCAAGAGTCGGTCGAAGCCCAGTTGGCCGCGCAGAAAGTCAAGGTCGACCAGCTTGAGGCGGAGTACAAACTGAAACAACAGCAGGTGGAAGAGCTCAAGGTCCGCGCCGGCACGGAAGGCATGCTGCAGGCGCTGCCCGTCCCGGTCGAGGAAGGCCAGAAAGTGCTGGCCGGAACCGCGCTGGGCAAAGTGGCCCAACTCTCGAAGCTAAAGGCCGAATTGAAGATCGCGGAGACCCAGGCGAAGGACGTCCAAATCGGTCAACTGGCCACCATCGACACGCGCAACGGCCTGGTGAAGGGCAAGGTTTCGCGCATCGACCCGGCCGTATTGAACGGCACGGTCACCGTGGATTGCCGCCTGGAAGGTGTGCTGCCCGCGGGCGCGCGTCCGGATTTGAGCGTGGATGGAACCATCGAGTTGATGCGGCTCGACGATGTGGTCTTCATGGGCCGCCCGGTATTCGGGCAAGCGGATAGCAAGGTCAGCCTGTTCAAGATCGAGCCGGAGGGCAAGTACGCCAATCGCGTGCAGGTCGCGCTCGGGCGCGCTTCCGTGAATACCATCGAGGTGAAGACCGGCCTCGCGGTGGGCGACCGTGTGATCCTGTCGGATATGTCGGCTTGGGACAACTACGAGCGAATAAAACTGAACTAAATCCCGCAACGAAACGTATTGGAGATGAAATGGGCACTAACGGAAAAGAATCGCTGATTGTCTTGGACGGTGTGACGAAGGTTTTCGTGACCGACGAGGTCGAAACCCACGCCCTGTCCGGGATACAACTCGACCTGAAAAAAGGCGAGTACCTTTCGATCGCCGGCCCGTCGGGCTGCGGCAAGTCGACCTTGCTAGCCATTCTGGGCTTGCTGGATACTCCTAGCGACGGCACTTATACCCTGAACAACAGGGCGGTCAGCGGGCTAAAACTCTCGGAACGCGCGCGCATCCGCAACCGGGAAATAGGCTTCATTTTCCAGGCGTTCAACCTGATCGGCGATCTGACCGTGTATGAGAACGTGGAATTGCCGCTGACCTACCGCGGGATGGGGTCGGCCGAGCGCAAGAAGCGCGTGCAGGAGGCGCTGGAGCGCGTGGGCATGTCGCACCGTATGAAACATTACCCGTCGCAGCTCTCGGGCGGTCAGCAGCAGCGCGTGGCCGTGGCCCGCGCATTGGGCGGCGACCCCGTCATTCTGCTGGCGGATGAGCCGACTGGAAACCTGGATTCGGCCAACGGCGAAGCCGTCATGAATTTGTTGAAGGACTTGCACCGCAATGGCGCCACCATCTGCATGGTGACGCACGATCCGCGGTACGCGCAGTTCGCGGACCGCACCATCCGCCTGTTCGACGGCCGGATCGTCGAAGAGAGTTACGAGGCGACGCGGAATTAAACCCTGGCGTACGCGCCAGTCGGAGGGGGGAGAATGCTACTCGCAAGCGCCCTAGTCGCGTTGGCAGGCGTTATCAGCCTGCCGGCAACCGGAAGCGTCCATCAGGAGTCCAGCCGGATTTATCCTCTTTCGGCGCGTGGACAAGTGTCGCTTCAAAACATCAACGGGGACGTCCACATCCGCGCGTGGGACCGCCATGAAGTGCGCGTCGGCGCCGTCAAGACGGCATCCAGCAAGGGTCTGCTCGATGAAGCGCGCGTCACCGTCGAATCCACCGCCGACGCCATCAGCATCCGCACCCGCTTCGGCGACGGATCTACCACCAACCCGGGCAGCGTGGAGTTTACCGTCATGGTGCCGCGGCAGGCGCGCCTCAGCGAGATCAAGGCCATCAACGGCGCGGTGGATATCGAAGGCGTCAGCGGCGGCATTAACGCGTCGTCGGTGAACGGGCCTGTGCGCGCCGAAAAGATTGCCGGAGACCTCCGCCTCTCCACGGTGAACGGCCGCCTCGAAGCCAGCTTCGAGCGCCTCAGCGACGCCAAGATGATTTCCATGAATTCCGTGAATGGGCCGATCTCGCTCTCCATCCCCTACGACGCGGGCGCTGAGTTCAACGCGCGCAACGTCACCGGCGGCATCGACAACGACTTCGGCATTCCCGTGAGCCAGGACCATTCCGCCGGCAGCCAGTTGCACGGCGTGCTGAAGGGCGGCGGAACCTACATCGACCTCAAGAACGTGAACGGGCAGATTTGTATCATGCCAATGTCCCACGGCCGCCGCGTCAAGTTCACGTAGGACCAGACCTCCTGGCCTGCCCAGGAGACTTTACCATGCTCCCCGACCTCCACTACGCTGTACGTATGCTTAATCGCAGCAAAGGCTACACGGCCGTAGCCGTGCTGGCCCTCGCGCTAGGCATCGGAGCCAACACCGCGATATTCAGCGTCGCCGACGCCTTCCTCCTGAAGCCCGTAGCTCTCCCGAATCTGGAAAATCTGGCCGTCCTCATGGAGCGTGCGCCCCACCAGACCGCCAACTGGACCGCCGTATCGCCGGCCAATTATCTCGATTGGAAACGCCAGAGCCGCTCGTTCGCCGTCTTCTCGCCATACACTTGGGATGACGGCAACTTGACCGGCACGGGCCAGCCGGAACGCATTATGATCGCGCGCGCCGCGGCCAACTTCTTCGCAGTGCTCGACGCGCAGCCCATGCTGGGCCGCGTGTTTCTGCCGGAAGACGAACGCGGCCCAAACCAAGCCGTCGTGGTCGGCTACGGGCTGTGGCAGCGGCGCTATGGGGCCGATCGCCAAATCGTCGGCAAGACCATTAAGTTGGATGGTCTGAGCCGGACGGTAGTCGGCGTAATGGGCAAGAAGTTCAACTTCCCCGTGGGCGTCGAGTTGTGGCTCCCCTGGACAATCGATCCCCAGGAGAGCCGGGTGCGCGGCGGCCACTACCTCCAAATTCTGGCCCGGCTCAAGCCCGGGGTCGCCATGCGCCAGGCCTCCGCCGAAATGGCCGCCATTTCCCGGCGCATGAGCCGCCAGTATCCCGAGACCAATCGCGGCTGGGACGCGCAAGTCGTTCCCATAAGTATTTCGTCACCGGCGATCTCACTTACCGCTACACGGTGATGCTGATGGCCGCGGTCATGTTCGTGTTGTTGATCGCCTGCGCCAACGTGGCCAATCTGCAATTCGCGCGCGGCGCGGAACGGCAGAAGGAGTTCGCCGTCCGCACGGCGCTGGGGGCCAGCCGCTGGCGCGTGGTGCGCCAACTGCTCACCGAGAGCCTCGTGCTATCGCTGGCCGGCGCCGTCGCCGGTCTGGGCATCGCCGCATGGGGCGTGGAATTGATCCTGCACTACATGCCCGCCGATATCGCCCGCTACATTGCGGGCTGGTATCAGATCCAGCTTGACGCGCGCGCCTTCGCATTTGCCCTGGGTCTGGCGGTGGTCGCCGGTATTGTTTCGGGCCTGGCGCCCGCCATCCAAAGCTCGCGGCCGGATCTGAACGAAACGCTGAAGGAATCCGGCCGTGGAACTTCCGCCGGCCGCTCCCGGCAGCGCGTGCGCAGCGTGTTGGTGGTGTCGGAGCTGGCGCTGGCCCTGGTGCTGCTCACGGGCGCGGGACTGATGGTCACGGGCCTGAAATCGCTGTTGGGTGTGCGCCAACCCTACGATCCCCAGCACGTGCTGAGCATTGAACTCAATCTGCCGGACGGCAAATACAAGGAGCCCCAGAAACTCGCGGCGTTCTACGGCCAGGTGCTGGCGCAATTGCAGTACGAGCCGGAGATCCAGGCTGCCGCCCTGGTGCGCAGCCTGCCCTATGGCAACGGCCGTCATGTGGTGCAACTTGGCGTCGAGGGCGTGCCGGTGGAAAAGGGCGAGTACCGTTCCGCGCAGTCGGAGACCATCAGCCCAAATTACTTCCAGTTGATGCGGATTCCTCTCCGCGAAGGGCGCCTGCTGACCGGCCAGGACGGCGCGGAGTCCCTGCCGGTAGCGGTGGTGAGCGAACGCATGGCGCGGCGTTACTGGCCCGGCCAAAGCGCGCTGGGAAGGCGCATTAAAGCCGGTGCGGCCGATTCGGAGAAGCCCTGGCTGACGATCGTGGGAGTGGCCGGCGAGATCCAGTATGACTGGTTGGACAAGGAACCGCCTCCGGTGCTCTACCAGAGTTACCGGCAGGCTCCGGAAGGTTGGACCACCCTGGCGATCCGCTCGCACGGCGATCCGAGACGCATCGTTGCGGCGGTGCGTGGTCAGGTGGCCAAGGTCGATCCGGACCAGCCGCTGGCGGCGATCAAGACGCTCGACCGCGTCATGACCGATTCGGTGCTGGGATTGTCCTACGTCGCCGTGATGATGACCATCCTGGGCGTAATCGCGCTGGCGCTCTCCGCCATCGGAGTTACCGGCCTGATGGCCTATGCGGTGACCGAGCGCACGCATGAGATCGGCGTGCGGCTGGCGCTGGGGGCGCAGCGGGATTCCGTGCTGCGCATGCTGGTGGGCCGCGGCATGCTGCTGGCGGGAATTGGCCTGGCGATCGGCCTGACGGGATCTATCTTCCTTGCGAGACTGCTGAGCAGCCTGATCTTCGGCGTCAGCGCGACGGATTGGGCCACCTTTGGCGGTGTGCTGGCGGCCATGGCGGCGGTCGCGTTGGCGGCAAGCTATATACCGGCGCGGCGGGCGGCCAGGCTGGATCCGACCATCGCGTTGCGGCACGAGTAGGCGCTATAAGGGCTGCTGCCCGATTCGCTTCAAGAGATCGTTAACGACGTCCCAGGGCAGCCGAGTTCCACGGCGACGCAGCGATGCAAAGGCATCGCCCAGTTCGGCTGAGGAGAGCAGCGCCAACTCGTGAAACCGTGCGAGCACCCAGAGAGTTCCGTGGAACTCAAGCTCACTGTTCTCCGCAAGGACCCGGCCCCAGGGATCGTCAATGATCACCATTGCGCCAAGCTGGGACGCCTGTACCACCGCCTCAACCTCCCCGCGGTCATCCGGTCCTCGATGGGTTCGCCCTGCCAGGTGGAAATCTACAGCGCCCTGTTCGTAGCCGTCGCAACGCTGGAAGAAAGCGTATGTGTCGAAGAGAGCCTGCAATCGGTCTTTTGTTGCCCTACGCTTGAAGAGTTCCTCCCGGACGGCTTTCGGCACGAGCACGATTGAACAGAAGGAACTCAGCTTGGGTACGAGTTCCAAATGATCCAGCGCGATGATACAGGAACTATCGATCGTGCAACGCTGCTTTCCTGCAGGACAACGCCAACATGTGGCGCATCTCGGACGATTTCTGGGACGACTGGAAGGCGCTGCGGCTGAATTTCATCCTGATGTCCATCTGGAGCGGCGTGGGACGACCGGGCGCGTGGCCCGACGCGGATATGCTGCCGCTGGGCCGCATCGGCATTCGCGCCGAGCGCGGCGAAGCTCGCACCACCCGATTCACGCGCGACGAGCAGCGCACGCTGATGAGCCTGTGGTCCATCGCCCAATCGCCGCTGATGTTCGGCGGCGACCTGCCCGGCAACGACGCCGCGACGCTATCTTTGATTAGCAACGACGAAGTGTTGGCGGTCGATCAGCACGGCGCGCACGGCGGCGCGTTCGCGGAAGGCGGCGATAGCGTCGTCTGGACCGCCGACTCCGCAACTGCGGACGAGAAGTACGTGGCGGTGTTCAACGTCGGCGATTCGGGACCCATCGACATTCGTATCGAGTGGGCCGCGCTGAGACTCCCGGGGCAATGCACGCTACGGGATTTGTGGGCGCGCAAGGACATCGGTACGATTCCAGGCGGCTACACTTTCCGCGTCAAACCGCACGCATCGGGGATCTACAGCATAAGGGCGGTCCGGAATTAAAAGGCCCCGGCTGGGCATCCGGGGCCTTGCACTCAGAGGGTTGGCGGTGGGTGAGGACCCGCCGCCAGGAATGCTGTCTGTATTGGTTCCAATGTATCAGTTTAAGATCCGTTTATCTAGTGTTGTGAAGATATTCTGAACGCAATGATCACACGTATCGAAGACTTAAGTCCGCTTTTCGAAGATCGCTGCTGGATGTTCGTTCTCCTGGCCCGGCAGGCCAACGTGGCCGTGATCCTCAGGCGCGGACCAATCAGGTGGTGGCATGTAACGTTGTGGGACACACGGCACGACATCTTCGAAGGAGGGCAGTGGTTTCGCGGGCGTATGTACCCCGAGCGATGCGACCTCTCTCCCGACGGAAAGCTGTTCATTTATTTCGCCGGGAAGTACCGCCTTGGCGACGTTGCCAGGGGATACGATTTCACCTGGATCGCAGTCAGCCGCCCTCCCTATCTGACTGCGCTAGCGTTGTGGCCGGTCGGCGATGCCTGGGGAGGCCAAAGCGTATTCATCGACGACCGGACCGTACTCGTTGCGAAAATCTCAAAACATCATCCCGATCACCCACCGGGTCCCCTGCGCGTGTTCGAGTACGGTTCTCTGAAGAAGGAAGACCCGCTACGCAACGCCGTGCCATGTTGGCAGCGCCGCTGGGTGGGCATCCCTGCGTCGGTCCAACCCAGTAGGCGCTACGTTCTCTACACCGCTTGGCGAAAATCCTCCGATGGCATGACCATGCAACGCAACGCCACGGCCAAAACAGTCCAGGGCATAGCCTACGATCCGTATCCTTCCCGTCACCGCAGCCTCTACACCCTCTATCGGCCGGACGGAAAACCTGTCGCCCAGTTCCAGGCGCATTGGGCAGATTGGGACCAGCGCGGCAGACTAGTGGCAACCGTGGGCGGCCGCATGCTTGAAGGAAAGCTCAAAGGCGGCAAACTCCTGTGGCGGCAAATTGCCGCGATGCACGATGAGAAACCCGCTCCCATGGTCGCGCCGGACTGGGCGCAGCACTGGTGATCTGCATCGCACCGCGGGGTGGTAGAATCCACCGCATGGAAGATCCCAACACAGACCGCAGACATTTTCTCAAATCCGCCGGCGTGGCGCTCACCACATCCCTCTTCACCGGCAACGTCCGGGGCGCCAACGATCGCGTGGCCGCCGCGTTTATCGGCATGGGCCGCATGGGCACTAGCAACCTGGGCTACGCCATGCGCCAGCCCAATCTGCAAGTGGTGGCCGTCTGCGACGTCTACCAGCCGAACTTGGACGACGCCATGGCTAAGGCCGGCGCAAAAGGCCACAGCCCGCGCGCGGTCCACGATTTTCGCGAGATACTCGCGGACAAATCTATCGATATCGTGAATATCTCGACCCCGGATCACTGGCACGCCTACATGACCGTGGAAGCGTGCAAAGCCGGCAAGGATGTATACGTGGAAAAGCCCGTATGCGTGGCGGTGGAAGAGGGCCGCACGATGGTGGAGGCGGCCCGCAAATACAACCGTGTGGTGCAGGCCGGAACCATGCAGCGTTCCGCGGAGCACTTCCAGGAGGCTTGTGGCATCGTGCGCCGCGGCGAATTGGGCAAGGTCACCTTTGTGCGCACATGGAACTATGGCAACTCGCCCGCGGAAGGCATCGGCAACCCCCCGGACAGCGATCCGCCCGCCTCGCTCGATTGGGATATGTGGCTGGGCCCCGCGCCCATGCGGCCTTTCAACCGCAACCGCTTCGGCGTGGATCCCAACAATTTTTCGTATTTCCGCTGGTTCTGGGACTACGCCGGCGGCATGATGACCGACTGGGGGGTGCATTGGCTGGACATCGTGCAGATGGCCTTCGATGAAGCCATGCCGCGCTCGATCGCCGGCATGGGCGGCAAGCTATGGTTCACCGATAACCGCGAGACCCCCGATACATTGCAGGTAACTTACGAGTACCCGGGATTCATCGCCACTTATGAAAACCGCAACGCCAACGCACAATCGATGTTCAATAAAGGCGGCGGCATTCTGTTCCATGGCAGCGAGGCGACTCTGTACCTGGATCGCGAAGGCTATCAGGTGATACAGGAGGGCAAAGGCGGCCGGAAGAAAGAAGTAAAGTCGAGTTCGAGCGGCAATCTGAACCATTGGGCCAACTTCCTGGAATGTGTGCGCACCCGCCAGCGGCCTTCGAGCGACATCGAGAAGTGCTTCCGCTCGACTTCGACCTGCCTTTTGGGCAACGTGGCGCTGCGCAGCCGCACGCGCCTGGATTGGGACGAGCGCGAACTGACGCTGGCGCAGGAAGCGGCGCGCGCTTACCTGACGAGGGAATACCGTGCGCCTTGGAAGCTGACCGTTTGAGAGAGGTTTGAGAAAGAGGGAGTCCGGCGATTTGCAGAAGTTACGCTCCACTAACGAAGCGTGAGGATGTCAAAGGCTGGATGTTTGATTGTCCTGGCAGGAGAACAAGCGGACCAAACTCCCTCTTTCGCCTTCACAGTAAGCCGGCTGCGCGTGGAATTGCGGAGTCATTCCCGCCAAACGATTGAAAATAGGGCGCAAAGATTCCGCCTCGCCGTGTCACCGTGGTACAGTAGCGCAAAATGGAACACCTTCAATCCGAGCGCGACGGCAACCTGTCGATTTTGACCTTGGCGCGGGGCAAAGCCAATGCACTGAACCATGCATTGGTGGAGGAACTGTGCGGCGCGGTGGCCGCGGCGGCCGTCGACGACTCCGTGCGCGGGCTGGTGCTGGCCAGCGGCCGGCCGCGATTCTTCTGCAGCGGCTTCGATATCCGCGAGGTCTTCGCGTACGACCGCGACGGCATGGCCGCGTTCTTCGGGCGATTCATCGATCTATATGAGAGCCTGTATCGTTTCCCCAAACCGGTGGTGGCGGCGCTCAGCGGGCACACCTTCGCTGGCGGCGCCATCCTGGCCATCGCCTGCGATTTCCGCATTATGGCGGATGGCGATTTCGGCTTCGCGCTGAACGAAATCAACCTGGGACTATCGCTTTCGCCCACCATGCGCGGCATGCTGGTGAATGCGGCGGGATTGGTCGCGGCGCGCGAGGTGATGCTGCTCGGCAATCCGCTTACGCCGGCGCGCGCGCTGGAGATCGGCCTGGTGCGTGAACTGGCGCCGGCCGAACAGGTGCGCGAACGGGCCATCGCCTGCGCCCGGCTGTTGGCCGCGAAACCGCCCGCCGCCTATCGCGAGATCAAGCGCTCGTTGCAGGAGTTCGGCGGCGGCGAAGACACACCCAGCGACCGCACTACGCTCAGCCGATTCCTGGACATGTGGTTCTCGGCTGAAGCGCGGGCGGCGCGTGAAGCGGTCGCCGCCCGAGTTTAAGCCACGGCTCGGTAAACCGTGCCAAATCGACGCGGCCGTTACTGAGCCGCGACCGTCAGAGAGCGGTTTCCCCAAAGCGCTTTTAAGCACCCGCTTCGTAAGGCAATCCGCTCTCACCGCTGGAATTGAGCTACCCTTGGAAGGGGGGACGCGGCGGCGATCATGGTGTACAGGGGACCGCTTCCGTTGCAAACTACACGCTTCCGGCTGGCTGGCTACGCGCGGGCATTTCCTTCCACTTTATTGAAAAACAGTGAGTTGGCGCAGCAGTTGGGCGTGGATGCGGAATGGATCCGGGCACGCTGCGGGGTGCATTCGCGATATGTCTCCGGTCCGGGGGAAACTACCACGACCTTGGGAGTGCGCGCCGCCCGCCAGGCACTGCGGAATGCGCCGGCGTTCCGTCCGGACTGCCTTATCTGCGCCACGTTCACTCCGGATTACCCGCTGTGCCCGTGCGGCCCGGCCATAGCGCATGCCCTGGAGCTGGGGCAAATACCCGCCTTCGACCTGAACGCAGCCTGCTCGGGCGGAGTGCTGGGACTCATCACGGCGCTGAGTTTCATCGCGGCGGGGACGGCGGAGCGCGTGTTGCTGGTCGCCAGCGACACTGTCACGCACCACCTGGCCGGCGACGATGCCCAAACCCGCATTCTTTTTGGCGACGGTGCGGCCGCTTTCCTGATCGAGGCTTGCCCCAGAGGCATCGCGTTGCGCGCCTGGGTGATGGGATCGGATGGAGCCGGCTCCAAGCTTTTCCATGTACCGCATGGCGGTTCGGCGGCGCCTTGGCAAGCGCCGGGCAACGGCGATCCGCGAGGGGCCACCGTTTCCATGCAGGGCCGTTCCCTGTTCCGCTTCGCATCCCAGCGCGGCACCGAGATGCTGCTCGAGACCTGCGCCAAGGCGGGTATCAAACCGGATGACCTGGACTGGGTATTGGTGCATCAAGCCAACGTTCGCATTGTGGAGCAATTGCAGGAGCGCACGGGAATCGCGCCGGAAAAGTGGATCGTGAATATGGCGGGGATCGGCAACACCTGCTCGGCTTCGGTGCTGCTGGCGCTGGGGGACTTGCTGGATCGGCAGGTGACGGCGCCGGGCGACGACGTGCTATTGGCCGGTTTTGGCGCGGGGCTTACGTGGGCGGCCGCGCTGTTCGAATGGGGGGAAACCATGGGCCGCGCGCAGGATGGCTTGGCGTCGAGCTTCGGCGGTCAGAAGCGGCAGCGGCCGATGCACGATTTGCCCTGACAGGTCTGGCAGCACAGCCGCTTGGAAGGGAGTATCCGCTGCGGGGTCGATTCCCTGGCGGCGGGCTTTCGGACGACGCCTTGCAGTGTGATGGGTGGCGCTACGCTGGCGGGTGGGTGAAAATGGGGGCTTTCGCTCACGATGGCGGACTGATTCAACATTACATCTAGCCTCCAGGCCCGTTTTTGTTTCTTGCACTGTCCGATTTAGCACGCGAATTGCCAACCGGCGCTCGTCCCGCGGAGTACCGCATGATCCGTCGGCGCGCGGAGGCGGCAGGGATAAAAACCAAGATTGGGAACCACACGTTCCGGGCGATGGTCATCACGGCGTACTTGAAAAACGACGGCCGTCTGGAAATCGCGCAGCAGATCGCCGCGCATGAATCGAGCCGCACGACGGGCCTTTACGACCGGCGCGGCGACGAGATCAGCCTCGACGAGATCGCGCGGGTGAGGATTTGAGAATATATGTTTGACAACTGGGCAGCGTTAGGGAGAGATAATGAGCTTTGCACAAATCAAAGGACCACTTCAATCCCGGATTGGTCGGCCTGTCAGATTCAGCGCACCGAAGGATGTTCATGCAAAGGGAGGACCACCGGGCCATGGGGCCATTGTTGACGAGGTGTGGGCTGATGTGACAGTCAACACATCACCTCCCCACTCCCAGCCCTGCGTAGACGGACATGAGTGTTGGGGTGATTACGCGTTTTGTGCACAGTTGATACGATGGAGCAATGACCGGCTTCAATCCGCCTGGCGTATTATCGCCGACGCTGTGGGGAAGATTTCTGGGAGTATGCGAGCCAGATGACTGTAAACTCGAATTGGACAACAATCAAAAGCCTTCTGGGCAATACCCTCGCCAAGACAGACTGGTTTCAAGATAACCCGCCCTATCGATAAACAGGGGCGCGAGGTAATACATGCAACGTGTTGTCGAGAATTGCGAGACCTGTGGATGTGAACTTCACCGGACTGCTGATACGTACGCTCGTGGCACAGTCGAGGGCCGAAGCCATGCCACGAAACGTCACTTTGTTGCGGAGCGGTTCTTTGGCCGCTCCGGCAATCGCCGGGGCACACAGACCGAGGGCATGTTCACTTCGTGCCCTTGGGGGCAGGAAGGCAGGTCCGAGGTGTTCTGCTATGACTGCCACGAAGAACTCTTGCACAACCCAGTACTGCTCGCGGAAGATTTCGCCATTTTTGCTGAGCTAGTTCGGATGCGCGGTCTTTCGGAGAACGAGAAAACCGGGGATCGTTCAGAGATCGCCGGGCCGTGTTGTTCTATTCCACGATGTGATTTCTCGTGGGTTGAAACTTTGCACGAAGAAGAGACGGAACGAGCGAAGGGCACGTAGTGCAGCAGACGCTTTGCGGAATGTATTGCAAAAAGCGGGGACCGGAGTAGCTCGGATAGACACGCAGCTGGGCCAAGACAGGCGCGGTGTTCATGGACTTCATGGTCGGACTATTTCAGGTGATCTGCGGACTAGCTATCGTGGGCGGTGTTGCGGCTGGGAGTTTCTTGGTCAACGTTTCATTGGTGACGGCGGCGCGTGGGCCGGCGTGGCGGCCGGATTGGTGGTGTGCTGCCTGTTTTTTGGCCCAATTTTTCTGATGCGCATAGGCGGCAACGTTGCCGCAATAGAGGACCACCTTGTTGCGATTAGGGAACAGTCTGAGAGTGATGTCTAAGCAGTTCGCCGGCGAACCGATGGCCGAGTCCAAACGCACCACATCAGCCTCGATGAGATCGGGCGGGGGAGATTTGACGAGCGGTTGGAATCCTGTGGCTATACTGCCCAATCTTACCGCTGAGAAACCGCTTGACGGCGAGATTGTTGCCCTTGTACCTTGTCACGATCCGCGTGTAATGGCGTTCTGTAACGGTCATCCACAATTCAAAGAGCTGTTTTCACGGTTCACCGATGCATTCCACGAACCCCTTGAGCCGGTCATTTTTATCGTCCGCGATGATATGCTTCCCAAACTTGCCCATGTTGAGCCTCTCGCGAGTTTTCGTGATCTCGCAGCGTTGTGCGTCATCCCCTATGCCCGATCCCTCGACCTACCCTACCCGCCTGGCCGCCGTATCTCGTATTCGAATTCGTTTTGGTTCTATCCTTGGATGCTCGCCAAAGACAATGAACGCCTCATTGCCGCGACACCCGCTCTCCACGGGTTTCATGTAGTAGAACAGTTTCACGGACCGTCTCCGCCGGAGCTTTCAACAATGGAACTAGAGTTCAAACACGTGGATGGCGAACGGCTGAACATCGCCTCCGTGCTGAGGTGGGATCCCGATTACTACTATCAGAAACAATTCTTCTCCGGCCATGGCGATCCGCTTTCGAAACCCGATGAGTCGATGCACTACGACCTGGAAGTGTACGGATTCCCATCCAGCCAAGCCGGCCACATCGTGCTGGTCGGTTTGCGGGAGCAGGATTATCCGGGCGCCACGCGCATCTCCGAGTGGCCCACTTGGGATCTGCCCATCTTCCGCTGGGCCAAGTCGCAAGGCGCGGTGGTGGGATTCGCGCACTCGGGGTGGGGCCTGGACGTGATGAGCGCCGATCTGCCCAATTACGAGATGCCGGGCTTTGACAGCATCGGCGCGAACGAATACATCGTGGATGTGACCGATCCCGGCTTGGTGGATTTCATTTCGTCGGTCGACACGCCCTACGTGTGGGAGCTGAGTATCTGGTATCACGCGCTGAACGTCGGATTCCGGACGCGCATCGCGGGCGAAACGGACTTCCCGTGCATCTACGATCGGCGCGTCGGGATCGGGCGCACCTACACTAAGTTGGATAGCCTGACTTATCCGAACTGGCTGCAAGCGCTAAAGGCCGGGCGTAGTTACGCCTCCGATGGGAAAAGCCACCTGATGGACTTCCAGTTGAACGGCACCCCGGTGGGGAGCGGTGCGAGTGAGGTGCGGCTCGACGCGCCCGCCAGCGTTCACGTGCAACTCAAAGCCGCGGCGTACCTGGACCCGCTGCCCGACCAGTCCATGCGCGGCAAGCCGTACAGCGAGGCGCCTTACTGGGACGTGGAACGGGCGTGTATCGGCGATACGCGCGAGGTGCCCGTAGAACTGGTGGTGAACGGCGAGGCGGTAGCGCGCAAGAATCTGGCGGCCGATGGGCAAGTGCGCGACGTGGCATTCGACGCGGCGATTGAAAAAAGCAGTTGGGTCGCCGTCAGGATACTGCCATCGTCGCACACCAATCCGATTTTCGTGCTCGTTGCCGGGAAACCCGTGCGGGCGTCGCGCCGTAGCGCGGAATGGTGCCTGGCGGCCGTCAGCCAGTGCTGGACGCAGAAGGCGCCACGCATTTCGGCTCGGCAGGCGTACGATCACGCGCGCGAGGTGCATAAGAGGTTGATTAGTGAGAGCGAGTGAAGAGCGGGTTCTTGAGAACCCGCGCAGGCCTGGAGGCCCGCCCCACTTACCGCGTATGGAAGGGTGCGCGGTCCGCCTGGAAATCCGTCGCGAACTCACAGACCGCCGCGGCGCGGTCCACGCCGGCGCATTCATCCGCAAACGACGAATCGTCTTCGATGCCGATCTCGCTGCCGACCCGCAAGAATTTGCCCGCATCTTCGTCCACGAGATATTCCATTTCGTGTGGCTCCGGTTGGGCAACTCGCGCCGCTGGTCTTACGAAGCGCTGCTCCGCCAGGAGGTGCGCGCCCGCGTCTGCGGCGAATTAGGCTGGTCCGCGGAATGGCGCAAACAAGCGCTCGCGGCCCGCGACGCGACACGCCGCACCCGCCGCTGGCGCGAATACGTTTGCGAGAGCTTCTGCGACACAGCCGCCTGGATCTTCGCCGGCGTCCCCGCGCATCCCGAGTACACCCTAGCCCGCCGATTTCGCGCGCGCCGCCGCCAATGGTTCGACGATGCCGATGTATCCAACCGAATCTCGATATAATCAATATAGTGTTGAAAAGCGAAGGAGGTTCTATGTCGGCTCTGCGCCTGGGCGCCGTCCTGCTCACCGGATTCCTGTTAGGCTGCGCGATCTACGGCTGCTCGCCGGTGAAGTCCGCCAAGGCCGCGTCGCTCAAGCCGGATGGGCAACGCAATGCCGCCCCGGATTTCGCCCTCAAGGACGCCGACGGCAAAACCGTGCGCCTTTCCGATTACAAAGGCAAAGTGGTGTTGCTGGATTTCTGGGCCACCTATTGCGGCCCCTGCAAAATCGAGATCCCCTGGTTCATGGATTTCGAGCGCAAGCACAAAGACCAGGGTTTCGCCGTGCTGGGCGTCGACATGGATGACGAGGGGTGGGACGCGGTGAAGCCTTTCGTCGCCGACGTGGGAATCAACTATCGCATCGTGGTGGGCAACGATTCCACCGCCGATAAGTTCGGCGGCATCGAAGCGCTGCCGACTACTTTTCTGATCGACCGGTCCGGCAAGATCGCCGACGTGCATGTGGGACTGACCAGTAAGGGTGAATTTGAAAATGCCATCGAACAACTATTGCAGGCGCCCGCGAAAGGCGGGGGGATCATGGAAGGCAGCGCGCGTCCCGCTGGCGGTTCTGGGCGCGTCGCTCTGCCTGCCGAGCTTGTGGGCGCAAGGTAACCAGTACCTGACTGCGGAAGCGTCCCAGAAGCTGGTGGCCAAGCGCGGCACGGCGGCGGAGGCCAAGATCGCGGTGTCCGTGCAGCCCGGCTTTCACGTGAACAGCAACAAGCCGAGCGAAGAGTACCTGATCCCGCTGAAGCTGACGTGGACTCCCGGCGGCGCGCTGGAGCCGGGCGAAGTGGTCTTCCCCAAGCCGCAACTGGAGAAGTACGAATTCTCCGATAAGCCGCTTTCCGTTTTCACCGGCGATTTCGATTTGGTTGCCAGGTTCAAGGTGCCTGCCGAAGCATCCCAAGGGCCGGGCATCATGCTCGGCAAACTGCGCTACCAAGCTTGCAACAGCAACTCCTGCTTCCCGCCGAAGACGGCGGACGTGCGGCTGTCGTATCAGGTGCAATAGCGCTCTCGCCCGTGAACAGAGGGTAGGTCAACGCGGCCAAGCGTGCACGCAACGATTTGCGTTAGTCTTGTTCCATACCATGGCTGAAAGCCTCGACAGCAGCACAAAGCAGCTCCTTTCGGAGTATTTGAGGGAGATTCGGGCGCTGCCAAATGAGGCTGCCAAGACCCACCGTTTTGTCGCTCTAGTTGGCCAGGCGTTCCCGGGATCGGCGATCATCAGCAAATTGACGGCGGGCATCGAGAAGGCAATCCGCATCCAGCTCCCGGAGAGGGCAAAACGAGGGCATATCGATTCGTATTTTGGGAACGCCGTGATCGAGTTCGAATACTCGATCAAGGCGACGGGTGCCGTTGCGGAAGAGCAATTGCGAGAGCATTGTTCCGGCGTGTGGGCCAAAGAAGGCAAGCCGTATCGACCCTTGATGGCGGTCGCCAGCGATGGCGTCGTATGGCGGACCTACCGCCCGAGCCTTCCCTCGAACCTGGAGGAACCGCCTAAACCGGGTGACGTGACTATGGAGTTGCTGCGAGAGCTCACAGTCACCGATTCCAATCTGTTCGACTTCTACCTTTTCCTCAATACTCTGCTCTTCCGGATGGGCCAGGTCATTCCATCCGCGGGACAGTTCAGGCAAGACTTCGGAAAAGAAAGTTTGGCCTACGGCGATGCAATGGAGACGCTCGGGATGGCTTGGCACCGGACGAGAGAAGAGAAGGAGCCCGACCTGGCCTACCGAAACTGGCAACGCTATTTGGCGGTAACCTACGGTTCCCTGCCTGCCGCCGCGAGCGCCGAAGGTCAAGAATTAACCGAGCTGGAAGATCTGTTCCTGAAGCATACCTACCTGGCTTCCGTGGCGCGCCTTATGATCTGGGCGTCAATCTCAGGCGGAAAATCGGCAAAGCCCTACGCAGAGGTCGCCGACTCTGTGCTATCGGGCGAATTCTTCCTGGCGGTTGGTCTAGCCAATCTCGTTGAGGACGACTTTTTCCAGTGGATCCGATCAAGCACCGCTAGCGGAATGCTGCGCCCCGTCTGGGAGCGTATCATCGCCCAGATCGAGACCTACGACCTCAGCCGGCTCGACCAGGACGTGCTCAAGGGCGTCTACCAGGAGCTTGTGGACCCGAAGGACCGGCGCGATCTTGGCGAGTACTACACGCCGGACTGGCTGTGTGAGCGCGTGGTGTCGGAACTCCTGCCAAAGGCGGGCTACGTGAAGGTGCTCGATCCCGCTTGCGGCTCCGGTAGCTTCCTCCGCGCCGCCATCACACATTTCTTGGAGCACAACACAGGTTCGGATGCGGAGCGGCTGCAGCGGGTGCTGGAACACGTTGTGGGTATCGACGTTCATCCGCTTGCTGTCAATATTGCCAAAGCCACGTATGTCCTGGCGCTGGCGCCCGTCATTCAGGCGGCGAAACGTCCCGTCTCAGTGCCGGTATATATGGCGGACTCGCTGTTCCTTCCCAGCGAAGTGCGGCAGATGACGCTCCATGAGGACGTGCGGGTAAGGTAAAGTTTGCCGGTAAAGAAGTGCTCATGCCGGAGAGCTTTATAACATCGCCCGAGGTGTTCGACCCCGCCATCGACGCCGCCTCGCGCGTGGCTCTCGATCATGCGCGTACGAACTCGGAGGGTCCGCAGGCACTGAAAGCATACCTCTTGAAGGTGGTGCCCAGCCTAAAGAAGCACGAAGAGCTGGCCCAGATCATTGATGCGTTGTGGGAGTACGCCGTCGCTTTGGCGCAGCTCATTCGCAGCCGCGACAACTCGATCTGGGCGTTCATCATCCGCAATTCCTATCGGCCTGCAATGATGCGGCAGCGGTTCGACGTGATCGTCGGAAATCCGCCGTGGCTCTCCTATCGCTACATTGCCGACCCGGACTACCAAGCAGAGATCAAGAAACGAGCGGTCGAGGACTATCGGATCGCTCCGAACAAACAGAAGTTGATGACGCAGATGGAGCTGGCGACCGTGTTCGTCGCCCATTCCATGGGTTGGTTCGCTGCCAAAGGCGCAAAGCTGGGCTTTGTCATGCCGCGCAGCATTCTTTCCGGCGATCAGCACGAGAACCTCCGGCTTCGCAGCTATAGCTGGCGGTGCCGGCTTCGTCTCTCGGGCTACTGGGATCTGAAGAGTGTCAGCCCTCTCTTTAACGTTCCGGCCTGCGTGCTCTTCGCGGAGGAAGGCCCAGATCCGGGCAGCGCCGATGACGTTCTCCCGGTAAAGGAATGGTCGGGCAAGCTTGCCGACCGCGATTGTCCCTGGCCGGTCGCAAAGAACGAATTGTCGTATCGGGAGGCGACGGGGCGTGTGATCTACTTGGCCAAACGCTCCGCATTTTCCACGTCCGACGGAGCGAACAAGCCCGGATCTTCGAGCGGCTATGCCGAACACTTCGGCCAAGGGGCTACCATCGTGCCCCGGTGCTTCTACTTCGTTAGCTCCCATCTCACCTTCCCCATGGATCCCGACGGCTTGTACTGGGCCGAGACGGACCCACAGCAATTGAAGTTGGGAAAGAAACCGTGGGACGACGTACATCTATCGGGACAGGTCGAGGGGCGTTTCTTCCACTACGCGATCCTCGGCAGCCAGATATTGCCGTTCGCCTTATTAGCGCCCTCTGTAACCGTCCTGCCACTTGTTAGGGATGGTTCCAGGCGAGACGTTTGGGACTCAGCGACCCTCAAACGCAAGGGCTACCGGGAATTTGGCCGCTGGATGGAGGAGTCTGAGCGGATCTGGAAGCAGAACCGTGAGAGGAAGGCGAGTAGCGTGTCGCTGCCCGAATGGCTCGACTACCAAGGCAAGCTGACGGCGCAGCGGCCTCGAGACGAGCACATCGTCCTTTACAACAAGAGCGGAACGAACGTCTCGGCGGTCAGCGTGCAAAAGTCGGGCTTCGCGCTTCCATTGGTTGTCGATTTCACCGTCTACTCCGGCACGGTCGGCAGTTCCGACGAGGCAGACTATTTGGCCTCGGTGTTGAATTCTCCCGTCAGCAACGAAGCGATCAAGCCATTCCAGGCCATGGGCTTACTTGGCGAGCGGGACATCCACAAAAAGCTTATGGATTTGCCTATCCCCCGCTTCAATCCGGGAAACAGCCGGCACATCGCGCTTGTCGATCTTGGTCGGCAATCCCGCGAGAAGGCTTCCGGGGTTCTGAAGATGTCGAACCCGCCGACCTCGCTCGCGAGGCTGCGCGGCCAGATGCGAATTCAGCTTAAGAACGAGTTAGCTGAAATCGACCGCATCGTGAAGAAGTTGTTGTGACGCTTCCGATCGGGTGCGGCCGCCACGGGTTTGCTGCTCCACAATGCGGCCCCCCCGAATTCCTCAAAGGCCCGACGGTAGAGAACCGCAAAATCCGGCTCTCGCGCCGGTTCACTCATCGTCATAGGTGAGGCCCCTTTTCAGGGTACGGCATCCGAACGTCAAATGTACAGGAACTCGCCCGCTCGGCGCACGCTCCCTCCCGGCAATTCCTGCGTCCCGCCGAAACGGTGGAAGTGCGGTTCTCGCATCAAGTGCCATAGCGCGCCGCGCTATTGGAAGAATCGCGAATCGTAACGGAATTCCTCAGGTGGATGCACCCGGATCTTCGCGAAGTCCGGATGCCGCGGATTAACCAGCCAGTTCGATTCAGCCGGAGCCAGGACGGAGGGCACGATTAGAATGGCAGCGCGGCCGCCCCCGGCAAATCCGTCGCCAATCGCGGCCAGGCCCGGTGGCGGCGCACTCTGGCGCCAGTTTGCCGGTAATTGCTTTTCGGAGATTGCGATCCGCGAGACTCTGGCTGGAACGTCCGCCGCGACCACCGCCAGATCCGGTGGCGCGTCGTCCACGTCGATGTGCACGAAGTACTCGATCATCGCTAGAGAAAGATGCTCAGCCGTGTATGCCAGGCGGACACCCGCACTCGACCAACGTCCCCCGAAACGATACGCGCCCTCACCATTCAGGGGCGTCTTCGAAAATGGCCGGCGAAGAATTCGGTAAACCCGCGTCAACTCACGCCGCCATAGGCGATGCGGCCGAGGACGTCTTCCACCGCCCTGGCTCCCAGCTCCGTATCGATGGATTCGAGCGGAGTCGCGCCGCCCAATGCCCGGTTCGCGCGCTTCAGCCAACGGGTAGCCGCCGCATCATTGCCGATGTAGTGCTTTGCCAGGGCCACGATCCGGGCGAGACGATAGAGGCGGTCCGATTCATACCCTGCCATGCGCCCTTCCCGACGCCGCCGCTGCAGGCTGCGCGCCGAAATATCGAGGCTGGACGCCAGTTCCTTCAGCGTGATACCCGCACGCTGCATAACTTCCTGCACGACAGGTTGCGGAAATCCCTCCCGAATAGCGGCCTGGAGATCGGCGCCGCTGCGCAACGGACGGCCCAGGACCGGTTCACCGCCGAGTTCTTCGATGACAGCCTGGAGCTCCCTCACCATTCTGTCGTCGATTATAGCGTCAAATGGCGCGAAATGAAATGGGCGTCAGCCGTTTGCTACAGTGGCAGTTCGACGGTCCGATATGCCCCAATGCCCTTCCTGCGCGTTCGCCATGCCGGAGGGGAGCCGCTACTGCGCCTCGTGCGGGCGGCCGCTCGCATCCCCCGTCGAATTCCCATCCCGCGCGGAAACCGTCACGTCCGGACCACATGCCAACTTCCCTTCGTCCGTCGACGGACGCTTCGCCGCCGGCGCCGTTGTCGCGGGACGCTATCGCATCCTCAGCCTCGCCGGACGCGGCGGCATGGGCGAAGTCTACCGCGCCTACGATAACAAGCTGGAGCAACCGGTGGCGCTCAAGTTCCTGCCCGCCGCCCTATCGCAGGACGGCGCGGCGCTCGCCCGCTTCCACAACGAAGTCCGCATCGCGCGGCAGGTTTCCCATCCCAATGTCTGCCGCATGTACGACATCGGCGAATGGGAAGATATGCCCTTCCTCTCCATGGAATATGTAGACGGCGAAGACCTGGCATCGCTGCTGCGCCGTATAGGCCGCCTGCCCTCCGATAAAGCGGTGGAGATCGCCCGGCGGCTGTGTGCGGCGCTGGCCGCGGCCCACGAAAAGGGCGTCCTGCATCGCGACTTCAAGCCCGCCAATATCATGATCGACGGCCGCGGCCAAGTCTTGATCACCGATTTCGGTTTGGCGGCGATTGCCGCGCAGGTAACCGGTCCCGAAGCGCGCCACGGCACCCCGGGCTACATGGCGCCCGAACAGCTTTCAGGCAATCAGGCCAGCGTGCGTAGCGACATTTACGCGCTGGGACTGGTACTCTACGAAATGTTCACCGGCCGCCGCCCATTCGAAGCGCAATCTCGCGAGGAACTGCAGCGTCTGGAAGAGACCGGAGCGCCCGCCGGCCCATCCACCCTGGTGCGAGACCTGGACCCGGCCGTGGAGCGCGTCATCCTCCGCTGCCTGGAGCCGGATCCGGCGCGGCGTCCCCCATCGGCGCTATCGGTAGCGGCGGCGCTGCCTGGAGGCGACCCGCTGGCCGCGGCGCTAGCCGCCGGCGAAACACCTTCGCCCGAAATGGTCGCGGCCTCCCGCGAAACCGCCACGGTCAGTGTGCGGCTGGCGGTCGCGTTGCTGCTGTTCGCCGTGGTTGGGGTGGCGGTGGCCGCGGCGCTGCACAGCAAGGCCGACCTGTTTGGCGGTCTGCCCACCGACAAATCCCCAGAAGTCCTCAGAGAGCGGGCCCTCGATCTGCTGCACGGGTTCGGATATTCCGAGCCGCCGGTGGACAGCCATTTCGGGTTTGACGGCGGCTCATCCTACCTGAACTACGTGGAGCGGCACGATTCGTCGCCGGATCGCTGGGCCCGCCTGGCTACGCAACAACCGCCTGTCGTTTATTTCTGGTATCGGCAAAGCCCTCGATACTTGGAGCCGGCAGTCTGGTTTGGCACGGCCAGCATAGGACTATCTCCGTCACGCACGGTGTCGGCCTCGAATCCTCCTTTGATCGATCCGGGCACGATCCTGCTGGAGACCGACCTGCAAGGCCGGCTGTACTTGCTGGAGACAGTGCCCCATAAAATCGCGGCGGTCGAGGATGCCCACACCGCCGCCCACACGTCCGATTGGAGTTTGCTCTTCAACGCGGCGGGACTGGACCCGGCGCACTTCTTGCCAGCACCGCCGCAGTGGACGCCGCCATCGCCATACGACGCGCGTGCCGCCTGGCTGGGCGCATATCCGGGCCAGCCGGCCAACTCACTACGCCTCGAAGCTGCCTCGTGGCATGGGAAGCCGTCGTATTTCCGTATCGTGGGACCGTGGACCAGCGCGGCCTCCGGTCCGGGGCCGCGGCCCGAGGACCTGATCTGGGCAGGGGTGTTCGTGGTGGCGATGATCGGGGGCGCGCTGCTGGCGCGGCGCAATGCGCGCCTGGGCCGCGGCGACCGGCGCGGCGCCTTTCGCCTCGCGGCCTTCGTCTTTGCAAACTGGATGCTGCTGTGGCTGATCGGCTCGAATCATGTGCCCACTATCGCGGAGTTGCAAAGCCTGATCACGGGAATCAGCGCATCCCTGCTGTGGGCCGGTGTGTTGTGGGTACTCTATATCGCGCTGGAGCCTTACGTCCGGCGGCGCTGGCCCCAAACCATCGTGGGATGGAGCCGCATGATCGCCGGCCGGCTGCGAGATCCCATTGTGGGTGGCGAGATCTTGGTGGGCACCGTCGCCGGCGTGGCGGTGACCGTGCTCTACGAGTGCCGGCAACTCGTGCGCGCGCACCTGGGGGCTCCGCCGGCCTTCCTCACCGAATCGTCCCCCGTGGATGGACTGCGCGGAGCGGCCAGCATGTGGCTGGCGCAACTGGGCATCTCCATGATCGAGGCGCTGGTGTTGCTGTTCGTGATCTTCCTTTTCCGCCTCATCGCGCGCAGTGAGTGGGATGCGGGCGCGCTCTACTGCCTGCTCATCGTGACCCTGAACAATCTCGGGATCAGCCATGCGGCCGTCGCCTCGCTGTTCAGCGCAGCGGCCGCTGCGCTGACATTTTACATCCTGCTTCGATACGGGCTGGTGGCGGTAGCCGTCTCCCTGTTCGTCATTGAGCTGCTTTCCGGCTTTCCTTTGACACTGGATTTTTCGAAGTGGTACGCGGGATCGTCGCTGCTGGCGCTGGGGACCGTGCTGGCGCTGGCTGTATTGGGATTTCGCGAGGCGCTGGCCGGACGGGCGGTGTTGCGCGAGGAAGTGCTGGCGCGCTGAGATGCTGTGGGGCAGGTTGGCAACCTGCAAGGCCGATTGCCATTCGGCCTTGGCGAGCATAGCTCGCCTAAAGCCGACCCAGATCCGACAGGCGTAATCATCAAGGCGCCCCGCGTTGCGCCCAACTCTCCGCCGGCCGCCCCGTATCCACCGGGTCCATCGCGATGCAACTCTCCACCGGACACACCAGCCAGCACAAATTGCATCCCACGCACTCCTGTTCATCCACCTTCGGAATGCGCGCGGCGGGCGTATGGGCCGTGTCCACCGCTACTACCGCGGGTGTTTGCGCCAGGCGCGTGCGGCTTTCCGCGATAAGCTGCTCCGGCGTGGCGGCGCCCTCTATGTGGATACACTGGTGCGCGCCGTCCCAGCAGGCGATGTAACACAGGCCGCACCCGATGCATAACTCCGGATGAATGCGCGCGACGATCTTATAGTTCAGATCCAAGTGTTTCCACTCGGTGACTCGCGCCAGACTCAGGCCGCGAAAGTCGTCGAGCGTGCGGAATCCTTTCTCGTCCATCCAGTTACTCAGTCCCTCGATCATATCTTCCACGATGCGATAACCGTAATGCATCACCGCCGTACAGACTTGCAGGCTGTGACAACCGAGCAGCAGAAACTCGGCCGCTTCGCGCCAGCCGGAGATGCCGCCGATGCCGGAAACCGGCAGACCGCATTCCGGGTCGCCCGCAAGTTGCTGCACCATGTGCAGGGCGATGGGTTTCACGGCCGGGCCGCAGTAACCGCCATGGCTGGATTGCCCGCCTACATCGGGGCGCGGCGTGAACGTGTCCAGATCCACGCCGGTGATGGAATTGAGCGTGTTGATGGCGGACAGGCCGTCGGCCCCACCGGCCTTGGCAGCGCGCGCGATGGCGCGGATATCCGCCACGTTGGGCGTCAGCTTCACCAGCACGGGGGTGCGCGCGATTTCCTTCACCCACTCCGTGATCAGCTTGGCGTACTCCGGCACCTGGCCGACGGCGCTGCCCATGCCACGCTCGCTCATGCCGTGCGGGCAGCCGAAGTTCAGCTCCAGCCCGTCGGCGCCGGCGTCCTCTGTGCGGCGCACGATTTCATGCCACGCCGCGCGGCGGGATTCCACCATCAGGGAGGCGATCACGGCGTGCTTCGGATACCGTTTCTTCACCTCCGCGATCTCCCGCAGATTGGTCTCGATGGGGCGGTCGGTGATCAGCTCGATGTTATTCAGGCCCATCATGCGCAGGCCGTTCCAATCCACCGAGGAGTAACGCGAAGACACGTTGACGATGGGTTCGCCGATGGTCTTCCAGACCGCGCCGCCCCAGCCCGCGTCGAAAGCGCGCTGCACTTGGTCGCCGCAGTTGCTGGGCGGCCCGGAAGCCAGCCAGAAAGGATTGGGCGACTGAATGCCGGCGAAATGGGTGGTCAAGTCAGCCATGCAGGGCCTCCAAGCGCCGCGCAATTCCGGCGGCCGCGCGTTTGCCTTCCGCGGCCGCGTCGACCACTTCGCGGCCGCCATTCGCGCAGTCGCCACCCGCGAAGTATCGCGGATTGCCGGTCTGGCCGGTAGCCGGGTCCACCACCACGCAGCCGCCCGAAAGTTGCATGTTGCGGAACTGAGCGAGAAAATCGAGCAGCCGGGACTGCCCGATGGAAGGAATCAGCATGTCGCACGATAGCCGGAAATTGGAGCCGGGGACCTGCCGCGGCTGGCGGCGGCCGCGGCGGTCGGGCGGTCCGAGTTCCATGCGGACGCATTCGACGGACTCGACCGCCGTGTTTCCGTGAATGGCCACCGGCTGGGTGAGCCAGTGGAACTGGACGCCTTCCCGCTTGGCCAGATCGTATTCAAATTCAAAAGCGGGCATCTCCGTTTCGCTGCGGCGATAGAGCAAGTGCGCTTCCTCAGCGCCCAGACGCAGGGCCGCGGTAGCCGCGTCGATGGCCGTGTTGCCGCCGCCGACCACCACCACGCGGCGGCCCACGGGCGCGCCTCCACGGGTTTTGTATTCGGCGATGAAACGCAGCGCGTCGATCACGCCGGGCAGTCCTTCCCCGGGTATATCGAGGGGCTGGGTGCGTCCCAGGCCGACGCCCAGGAAGACGATATCGAACTGCTCTTCCAGTTCCTGGATGCGCAACGCGCCGCCGATTTCCGCGCTGAGGCGGAATTCCACGCCCAGCGAACGCACCAGTTCGACCTCCCGCTGGCTATCGGCGGGCCGCAGCTTGTACTCGGCCACGCCGTAGGTGTTCAGTCCGCCGGCCAGGGGGCGGCTATCGAAAATCGTAACCGCGAAACCCTGTTGGCGCAGCGCGGCCGCGCAGGACAGCGACGCGGGACCCGCGCCGATGCACGCCACCCGCCCCGGTTTCGACGCAGCGGCGGCGGGCAGGCGACGGCCCGTGCCATAAAAATGGTCCATAGCGTGGCGCTGCAAGCGGCCGATCTCGATGGGCTGCTGGTTGTACCGGTGCATGACGCAGGCGCCTTCGCACAACACCTCCACGGGGCACACGCGCGCGCAGCTCAGCCCCAGGATATTCGCGTTCAGAATCGTCATAGCCGAGCCGCCCAGGTTCCCGCTGGCGATCTTCTTGATGAAGCCGGGAACGTCGATGTGGGTGGGGCAGGCGTTGGCGCAGGGCGCATCGAAACAGTAGAGGCAGCGGTTGGCCTCCACCAGCGCCTCGCGGCGGCCGAGCGGCGGATGGATTTCGGCAAAACTGGCGGCGAATTGTTGCGCGTCGGTCATAAATCATGCGGTGGTGAGTGCGCCGTACATGTCGGGCCGCCGGTCGCGGAAGAATTGCCAGGTCTTCCGGACTTCGGCGATCAGGTCCAGATCCAGATCGGCGGTCAAGACTTCATCGCGGTCGCGGGACGCTTGCGCGAAAATCTGG
>Ga0302325_10005874_pt1 | contig 27771 bp, 19 predicted proteins | sample Palsa_T0_2_FD_201948 | JGI IMG/M metagenome (GOLD analysis project Ga0302325, IMG submission 201948) | Peat permafrost microbial communities from Stordalen Mire near Abisko, Sweden - Palsa_T0_2 | ecosystem: Environmental > Terrestrial > Soil > Palsa > Peat permafrost | place: Sweden: Abisko... | reverse complement strand
ATCTCCTGCGGCACGTCGATATCCTGACGCCGAATGAGACCGAGGCGGCTCAATTGATTGGGCGACCGCCGGCGGATTTATCCGTGGAAGATGCCCAATCGATCGCCAGGCAACTGCAGGCGAAGGGCTCGCGGACGGTCATCGTAAAAATGGGATCGCGAGGTTGCCTGCTCGCTAACGGCCTTGAGGTCACCCTGGTGCCCACACCTCAGGTAAAGGCGATCGACACGACGGCGGCAGGCGATGTGTTCAACGCGGCCCTCGCAGTGGCGTGTTCAGACGGCGCGTCGCTCATCGAAGGCTGCCGATTCGCGGTGCACGCCGCGGCACTTTCCGTCACGCGACTCGGCGCGCAGCCCAGTGTTCCGAGTCGCGCGGAGTTGAATGCTTTTTTGCAGGAGGGAAGATGAAATCTGCGACGAAGAGTCTCTTAGCAGGCCTGTTATTCGCCGGCCTTGCAACAATTCAGGTCTCACATGCTGACGCCCGATCCAGCGAAGCATCCTCGACGCACAATGCGAACGAGCAAAGCTCCCCCGTCAATGTCATCTTGGATACCGACATATGGTCGGACATCGATGACGCGTTGGCGCTCGCGATGCTCCATGCCTTGCAGGATCGGCACGAGATCAACGTAGTAACCGTGACCGTGAGCACCGCTGAGAAGTGGTGCGCCTCGTTTGTCGATCTCGTGAATACCTTTTACGGCCATCCCACAATTCCCGTGGGGATTGTCCACGATGGACCCAATACCGAAACATTTCGCGCGAAGTATCCGCAAGTGACTTGGCCCGTTTCCCGTTACACCGAGATTCTATCGGAAGAGAAAAAAGCCGACGGCTCGCTGGTCTATCCACATCGCCTACTCGATGGGACGAAGGCGCAAGAGGCGGTTTCGCTGCTTCGGAAGACGTTGGCGGCGCAACGCGATGCCAGCGTGGTCGTGATCCAGATCGGCTATAGCACCAATCTCGCCCGGTTGCTGGACAGCGCGGCGGATAGCTCCAGCGCTCTTAACGGCCGCGAACTGATTCGCAAGAAGGTACGTTTCTTATCGGTGATGGCGGGAAATTTTGCTGATGCGTCGATCGACGGAAAAACGTTCCCAAAAGGATCGCCCGAATTTAATCTTGCAGCGGATGTTCCCTCTGCACAGAAGGTCTTCTCGAGCTGGCCCACGCCCATTGTGGATAGCGGATTTGAAATTGGCGTGGCGATGCTCTACCCGGCGTTAAGCATCGAGCGCGATTTCTCCTATGTCAAGGATCATCCGATCGCGGATGCCTATCGCACCCATGTCCAGGAGACGGCCAAAAAATGGCCTCACGATCAGGCAACGTTTGATCTGACCTCCGTGCTCTACGCCGCAAGGCCGGACCGGAATTACTTTTCCTTGTCGAATCCAGGCACGATTACCGTGCTGGCAGATGGCAGTTCGCGTTTTGATGAATCCAAGGACGGGACCCATCGCTACCTGATTCAAAGTGAGGAGCAGAAAGCGCGCACGCTGGAAGCGATGGTCATGCTGGTCAGCCAGCCGCCGAGGGGAAAAATGAATACACATGGATACTTGAGCGCAGGGATTTCTCCATGAAATGGGCCACAGAAGCACTGATCCATTTCGACCGCGTGGTTTCCGCGTGGCTGATCGTCCGCTTCATCGACCCCGAGGCCGAGTTTATCTTCTTAGCTCCGGATGATCAGACTCCCGAAGATACAATTCTCTTCGGCCTGCCCAATGTGCCCCTCGCGGCCCATAGCGGCGGCACCACCACTTTTCAACGCGTCTTAAACGCCTATTCGTTGACTGATCCCGCGCTCATCGCGCTTGCGCAAGTCGTTGCCGACGTCGTGTCTCACGTCATGCAGGACAGCCACCGTGCACAATTGGCGCAGAGGCATGAATGGACCGGGGGCGTCCTTGGAGTCGCGGAAGGCATAATGCTTTTGAGTGCCGACGACACCGAGTGTCTCGATCGCAGCCTTCCAATCTATGATGCCCTCTATGCGCGTCTGCAAGCCGAAGCAGAGATACAAAGAGCGAGCCCAAATTCAACCCAGAAGGTACTCGAAAAAACCGTAAGATTTGCCCAAGGTGTGCGGGACTTGCGCAAGCGCGAAGAGGAGTTCTCGCCGGCGGCGTTTAAAGCATCTTTAGGCGCGACGGTTGGCACGCTGCCGCGATGCTAGTGTCGCCGCTTTCTCGCCTGCCGCATCTTGCGCCATCGGGCAGGGGAAACCTTGAACGATTGACGAAACCAACGCGAGAACGCGCTTAAGCTGTCGAAGCCGATCAGTCCGGAGATATCGGAGAGCGGCCGATCGCTTCCGAGCATGTACTGGCTCGCCAAGTGACGCCGAGCTCGCTCGAGTAAGCGCGAGTAGTTGAGTCCCGCACGGGCCAAGCGTCTATTAAGAGTTCGGTGGCCCGTGCCTAGATATTGCGCAATGATCTCCGCGTTGGCTTCACCGCGTGGCAGCGCCATCGCGATGACCTCGGTGACACGGTGCACATAGGTCTGACTGGACGCGCCGTTGGTGAGGCGGATGTACTCCGCAACCTGCCGCCGCAGCGCTGGCGAGGAAGACGGTAGGTTTTTATCCAGGTCGTGCTTGCGGAAAACGATCCCGTTGCATTCGTGCAGAAAATCGATCGGGAACCGAAAAAACCGGTCGAAGTGCGCCCTGGACGCCGGCCGGGAATGCATGAAGCAAACGGACGCAGGCGCCCACTCCGCACCCAATAACCAGCGTACGATCCCGGTTGTACTCGCCACGCTGGTATCGATCGCTTGGCGGAAGTGCTCGTTTCCGCCGACCATGAGATCAATGGTGAGTATGGGTCGCGCGTCCTCCTCCAGATGCATATACAGCGCGTCCGAATGCAAATGCAGGAACGCTATCAAGGTGCGCAACGCGTCGCGAACGGTGGTCTCCTCTCGCAGCATGAGAATGACCGGCCCAAAGTCCGGCAGTCCGCGTTTCTCACCGAGCCGCAATCCAAAATCCTCCATGCCGGATGTCAGTGCGGCGTCTTCGAGCAGCTCGACCACGCCGCGCACCGGAAGGGTCAGATTCGGATCGCTTAAGAAACGTCGATGAATGCCCACACGCTTCATCAATGCTATTGGATCGAGCCCCAGCGAAAGCGCAAATCTCGCGAAATCGGCAAGGCCGCTGCTGCGAACCATGGCGGTGTCTTTTTTCATGGAAGACCTAAACCGTACTCGAACCGGCAAATGGAAATGTCCTGAATCGTCAAACGGCTGTCCGGATCCGTAAACCATGGTACAGATTGTGCCGTTATAAGTACAAGCTCGAACGCTCTACGAAACGTTCACTGCAGACAATAATCGGCATAACTAAACTCAGCTAACGCGGGGAGTGGATCATGAAGACGGAGTCTGTGGTTCGGCGTATTCATATGGCACTGCTGGGGGGCATGTGTGCGCTCATGTTCGGATTGCCGCAAGCGCAAGCGTTCGCGGCGGATACCTTGGGAGGTGCGCAGCTTGAGGAAATCGTGGTTACCGCGCAGAAGCGAACCGAAGATATTCAGCAAGTGCCAGTCTCCGCGCAAGTCGTCGGCGGCCAAGTACTGGCCGAGCAAAATCATGTAACGCTCGAGGAATTGACCCTGACCGTGCCGAGCGTTCACGTCGATACAGGCGGTTTTTCCAACAATATATTCATGCGCGGCATTGGATCAGGCCAAAACGCGGATTTCGATCAATCGGTCGCTATGTTTGACGATGATATCTACCATGGTCGCTCGAAACTGACCGAGATGACATTTCTCGATCTCGATCGAATCGAAATCCTGAAAGGACCCCAAAGTACATTCTTTGGCAACAATGCGGTTGCCGGCGCCTTGAATATTGTCACCAAGAAGCCAGGCGATACCTTCGACGCTTCCGGCCGATTGCTTTACGGGCAGTTCGGTCAGTACGTCGCCGAAGGTGCCATTGGGGGACCGGTTACTGACATATTGGGCGTGCGACTCGCCGTCACCCGAAATGGAGAGTCGGGGTGGATAGAGAATGTCAACACGGGGCAAAAGGCACCGGATACGAACAATGAGGCGGCGCGCGCCACTCTGTTGTTCAAACCTAATGACAGCCTGGATGTCACCTTCAAAATCGAAGGCAGCGACAATAAGCTCTCCGGGAGCGGTGGGGATGCACCTGTCCAGTGGACCAATTGTCCTGCCGCACCACCTATCGGAGGCAACGTCCCCGGTGGACAGTGTCCTCTGGCGCTCACCCTAGGGAACGCGGTGCCCATGGGGCTCAACAACAATCTGAATACCGGCTTGCCCGGCCAAGGCGTCTCGCTGTCAACGTTCGAGGATGTGCTTACCGTGAATTATCGCCAATGGGGCCAGACATTCACGTCGGTCACGGGGTTTTACAACTACCACAGCGAGTATCTGTCCGACGTCTATCAACTACCGGTGTTCTTGCTCACGAACGACCTTTCCGAAAAATACCATCAGTTCAGTCAGGAATTTCGGGTGGCCTCCCCCACCGGTGGTCCCATCGAGTATTTGGCGGGCGCTTATTTTCAAACCGATCAATTGGACTACCACGCAGAGGCGAACGGCCCGTTTTTAGACGGTGTCGGAACAGCACTGCTTGGCATCCCAGCGCAATATCTACCGCTCGCGCTGGCGCCAGGTTTCTCGCAAAGCGAGCATATCTACTCGATCTTTGGATCACTCGGTTGGAATGTCACGGATCGGCTCAAAATGACTGCGGGACTGCGCGGCAGCTGGGTGCAGAAAGACTCTTATGGAACTCTCGACTATGGATATGACCCTACCAATCAGCTGTATGGCGGCTTCGCGCCGATACCGGCGGACCTCGAATCGAAGTGGGGTGTGGTGCTGGGCGCGCCCGGTGATCACAATTTGGCGATATCCGATCACGCTTGGATGCCCTCCGCTGGCGCGCAGTTTCAAATCGACCCTGAGAGGATGCTGTATTTCAGCTATACGAAAGGGTTCAAGGCGGGTGGAATCAATGCTCAAAACGGCTTAGGCGTTCCCTCAACGGAAGAGTACGGGCCGGAGCATGTGAATGCGTATGAACTGGGACTCAAGAGCAAGTGGTTCAACGACAAGTTGTTGTTGAATCTCGATGTGTTCCGCAGCAACTATCAGGGCCTTCAAGTCGACGAATCTCTCTACCATCCGGAATCCAATGTTTACTCCGCGGAGGTAGGCAACGCCGGAAGCGCCCGGTCCCAAGGTGTTGAGCTGGAATCACAATGGGTGGTCACTAAGGAATTCCGTCTGTCGACAAACATCACGTATCTTGACTCCTACTATGTCAGTTTCCCCGATGCGTCTCCCACGACATTGGCACAGTTCGAGGGTCTGCACGTCAGCGACCTGTCTGGTCAGGCAACGCAGTACGCGCCTCGGTGGAGCGGAAGTCTCAATGCTCGCTACACCCTGTTTCTCCCTGGCGGCTTCCAGTTCATTACCCAGGTGAGCCCATATTTCTCGTCCCGTTACTACGTCCAGAGCGGCGATCCATTCTACATCGTGGATGCATACACTCGTTTGGACGGGCGGTTCAGTCTCGAGTCACCGGACGGGCATTGGGGCCTCGACGTCATTGGCAAGAACTTGACCGACCGCATTATTACGACGGGCTGGGGCGGAAGTTTCAACCTTGAATCGAAACAAGAGCCTCGCAATGTTGCCGCGCAAGTTCGCTATCACTTCTGATGTGAGCGATGCGCTAGCGTAGACCCCAAGTGAAAGCGAAACTGATCATCGATGCCCGCGACACCATTGGCGAAGGCCCGACATGGCACAGCGCGCAGGGGCGTATTCTCTGGTCGGACAACAAGATTGGCCGCATCCACGAAGCGAAGCCCGATGGCGTCGGCGGTTGGCGCGAGACCCGACAGTGGAATTTGGGGCGACGCATCGGTGCCGCAATCCCCCGGCGCAGTGGCGGCCTCATCGTCGCGACGGGTACGCAATTTGTCACCCTCGATGATCAGGGTGTTGAGGCGCCCTTCGCCCGACTCGATGTGGACCCAAAACAGTTTCAGCTGAACGACGCCAAATGCGATCCCCAGGGGCGACTGTGGGCTGGGACGCTCGATGCCGACATTAACACGCCGGGGCGAACGATCTCGCCTGGGCGAGCTGCGCTGTATCGTATCGATGCGGTCGGTGAGGTCAAGACGATGGTCACGGGTGTCACTGTCTCCAACGGGCTTGCCTGGAGTCCCGATGGCCTCACGCTTTACTACATTGACTCCTACGCCCGACGCGTCGATGGCTTCGATTTCAACGGCACCACGGGCGCCATCACGAACCGCCGTCCCATCGTCATGTTTGACGCAGGCGATGGCGCGCCCGATGGAATGACCATCGATAGCGAAGGCTGCTTATGGGTAGCGATGGTGAGGACGGGCGAAGTCCGCCGCTTCGCGCAGGACGGCCAGCTCCTCGCGCGGATCGTGCTTGAGACCTCCGTCCCGACCAGTTGCGCCTTCGGCGGCGCGGACGCGGCCGACCTTTTTATCACCACTGCGCGCGTAAATTTGCCAAACGCGGCATCGGTTCAATTGACCCATGGTTTCAGTGTGGAACCGGATGCGACCATCGGTTTGGGTGCCGGCGGGCTGTATCTCTGTCGCCCGGGAGTGACCGGCTTACCCGCGCAGGATTTTGCAGGCTAGCCGCCGTATGAGGCTGTCTGGCTGCCACAATATCTCTGACCTACGTTCGCTCGCGAGGCGCCGCTTGCCGAATCCCATCTTTCATTATCTGGATGGCGGCGCTGAAGATGAGACCACCGCACACAGAAACGTATCTGGTTTCGACTCGCTAAAGTTTGTCCCCCGCTGCTTGGTCGATGTGGCAAGCGTAACCACTTCGACCCGGATTCTGGGTCAAGCCATAGACTGGCCGGTGTTTTGCTCGTCCACTGGCGCATCGCGATTCTTTCATCCCGACGGCGAAGTGGCTGTGGCACGCGCGTGTGCGGCCACGGGAACACTGTACTGCCTATCGACGGTGTCGACCTTGGGTCTCGAGGAGGTGGCCGCCCAAACAGCCGGTCCCAAGATGTTTCAACTATATATATTCAAGGATCGCGATGTCACGCGCGACTTGATCGAGCGCTGCAAGCGTTCCGGCTACCAGGCCCTGTGTCTCACCGTCGACACACCGGTGACCGGCAAACGCGAACGGGATCTGCGTACCGGCTGGGGAGTACCCATCAAACTCTCGCTGCAAAACCTCGCCAGTTTCGCTCGGCATCCTCGATGGGTTCTTGGACAGGCGCGCAAGGGTTGGCTCTCCATGCCGACGGTAGCGGCCTTAAGCGGTTCCAACAGCATCGTCACGCAGACCCAGTATATCGGCAAACAATTGGACCCCTCCATAACCTGGCGCGATGTACGTCAACTCATTGAGCTCTGGGGTGGTCCCTTCGCCATCAAAGGCATCATGTCGGCCGTCGACACCCAACGCGCCATCGATGTCGGTGCCACGGCCGTCATCGTCTCCAATCACGGCGGACGCCAACTGGATGGGGCAGCGGCGTCCATCGAAGTACTGCCGCAAATTGTTGCCGCGGCGGGGAATCAGCTCGAGGTGATTCTCGACGGCGGCATTCGTCGCGGTGGCCACGTGCTCAAGGCGCTGGCGCTCGGCGCCAAAGCGTGCTCCGTCGGCCGTCCGTATCTCTACGGATTAGCAGCAGGGGGAGAGCCCGGCGTAACTAAGGCATTGACTATTTTACGAACCGAACTGATTCGTGCGATGCAATTGTCCGGCTGCACGGATGTGGCGGACATTGATCCTGCCTTGGTGCAGCGACTTTAGTGAACGGCGCGATGAGGTGACAATCAATTCAGATGATTGATCGTGATTGTTTTGTATGGTTTGTGATTGTTATTTGCACCTTAAGTTTGTACGATGCGAGCACGGGCGGTCGCCGTTAACTGGGGGGGACAATGACAGTATCTCGCCGCCATCTACTTAAAATAGGTTGCGCCTGCTTGACGCTCCCTTCTGTTGTTGACCTCGTGGGAGGAAGATCCGCGCGCGCGACAGTGACGCAGGCTAACTCATACACCGACGCGATGAGTCTGCTGCCGCCTCGCTCCATGCATTTTGACGGCTATCTTAGCCGCTACATTGATCTCTCGATCATGAATTGGAGTAAGGGCGTAGTGCCGTACAAGGCGCTCGCCAATTTCTTCAAGGACGGCCGACCCAAAATCACTTGGGACGGCCGCACGTTTGAACTCTTTGCGACAGGCGAGATGTGGGGCAAAGCCGTGCGCTCGGCGGCGCTCTTTTACCGCTACACGGGCGACCCGCAGCTCAAAACGCTGTTGAGACACACCGTCGCGGATCTGCTCAGTATGCGCCGCGCCAACGGCACCATCAGTTGCTCACCCATCAGCTTGCAACCTGACGGGCCCGGCGGGGATCTCTGGGAGCGCGCCTATGTGCTCCTCGCCCTCGATGAGTACTACGAATGCGTGGAGCAAGATCCCGCGGTGCTCCAAGCGATGATCGATGAGGCAGATGCAACGCTGGCCCAGGTGGGGCCGCTACCTAAGGTGAGAATCGTCGATTTAGGCTGGAGCCACGACATGGTCGGCGGCAACAATATAGAGTCAAGCACCATCCTCGAGCCCATCATGCGCCTTTATAAGCGCACCGGCTACGCACGCTATCTTGATTTTGCCCGCTACATTGTCGAAACGGAAGGCGGCGCCTTGCATCACCGGATCTTCGAGGAAGTGTTGAGCGGCAGTGATCCTGTCGATGTCGGCGGCGTCTATCCGAAAGGCTACGAGATGTTGTCGCTGTTCGAGGGCTTGACCGAATACTACCGCGCCACCGGCAACGAGAAATGGCGCATGGCGAGTGTTCAGTTGTTTCGCAAGGTCATCGAGAAGGAAATCACGCTGATCGGCAATGGCGGAGGCGATCAGCCCTTCCATCCCAACGTCAGGGGCGAAGCGTGGGACAACACGGCCCGCGAGCAAACCAATCCCGACATTCAGCGCATGATGGAGACCTGCACGGGTGTGACCTGGATGAAGTTCTGCCATCAGATATTGCGCCTGACGGCAGATCCGATCGCGGCCGACTATATCGAGCTTTATGCTTATAACGGGCTGATCGGCGCCATGAAGCCCGAGGGCGATGGCTTCAGCTACGTGAATTTATTAAATGGCATCAAGACCAACAAGGAAGGCTGGGGGACGGAGATCGGCGGTGTGTATGTCACCTGCTGCAACCTGAATGGCCCGGAAGGCCTCGCCTACCTGCCTCTGGTCGCCGTGATGCAGGACTCGCAAGGCGCCGTGATCAATCTCTACAATGCGGGCGATGCTCGTGTTCCAATTCACGGCGGCGAGGCACACCTAAAGATCGTTACCGATTATCCGCGCACGGGTCACGTGCGCATTGAAGTCAAGCCATCGGCCTCGTCAATGCCTTTCGCCGTCAAACTGCGTATCCCTTCGTGGAGCGCACAGACCCGGCTCGTCATGAATGGTGCTGCGATCGTCGCACCTGCCGGTACTTATGCGCGCATCGAGCGGCTTTGGTCACCAGGCGATGTGATCGACCTTTTTCTTGATATGCGCTGCCGGTTGATCAAGGCGCGCCACGGATTGCATGAGGGAAGCGATCAGTTCCGCGCACTCGTTCGTGGTCCTGTCGTGCTCGCACGGGATGAAAACATCGATCCGCACTTCGCGGACGCCGTGGACGTGGTCGAGGCGAACGGTTTTGTTGACGTGAAAGCCATCAAGCCGACGATGCCAGCGACGAACATGCAGTTCGAGGTGCCCACGCGCTTAGGGGTGATACCGATGGTGGACTATGCCTCGGTGAATAGCTGGCAGGGAAAGCGTGTACAGACGTGGCTGCCCATGGCAACGGCGATCTCCTGAAGCCTGGCGCAATGCAAGAACAAGAACAAGAGCATGAGCCCGCCAAATAGCAACCGACCTTACTGGGCGTTGGCGCTGCTGTTTTGCGCCGGCGTGCTCAATTTGTTCGATCGGCAAATCGTCAACATACTCGCGCAGGACATCAAAGTAGCGCTGCAGCTCACCGACACTCAACTCGGGCTTCTTACCGGCACCGCATTCGGGCTGTTCTATGCGCTTCTCGGCATTCCCCTAGGAAGGTTGGCAGATCGTGTCGATCGCATTAAATTGATGTCCGTTGCCTTGGTGCTCTGGAGCGGTTTTACGGCGCTCTGCGGAGCGGCGGGAAATTTCACGCAGATTTTCCTTACTCGTATGGGCGTGGGCGTCGGCGAGGCAGGCTCGCAGCCGGCGAGCACGGCGCTGGTCTCGGATTTATTCCCCATCAATCGGCGCACCTCCGCCATGTCGATTCTGCTCGCGGGCGCCCCCGTCGGCGGGCTGCTCGGACTCATGATAGGCGGATACGTAGGGTCTGTTTGGGGTTGGCGCACCGCGTTTGTCGTCGCCGGAATTCCCGGTCTCATCGTGAGCGCGGTGATGGCTCTCACGTTGCGCGATCCCAGATCGAGCGCCGCAAGGCCGGCGAATTCGGCGGCCTCGTTCCGCACAACCGTCAAGGAGTTGGCAGCCAATCCCCGCTTCCTCTGGCTTATGGCCGGGTTGACCTGCGTGTCCTTCTTCCCTTATGGCTCCGGCGCCTGGTTGCCGCCGTTTTTTATCCGGGTCCATGGGATGAACACCGCCCAGTTAGGAAAGTACGCGGGGCTCGCGGTAGGTTTTGGCGGGGCCTTCGGCACGCTTGGCTGTGGACTGCTCTGCGACCTGCTGCGCCCTCGCGTGCGCAATGTCGAACTGAAGATGGTCGCATTCGCGTTGGGGTTAGGATGCGTTTGCCTCTCCTTGACGCTTTTTAGTCCAAAACTTACCATCGCGCTGCTGTCGATGTTCGTGTTCGACATTTGCGCCTATGCGTTTCTTGGCCCCATGGTGACCCTCATTCAGAAGGAAGCACAGCCCGATTCGCGCGCGTTGGCGATCGCCATTTGCGTTACCGTGTCCAATATCGTTAATTTGACTTTGGCCTTGCCGCTCGTGGGCTTGATGAGCGATGCACTGAAGGCTACTCACGGACCGCAGTCGATCCGCTATGCACTTGAGATCGGCTTAGCTGTAGCCGGCGCCGGCGGAATGCTCGCCCTATGGAAGGCGCGAAACACCGAGGCGAGATGAAGTCCACCTCCGCCGTGGTACGTGGCGGAATCCTGACCTACTACAAGCGGCTTGCCCTGTCCCTCAACCTCGACCCGAACGCCCTCGTGCAGCGGGCGGGGATTGAAAGACGGTATCTGGATAATCCAGACTTAAGTTTGCCAATAGGTCGCCTGGTCAATCTCCTCGAAATTACCGCCGCCTCTTCGGGTATCGAGGATTTCGGCCTTCGTTTGGGCGCATCTCGTGGCCTACCGGACTTAGGCCCCATTACGCTGATCCTGCGCGAGGAGCCAACGGTCGGCGACGCTTTGCGCACGTTGTTGTCCTTACTGCATCTGTACTCCGACGCCATTTACATAAGGCTGGAGGACGGCGAGCAACCCTTTCTGACTTTCAATCTTGTCACGGGCCGCAGCGCGCAGTGCAAGCAAGCCATCGAAACCATGATGGCCAACTTCACCAGCACATTGCGCTGGTTATTGGGCGATGATTGGTCGCCCGCATTGGTGACCTTTACGCATTCGCCTCCCATCGATCAAGCCCGTCACGCTAGATTCTTTCGATGCCGCGTCGATTTCCTGCAGGAATGGAATGGCATCGTACTGCGCCCGCGTGATTTGGCGCGAAAGTTGCCTGCTTCCTCGCCCGTGATGCGCCAGCACGTGGAGCGTTATATCCGCAGCATCGATGTCGCGCCAATCCCGACCTATTCTTACCGGGTCACTCAAGTCGTTGCCATGGCGCTGCCGCGCGGCGACGCGCGGGCCACTCGAGTGGCTCGTTTTTTAGGTGTCGATCGAAGAACTCTCAATCGGCGACTCGAACGCGACGGTCTTAACTTTTCGACCGTGGTCGACAATGTTCGCAGGAATCTTGCGACGCAACACTTGCTCGGCAGCGATCGGCCGCTCTCGAATATCGCCGGCGTCCTCGGATTCGGCAGCTTGAGCGCCTTCACACGCTGGTTTCGAGAATCGTTTGGCGATCCCCCGAGCTCCTGGCGAAAAAAACAAAAAAGTCGAGGTCGTCGCTAAGTTCTCGCGAGCGGCTCTTATGTGACTGTCCCAAAACGTATAATACGCGCCCCAATCCGTATAACAATTGTCCTAAAGATTCCAGAGAATCCAAAGCGGCCGTCAAGCTGAAGCTACAAATAGAACGGCCTGGCTGGGCACAAATTGGGGGAGCTATGCGTGCGAAGTTGCGCGGCAAGGGTTGGATCATTCGGCCGACGGGCGACTCGATGGCGGCAATTGTCTGCCTGGGCAGCGCGTTACTGACAGGCGGCCAGCTCATCGCTGCCGAAGTCGAATCGACCGATACCGGCCAGCTCCAAGAAATCATCGTCACGGCCCAACGTCGGCCGGAAAACCTTCAGAATGTGCCGATATCGGCGCAGGTAGTGGGAAGCGAATTTCTAGCCGAACAGAATCAGAACGCCCTCTCTGACTTGACTCAAATCGTGCCCGGCGTGCACGTTGGTACGAACGCTATCTCCGACGACCTGTTCATTCGCGGTATCGGTTCCGGAACCAATGCCAGCTTTGACCAATCCGTGGCGATATTTGACGATGACATTTATCACGGCCGCTCGAAGATGAGCGAGGCAACCTTCCTCGATTTGGATCGAATCGAACTGCTCAAAGGTCCGCAAAGCACTTTCTTCGGCAACAACGCCATCGCGGGTGCTCTGAATATCGTTACGAAAAAGCCCGGCGACACGTTTGATGCCTCGGGGCGCCTGCTCTATGGACAATTCGGCCAGTACACCGCGGAGGGCGCCATCGGAGGTCCGCTCACCGATACCTTCGGTGCGCGCCTCGCCGTGATGAGAAATGGACAGTCGGGTTGGATCGATAATGTGAATACCGGGGAGAAAGCGCCCGATGAAAATAACCAGGCGGCGCGGCTCATCCTGGCATACAAGCCCATGGATGCACTCGATGTCACCTTGAAAATCGAAGGCAGTCGCAACCAAACCTCCGGCACGGCGCTTAGCCTGCCGCTTCAATGGGCAAATTGCCCGGCGCCGCCGCCCATTGGTGCGAATTTCCCCGGTGGCTACTGCTCCCAGGCGCTCGCCCTGGGCGCGGCGGTCCCCATGGGCACGAATAACAACTTGAATACTGGACTGTCGGGTCAGGGAGCATCGCTTTCCACCGTCGAAGACGTGCTCACGCTCAACTATCGCCAGTGGGGACAGACCTTCACATCGGTGACCGGATTTTATAATTATCATGCGGACGCCAATGTCGATGACGGTAACCTGCCGTATGTGACCCTCACCAATCAGATCCCGGAAAAATATCACCAGTTCAGCCAGGAATTGCGGGTTGCATCTCCCACGGGCGGCGCGATCGAGTACTTGGCCGGCGGCTATTTCCAGACCGATGAATTGGATTTTGATGCGGTGTCCAATGCGCCTTTTCTAAACCCCGAGATCGAGGCGGTGCCCTTCCTGGCGCCGCTGTTACCCTACCTACCGTTGAGTGTGGCCGAGGGTTTCTCGCAGAACGAGCATGTCTATTCGGTGTTCGGATCGTTGGCGTGGCACCTCACCGAAAATCTGCGACTCAATGCCGGACTGCGCGGCAGTGAGGACAACAAGGATGTGATCGGTCACGTCTTCTATGGCACCAGTGCGCAGCAATACGGCGGATTCGTTCAGTTGCCACCTGCGATCGAGCCGGTGCCGTCATTTCTTTTCGGGCCCGCGGGCACGCCTGCGTTAAGCCGCTCGGACCATTCCTGGATGCCCTCCGGCGGTATTCAATATCAAATCGATCCCGACATCATGAGCTACTTCACCTATAGCAAGGGCTTCAAGGCGGGTGGCATCAATGGCCAAAATGGCGTGAACAAGGACCAGGACTACCAATACGCGCCGGAGACCGTGAATGCGTATGAGCTCGGCATCAAGAGCAAATGGTTCGATCAGCGCGTGTTGTTAGATCTGGACCTCTTCCGGGGCGATTACCGGAATTTGCAGGTCATGGCTACCCTGTATGATCCTGTTGCCAAGTTCCTCATCGCAGAGGTCGGTAACGCCGCGAAGTCCCTATCTCAAGGCGTGGAACTCGAATCGCAATGGGCGGTCACGCGGGAATTTCGGCTCTCCGCCAATGTCGCTTATCTGGAATCCTACTACCTCAGTTACCCGAACGCGCCGCCAACATCGTTGGCCACATTCAATGGTGAGACGGGGAGCGATTTGTCGGGTCAAAGCACGCAATACGCGCCCCGCTGGAGCGGCAGTATGAATGGCAGCTATACCCTATCGCTGCCGGGAGACTATCGGTTCACTACTCAACTGATCCCCTACTTTACGTCGAGCTACTTCACCCAGAGCGGTGACCCATTCTATCTTGTTCACGCCTACACCCGTCTCGACGGGCGCTTGACGCTGGAAACTCCGGGAGGTCACTGGGCCTTCGATGTCATCGGCAAGAACCTGACCGACCGGGTGATCGTGTCGCAATTCTCCGGAATCTACAACCAGGCAAAGGAAGAGCCGCGTAATATCGCGGTTCAATTCCGTTTTCACTGGTGAGGACAGGGCCACCGAGCAAGGCGCTGATGCGGCGGCATCGATCTACGCTGCTGGCGGCGGGTTTGCTCGCCCTCTTGATGTGCGCCGGCACCGTGTGTGCCGGCGATGCCTCGCCGGGTGTGGCGGGCATGGTCGGATGTAGTGACCTTCACGGCAGGCGCGTTGAGGCGACCGACATCGGCCTGCCCACTCGTGGCGCGATGGTCACGCAAGCAGTACCCGTTCCGGCGGATGATGCCCATGCGGTCGGCGCGTACTGTCTGATCGAGGGCGAAATCGCCGCCATGTCGGCGAATACCCAGCCGATCAGATTCACCGCGGCGCTGCCCAGTCGCTGGAACAACAAGCTCGCGCATTATCCTTCTCGAGGCTTCGGCGGCGCAGCCGTAGCGCCTGATTCGCCCGAGCTCTTAAGTCTCACCGGCGGAGCGGGACTCATCGCCCGAGGCTATGTCGCCTATGGCAGTGACAACGGTCACTCGAGTGACAATCCCCTCGATGCCTCATTTGCATTGAACGCTGCGGAACTGCGCAATTTTGCCGGCGAGCAGCTAAAAAAAGTCCACGATGCGATCGTAAACCTGGCAACCGCGTACTACGGTCAAGCCCCTGCTCATAGTTATTTCATCGGCGGATCCGAAGGAGGGCGGGAGGCCCTAACCGTCGTCCAACACTATCCGCAAGACTACGACGGCGTGGTTGCGCTATTCCCAGGTCACGCGTTCACCGCAGGCTTGCTCAAATTTCAAGTTATCCGCCGCGCGATGCAGCTAAACGCTGGGGCAGGGCGTATCAGCGAAGCACAAGCGGATTCCTTGCGCGCAGCGGAGCTGGCCGCTTGCGATGAGCTGGATGGCCTGAATGACTCGATCATCGGCAATCCAAACGCATGCCGCCTCAACTTCAGCACATTACGTTGCGCCGATGCAAAGACGGCTCAATCGAATTGCTTTTCCGATGCTCAACTTGCCACCTTAAGAGACATGTACTCTCCGACCCCGGCTCCGTACTCATTTGTGGATGGCGGGACAAGCCTGCCCGCCTATACGATTGGGGCCGATTGGAGCACTCCGCCGAGCCCCGTGGCCGACCCACCTCATCCGCGACCGAACAACCAACAAGTGGCGGACGTCTTCGTGCGTTTTTTTGTGATGCGAGACCCCGACGCTGACACGCTGGCGTTTGATCCCACCCATCCTGGCAAATACCTGCACCGCATACACGAGCTATCGTTGTTAATGGATCGGACAGATACGAATTTGGATAAATTTATCGCACGAGGCGGGAAATTGATCGTCATTCATGGACTGGCTGACCAAGGGGTTGCCCCCAACAGCACCATCGACTACTACAACAAGCTTCTCAAAAGATACGGGCGAACGCGGTTGAATCAAGTCCTGCGACTGTACATGGTCCCCGGTTACGGTCACGGCGGCGGCGTGTCTTTCAATGCCAACGGCGCGCCAAGCCTCGATGCGCTCGAGGATTGGGTCGAGCGCGGGATCAGTCCGGGAGACTTAGTGGCGACCAACGCCAACCACGAGACACCGCGCCGCACCCGACCCCTGTGCGTCTATCCGGGGTGGCCAAAGTACCGCGGCGAGGGCGACCCGAATATCGCTAACAGCTTTTCATGCGCCGTGAATTAGCGCTGAACGATGGCGATCGAGTGCCTGGCGACAATCGACTATTCGATGTGATCATTGTCGGGGCCGGCGCAGCGGGCTGTGTGCTCGCGAGCCGCCTGTCGGAGTCGAAGGACAAATCCGTGTTGTTGATTGAGGCGGGCCCCGACGCACCTCCCGGTCAAGAGCACCCTCAAATCTGCGATCCCTTTCCACTCTCATTGGGTAACCCCAAGTTTCGCTGGAGCAATCTTACCGGCGAGACAGGCGCCGATCGCGGCGACGGAACTCCACGGGTGTCCGGACCCTGCCTTCAGGGGTACGGCGTCGGCGGCAGTTCGAACATCAACGGTATGTTGGCGTATCGGGGCACGCCGGCGGATTTCGAGGAATGGCAATCGCTGGGAGCCTTGGGGTGGGGATGGCAGGATGTACTTCCTTATTTCAATAAACTGGAACGGGATCTGGATTTCTCAAGTTCCCTGCACGGCGATCAGGGTCCCATCCCCATCCGGCGAATTGCACCGGCTGATTGGGCGCCATTCAGCAAAGCCATGGGCGCGGCCGCATCCAGACGCGGCTATTCCATGATTGAAGATTGTAATGCCGACTTTCGCGATGGCGTGAGCTCATCGCCGATGAGTAGTTTACCCGAGCGACGGGTCTCAGCTCCCATGGCCTATCTCACGAAGAATGTGCGCAGCCGCCCCAATCTCACCATTCTTGCCGGCGCCTTGGTGGAACGGCTCGATGTTCGCGGCTCCCGAGCATGCGGCGTGATTGCCCGCACCGCGAATGGAACGCAGCGCCTCTTGTCGCGAGAAACCATTGTTTCTTGCGGCGGCTTGCAAAGCCCGGCGCTGCTGATGCGATCGGGAATCGGACCCGCCGACAAGCTGCGAGCACTCGGGATCGAGGTCATTCAAGACCTGCCAGGGATCGGGGGTAACTTGCGCAACAAGCCCAAAGTGGATATCGCGGTTCATTTGCGCGCCGCAAGTACGCAATCGCCAAACCAGCGCGGGCTTGGCCAGAACTTTCTTCGCTACACCTCTTCCGTCTTGGACTGCAGCCAACACGACATGAGCATCAAGTTCGTGAACAAAACAGCATGGCATCCACTCGGCCGCCGAATCGGAGGTATTACGGTCTGTCTGCATCAGCCCTATTCAATCGGCAGCGTCGAGCTGGCATCAGCAGATCCCACCGTGGGTCCTGTGATTCGCTTTAACGTACTGTCGGATCCGCGTGATTTCGAGCGCCTGGTTGAGGGCCTGCGGATCGGATTCGATCTGCTATCGGATCGAGAGGTCGTCAAACTATGCAACGAAGTGTTTCTCCCCAGCGGAAAAATCGTCGCACGCCTCAATAATCCCACCCGCCGGAGTTATTTCCAGGCTTGCTTACTGAGTTCACTCATGAGTAGCCGAGTGCTACGTCGCGCAATGCTAAAAAGAGTGACTCTCGATTTAGACGCGCTCTTGAAAGATAACGAGGCGCTGCGAGGAATCGTGCGCCGGCACGTGGGATTGGGATGGCATGTCTGTGGAACCTGCAAGATGGGGGCTGATGCGGACCCGATGGCGGTCCTGAATCCGCAGTGCCGCGTGCGCGGCGTGGCTGGGCTGCGCGTGGTAGACGCCTCCATCTACCCGACCTCTGCCGGTGAGCAGGGCATGCATATCTCCGTGCTCATGGTCGCCGAGAAGATGGCCGATGTCATCAAAGCACAATGGGCTGAGGCTGAACGTGAAAGCACTTGAGCGGCTGCAGCGCGATGAGCCGGTGTTCGGCATGATGCAAACTTATCCGGACCCTGCGTTAACCGAGTTGGCGATATGGTGCGGCTACGATTTTATCATGCTCGATGCCGAGCACGGCGTGCAGGATGAGACAGCGCAGCTCAATGTGCTCCGAACCATTGCCGCAAGCCACGCCTTTTCATTGGTGCGCACGCGAAGCTGCGATAAGAGCGAAGTGGCGCGCTATCTGGACTTCGGCGCGGACGGGGTGATCGTGCCAAACGTGAGCACCGCTCTGCAGGTGAAACGGATTGTCGCGTGCACACGGGATCGCTGGACAGGGGGATTGCGCGCCGATCGTTATGGGCTCAAGCGCGAGCGCGCGGATCTAGCACTCCCCCTGTTCCTCGTGCTGATTGAGTCGCCGCAGGGGGTAGAAAACGTCGAGGCCATCTTAGGAATCGAGGGAGTGAACGGCGCTTTGGTGGGACCCGGAGATTTGTCCGTCCGCTTAGGCCGGCCCGGCGAGTTTGCGGCGCCGGAGTTTCTCACTGCCGTGGAGCAAGTGGAGCGAGCGGTTCGGCTGCGAAACAAGATATTGGGCGGAAAGATCGATGAGACCACACCGCTCTTGACGCTGCTGGAGCGTGGCCATCGCTTAATCATCGTCGGCCGGGATATGGCTCTGGTCAGAAATGGTTTCCTTGAGGCGCTCGATGCCGTCAAGCGAGAGCCTTTTCCGACGCAGCGTCAGGAGAGCTAACCGTGGAGATCGTCGCATCGGGTTTAGGAATGCTTGAGGGCCCCGTCACCTGCCAAGACGGCTCGCTCGTGGTGACATCGCTCGATCAAGGCAAAGTGTTCCGACTCGCTGGCGGCCACGTAGAGACGCTCGCGAACACCGGCGGCGGAGCCAATGGAGCGACCGAGGGGCTAGGGGGCCTCATTTTTGTCGCGCAAAATGGCGGTGTTGCGCCGGCCCTGAACCAAAGCCGCAGTCCCGCTGGCGTGCAAGTCATCGAGGCGGACGGAACAGTGCGAATATTTGGGCAAGGCATGCGATCCCCCAACGATCTTTGCTTCGGCCCGGATGGATTCCTCTATGTGACAGACCCCACTCGAAAGCCGGAACGTGACGACGGCCGCATCTGGCGCTGCAATATCGACACGCGGGAATGCGTGCAGATCTTCGCTTGCGATTGGTATCCCAACGGCATCGGTTTCTCATCGGACGATGAGTGGATTTACGTGGCGGATTCAAGGCATGCGCGCATCGTTCGGTTGCCGCTCGCCGATCCGAGCCTTGAGAATCTAGAGACTTTTGTCCGGGTCGATCATGGGATTCCGGACGGCTTCGCCTTTGACGCAGAGGACAATCTCGTGATTGCATGTCCCAATTTCGCGCCGAGCGGAGGAGATGTGCAAGTGTACACGGCAAGAAAGCTCGCGGATGTCATACGCCCAGGCCACTCAAAGCTCTATACCAACCTGGCCATTTCGAGTGATCGACAGCTGTATCTGTGCGACGCGGACTCAGGCAACGTGCTCTGTTCGCGCTGGCCGTGCGCAGGTCTGCCGCTACATCCGTTTCGACCCCTCCCTCTGTCAAATAGTTGACAGTGTCCGAACCCAGCCTTGCCTCATGATGGCGGGGGAGGGCGAGCTATGACCTATCCTGCGTTACCACCGATCGAAAGCCAAGAATCTGGTGCAGTCTCGCTCGACGACAAATGGACCTTAGACAAGGGCCGCATTGTCATCAATGGCACGCAGGCGATAGCTCGTGTGCTGCTAGCTCAGGCCGATCTTGACCGGCGCCGCGGGCTCAATACCGCAGGATATATTTCCGGCTATCGCGGTTCACCCTTAGGCGGACTCGATACCACCCTGTGGTCAATCGCGAAGCGATTGGCGGCAGCGGACATCCTCTTCCATCCCGGGGTCAATGAGGACATTGCGGCAACCAGCGTGCGCGGCACCCAACAGCTCGATCAGGTACCGGGCGCCTTGCGCGACGGGGTTTACGCCGCGTGGTACGGCAAGGGACCCGGCGTCGATCGCTCGGGTGATGCCTTGAAGCATGGCAATTATGCCGGCACGCATCGCAACGGCGGCGTGCTCGCGTTTTACGGTGACGATCATGCCGGCAAATCCTCGAGCGTTGCCTTCCAAAGCGAGCAAGCCCTGACGGCCAATTTGATTCCCTCGCTTTACCCTTCCAATTCGCGCGAGATCTTGGAATACGGACTTTTAGGCTTCGCGATGTCGCGCTACAGCGGTTCCTGGGTGGGGATCAAATGCGTCAATGAAGTGATCGAACAGACCGCCTCGGTGGATATTGATTTTGCGACGCTTATGCCCGTCCTGCCCCCGTTCCCCGCCCCTCCGCCGCCGGGGCTTCATGCGCATCAAGGCGCATTCAATCCGTTGCGCGATGAGCAGATCGTGCTCGAACATCGCCTGCCCCTGATCGAGCGATTCGTTAGCGCCAATAAGATCAATCGGACCGTATTTCGAGCAACCATGCCGCGGCTCGGCATCGTGACGGCGGGGAAAACCTACGGCGATGTTAAAATGGCTCTCTCACTGCTCGGGCTTGACGAGGAACTCGCGACTCGCTTGGGCCTCTCGCTCTATAAAGTAGGCTGCATCTGGCCGCTCGAGCGCGAGGGACTTCGAGTCTTTGCCGAAGGGCACGCGGTGCTCTTTGTGATCGAAGAGAAAAAAAACTTCCTCGAGCAGCAAATTGCCTCGATCCTGATCAATCGCAATGAGCGACCTCTCCTCATCGGAAAATTCGACGAGCAAGGCGAAGCGCTCCTGTCATCATCGCTGCCGCTCACCCCACTGGACATCGCCCTCGCCATCGCCGAGCGCCTCGAGCGTCTGGATAGCTCCATTGAGGCGCTGCGCGCCGCCGTGCACGAACTACGCAGCAAGTCCTTCAGTCTCCCCCCGACGCTCGATGCCAAACGCAGCCCGTATTTTTGCTCCGGCTGTCCCCACAACCGCTCCACGCAGATACCGGAAGGCAGCCTCAGCATGACAGGCATCGGCTGTCACACCATGGCCAATTTCGTGCGGCCGCAATCGGCGTTGCTGCCCACCCAGATGGGCGGCGAGGGTGCCAACTGGCTGGGTCTAGCGCCTTTTACCGCGACAAAACACATCTTTCAGAATATGGGAGACGGCACTTACTATCATTCCGGGCTGCTCGCGATTCGCGCCGCGGTCGCATCGGGCGTCAACATCACCTATAAAATCCTCTATAACGATGCCGTTGCCATGACGGGGGGACAACCCGTCGATGGTCCCATTTCGGTGGCCGAAATCGCTCACCAGGTTCGCCACGAGGGCGTCGAGCGCATCGCGCTCGTGAGCGATGATCCAAAGCGTCATCGCCGTAATGCCGGACTACCTGCTGGCGTCACCATCGATCACCGTGATCGGCTGGACAACCTTCAGCTGGGGCTGCGCGAAACGCCGGGCTGCAGCGTCCTGATCTACGAGCAGACCTGCGCCGCTGAAAAGCGCCGTCGACGCAAACGCGGCACCTATCCCGATCCGCCCAAGCGTCTGTTTATTTCCGAAGATGTGTGCGAGGGTTGCGGCGATTGCTCCGTGCAATCCACCTGCGTCAGCCTCTTGCCGCTGGAGACCGAGTTCGGCCGCAAGCGCAAGATTGACCAATCGAGCTGTAACAAGGACTACAGCTGCCTGAACGGCTTCTGCCCCTCGTTTATCACGATTCACGATGCCGAGCCGCGAAAGCCCCGCGCCCTCACCGCCGATGAATCGATGTTGGCGGATTTAAGGGAAGCTCGCGTAGCCCTGCTTAAAGGCAGCAGTTACAACCTCATGGTCGCTGGAATCGGCGGAACCGGCGTGGTCACTGTCGGCGCGCTTCTAGGGATGGCGGCCCACCTCGACGGCAAGGCCTGCTCGCTCTTCGATATGACCGGTCTTGCCCAAAAGAATGGCGCCGTCTATAGCCACATCCGAATAGCGCACACGCCCGACGATATCCACACTCAGCGCTTAGGACGCGGCGAGGCCGATGTACTGCTGGCATTCGACTTGGTCGCCGCGCTGTCGGCGGAAGCAAGCAGCACCGTGTCGGCACGTACGCAGGTACTTGCCAATGCCAGCGTGACCCCGACCGTCGCATTCCAATTTGACCGCGATGCCTCCAGTGACCCAGCGTTGCTGATCACCCAGCTTGAGCGCTTGGCCGGACCCGAATCGGTATCAACCGTCGATGCGAGTGCGCTCGCGGTCGCCCTCACGGGCGATTCCATGGCCGCGAATCTCTTTGTGGTCGGCATCGCCGCACAGCGCGGCCTTCTGCCCATCAGCACCGCCGCGATCGAAGCCGCCGTTCGCTTGAACGCTGTCGGCGTAAACATGAATCTCTACGCATTCCGGCTGGGCCGGCTGTTCGTCGATGATCAGGGGCGCCTCGAGAAGCTCGCATCCCAATCGCAGCCGCCCGCTCGAAAAATCCCCAGCACCTTGAGCGAAGTCATCGCCCATAGGACGGCCCACCTCACCGCGTATCAAAACACTGCGCTGGCCGGGCGCTTCAAGAAACTCATCGATGAAACCCACGCGGCCGAGGAAAAGGCAGTTCCCGACTCCACGGCCCTCGCGCTCCAAGTGGCGCGTAGTTATTCAAAGCTGCTCGCCTACAAGGATGAATACGAGGTGGCGCGGCTGCTCACCAGCGAAAAGCTCCAGGATGACATCAAGCGCCAATTCAAGGACGGCGCGCGCTATTCCTTCAACCTGGCGCCGCCGTTTCTGGCCACCGGCACCGTCAACGGTCGGCCAAGGAAAATGGAGTTCTCTGGTCGGATTCGCCCATTGCTCCGGGCGCTGGCGCGACTGCGTGTCCTGCGCGGAACGATATTCGATCCGCTTGGTTACTCGGCCGAGCGGCGGATCGAGCGCCGCCTGATCAGAGAGTACGAAATACTAGTGCGGAAGGTGCTTCCGTCCCTGACACCATTCAATATAGGTGCCGCGATCGAACTGCTCGGTGCGGTGGATCAGGTGCGCGGCTTCGGACCTGTCAAAGCGGTGGCAGAGCGGGTATACCGGCAACACGTCGCAGTGCTGCAACGCTCCTTCTTGCCTGCTCCGGCCAAACTTATCGCTCAGAAACCATGAGTTGGAGCCTGACTAAATCAAGAATCAGAACACTGCCGTATTCGATGGCTATGAGGCCGTCCTCTTGGAATGCTTGCAGCACTTTGCTCACCGATTGGCGCGAAGCCCCCACCATCAGAGCCAGCTCCGCCTGAGAGAGGCGCATGGAAAGCCGAATTCCGCGCTCCGCTCTTACTCCGAAAGACTTGAACACCTCGAGCAGCCGCTTTGCGACCCTATATGGCAACTCATCGAGGTTGGAAGTCACGAAGTAATCGCTTAAAAGACGCATGTGGCGAGATATCAATCGCAGCAGCGCGTCGCTAAATGCGGGATGGTCCGAGCGCAAACGCTCAAACGCGTCGCGCCGCAAAATTTGCAGCTCAACCTCGCCCTGGGCGCTCGCCGTCTGGGGCCGAGGTTCTCCATCAACTAAGCTGCTGGTTCCAAAGCAATCGCCCGGTTCAAAGATGAGATAGAGCGCCTCGCGCCCATCGTGGCGCAGCACCGACATTCGCACAGAACCGGACAGTATCCGAAACATCTCGTTCCCCGGCTCGGCCTGGGTATAAATGCGCTCGCCATCCGGCAGTCGTATGCGTCGAGCGGACGCGCTGAAGGCTTCCTGGACGTTTGTTGGGAGCCATTGAAATATGTCGAACGGAGAGCATTCAACCATGCTTGACATTATGAGACATGGGCTAAGCATAATGGGCAGAATATGAAGCCCCCATCTGCCGTCCTTCGTAGCAGCATCCTCGTGCACTTCCAACGCATTGCGCTAAGCTGCGGTCTCGATCCCCTGGCGCTCATGAAACGCGCCGGCATTCACAGGCGACACCTTGAAAACGTAGAACTCCCGCTTCCCGTTCGCGCCGTGGTCGAATTGCTCGAGATCGGCGCGCAGGCCTCCGGCATCGACGATTTTGGACTCAGGGTCGGAGAGGCGCGCGGTGTCCCCGACTTAGGGCCCGCCATCCTCATGGTGCGCGAGGCCGCAACCGCGCGTGACGCCTTGCAAACGCTGGCATCCTTGCTCTATTTGCATTCGAATGCCATCAATCTACATCTTGAGGATTCCAGCACACCCATTTTTCAGCTCGAGATCATGGCCGCCGATATAGGGCAGTGCCGACAGGCCATCGACTCCGGTTTGGCGGGCATGACACATCTCATCCGCTGGGTTTTGGGCGATGAGTGGGCGCCGGTGTCGGTGAGTTTCGTGCATTCGCGCCCGGCTTCCAAGGCTCGCTACGAGCGCTTCTTTCGTTGTCCCGTGGATTTTCTGCAAGACATAAACGGCATCATTTTGCGCCGCAAGGACCTGGACAAGAAGCTTCCCGGTTCCGCGCCGGCGCTGCGCCTGCAGGTCGAGCGCTATATCAACAGCATCAATCTTGCCCGAAGCGACACCTACGCCTACAACGTGACCGAAGTCGTGGCTGCGGTCTTGCATCGGGGCGAGATCGGGGCAGATAACATTGCACACTTTCTCGGTACCGATCGCCGCACCTTGAATCGCCGTCTGGCGCGGGCTGGGCTTAATTATTCGGCGGTCGTTGAGAATGTGCGCAGGAATCTCGCCGGCCAGTACTTGCTCGGCAATGATCGGCCGTTGTCGGACATCGCGGGGCTCATGGGTTTCAATGATTTGAGTTCCTTCACGCGCTGGTTTCGCCGGGCGTTTGGCAGCCCACCGAGCCAGTGGCGTAAGAAAAAGACGCAACTTAATAAAAACATTTGGCGATAGCCCACGCGCTGTCCCAAATGGCTAAACGGCGGCGAGCGGGAACGCTTAGCGTTCCGATCGCCGCCACGAGGGGAGTGTCATGCGGACCGATGTCTCAAATCAGACCAGCGCTTTGTCGCGGCTAGCCTTAGGCGAGCCTGTGTTCGGCCTGATGCAGACCCTGCCGAACCCAAGCCTTACTGAGCTCGCGGTATGGAGCGGCTATGATTTCATCATTCTCGATTGTGAACACGGCATCGTCGATGAAGCCGCGCAAGTCGCCTGCCTGCAGGTCATTTCCGGCAGCCACGCCTTCGCAGCGGTTCGCGTAAGACCTGGCGACTTTGGCAGCGTGGGTCGATACCTCGATTTCGGTGCGGATGCCATTCTCATGGCCGATGTTCAAACGCCTGAAGATGCGGCGAGATTGGTGGCCGCCGCCACCTTTGGCCCGCACGGCACGCGCTCCTCGACCAAGAGCACGCGAGCGGCTCGCTACGGTCTTACGGCCATCAAGGATATTGCCCCGCCGCTTCTGCTCGCAACCATTGAGAGTAAGCGCGCTGTAGGCAACATCGCTGCGATTGCGGCGACGCCCGGCATCGGCGGTCTCATCGTGGGACCGAGCGACTTATCGGCTGATTTAGGTAGCCCGTTTGAATTCTCCACGCCCGCCTATACGAGCGCGTTTACGCAGATAGAACAAGGGGCCGCCAGCGCGAGATTACATCTCGGCACCATTGCCCATGCAGGATATTCCGTTGACCGGCTCTTGAACGCAGGGCACCGGCTCATCATCGTAACGGCTGATATTGCCGTCATGCGCGAAGGATACGGATCTCATCTGGCTGCCGCCCGCAGCCATGTAAGCAACGCGCGAGGCGAGAAGTCGTGATCTTGCCGCCCGAAGGTCCGGTGTACGATGCCATCATTGTCGGTGCCGGTGCGGCAGGCTGCGTGCTCGCGGGCCGGCTCTCCGAAAATACGGACAAAAAAATCTTGGTTCTCGAGGCAGGACCCGATGCACCGCCGGGCCATGAGCATCCTGACATTCGCGATTCCTTTCCTGTCTCGCTCGGAAATCCGCGCTTCATGTGGCAGAACCTCATCGCCGAGATTGGCGCGGATCTTGGGCGTGGGGCTCCGCGCGCCTCACGACCCTTCGTGCAAGGTTATGGCGTTGGCGGGGGTTCCAATGTCCAAGGCATGTTCGCGGTGCGCGGACTGCCTGAGGACTATGACGAGTGGCGCGATTTAGGCGCCCCGGGGTGGGGATGGGACGATGTGTTGCCGTATTTTAAAAAGCTCGAACACGATTTGGATTTCTTGGGTCCCCTGCACGGCGCGGAGGGACCCATCCCCATTCGCCGTACACCGCCCGATGAATGGGCGCCATTCTGCAAGGCGGTGAGCTTCGCCATTGCGCGGCGCGGCTATCCCGCCATCGCCGACTACAACGGCGAGTTTGGCGAGGGTCAAAGTTCCATGCCCATGGCGAACTTCAAGGACCGGCGCGTGTCCGCCTCGATGGCGTATCTGCCCGCTGCCGTGCGGCGCCGGCCAAACCTCACAGTTGTTTCCGATACCACCGTCGAGCGGCTGCGTTTCGAAGAGGGTCGCGTCTCTGGCGTTACGGCGCGCACCGCCTCAGTGACTCGGGAGTTTGCCGGACGCGAGATTATCCTCTCGTGCGGTGCCCTGCAAACCCCCGCGTTGCTCATGCTCTCCGGAATTGGACCGGGCGAGAATTTGCGCGCGGTTGGCGTAGAGGTCGTGCGCGACGTCCAAGGCGTCGGCCGAAATTTGCAAAATCATCCGAAAGTGCAGGACATTGCCGTGCATCTGCCGCGATCGAGCATGCAGCCGCGCCAGCAGCACACCCTTGCCCAGAATTGTCTGCGCTACTCATCGAATGTCGAGGACTGCGGACCCAAGGACATGTTCATTGCCTCGCTCAACAAGGCCTCGTGGCACCCCTTAGGTGCCCGCATCGGCGTCATCGCCGTCGCCATCCACAAACCGTATTCCAAAGGCGTCGTCGATCTTGCGAGCGCGGACCCCAAGGCCCCCCCGCGCATTCGCTTCAACACGCTGTCCGACGATCGCGATTTCAAGCGCCTGGTCGGGGGCCTGCGCCTAGCGCTGGAGTTGCTGCGCGATCCGGACGTGGCAGCCGTGCGCAACGAGCCGTTCCTGCCGCAGGGAAAAATCGTCGGTCGTCTCGCGAAGCGCAGCACCAAGGCCTGGCTGCAAGCCTTAGGGATAGCTTCTCTTTTTGACGTCGCGCCCTTGAGGCGAAGGTTGCTTAAAGGTCTGACGATTGATATCGATGCGCTCGTTGCCGATGAGGCCGCGCTTCGCGCCATGGTGCTTAATCGAGTAGAACTCTCGCGCCATGTCTGCGGCACCTGCAAAATGGGGCTGCCGAGTGACCCTTGCGCCGTCGTGGATACCAGCGGGCGTGTCCATGGAGTCGAGGGCCTACGTGTGGCGGATGCCTCCGTGTTTCCGACTCTCATGCGCGCGAATACGCATATACCGGTACTGATGGTGGCGGAGAAAATGGCCGATCACTTGAAGAGCGATTGGCGTGAAACGAATACAACTACGCGAGTCTTAAGCCATCGCAGCGGTGCGCCAGTGGCGCAAGAATGACTACGCATCTAAAGGCGACCTTGGCCTTGGAGCCACGCGACAAACTGGGGGAGGGCCCGGTCTGGGACGCCGGCGCCCAGCGTCTATTGTGGCAAGACCACGGCGCCGGAATTATCCGTGAGG
>Ga0302325_10005872_pt1 | contig 27774 bp, 25 predicted proteins | sample Palsa_T0_2_FD_201948 | JGI IMG/M metagenome (GOLD analysis project Ga0302325, IMG submission 201948) | Peat permafrost microbial communities from Stordalen Mire near Abisko, Sweden - Palsa_T0_2 | ecosystem: Environmental > Terrestrial > Soil > Palsa > Peat permafrost | place: Sweden: Abisko... | reverse complement strand
TTGCCTTCAGCTCGGCAGGCTTGAGCCCAATCTTCACGTCCACGGTGAGGCTCGCGGCCCGGCGCAGCGTCTCGATGCCCTGCGGCGACAACTCGTCTGCGACCAAGACCTTCATTTCGCGCCTGCGCTCCTTGGCTTCGGGGGGGGGCTTCGAAGGCCGCGGACCCTAAACGTTGGCGCCGCAAAGCGTCAAGCAGCCAGGCGGTCCGCAGGGGGCCGCGAACTGGCCTGCACACGGGCCACCTTGGAAACCCCGTCCCCGGAGGGGGCTGAGCGCCCGATGCGGCTACACTGGGCGTCCGCTTCATGCCACCTCTCCCGCTGGTGCGCCGCGCCGCCCGCCTCCTGTCTGTCCTGCTGCTGCTCGCCGCTCCTTCTGCGCCGGCCGCGCCCGAGGAGCCCTCCATCGAGGTCCGCCCCGTCACGGCGCGCCCCGGAGACGTGCTGCTGGTGCTCGTCCGCGGTGCGGCGCACTCGCCCAAGGGAACTGCTGGCGAGCGCCCCTTGCACTTCTACGCCGCCGGCGACCACCACGAGGCGCTCTCGGCCGTGCCTCTGGAGTCGGAGCCCGGGCCCCTCGACGTCACCATCGAGGCGGCCGGCACCGAGCTCACCGCGGCCGTGGAACTCGAGCCCGGAAACTTTCCTCGGCGCGAGCTGACGGTGGCCGACAAATTCATCGCCCCTCCGGCCTCGGTGAAGGCCCGCATCGTTGCCGACGCTCGCGCCTTCGCCAGGGCATACCGGACGCACTTTGGCCCGCGCACCTTCACCGAGAGCTTCGCCCGACCGCGGGATTCGGAAGTCACTGCCCACTTCGGTGACCAGCGACTGTTGAACGGGAAGAAGAAAACCGTCCATTACGGGCTCGACCTCGACGGCCAGGTGGGCGACCCGGTGACGGCCTCCAACGACGGCACCGTGGTGCTGGTGCGGGACTGCTACACCACCGGAAACACCGTTCTCATCTCCCACGGCGGCGGCGTCTTCACCGGTTACTTCCACATGTCCGCCTTCAAGGTGAAGCGGGGGGCGAAGGTGCAGCGCGGCCAGCTCATCGGTCTGGTGGGCAAGACGGGCCGCGTCACCGGCCCCCACCTCCACTTCCTGGCCCACGTCGACAGCCTCTCGGTGAATCCAGAATCCCTGCTCGCCCTGCCCTTCCCCTGAGCAACGCCTGGCCTGGGCTACCAGACCTGGGGCAACGAGAGCGCGGCGCGTGCCTCGTCCGGCGTCATCGGCGAGCGCCCCACGTCGCGCGCCATGCGCACCGCCTTCTCCACCAGGGGCCCATTGCCCTTGGCCATGTCCGTCCCGGCGGCATCCAGATAGAAGTTGTCCTCGAGACCCACCCGGACGTTGCCGCCGAGCGCCAGTGCGGCACCCAACAGCCGCCACTGGCCCTTGCCAATGCCAATCAGCTCCCAGGTGTCGGTGGACTCCAGGGAGCGCGCCATGGCGGCCAGCGTCTCCGCCGACGGCGCCGCACCGCCGAGCACGCCGAGGACGAAGCTGTACTGCAGGGGAGGCTTCAGCGCCCCCATCCTCAAGAGGGGCTCGGCGTTGGCCACATGCCCCAGGTCGAAGCATTCTAGCTCCGGCTTTACCCCACCCTCGCGCATGGCCTGGGCGGCCAGGAGGATGTCGCCAAAGGGGTTGGGAAACACCATGTCGAAGACGAAGGCCTTCCGCGTCGCGGAGTACTTGGCGTAATTCATCGACCCCATGTTGAGCGCGGCCATCTCCGGCCGACTCTTCCAGACGTAGGCCAGCCGCTCCTTCTTCTCCGCCTCGCTCTCCACTGCCATGTTAAAGCCGCCGGTGGAGAAGTTGAGGATGATGGGGCAGCGCTTGCGGACCTCGTCGCGGATGGCCAGATACGTGGCTGCCTCCCAGGTGGGGCTCCCGGACAGCGGCTCCCGGCCGTGGATGTGCACCACCGCGGCGCCGGCCTCGTAAGCGCGGCGCGCCTCCTCAGCAATCTCCACCGGGGTGTAGGGCAAATACGGGCATTGCTCGCGGCTGGCGAGGATGCCGGTCAGAGCGGCGGTCACGATGACGCGGTCCTGTGGGACGGACATGGGCTTCTTTCTCCCCTGGGCAGGAGCCGGCGTCTCCTCTCCCAGGCTTAGCGGTCCTTCCACGTCGGGGGCCGCTTGGAGAGGAAGGCCCGCACGCCCTCGGTGGCATCCTCGGTGGAGAGGTTGAGGGACAGCTCGGCCGAAAGAAGCTCGGTCGCCGCCTCGAGCGGGAGACCCTCGGCGCGGCGGAAGGCCCGCTTCCCCAGCGCCAGCACCGCCTGACTCTTGCTGCTGAGCTGCTGGCCAAGGCCGCGGGTGGCGGCATCGAGCCCCTCGAGGGGGACGACGCGGTTGAGCAGCCCCCAGCGGAGGGCCTCCTCGGCCTTGAGGCGCACACCGGTGAGCACCATCTCCAGCGCACGCTTTCGGCCCACATGGCGCTGCAACCAGGCTAGCACCATCATCGGGAAGAGACCGACATCCACCTCCGGCGTTCCGAGCTCGGCGTGGTCCGCGGCCACGGCCAGGTCGCACGCGCACACAAGGCCCAGGCCGCCGCCGAGCGCATGGCCGTTGAGCCGCGCCACCGTCGGCTTGGGGAAAGCGCCGAGCTGCTCCAGCAGCAGTCCGTAGCGGCGCCGCGCCTCGTGCCCGGCGAGGAAGCCGTCCTCCTCCATGCCTTGCAGGTCGCCGCCGGCGGAGAAGACGCGGGTGCCGGCGCCCGTGAGCACCACCACCCGCACCGCAGCGTCCGCCTCGGCGCGTCGGAGGGCCTCGGACAGAGCGGACACCACCTCGTCCGAGAGCGCGTTGCGGGCCTCGGGGCGGTCGATGGTTAGGAGCGCTTGGCCGTCTTCAAGCGCGAACCGGACCGGTCCTGCTTCCATGAGGCCTCCCCGGCCAGCGTGCCGTGCAGGAAGGAGTCCGCCAGTTGAGACTGGGCGCGAGCCAGCACCGCTTCGTCCCGCCCGTCGAGGAGCCCCATCACCAGGGAGGTCAGCCCCATCTCCACCGCACCGAAGAGCATCGCTGCGCACAAGGAGGGGTCGAGCTCGGCCCGGAGCTCTCCCCGGAAGCGAGCCCGCTCGAACATGGTGCGACTAATCTGCATCATCTCGGCGAAGGCGCCGCGCCGGTTGGCCTCGCCCGTCCCCGGCCCCCGGGCGAACTCCAGCACCAGCACCCGCACCCCGCGGGGGTCAGCTCGGTAGCCATCGAAGGCAACTTGAAAGATGCGCCGGACTTTCGCATCCAGGGACGCCGGGCCCCCGGCGGCCTCGCGGATGCGCACCACGAAGCCCCCCCAGCCGGTTTCGAAGACGAGCTGGAGCAGCTCCTCCTTGTTGCGGAAGTAGTGGTAGACGAGCCCGTAGGCGACATTCGCCTCGCGCGCCACGTCGGCGATGCGGCAGCCGTGGTACCCCTTGCGCGCGAAGACCTCCACCGCGGCGCGGAGGATGGTTTTCCGGCGGTCCTGGTCTCGTTCCTTGGCGGCGAGGGCCTTCGAGGGTGGAGCCACGGGTGGAGCGAGCCTCCTGGGGGTGTTGACTCTAGAATCAGCCACACCCTAAGAGTGAGTCCCGGGGGTGTGTCAAGGAAACCCGAACCGGCCCTGCTTCGCCGGGTGCGTCAGGCCACGCCGTTGGAGGCGGCGAACATGGCCCGGGCCACGCCGAGCAGCTTTTCCACGTCGCGGGAATCGAGGTGACGGCTGCGGACGAATTCGGAGAGGGGACGGAGAATCTCCTGCTGGTCCGCTGGCTTCTCCGTGGGTGCGACGAAGAGCTCGGCCAATGTCACTCCGAGCGCGTCGGCCAACGAGGCCAGCGTCTCGACGTGGGCCACTCGCTCGCCTCGCTCAATCATCGAGAGAAAAGACACCGAAATGCGGGCCCGCTCGGCCAGGTCCTCCTGGGTCCAGCGCTCGGTTCGCTGGGTGCGCAGCTCCCGGACTCTTTGCCCAATGGCTTTTCCGATGTCCGACAAGAAACACCCCCCGGGTGAGGCAGCTTCTCGCTGTTGCGTGAAACCCTGGAATCCCTGTTCTTCAGTGGCTTAGGGTCAACCGCTTCACGTCGGCAAGTCACTCGCAGTGAAATCAGTTACCAAAGCTGCCAAACCCCGCAATGGTGAAGTCCACGACAACCTGCGGGAAAGTGCTGGGCAGCCCGGGGGCCGTCCGTAGCCCCACCGTCAGCTGCCAGCAGTTGCACGCCGGGGCGAAGCCCACCGTCAGCTGCTGCTGGCCGAAAAAGGCGTGGGTGCCGAGGAGGCCGGGGTAGGCCGCCAGGGTGGCTGCGAAGCTCGCTGGCAGGGGCGGCGCCTCCGGGTAGAGCGTCCCGTAGTACGACAAGGAAAGTCCGTAAGGGAAAGTCACCATCGCCGTCAGCGTGATGGTGTGAAGCAGCGAGCCCTGCAGGGCGTCCTGGGGAAGGGGCGAGCCCACCAGGGCATCGATGCCGCGTCGCTGCGCGCTCGAGCCGCCCACCCACTGCTGGTCCGCATCGCTCTGGGGGATGCCGTTCTGGAGCTGGTAGAGGTTGCTCAGGTAGACGAAGTCGTATTCGGCATGGAAGGAGTATTTCGGCGGCTGGGCGCCCCGTGCCGGGTTGACATAAGGCTGGACGCCGGCACCAATCCCGAAGAGTGCCGGCGCGTGGCGCTGGTTGTCCCAGCGGAAGGTAGTCCCGGCGTTGAAGGGACCAAGCGTCGTCCGCGCCGAGGCGACGCTGTCGGAAAGCCCATTGGGTGCGCTGCCCAGGAATTCCTGGGCGACGTCCAGGCGGAGGAGCTCGACTGTCTGCGCGCCCACCCGTCCGGTGAGCAACTCGGTCAGCTTGACGACGCCCTGCAGCCGCTGGTTGGTGTCCACCGCCCAGTCGATGGCGTCGTACTTGTTGCCCGGCTGTGGGCCCGGCACCGCCCCCCAGGCGCCGACAATGTCGCGCACCTCGACGCTGGGCTGGATGGCGTTGCGGACCGCACCCGGCCCTTCCCCGTAGGTACGCGACAGCTCGCTCGAGATGAGGAGGTCCACGACGGCGTACCCCCGCTGGTTGACGGCCCCAGTCATCTCCCCTGCGTAGACATCCTGGCGCACCCAGGCCTGTGGCCGGATGCGGAGAAAGTCGCCCACCGGCAGCGTCATCACCAGGCGCGGGACGACGTCGAGCCGGTCTCGGGCCTCGCGCTCGTAGGCCGCCTGGTAGATGCCGTCACCCTGAAGCGGGTCCACCACGCCGGGCGGCGTGACCACCCCGCGCGGAGGGGCGGCCGAGCCCGGTGCCACCGGCAGGAAGAGCCCGTCTCGCCCCTCGTCACCGAAGAGCTGCGTCAGGGGCGAGAGCCGCGTGTACCCCATGTCCAGGCTGCCGAAGAGCGGTCCCCACAGCGGCCGCTCGGGAAAGGCGGCGGCCAAGTCCGGCAGCTGCTGGAAGGTGGCCGGCCCGCGCAGGGGCTGGTTCGTCACCGGGTCCGTGTCGTTGCCGAAGAGCGAATAGCCGAAGGGGGACTGGATGTCCTGGCGGTAGGAGAGCGTCACCCCCTGCCAGCTGTCGGCCGTCCGGTGGGACAGCTGCAAGGTGGAGGTGAGGTACTGGTTGGCCTGCACTAAGACGTCGGTGGCCACATCGCGGGGAAGCGCCGCGTCCGAGGCCAGGTTGAGGTCGAGCCGCGTGGTCCAGCCTGCGCCGAGGATGCTGACAATCTGGCTCGTCAGCTCGCCGCGCATGCCCCAGTGCTTGGGGCCCGTCCCTGGGTTCCACACCGCCCCGTTCTCGGGGTCCCTGGGTTGCCAGGTGTCGTCCTGGAGGAAGAGCTCGGCCGTCCCGTGCGTCTCCACGCTGGGGGTGAAGCGGAAGGTGGTATCGAGCGAGGGCCCCTTGACGCCAGCCAGTGGCGTGGCCCCTCCGAAGGTGTAGTCGAGGTCCATCTCGACGTCGGCGCTGCGCCCCAGCGTGACGTACACCGGGATGGGGACGGTCCAACCGTTGAGCGCCGAGTAGTTGGGGAAGATGGGCAAGAGGCCCGTCTTTCTGTCGCTCAGGGGGACGTACAGGACGGGGAGCGCCAGCACCGGGGCGTCGTAGACGCGAATGACGGGAAAGAAGAGCCAGGCCCCCTCGCCCACCACCACGTCGGCAGACAGGCTGTGGATGCTCCAGTGCGGCTTCAGGGGGTCGCGCGGCTCGCAGTCGCAGGGCGTGAAGGTGAGTCCTTTCATGTGCAGGTGGCCGCCCGGCGCCCGCTGGATGCGGTCCGCGGTGCCCGCCAGCGCCGTCTGCCCGAGCGACTGCAGCTCGGTGGACGTCTGCACCGCCAGCATCCGTTCGAGCGTCACCTTCTTCTTCTCGAAGAAGTGCCCCTGCTGCATCCCCACGGTTCCGGTGTTGAGGTCCAGGGTGAGCTGGTCGGCCACCGCTCCGAGGAAACCGGACACGCAGAAGGCATTCCCGGCGGCGGTGAGGAGGTTGCTGTCCTGGTCGAGGGTGATGGTGTCGGCCTTCACCAGGGTGCCGCTGGTGCGCAGCTGGGCATGCCCGGTGAGGGTGATGTGCTGGGCGTCCGAGTCCGACTGCGAGCGTTCGCCCTGGACGTGGATGGGCTCGTTCGCGGTGGGGACGGGAGCCGAGACGACGCCCGCCTGCCCGAGCACGACGAGCGCGGCCAGGGCGGAGGTCATGAAGGGCGAGAGAGTCCTTTCCGGAGTCCCCTAGGGGGCCCGGAACTGCACCGAGACCTCGTTGCCGTCCTGGTGGGCCTGGTAGGCCACACCATCGCGCAGGGTGATGGCCACGCGCACCGAATTTTTTGGCCCCCGCCCCGGCTGGATGCGAAGCACCGGGCCGGCGAAGAAGGCCGTGTCCAGTGCCCGACTGTTGTTGTGGAGTGGAATGGAGGTGTTGTCGAGCTCGACGACGACGGTATTCTTTGTCCCGGTGCTCACCGAGTACCGCACCGGTCCGTTGGTGCGGACGTAGACGCGCGGTCCCTTCTCGTCGAAGCCGACGAAGGTGAGCGCCTTGCGCCTGGAATTCGCCTCGGTACCACCCGAGCTGCCAGCGCCCTCGATGGTGACGGGTTCGGCGGGTGTCGCCGGGTGCGGCCCAGCCGTCGTCGCCACCGCCGTCGTCGCCCGGGCCGTGGGAGCCACCACCAGCAAGTCTTGCCGGCCGCGCGCTTCGGCCAGCGAGGCCACCTTCGTGTCCTGCTGGCGTCTCTGCTCGGCCGCCTGGGCTGCCTCCGTCTGGCGCCTCTGCTCGGCGGCCGCTGCTGCGGCTCCGTCCTGCCGCCGCCGCTCCTCGGCCGCTGCGGCCGTCGCTTCTGCCTGCTGCTTCCTCTGGTTCTCGGCCGCGGTCGCCGCCAGCGCCGCCTCCTTCTTGCGCGTCTCCTCCGCTGCCGCCGCCTGCGCAGCGGCCTGCTGCTTCTCCTCGCGCGTCCGGGCAGTCGCCGCTTCCTGTTGCCGCCGCTGCTCCTCCGCAGCCGCGGCTGCACTGGCCTCTTGACGCCGCTTCTCCTCCGCTCTTGCCGCCGCCGCCGCATCCTCGTGTCGGCGCTGGTCTTCCGCCGCTGCCGTCGCGGCCGCCTCGTCCAGTCGCCGTCTCTCGGCCGCCGCTGCCGCTGCGGCCGCCGCGTCCTGCCGCTGCTTCTCGGCCACGGCGGCTGCCGCGGTGGCCGCGTCCTGGCGTCGCTTGTCGGCCGCCGCTGCGGCCAGGGCCGAGGCGTCCTGCCGCTGCTTGTCGGCGGCGAGTGCCGCCGCCGCCGCCGCGTCCTGGCGCTGCTTCTCTTGTGCCGCCGCGGTCGCCGCGTCCTGGCGTTGCTTCTCGCTTGCGGCTGCCGCCGCAGCCGAGGCTGTGCTCGAGGTGTCTTGAGCCGGCGCTGCGGCGGCGGGGGTGTCGGAGAGCCTCCCGGCAGGGCTACTGACCGGTGCCGCGGTGGCTACCGCGGCGCCGCCCGGGGCCGGTGCCGCACGGACCACCAGCTTGTTCCCCACCGTCTGGATGTCCGGCTCCACCTCCCGGTCGAAGCCGATGACGACTCGGGCGATGGCCGAGGCGCTGCTGCCGTAGCTCGCTGTCTTGATGGCGACAATGTGCCCGGAGGCGACGTCGATGGCCTCTGGCACTCCGCTGAAGACGGCCTGCGAGATGTCCACCACCAGCCGCGGGGGGTCGGTCATGGGAAAGGTGCTGAAGCTTGGCTTCTGCGTCCCGGTGATTTCCACGACACCGGACTTCACCGCCACCTTGGTGATGGTGTTCATCACCGCCGCATCCTGGGCCAGCGCCGGCGCGGACAAGAACGCGCTTAGGGGCAGCCAGAGGCGAAAAAGACGGGTCACGGCCGGGGGATGCTACCCCCCGACCACGGCGCCTCCAAGGAAGGGGCCCGGTACGCTTTGGGCGCACACCCTCTACCAAGCCAGCACGTCAGGACAGCCGAGGAAGGACCGGGGGCTTGCTGCGGTGGGTGGCCGCGTATTCCACGAGGTTTTTGATGTCGTAACAGATTTGGCGGATGTCATGCCCCATCGTCAGCTCGATGTGGCTGTTGCCCTTCACCGGACGCCAGAGGAGGTACTCGCTCTTGGCCGCGCGGTACACACTCCGGGTGGAGTCCACCGACGCCAGTGGGTCCATGTCCCCGAAAATGATGGCCATCGGGACAGCGATGTTGCCGAAGCCCTGCTTGAAGTCGTAGCCGGTGCGGTAGCACTTCAGCTCGCGCCCACGAATCCACCGCGCAAACTGCTCGATGACTTTGCGCGGCTCGCGCTCGCCACCCTCGCGCAAGAGCCAGCGCAGGTCCGCGCCACTGGCGCGGGAGGGGTTGCTGAGCCAGTTCACCCGGCGGGCCAGGGCGTCGTAGAGGGGATGGACCTCGGCCCGAGCGATGAGACGCTCCAGCGTCTTGAGCCAGGTGTCCATCGGGACGTAGTTGAATTGCACCGCTGCTGGCGACGGGCCCGGGTTCTGGAGCCGCTCGGCCACCGGCAGCCGCACCGTGGTGAGTGCCTGGCCGGCCAGGCGGCGGAGCCGGTGTGCCATCCGTCGCTCGGCATTGACGGCGCCGAAAGCAAAGTCCACCAGCGGGCCGAAGAGCGGTCCGGTGGCCGCCAGCGCGCGCAGCAGGAGGAAGCCTCGGCCGAGGTCGGCCGGTGCCCCAATGGTGACCATCCCCTCGAAGTCGTCGTGAAGGCCGGCATGCCCATAGCCGAGGATGCCCCCCATCGAGTGGCCGACGTAGAAGAGGCGCGCCCGGCCGGTGGCCGCCTTCACCGCCGCAATGCCGGCCGGCAAGTCATGCAGGAAATAGCTGTCGATGTCCCAGCCGTAGTCCAGGTCAGGAGGGGGTGGGACGCCGGCGGCCGCGGCCCGCAATTTCTGCAGCTCGATGCTGCTCTTGCCGTGCCCGCGGAGCTCCAGAATGTGGATGTCCGCGCCGAAGAAGAGGAGATTCTTGACGAATTCGCCGCTCGTCCAGGCGTGTCGATTCTGGCTGAAGCCGTGCACCAGCAGGAGCGGCTCGCCGAAGAGGGGCTGCGGGAAGGCCTGCGGCACCGGCTGGTAACGTGTCACCACCAGCGTCCAGCCGTCGGGGGTGTGCACCTCGTAGTCGCTCTTGCGGTAGAGCTCGCGGAACGCCACCTCGTCGACCGAGGGTGGGTGCGGCGAGCTCGCCCGGGCATTCGGCAGGCGCATGCGTGGGGACGCAATGTATGAGGGGCTGCCGCGCCGCGCCAAGCATTGCGTGAGGCACCCCTCAACCTCATGTCCTTGCGGGGACTTGGGCCGTCTGCAGGTAAGCTTTGACTGCACCCACGAGGTAGAGCGAGCCCGCGACCAGGACAATGTCCTGCTTGGCCGCCCGTGCCACCGCGGCCTCCAGCGCCTCGGCCGGAGAGGCAGCCAGCTGCACATCGGCACAGGACTGCCTGGCCCCTTCACTGTACGTGCTCGGCTGCAGACTCCTCGGCGTGTCCAGGGGCGTCAAAGTACAGGAGGCCATGCGTGGCAAGAGTCGGGCGAGCATCTGCCCCACGTCCTTGTCCTGCACCGCGCCGAAGACGAGGTGGACGCGTCGGCCGGCATACGTGGTGTCGAGGGCTTGGCGCAGCACCTCCACGCCGGCCGGGTTGTGGGCGCCGTCGAGGAGGAGCAGCGGCGCACCGGGCACCTCTTCCAGCCGGCCGGGCCAGCGCACCTCGCGGAGTCCTTGGAGACGTGCTTCGTCGGAGATGCTAGCGCCTGCGTCCTGGAGGACGTCGAGGAGGGCCAGCGCCAGCGCGGCGTTCTGCCGCTGGTGGTATCCGGCCAGCCCAAGCACGAGCCCGGAGAGCCGGCGGCTTCCATGACGGTAGAGAAGCTGTCCCGCATCCTCGCTCAGCGCGAAGTCCACGCCCTCGCACCAAAGAGGCGCCTCCACCCGTGCGGCCTCGGCGCGCAGCACCTCCATGGCCTCCTGTGGTTGCTGGGCCACCGCCGCCGGCACGCCCGTCCGAAGAATTCCAGCCTTCTCCTTGGCGATGGCAGTGAGCGTCTGGCCGAGGAGCTCGGTGTGGTCCAGCCCCAGCGCAGTAATGGCCGTGGCACGCGGAAGGCAGGTGGAGGTGGCGTCCAGCCGGCCTCCCAGTCCCGTCTCCAGCACCGCGAAGTCCACCCGTTCCTCGGCGAAGTGCCAGAAGGCCACCAGGGTGCCGAGCTCGAAGTACGTCAGGCCGGCCGCCGATGGCGCACGCTGCAGCACTTCGAGAAGGCGGCTGCCCAGCACCGCGTCCTTAATGTCGACGCCGCCGAGGCGAATGCGCTCGTTGAAGCGGACAAGGTGCGGCGAGGTGTAGAGGCCCACCCGGAACCCGGCTGCGCGAAGCATCGCATCCACCATGGCGCAGGTGCTGCCCTTGCCGTTGGTGCCGGCCACATGCACCGCCGGCAAGCGCCGCTCCGGATGCCCAAGCTCTTCGAGCGCGGCCTGCATCCGCTCCAGGCCCAGCACCACAGTGGAGGGAGACCGGCTGTGGAGGAAGGCCAGGGCCTCGGCGGGCGTGGACAGCACCGGGCGGCCCCGTCCTTCAGTCCATCAACGACAGCAGGCTCGAGAGCCGCGTCCGCAGCTCCCGGCGGGGGACGATGGCATCCACCATCCCGTGCTCGAGCAGGAATTCGCTGCGCTGGAAGCCTTCGGGAAGCTTCTGGCGGATGGTTTGCTCGATGACACGCGGGCCAGCAAAGCCGATGAGGGCCTTCGGCTCGGCGAGCACCACGTCCCCCAGCCAGGCGAAGCTGGCGGCCACGCCGCCAGTGGTGGGATGCAGGAGCACCGAGATGTAGGGCTTGCGGACGCTGCGGAAGCGGGAGATGGCCGCCGACGTCTTCGCCATCTGCATCAAGGAAAAAATGCCTTCCTGCATCCGTGCGCCGCCCGAGGCATTGAAGACCAGCGCCGCGCAGCGGTGCGCCAAAGCGCGCTCGAAGACGCGGGTGACTTTTTCTCCCACCACCGAGCCCATCGAACCGCCCATGAACTCGAAGACGAAGGCGCCCACCGACACCGGGTGCCCCTCCAGCGTTCCCATGCCGGAGATGAAGGCGTCCGTCTCACCGAGCGCGCGCCGCGTCGTCCTCAGCCGGTCCTTGTACTTCTTGCTGTCGGAGAAACCGAGTGGGTCCTGCGGCTCGAGGGCGGTGTCATATTCCTCGAAGCTGCCCGCATCGAGCAGCGTCTGCAGCCGGACGCGGGCTGGCCAGGGCATGTGGTGACTACAGAGCGGGCAGACGTTCCAGTTCCGCTCAATCTCCTGGCGGTAAATAATCTCGTTGCAGGCGTCGCACTTCGCCCACAGGCCCTGCATGCGGGAGGGCTGCTGGCGCGCTGCCTCGACGTCGGTGGCCTCGACCGGGGCGATGCGCGGTTTCTTTGAGAACCAGGCGGCCATGCGCCGGGTTGCTATAACTCGAAGCTGTCGCCCAGCTCCAGCACCCTGACCGGGAAGTCGGCCAGCTCCCGCTTCAGCTCCGCCACGAAGGCAGGCTTGAGGTGATAGAGCAACACGCTCGAGCCGTTGCGCTGGAATTTCGCGAGCTCGGTGCGCAACGTGGCCGGCGTGAGGTGGCCGGAGAGGTCCGCCAGGTCCTGCAGCTGACTCGGGAAACTCGTCTCCAGCAGCAGCGCCTTGAGGTCGGGGGTGGCATTGAGCACTTCCCACAGCCGGTCGGTGGGCCCGGTGTCGCCGCTGATTCCGAGCGCGATGCCACCGCGCCGCACCACGAAACCGCAGCTCTCCACCGGATGGCTCACCAGGATGCTGGTCACCTCGTAGTCTCCGGCCTGAAAGGTGTCGCCCGGCCGGAAGGCGCGCAGCTCGAGCACTGGATTCTTGGCCGAGGGGATGCGGGTGAAGTCCGGCCAGAGCGCGTCGTTGAAGATGTTCTTCTGGAGCGTCTTGACGCAGGCCCGGCTGGCCCACACCGTCACCGGCCGCTCACGCCGTCCCACCATCAAATCCGCCAGCAACGGTAAGTCCTTCACGTGGTCGAAGTGGCTGTGAGTGAGGACGATGTGGTCCACCCGTGCCAGCGCGTCGAGGTCGAGGCTGGCGCAGAGTGCGCCCGCGTCCAGGGCCAGCACTCCGTCCACCAGGAAGCACGTCGTCCGGCAGCCGGGCAACTCGCCGCCATGGCATCCGAGAACGGTGAGCTTCACGCGCTAGAGCTCCCCAAACTTCCAGCGCATTTCCAGGTAGTGCAGGTACTCGCTGAGCCGGGCGGTGTCGCGCACGGTGAGTCGGTCTCCGTTGCGTTCCATCAGTCCCGCCCGTTCCAGTCGCTCGAGCATACTCCGGACCCCGGGCTCTCCCACTCCGGTGAGCCCGGGCAGCTCCTTGAGCTGGACGTCAATCTCGACGCCCTCCTCTGCTGCGCGTCCGCGTGTCTGGCAGGCGGTGAGCAGATAGTGCACCACCCGGCTGCCCGGGTCGGCCAGGAGGAGCGTTTCAATCTGCGCGTCCGCTTCGGAGAGCCTCTCGGCGAGCTTCCGAATCATCCGGGCCGCAATCTCCGAGTTGCTCCGAATCATCCCTTCGAAGGTTTTCGGGTCAATGACCAAGAGCCGCGCCGCGTCGGCCACCGTGGCCGTGGCATTGCGGGGCTTGTTGGAGATGAGTGCCATCTCGCCGAAGAATTCGCCCGGGCCGAGGACGGCCAGCCGCTTCTCCTCATCTCGCACCTTCTTGGTGATGACCACCTGGCCGGTCTGGAGCACGTACATCTCCTTGCCAGTCTCTCCCTCGCGGAAGAGGACGGTCGCCTTGGGGAATTCCTTCCCGAAGCGCTGAAAGAGGGCGTCCTCGGCGCTCATGGAGCCGGTCGACTCAGGATGAGCGAGAGTATTTGGGCGGACGCGCCTCCGGTCAATGAAGCCGACGGCGGAAGTTCCCAAGGGGCTGTCCGGCACCGGTCGCGCAGCGTCATTTTACCACCCCCGCGGACGCCGCGTCCCACTCCGGACCGGGCGGCGAGAGCCTCAAGTAGGCCAGCTCGTCGAGGTAGCGGCGCGAGGGTGCATCCTCGGGCCAGAGCCTTTGCACCGCCCGGAAGTGGCGCTCCGCCTGCTCGAAGTCGCGCGCGCTGAAGGCATCGACGCCGACCTCGAAGTGGGCCACCGCCTCGGCCTCCCCGGGCGTCGCCGGCCCGAGGTGCCGCAACTCGTAGACTTGCGTCGGTCGCTGCTTGCCACGCACCCGCACCGAGCCGAGCCGGCGGGCACACACCTCGCCGCGCACCTGCGCATGCGTCTCCTCGGAGAGGAGGACTTGGGTGCCGAAGAGCTTGTTCGCTCCCTCGAGCCGGCTGGCGAGATTCACCGCGTCCCCCATCACCGTGTAGTCGAAGCGCACGTCGGATCCCATGTTTCCCACCACCATGGGCCCGGTGTTGATGCCGACCCCAATCTGCACATCCCCCACACCCTCGTCACGCCAACGCGGCTGGAGCCGCTTCAGCTCCGCCAGGAAGCGCATCGCTGCGCGGCACGCCCGGAGTGCGTGGTCCTCCTGCGCCACCGGAGCGCCCCAGAAGGCCATCAATGCGTCGCCGATGTACTTGTCCAGAGTCCCCCCTTCCTCGAACACGATGTTGGTCATCGGCGTGAGGTAGCCATTGACGAAGCGTACCAGCGCCTCGGGCGTCGTGCGCTCGGAGATGCTGGTGAAGCCGCGAATGTCACTGAAGAGGACCGTCAGCTGGCGCTTCTCCCCGCCGAGTTTGAGCTGCTCGGGGTGCTCGAGCATCTCGGTCATCACGCTCTCGCTGAGGTAGTAGCGGAAGGTGCGGCGCAGCCGCAGCTTCTCCCGGTCCGTGGAGAGCCAGCCGAGAAGCGTCACCGCGGAGGCCACCGCCAGGAGTCCGGCGACGGGCAGGACGAGCGCCAGCTGAATGCCCGCACGCAACAGGAGCTGGCCGAGCAGCCACCAACAGGCCACCAGCCCCAACGGAACCACCACCCGCCAGCCGGCTCCCACCCGAGGAAGCACCACCGCCAGAAGAAGCGCACCACCGAGGAGGAAAGCCACCTCCACCCACAAGAGCCAGGGCCCGCGCTGCAGGTAGTGCTGGGAGAGAATGGCGGAGAGCATGGCAGCGTGTGCGTAGACGCCCGGCTCCACTTCCCGGAAGGGAGTCACCACCTGGTCGAAGGCACCCACCAGCGTCACGCCCACCAGCACCGCCTTGCCGGCGAGCTCCCGTGCGGCCGGGGCGCCCGCGAGCACGTCGGCCATGGACACCGTGGGCACCACGGCGGCTTCTCCGAGCCACGGAATGCGCGCGAAGGGCTCCTGGAGCTCGTTGGGAACTTCCCGCACCACGTCGCGTCCATGCCGCAGGCGCGCTCCTACCACCCGCTGCAGAAGTGGGTCCCAGGCCGGCTCTACCTCGGCGCCGAGCAGCACCGCCGCCGTCTGCAGCTCGAGGCTGGGGAGGAGTCCGGCCGGCGCTTCAAGCTGGATGAAAAGCGGCGTCCGGCGCAGCACCCCGTCCGGGTCGAGCTTCACCATGTAGTGCCCGAGGCGCGTCTGCGGCCCGACGAAAATCCGCAGCGGGGCCTGGGCCGCGCGGTAGCGGTCCGCAAGCCAGCCCGTCAACGGCACCTGGTAGCGCGCCGTCTGATGGGCCATGGGGAAGGTGGTGAGCAGCTTGGGGGCGAGCGTCTCGGCGTCCACCGCGGCACGGGCGACGAAGTCCGCCGCCTCCGCGTCCCGGTAGGCAGCCACTCCCTGGACGACGTTGGCCGGTGCAAGCGCACGGGCGAGCTCGGCGTCGGGGTCCTCCCGCACCCGTGCCAGAAGGGCCGTGCGCACGGGCTCGAGGCCCGTGCGCCCGGTCTCGGGCAATCTCGCGCTGGCCTGGTCTAGCTCCGCCAGCACCGTGGCCCAGGGCCCGGGCTCGGCGGCGTCGGTGAAAGTCATGTCCAGGCCCACGGCCGCGGGCTGGAGCGCGAGGAGCCGTTCTAGCCCTTTGGCCAGCAGGTCCCGGGGCCAGGGCCAGCGGCCGTAGCGCTGGATGCTTTTCTCGTCGATGGCCACCACGCGAAGCGCGGGCGAGGCCGACACCGGCCCCCGCGCCAGGAATTGGAGGTCTCCGGCCTTGCCTTCGGCGGAGGCCAGACCGCGCAGCAGCACCTCGCGGGCCCCCACCGGGCCGCTCCCTCCGTTGGGGAGCGGGGCACCCTCGAACCAGACGTGCAGCGCCGCCACCACCGCGGCCACGGCCAAGGCCACCAGCTCGTAGCGGCGGCGCACGACAAATCGAGAGAGGCGTTCCATGGGCCAAAGCAGAAGCTGGCGGCCCCCAGTCTCCCCCAACCTGGCGCCCGAGCCGCATCCAATTCCTCCTCCCGGCCGGTCGCGGAGTGGCGTACAAGGAGGCCTATCCGTGGGGAACACCTACAAGGACTCGGGGGTGGACATCGACGCCGGGGATGCGCTCGTGGAGCTCATCCGGCCGATGGCCGCGCGCACCCTGCGGCCCGAGGTGCTGTCTGGCGTGGGCGGCTTCGGCGGCCTGTTCGCCCTCTCGCCGGGGCGCTGGAAGGAACCGGTCCTCGTTTCTGGCACGGACGGCGTGGGCACCAAGCTGAAGGTGGCCTTCGCCGCCGGCCGCCACGCCACCATCGGCATCGACTTGGTGGCAATGAGCGTCAACGACGTCCTCACCTCCGGCGCCGAGCCGCTCTTCTTCCTCGACTACTTTGCCACCTCGCGACTGGACGTGGAGCAGGCAGCGGCGGTGGTGTCCGGGGTGGCCGAGGGCTGCGCCCGGGCGGGGTGCACGCTGCTCGGCGGAGAGACAGCGGAGCTTCCCGGCTTCTACGGACGAGGTGAGTACGACCTTGCCGGCTTCTGCGTGGGGGTGGTGGAGCGCTCCCAGCTCATCACCGGCGGCACCATTCGCCCCGGGGACGCACTTCTGGGCCTCCCCTCCTCGGGCCTACACTCCAACGGGTACTCGCTGGCCCGGCGCGTCCTGCTCGAGCAGGCGGGCCTCAAGCTCGACGCCCAGGTGGAGGGCCTCGTGCGGCCCCTGGCGGACGAGCTGCTCGAGCCGACGCGCATCTACGTCAAGGACGTGCTCGCCCTGCGCCAGGCAGTAGAGGTCCGCGGGCTCGCCCACATCACCGGCTCGGGCATCCCCGGAAACCTGCCCCGCTGCCTTCCGGACGGGACGCGGGCTGTTCTGCACGCCTCGCGCTGGCCACGCCCCCCCCTCTTCGACGTCATCGCCCGGCTCGGCGGCGTGGAACGCGACGAAATGTTTCGCACCTTCAACATGGGGCTGGGAATGGTGTGCGTCCTGCCCGAGGCGGACATGGCGGCGGCGTTGACGCTTCTCCGCGGCCGCGGCGTCCCGGCCTTTGACGTGGGCCGGGTGGAGGCCGCAGCGGGCGAGGCGACCGCGGTCGTCCTGCCATGAGGTGGCGCCGTACGCTTGCCGTGCTGGTGTCCGGAAGCGGAAGCAACCTCCAGGCACTCCTCGACGCCAGCGTCTCGCCGGGCTTCCCGGCGCGCGTCGGAGTGGTGCTGTCCAACGTCCCTGGTGTCCTGGCGCTGGAGCGCGCACGGGCGGCCGGAGTGCCCACGGTGGTGGTTCCCCACCAGGCGACGGCCGACCGCGCCAGCTACGACGCTGAGCTGGTGGCGGCGCTCGCCCCCCATCAACCAGACATCATTTGCCTGGCCGGCTTCATGCGCCTCCTGGGCGTCGGCTTCCTGCGAGCCTTCCCTTCCGGCGTCCTCAACATCCACCCTGCTCTGCTCCCCAGCTTCCCCGGCCTGCACGCCGTGCGGCAGGCGCTCGAACATGGGGTGAAGGTGTCGGGCTGCACCGTCCACCTCGTCGACGAGGGGACGGATACCGGGCCCATCATCGCCCAGGCCGCCGTCCCGGTATTGGACGGCGACACCGAGGCGACGCTCGGCGCGCGCATCCAGCACGAGGAGCACCGCCTGTACCCGCTCGCGGTGCGCCTGGTGGCCAGCGGCGCCCTGGCCCGTGCTGGCCGGCACATGGCCGGTGGTGCTGAGCCGGAGACGTCGGGCGTGGCGCTCCTCAACCCGGGCCTGGGCTAGAGGGAGAGGCAAGAAGAGGACATGGCCCGGCTTCCGGAAAAGCCCCGCTTCGCCGCGGCGCCCAGCGCGCGCGTCTACGACGCCATCGTCCTGGGCCCCTCGCTGGGCGGGGCCTTTGCCGCCGCCCTGCTCGCCCGGCGCGGCCTCAGGGTGCTGTGGGCAGAGCACGGCGGTCCGGGAGCGGCCTACACCCACCAGGGCTTTCTCTTTCCCACCCGGGCAGTGCCGCTTCCGCCGCCGCGGGCGCTTCCTCCGCTCGAGGAGGCGCTCACCGAGCTCGGGCTCACCACCCAAATCTCCCGCGCGCTGCGTCCGGTGGTGCCGGCGCTTCAACTCGTCCTGCCGCGGCACCGGCTGGACTTGCCCCTGGACGACGCCCGGCGCCTCGCCGAGTGCACCCGAGAATTCGGCCGCGCCGGTGCCCGCCTGGCCGAGGTGGTGAAGCACCTGGGAGCCGCCCACGCCGCCACCGACGGCTTCGTCCGCTCCGCAGAGGCACTCCCTCCCTCGGGCCTGCTTGACCGCTGGCGGGTCCGGCGGGCGGTGAAGGCCTGGCCCGCACTCGCGGCCCCCTCCCCCCTCTCGGACAGCGAGCCCGCCGAGCACCTCCTGGCCTGCGCCACCCCCTTCCTCGTCTACCAGGACGGCGCAGGCCCGCTCGCCGTCCAGCGCAGCCTCGGCCAACTCCTCGCCGGCCCGCAGCGCTACCCGGGCGGACTGCCAGGACTGCACGAGTTGCTTCGCCACCGCTTCGAGGAGCTCGGTGGCACCTTGCTTCCCCTCGACGCGGTTCAGGGCTCGGGCGTCCAGGCCCTCAGCGTCGAGGGCGGCCGGCCGGTGGGCCTCGACGTTCGTGGCTCGGAGGCCACCCACCGGGCCACCTTCCTGCTCTCCACCCTGGACGACGTCGAGTTGCTGCCGCTGGTGCCCGAGTCATTGCGGACGGCCAAGGCCGCAGCCCTCCGAGCGCCCCCGGCCACCCATGCGGTCCTCGCGGTGCACTGGGTGCTTCCGACGTCCGCGCTGCCAGAGGGCCTCGGGGAGCTCATCCTCGCCGACGACGCACTCGGCATGGGCGCGTGCCTGGTGCAGGTGGGGCCGGCCCGCCGCGAGGACGCGCGCGGCGATGAGCCCGGCGCGCGCCTGGTAACGGCGGCCGCCGTGGTGCCAGCGGATGTCGAGCGAGCCCTCGTCCAGGGCCATGCCGCCCGCGTCGAGGAAGTGCTGGAGCGGCTGCTGCCTTTCGCCCGAAGCCAGCTCTTGGCCCGCTCCGTCCCGCAGCTCGACGCGCCTCGAAGAGCTCCAGGGCTTCTCCTTCATCCGCTCTGGCCGCGGCCGGCCAAGGTGCCGTGGGAGGGCCTGGGCCTTCCCCCCACCACTCCCTGGCCACCCCTGGTGCGCGCCGGCCGGGAGGTGTGCCCGGGGCTAGGACTGGAGGGCGAGTTGCTCGCTGCCCTAGGAGCGGTGACCCGGGTCCAGCGCGCCACTCAGAAGGGCAGGCCCAAGGGCAGGTAGGGGCCTGGCATTGGCCCTGGAATTCGGTTATGCGCTGCCCCCTCCGTCCCTTGTGTCTGTCGAGGAAGTCATGGCCTGGAAGTGCGACATCTGTGGCAAGCGCCCCCTGGTGGGCAACAACGTGAGCCACGCCAACAACAAGACGAAGACGCGCTCTCTGCCCAATCTGCAGAAGCTACGCGCCACCATCGATGGGCGCACCCAGCGCGTGCTGGCTTGCACCCGGTGCATCAAGGCCGGCAAAGTTGTGAAGGCCGCCTAAGCCAGGGCGGCTTGCCTTGCGCATCGCGCTGCTCTTCGTCGACGGCGTCGGCGTCGGGGTGAAAAACCCGGACGTCAACCCGCTCGCCCGCAGGGAGTTTCTTCTCTCGCAATTCCAGGACGGCACCGGCACCTCGCTGCCCGCTGGCACGCTGTCCCTCGTGGACGCCACGTTCGGGATGGCCGGCCGCCCGCAGTCCGCGTCCAACCAGACGGCCCTCCTCACCGGTCTTCCGGCACCGCTGCTGGTGGGGCGCCACGTCCTCGGCTACCCGAACGCGGCGCTGCGCGCGCTTCTCGCCGAGCACTCCCTGGTGAAGCGGTTGGTGGAGTCCGGCCGCCGGGCCGCCTTCGCCAACGCCTACCCCGCCGCCTACCTCGCGGCGCTGGGACTGCCCCATGCCAAAGGAGGGACCCCGGACGTGGAGATTCCGACTCGCGCCCGGCGGCGGCTGCGCCCTTCCGCCTCCACCGCGGCCTTCGCCGCCGGCGGCGTACCGCTGCGCACGCTCGACGCCCTGCGGGCCGGAGAAGCGCTGGCGCATGACGTCACCGGGGCCCGGGCCCTCGCCCACGGCCTCGTCCTGCCGTTGCGGACGCCCGCCGAGGCGGCGAGCACCTTCTGGCGCGTCGCGGCCGGCATGGACTTCACGCTTTTCGAGCACTTCGCGGCCGACGAGGCCGGACATGCCCAGGACATGGCTTCGGCCCTGGAGGCGCTCTCTACCTTCGACGCCTTTGTCCGGGCCGTGGTGGCCCAACGGCCCGCTGACGCCCGCGTGCTGGTGACCAGCGACCACGGCAACGTGGAGGACCTCCGAACGCGAAACCATACCCGCGCGCCGGTACCGCTGCTCGCCTTTCCGCCGCTGGCGGGAACAACCAGGCCGGCCACCGTGGCCGACGTGGGGCAACTAATCCTCGGCTGAACGCTCCTGTGCGCGCCGGCGGCCTGCCCAACCAGAGACGCCGTTGCGCTACCGCGCCGGCTCGAGCTTCCCTGGGCGGCGGAGCATCTTCTCTATCTCAGTGATGTGCACTTCCTCGTCGTGCACCATTTTACGTGCGTACTCCTCGAGCATGATGTCCTTGTCCCGGACCAGCTCGAGCAGCTTGCGGTAGGTGTCTACCCCTTCCTGCTCATGCTCCATCGCCTCGCGCAGAATCTGGTCGATGTCATGCCGGTGCGTCTCGAGCAGCTTGCCAATCCGCAGCGAGGGGTGTCCTCCCATGGCGGTGATGTGCTCTCCGGCCTGCAGCGCGTGCGTCAAACCCTCGTCGGCCTGCGTCCTCATCCAGGAGACAATCGGGATGCGGGCGTGACCAAACACCATCAACGAGTAGTGCGCGTAGCGCACCACCCCGGCCAGCTCGATTTCGAGGATGCGGTTGAGCACGTCGAGGACGGTTTTCTCGTTCAGGGCTCGCTCTGGCATTTTCTGGGCGACTCCTTGCGTTCAGCGTGAAACACGCGGCGCGACCGCCGCCGGATTGTCCAAGAGCGGTGGTCGGTCCTTGCCTTCCACCACTCGCTGCAGCTCGATTTCCTGGAGCAGTGTCGGCGGAGCCACCGTCGACACTGGCACGCTTCCACTCTCCGCTCCGCAGAAGCCATTGAAAACGCCGGGCGTCTGGCCAGTGGCGAGGATTTTACTCATGGCACTGAGCGGCGTGCCAACAATCTCCACCCCGCGAACCAGCGCCTCGGAGCCGTCGCTCACGTCCACCCGAAAGACGCGGCGGGGGACACCCTTGAAGGCCTGGTACCCAAAGCTCGAGGTGTTGGTGTTGCCTCCGGTGATGTCGCGGATGATGAGGCCGTACTGTTTCCCCTGGCGCTTGGCCTCGGCGATGAGCATCCGCTTCAGCTCCGCATCACTCACCTGCCGGGACGAGGTGACGATGAGGTTGGACATCCGTGCAACCGGGCGGCGGTTGAGTTGGGCGCGTCCGTGCCCGTTGGACTGCAGAAAGCCTTCCACCGGATGCCGGGAGAGCAGGAAGTTCCGCAGCACGCCTTTGTCCACCAGCGTCACCGGCTGGGCCGGGACTCCTTCGTCATCGAAGCGGTAGAAGCCATTCAGCGAGTGTCCGGCAGCGCTGGGCCGCGTCGGGTCGTCCACCACCGTGAGAAAGCTGGGCAGAACTTGCTTTCCCACCTGGCCCCGGAATGTCTTCCCCTCCGAGTCATTGTCCTGTCGGTCACCCTCCAGGCGGTGGCCCACCGCCTCGTGGAAGAGGACGCCGGCGGCATTGGATTCGAGAATTGCCGGGCCGGTGTAGGGGTCGATGGCGGGCGCGGCCCTGAGCTGCGCCAGCTCGGCGATGACCGTCTCCGCGTCCTTCTGCAGGGCGGCCTCGGAGGGCAGGTCCGCCTCGCGAAAGGCGTAGTAGTCGCGGCTGTCGTCGAGCAACTGCCCGTCGTCGGCGCGGGTGAGCGCGAAGACGTGCACGCCGTAGAGCGTCTCCTCGGTGACGATTCGGCTTCCCTCCGAAGAGACGAAGTAGCGCACTTGCTTGTCGGCGGTGACGCGCACATCGGCATCGAAAATACGGGCGTCGGCGTTGAATTGCGCCGACACGCTGCGCACGGTGCGCACCCAGTGCGCCCGCTCGAAGGGGAAGTCGGTGGGCGGCTGGACGAAGAGATTCGGGCGCTCCACGGTGAAGGCCGCCGGGCGCTTGGGGTCGTCGACGACGTAGACGTTTTCCCCCTTCTTCTTCAGGAAGTTGAAGAGACTCGCCTTGTAGCGCTCGTCGGTGATGATCCACAGCGCGGCCCGCAGCGCCGCCGGGTCATCGTCGAGCGGGGCCTCTTTACGCGCCGTGTAGCTGGTGCCCTTGAGCGAGAAGTTGAAATCCATGTCTTCGCTGGTGCTGCTGTCGAAGTCATGGCTCCCGACGCGGACGTCTACGTACACTCGGCGGTCGCGGAGTGACCCGTCGTCGAAAAGAGCGCCGTAGCGGCCCGCCACAAAGCGCTGCTCGAGGTCCTTCACCGTGTAGCTGAGGAAGTAGGGAGGCGGGTTCTCGCCGAGCTTCAGCCGCGCGTGGTTTCGCTCTAGCTCGCCCGACATGGCATCGAGCAGGCGAAGCCTTGGGTCGGAGGTGGACGGCGCCGCCGGAGAAGGAGTGGCCAGTAAGGCGAACAGCGCAAAGGTGGGTGAGAGGAAGAGCACGGGGACACGCAGTCTATCGCACGGACTGGGTGGTCAGCCCACGAGCGCTTGCTCGGGGAGCGGCGCCGGGCCGCCCCACTCCACCACGCGCCAGCCCCGAGCCCTGGCTTCGCGACGGAGGCGGCGGTCCGGGTTCACCAGCATCGGCGTGCCCACGCGCTCCAGCACCGGCAAGTCCGAGTAGCTGTCGGTGTAGAAGGTGCAGGCCGCGAGCGACACGCCGTTGGCTTTGGCGTACGCCTCGGCGTAACGAAGTTTCCCAGGCCCGAAGCAGAGTTCCCCCTCCAACTCGCCGGTGTGCAACCCGTCTTGCACCTGAAAGCGGTTGCAGAGCACCGCATCGAGGCGAAGCTCGGCGCTCACCAGCTCGGAGAGGTAGAGAGAGCTCGCCGTCAAGAGGACACAGGCGTCGCCGCGCGCCCGGTGCTGGTCCACAGCCCCCCGGGCGCCCGTGCGGTACAGCTGGCGAACCTCCTCCTCGTAAAACTCGCGCGTGCGCTGCCGCAACGTCTTCTCCGGTGTCCCTGCCAGACTGCGAATGGCCGTCCGGAGCGCGTCCTCCATCGACGCAAAGCCGAGCCGGTAGCGCACCATCCACGACGCAGCCCGGAGGGCCTGTAGCCGGTTGATGTGGCCACTGCGCAGCTCGCGGCGGATCCACAGGTTGCCGGAGTTGCCGACGATGAGGGTCTCGTCGAAGTCGAAGAAGGCGATGGACACGGCGCCGCCCATGCTAGCTGCTCACCGTCGCCGCCGCCGGGTCCCGAGCCAGAGCACTCCCAGCAGACCAAAGACGCCCACTGGGGCGGCGCCAGTTCCGCCAGTGCTGCACCCTGCGGAGCTCGCGGGTCCCCCGTCGGGCAGGAGGCAGTCCTGGGAGGGCCGGCCCTCCGGATAGACATCGCAGACGAATTGCTGCGAGCCCGGGTCGAGGAGGCGCTTGGACGTCTCCCCAATCGCGGCGTAGGTGTACATGGTCGACGCTGGGTCCGGGGACTCGGCCAGCCCCAGCACGTGGCCAAACTCGTGGGTGGCCGTCTCCTGCGTGTCATTGGCCACGCAGTCCAGGGACTCGGCCGAAGGGTTACAGGGCGGTGAATCTACCGTCGTGAAGAAGGCCTGCGCGGCGTTCAGCTCGACATCGGCATCGACGATGACCCCATCCGTCCGCTGGTAGGTGACGGTGGTGAGCGCGAGGACACCCGAGGTGTGGTCCCAGCAGTCATGAAGGTTGCCGCAGCTCCCCGAGGCCTGGCAGGGGTCACCAGCGTCCACCACCGCGCTGCAGAGCACCGTACGGAAGAGCACCAAGTTCTCGTTGCTTCCTTCGGCCACCATGCCGATGAAACGCGACGAGGAGCGCGGTCCCTCCGAAATGGTGAGGTCGCCGCACACCGCCATCTGCGCAGCCCACGTTTGCCAACCCCGCGTCACAGCATTGAAGCCCGCGTCTCCGAGTACCGGGTCCCCCAGGTTGCTCTGGGCAAGCACCAGCGGCCCCTCCGGCCAACGCAGACAGTGAGACCCGTCGGCGGTCGTCGTCCGGACGTACGACGGCGCCGTCGCGAGAACCAAGGCCATCGCTCCGCCGAGAAGGCCCCCTTTCACTCGCGCTGGACCTCCCGCCAGACCGCTTCCCGGAGTGCCTCAAGCGCGACCGGCGGCCGAGGCTGCAGGGCACGCCCGGGCGCGGCAACCAGAGCCAGGCCCTGGACGGCCGCCGGCACCGCCCGAGTGCCACGCCCGTCCGGGCCGCGCTCCACCCGGTAGACGCCCTGGGAGAGTCCGACGACGCGATGGAGCGGTCCCTGGCGCTCGAGGAAGAGCACCAGCTCCTCTCCGACGTCGAGGGAGGCGACACCCGCCACACGCTGGCCGAGGCCATCTCGCTCTCCTCCGGGCTGAAGCAGGGTGAGGCTTGCCCGCGCGGGACCCTTCCACGCCTCCAGGACCTCCACTTCGACGAAGGTGACGAGGCGCCGATGGTCCTCTGTCCAAGCGCACCGGGTGGAGGTGACGCGCGCACGGAGAATGTCGCTGGCAGCGCGGGTGAGCGCCGGGACGTCCATCTGGACGGCACTGCTCGCCAGCACCGGAGCAGCCAGCAACAACAGCAGCAGGAAGGCGCGCGGCATGGCAGAAACTCGAATGCTAACCGCCCCTCCGTGGCGGAGACTGCGGCCCCCCGCGTTGACCCCTCGCAGGCCGCTTGTTAACCCTCGGCCCCCCATGACGAGTCCCGCCCGCGTCCGCTTTGCCCCCTCCCCCACCGGCTACCTCCACATCGGCGGGGCGCGGACGGCGCTCTTCAACTGGCTCTACGCCCGAGGCCACGGAGGCCCCTTCATCCTGAGACTGGAAGACACTGACCGCGAGCGCTCCACGGGCGAGTCCGTCCAGGCCATTCTCGACGGGCTGCACTGGCTCGGGCTCGACTGGGACGAAGGCCCGGGCGTCGGCGGCCCGGTCGGCCCCTACTGCCAGACCGAACGCCTGGACTTGTACCGCAAGGAGAGCGACGCACTCATTGCCGCGGGCAAGGCCTACCTCTGCTTCTGCACCAAGGAAGCACTGGACGAGCGCCGGAGCGTCTTCGAGAAGCAGAAGCGCCCCTACAAGTATGAGGGGACGTGCCGGACCCGCACCGACGTGCCCACCGGCCGGACGGCGGTGGTGCGCTTCCGGATGCCCGACGCCGACGAGACGCTGGCCTACACCGACGAAGTCATCGGCCGTATCTCCAAGCAGACCTCGGACCTGGACGACTTCGTCATGCTCCGGGCGGATGGCATCCCCCTCTACAATTTCGGCTGCGTGGTGGATGACCACACCATGGCCATCAGCCTCGTGATCCGGGGACAGGAGCACATCAACTCCACCTTCCCCCAGCTCATGCTCTACCGGGCCCTGGGGTGGACGCCGCCGGCCATGGCCCACCTGCCACTCATTCTCGGCCCGGACCGCGAGAAGCTGAGCAAGCGGAGGCACCCAGAGGCCGACGTGGTGCTTCACCGAAAAAACGGCATCCTCCCGGAGGCTTTGGTGAATTTCATCGTCCGCCTCGGCTGGAGTCACGGGAACGACGAAGTTATCTCGCGGGCGCAGATGGTGGAGTGGTTCGGGTTCGACCATGTCGGGCGCACCTCGGGGGTGTGGAACCCGGAGAAGCTGCTGTGGCTCAACCAGCACTACCTGAAGACACTTCCCGAGGCGGACATCGGCGCCCGCCTGCTTCCCTTTCTCGCCGAGCTTGGCGTCGACGCCGCCCGGGACGCGCGGCTGGAGCGCATCGTGGTGGCGCTGCGAGAGCGTTCGAAGACGCTCCTGGAAATGGCCGAGCTCGCGCGGCCCTTCTTCATCCGGGTGCCCGTCGACCCGAAGGCAGGCGCCAAGCATCTGGACCATGCCGGCAAGTCGGCCCTGGGCCTCGCTCGGGAGGCATTGCACGACGTCAACCCCTGGACGCTCGGCGGCATCGACTCGGCGCTGAAGGCCGTCGCCGAGAAGGCCGGCCTCGGGATGGGCAAGGTGGCGCAGCCAGTACGGGTGGCGGTGATGGGGATGCCCATCAGCCCGCCCATCGGTGAGACACTCGAGATTCTCGGCAAAGTGGAGACACTCGAGCGCATCGACGCAGTGCTGGCCAGCTGAGCGCTCGTACAGAAGCCTTTCGGGGCGCCTAACCCTCGCCCTCGAAGGCCACGTTCACTTCGTCTTCCGCACCCAAGGGTCCGGCGAAGCGCCTCCGCCAGAGCAGGAGCGGTGAAAGAAATTGCCGCAATTCACTTCTTGGGAGATGCCGACGATTTGGCATTGGCACCAGCTCGGGGTGCACCTTCGCGCCGGCGACGCAACCAAGTCCCCTGTGGTGAGCGCGGCCCCCGCATCCTGAGCAGGGCCGGGCTCGCTCATGGGAAGAGCGGAACGAGGCAGTCGAAACCGTGGACGCCCTACCCTGGGCGACCTACCATGAAGGGCCGTATGGCTCTCCGCCTTGACACCTTGGATCCTCGTTTCTATAAGGCCGCCGGCCGGTGGGCTGTGGCAGCTGCGCTCGGAATGCTGGTCTCGGGCGTAGCAAGGGCAGAGGTCTTTGACAGCGTGCAGTTTCCCGACCGCACGACGAAGGTGGGCGAGCGCAGGTACCGTGTTCCTCAGGATTGGGAGAACACGCTGAAGTACTTCAAGACAGCGTACCCATCGGCGCAGTACCCGCGGCATATGATTGTGAACCAGCCGGGGGTGAAGGCCCTTCACCTCGCGAATCCGGAGGTGCATGGAGGCTGGGTCGGGCTGAACATCTACGAGGCGAACGACGAAGTACGCGTCTTCGTCGTGCCGCCAGACGGGACCGCCAAGCCTGCTAAGAAGCCAGCGGCAACGGTGCAGAAGAAGAAGTGAGCGGTCTTGGGGAATCGTCTAACGGCAGGACGCCAGCCTCTGGAGCTGGCTATCTAGGTTCGAATCCTAGTTCCCCAGTTTTCGAATCGCGTGAATCCGGATAGTTGGACCGTTGATTTCGCGGGGTATTCTGGAATTCCGGTCCGTTGTGCCGAATTTGTGCCGTTGAGGCCCGACGACGAACGTAGTTGCGAGACCAATTCATTACGGTCTCTCTCGATGCGATTTGGTCGCCGCCTCACGAAGCCAGCGGAGAACGCCAAGCACGACCAGGCCGCACGCGATAGCGCCGACCCCAAAATCCGCCCTTGGCTCCTCAAGAATGTTGGGGCGGAGTGCATAGCGTGCGCGTGATAGCGGCCGGTTACACCCACGGACGCTCACTTCCTCCGCCCAGGTTCGTCCTGGTTCCAACGCTGGCCCTCCTGGAGCAAAAGTCCCGCCCTCGACGCTCCAGTCGTAGCAAGGAGCGGCGGCATCCCGCAGCACGACGCCACCGTTCCGTCCCGCGCACCGTTCAAGTGGCACTCCCCGGAAGAACCGAGGCAAGCTCGCCTCCAGGAGGTTGACTTGAAAGGCACCGCAGAGAAGGCGACACCAACACTCTCCTGCTCGTTCTGCGGGAAGTCACAGCGCGAGGTGCGGAAGCTAGTTGTGAAGGCTCAATAGGTTGTACCCAGTTGGATGGACTGTCCATCCGGTTGGGACCTGTGGATTGCTGGCGTTGTCAAGACGACCCGCAGCCACAGGAACCCAACGGATGAACCTTCACAGT